>Ga0180431_10000217_pt1 | contig 80022 bp, 68 predicted proteins | sample SS_ome_11_FD_132459 | JGI IMG/M metagenome (GOLD analysis project Ga0180431, IMG submission 132459) | Hypersaline lake sediment archaeal communities from the Salton Sea, California, USA - SS_1_MS_1 metaG | ecosystem: Environmental > Aquatic > Non-marine Saline and Alkaline > Hypersaline >...
GAGCCACGAAGAGAGGGAGCAGGCCATCTCCGAGCTGGTCGAGAAGCGCAATGAGGCACTGCGCCAGGTGGCGGCCCTGGAGAACGAGGCCGGGGCTCTGGAGGCCCTGCAGGCGGACCTGGAAGAGCGGACCGAGCGAGTCCGGAGTCAACAGGAAGCCCTGCAGCAGCGGGTCGGCAGGCTGGAGGCCGATATTGAGCGGACCAATCGCGAACAGGAGCAGATCACCAAGGCGCTGCAGGAAGCGGCCGCGGCTCGGGCGCAGTGTCAGGCGGCCCTGACTGCCAGCCTAAAGCTGTTAAGAGATCACCGCGCCAAGCGCGAGCAGCTTGCGGCGGCGATCAGTCGGCTGGAGGAGCGCCGCGATGTGCTGACCGAACTGCGCGAGGCCTACGAAGGCTACCCGGAGGGCCTGCGCGCCGCCGTCGCCGCCGCCAAGGCCGGCAAGCTCTCGGGGGTGCGTGGTGTGGTCGGCGACCTGCTCGACGTGCCGCGCAAGTTGGAGACGGCGATCCAGGCCGGGCTGGACGACCGCCTGGGCTGGGTCATCACCACCTCCCAGTCGGAGGCGGTCAACGCGGTGGCCTACCTACGCTCCGACGGGCTGGGCCGCGCAGTCTTTTTCCCGATGTCAACCAGCGTGGGCCATACCAGCGGCCCGCGGCTGTCGGGCATGAGCGGCAAGGTCTTGGGCATCGCCGACCAGCTCGTCAAATACCCTAAAGAGTTCGCCCGGGTGTTCGAGATCCTGCTGGGTGATCTGGTAGTCTGCGCGGACCTGCCGACGGCGCTCGATGCCTTTCAGCGTTTCGCCGGCCGCTACCGCATGGTGACACCGGACGGTATCGTTATTGAGAGAAACGGCGCGATCCGCAGCGGGCCTACCGATGTTCCGGGCGCCCAGTCGTTCGGGCGCCGCCGCGAGCTCGACGCCATCGAGAGCCAGCTTGGGGGCCTGCGCACCTGCCTGGCCGAGCTGTGGCAGACCGAGGAGCAGCTCGATGCTGAGGTGCAGAGACAGCGGGCCCTGCTGCAGGAAGCCGATGACGGGCTTGCCACCCTCAACACCTCCGCCGCACAGGCGGAGAAGGAGCTCAGCCATCTGAGCAGCACGCGGCAGGCGGCGGCCAATGCCCTGGCCGAAAACGCGCAGGATATCAACCGGCTGCAGAGCCAGATCGAGCGTACCGCCGAGCGCTACCAGCAGGTCGTCGCCGAGGGCACGCAACAGCGGGAGCAGGCGCGGAAGACCCGGGACGAGATTGACCGGCTGCGGGCCTCGGTCAGCCCCGCGGCTTCGGTCGAGCAGATGCGTTCCGAACTCACCGACCGCCAGGTACAGGTGGCCGAGGTTCGGGAGCGGCTCAACTCAGCCCAGGAAGTCCTGCAACGAGCCGGTGAGGACCTGGAGCGCGTCACCGCCGAGCACCAGCGCGCTCTGGCCCAGCAGCAGCAGTTGCAGCAGCAACACGCGCAGGTTGAGCAGGCGATCGACGCGGAGGATGACGATACCAAGGAGCTGGAGGCCGAGGTCACAAAGCTCGAACAGCAGATGCGCGAGCAGATCGAGAATGCGGCGCAACTGCGCGAGCAGGTCGCCGCCCTCGAAATCAGCATGCGCAAGCTCTCCGAGGCGGCCGGCGAGCAAAACGAACGCCTGCACCAGGCCGAGATAGCTCTGACGCGCGAAGAGGGACGCATCCAGAACACCATCGAGCGCCTGGCCGATACCTACGAGATGACGCCTGAGGAGGCGCTGGAGGTGCAGGACGAAGACCTTGACGAGGGGGCCGCCCGTAGAGAGGCGCGGGCCTTGCGCTCGGAGATCCGCCGGCTCGGCCATGTTAATCTCAGCGCGATTGCCGAATACGAGCGGCTCAGCGCCCGCGAGGAGTTCCTCCGCAGCCAGGAGCAGGACCTGCGGCAGGCGCGGGATGATCTGCTGAAGGTCATCGCCGACATTGACGCCGCTGCGGAGGCCGCCTTCATCGAGGTATTCCAGGCCGTCCAGGAGGCCTTTGAGGAGATGTTCCGGCGGCTATTCGACGGCGGCCAGACCAAGCTGCTGCTGACCGACGAGCAGCATCCCCTGCAGGCCGGCGTTGACATCATCGTGCAACTGCCGGGCAAGAAGGCGCAGAACCTGCTGCTGCTGTCAGGTGGCGAAAGGGCCAAGGTCGCGATCGCCTTGCTGTTTGCGATGCTCAAGGTCAACCCCTCGCCCTTCTGCCTGCTGGATGAGATTGACGCGGCGCTGGATGACGCCAATACCGAGCGCTTCGGCGATATCCTGCGGGATTTCGCCAGGGATACGCAGTTCATCATCATCACCCATAATCCCCAGACGATGGAGCGGGTGGACAAGCTCCACGGCATCACCATGGAGGAACCGGGCGTATCCAAGGTAATCACGGTGAAACTCCAGGAAGCCCAGGAGCAGGCCAAGCAACAGGCCGCGCAACAGCACAACGCGGTGCCCGTGGAATAACCGACAGCCACCCCCGCGCCTGACAACGAACAGTTACCCCGGAAGGAAGACACCAATTGCTCAAGGGACTTTTTGGCCGAGTCACCAATCTAATCCGTGGCCGAGCCAATCTTGACGAAGAACTGATGGAGGAGCTCGAGGAGGCACTCATCGAGGCCGATGTGCCGGTGAGCGTTGCCGTGAATCTGGTCGAGGAGGCCCGCGAGCGCGCCGAAGAGGACCATATCACCGACGGAGCCGGCCTGCTGCAACTGCTGCGCAATATCATCCGCCGCATGATGACGCCCTACGAGCAGGCGCTGAAAGAAAGCGCAACGCCGCCGACGGTGATACTGATGCTGGGGGTCAACGGCACCGGCAAGACGACCACTATCGCCAAGCTGGCCCACTTCTACCAGCAGGCCGGCAACCAGGTGATGGTGGTGGCCGCTGACACCTTCCGGGCCGCGGCCATCGAGCAGCTCGAGATCTGGGCCGAGCGCGTCGGTTGCGATATCGTCAAGCAGAAGCACGGCTCGGACCCGGGCGCGGTGGTCTATGATGCCTTGCAGGCCGCCCAGGCCCGCGGCACCCAGGTGGTGATCATAGACACAGCCGGCCGCCTCCACACCAAGCATAATCTGATGGCCGAGCTCGCCAAAATCGCCCGCGTCATCGAGCGCGAGCTGGGTCGCCCCGCCGATGAGAAGCTGTTGGTGCTTGATGCCACCACCGGCCAAAACGCGCTGGCCCAGGGCCGGCAGTTCCATGATGCCATTGAGCTGACCGGCTTGGTGTTGGCTAAGCTGGATAGCACGGCCAAAGGCGGAGTGGCCCTGAGTGTGGCCACCGAGCTACAGGTGCCGATCAAGCTGATTGGGCTTGGTGAGAAGCTGGGGGACCTGATCGCCTTCTCCGCCGCTGAGTTCGCCAACGCCCTCTTGGAGGAATGAAGGCCGAAGTCCCCGGCCGGGGAGCGGCAAGTGTTCTATTGGCCTGCCGCCGGCGAGGCCCGACGCGCCTGTACCCACCCCTGCAGGCCCTCATAGCCGGGGAGGGCCGCAATCTTCGCCCCTAGAGCCAGCACCGGTTCCGGATTCTGGCAGTAGCGGTACACCTCGCTCAGCGCGTAACGCACCGCGGCCAGCGGCACCGCTTGGTCGCGGCATAGGCCCTCCACGCCCTCGGCTGCTACGGCACTGCTGGGGGCAATCAACAGCAAGCGGGCAAAGCCGGCCAGGGCTCCCTGGGTGTCACCGGATTTCTGCGCGGCCTCGGCGGTTATCTCGGCGGCGCGGCGGTTAAGCTGCGCCTGATCCGACACCACGCTCTCCGCTGTGTGCATGGCGCTGAAGAGGTTGCCTGCGGCCAGATGGCACTCGGCCAGCAGTACGGCGGCTTGGGGGTCGGCCAGGTCCCGGGTAGGTAGTTGCTGAAGCTCCGTCACCGCTGACAGATAATCCCGGGAGCGATACAGCAGATAGGCTTTGCCGGCGCGGGCCTGTGGCGCATAGTCCTGGGCCAGAAGCTGATCGAACAGAATCATGCCCTGGTCCACCTCGTTGCAGACCGCGTAGATGTCGGCGACCGTCAGGTAGAACTCGACACTGTCGGGTTCGGCGGTCAGCAGCCTCATAGCCGCATCCAGCGGCAGGTTCACTCCCAGATCCGCCAGCGGCTGGGCCCCGGCCATCGCCGGCAGGTTCTCAGCCACCACATTCCTGGCCCTCAGCAGCAGTCCGGCCTTGACGAAGCAGAGGGCTGCGGCATGGGCGGCCGAGGCGCCCCGGTTAGGTATCAGCTTCTCATACAGCTCGCCGGCCTGCTGCCACTTCTGCTGCTTCTCCAGCGCGTGTGCCGCAGCGGCCTGGGCTGCCGGCGACGCGGGATGCAGCCGCAGCAGGGCCAGTACCTCCGCCGTCGCCCGCTCGACCCCGTGGCTGCGCTCGTAGGCGACGCGCAAAAAGTCTGCAGCCACCGGACTGGGGTCGTTCGCGGCCAGGACTGCGGTAATCAGGTCGGCGGCGATCCGGGGATGGCCGTAGCGCTCGCAACACTCGATGAGGGTCACGTACAGGTCGGGATACTGTGGGTTGGCGATGATGCCCTGGTGGCAGACTGCGATCACCTTGGCATAATTGCGCAGTTGCAGCAGATAGCGGGCATATACATTTGCCAGTTGGGTGTGTTGCGGGTGCTTCTTCCAGGCGCCCTCGAGGTCGCGGAGATCCTCCGGCGTGCCGGTTGCCATCAACATTTCGGCCGCCGTTGCATACCAGTCCGGGTCGGCATCCGGCTTAGCCAGGGTGCGCTTGGCCGCATCTCGCGCGGTTGCCCCGTCGCCAAGAGCCTGGGCGAGGCTCGCGGCCTGGACAAGCTGCCGCGCCGACATCTGGTCCCACGCCAGCGCCCGTAACTGTGCCAAGGCCCAGGTGCGATAGCCGGCTGCCGACCCCAACCGGGCCAGCGCCAGCCAACTCTCATTGCCATCGGCCTCAGGCAGCTTGCTGGCCACATACCACTGGCCGAGGGCCTCGCGCAGGTCGCGGACCTCCTCAGCGGCATCGGCGACCAGGGGGCGTAGCTCGTAGTCATCAGGAGCCGTCGCCGCCAGGCGTTTGAGCAGATTCAGTGCTGCCTCCATCTGCCCCGCCTGCACCGCTGCATCGGCCGCCGCCGCCAGAAGTTCCGCATCCGCGCCGGTCTTGAGCAGCTCTTCGTAAGCCTGATAGGCCTCCTGAGGTCGCCCGGCAGCCTCATAGGCATCAGCCAGCAGCCGGCGCCGCTGCCGTGTCGGACCCAGGGCGATTGCCTCCTGCAGAGCGCCGATGACCTGATCCCACATGCCGAGGTTGGCATAGGCCTGCGCGCCGACGGTGTGGAGCTCGGCGTCGGCATTTCGGCTCAGCTTCTGGTACTGGCTGGCCGCCTCCGCCCATTGGCCCTGGCGCATGTAGGCTTGCAGCAGGGTGCGGCGGTCTGCGGTCCCCAGCACTCCCATCTGCTCCAGTTGCAGGTACACCGCTTGGGCCTCGACGGAAAGCCCCAGCTCCTTATAGACATCCGCCAACTTGCGCCAGGCGGTTACGTCATCCGGATGGTCGGCAAGATAAGACTTGAGGGCGAGTTGGGCGCGCAGGTAGTTCTCGGCAGCAATCAGCGCGTCTATCATCTCGTGGAAGAGGTCGGCGTCATCGGGGCGCAAAGTGACGGCTTTGCGATACCAGTGGGCGGCCTCGGAGCTGTGACCGAGCCGGCTCTCCAGTCGCGCCAGCGCCGCCAGGATCGGCACATCTGTAGGATATTTGACCGCCGCTGTATGCAGGCAGGCTCGCGCCTTGGTGGATTGGCCCGAGGCCTGGTAAGCCAGGCCGAGACGGTAGCGGGTCAGAGCCTCGTCGCCGCCCCGGTCAATCGCGAACTTGAGCAGGGCGATGGCGTCCGAGTAGTTGGCCTGGGCCAAACGAACGTAGCCGAGAAGCTGCGCCGCGGCCACGCTGTCCGGACGCAGATTGCGCGCTATCGTCAGATTGTCGGCCGCCAAAGACAGCTTGCCCTGCTTGTAACGCGCCTGCCCCAGCAGCAGATGCGCCTTGAAATTACCGGAATCGGCGGCGGTAATCTGCGCCAGAACCTGCTCCGCCTGAACCCACTTGCCGGCCGCGATGAACTGCTCGGCCTGATCGAGACTTGCTCCTAAAGCAAGCCCGGCCAAGACGCCAACCGCGATCAGCACCCCCGGCAGCAAGCCGCCGCTTGTCCGTCGAGCCACCAGCGCATCACCCGCCATAGGTCTCGTCAGGGTCGAATACCCGCTCCTCCACCACGACCCATTCGCCGTCACGATATTCGCGGAAAAAGCACGAAAAATAGCCCAGGTGACAGGCCGCGACGCTCTGCTTGACGCCAATCAGCAGGGCATCACCATCGCAGTCGAGGCGGATCCACTGCAGCTCTTGGGTGTGGCCGGAGGTTTCGCCCTTGACCCAGAGTTTTTGGCGAGAGCGGCTCCAGTAGGTAACCACACCGCTCGTCAGGGTCTGCTCGACAGCCTCGGCGTTCATGTAGCCGACCATCAAGACCTTCCTGGTGTCGGTATCAAAGACGACGGCCGGAATCAGGCCGTTGTCGTCAAATCTTAGTTCGCTTGGGTCCATAGTCCGATTATCCTTCCGCGACCGCGATGGCCTCCGGCAAAGCGATGGTGCCCTCATATAGCGCCCGGCCGATAATCATGCCAGTGACGCCGCTGTCGGCCAGGTCGCATAGCGCTTCCACGTCGGCGAGGCTGCTAACTCCGCCCGAGGCGATCACCGGTGTCGTGACAGCCTCACTCAACGCCCTGATAGCAGAGATATTCGGCCCTCGCAGCATCCCGTCGGTAGCAACATCGGTAAACACGATCTTCGCCACACCCAACTTCCCTATCTCTACGGCCAGATCAATGGCCCTGACCCGGCTGTTTTCGACCCAACCCTCCAGCGCCACCCAGCCATCTCTGGCATCAATGCCGGCGATGATACGTCCGGGGAACTGCGCTGCCGCTTGGTCCACAACAGCGCGGTTCTTTAGGGCCGAGGTGCCCATGATCGCCCACTGCACGCCGAGGTCGAGAACGCGCTTGACATCCTCGACCGTTCGCAGCCCGCCGCCGAGCTGCACCGGTATGTTCACGGCACGCATTATCTCTTCAACGGTTGCGAGATTCTGCGGAGCGCCCGCGATCGCGCCATCGAGGTCCACCACATGCAGGATCGGGGCGCCTTCTTTCTGCCACCGAACCGCATACTCAGCCGGGGTGCCAGGGTAGGTAGTCATGTCCGCCATATCGCCGCGCTTGAGGCGCACGCACTTGCCCTCAGACAGGTCAATCGCAGGGATTACGTCCATGGTAGGTCTCCAATCCAGCGCCTGGGGTTTTGCAGATATTGAGCAAAGGCGCGGGCCGGTTTCGCTGCACTCAGCCGGCCCCTCCGAACGGCTACGGCAACGACGCCCTCACCCTAGCCCTCTGCCACAGGGAAAGGGGACAACGGCAACGGCACAGAGCAACGACAATAACTAAGAATACGGGCGCATGCCATGCGCCCCTGCCTTAGTCGGCAACCTGGAGGACAGGCATCCCTGCCTGTCCATGCCGTTAGCAGAGGCCGCGACAGACTAGGAAGCCTGTCGTCCTGGAGAGTGTTATTTGTAGGGATGCAGCCATGCGCCAGGGCAACACGCAACAATCCTCAGCTAGCTCGGGCTTCCAGCCCGGCCCACGGATGGTTGTTGGGATGGCCGATCCACGAGCTAGGAAAGGCAGTCTCGCCCCCGTGCGGATGATAGGCTCGGAGCTAGAGCGCGCCCTTGGTCGAGGGCAGGTCGTCGGCTCTGCGTGGATCAATCCGCGTGGCCTGGTCCAGAGCCCGACCAAAGGCCTTGAACGCCGCCTCCAGGAGGTGATGCGTATTGCCGCCACACTGCTGCCAGATGTGCAAGGTCATCTCGGCATTGGCGGCCAGCGCCCGGAAGAACTCCAGCGCTAACTCGGTATCGAACTCGCCCACCTTCGCTGCCGGAAGCTGCAAGTCGAAGTTGAGGTAGCTGCGACCGGACAAATCGAGGGCTACCCCCACCAGCGCCTCGTCCATGGGACACAGCGCCGAGCCGTAGCGCACAAGGCCGCGCTTGTCACCCACGGCCTGGGCAATCGCCTGGCCCAGAACTATGCCTACGTCCTCGACCAGGTGATGGGCATCAACCTCGGTGTCCCCGGTCGCCTGCACCTGCAGGTCAAGCATGCCGTGCTTGGCGATATGAGTCAGCATGTGGTCGAAAAAGCCGACGCCGGTGGCGATCTCATAGCTGCCGGTGCCGTCTAGGTCCAACTTTAGCTTGATCTGCGTCTCTTTGGTCTCGCGTGAGACGGAAGCCTGGCGGTCCGACATGGTCACTCCCCGCTTTCTTCATCCATCTGCAGCCGCATCTGCACACAACGCGCATGAGCGTCGAGGCCCTCGGCCTCGGCGAGCTTGCAGACGTCAGGTCCGAGCCGCTGCAGCCCGCGCCTGGTGGCATATATGAGCGATGATTTCTTGACGAAGTCCTCGGTGCTGAGCGCGGAGGAGAAGCGCGCAGTGCCGTTGGTGGGCAGGACGTGGCTGGGCCCGGCCGCATAATCGCCCAGCGGCACCGGTGTCAGCGGCCCCAGACAGATGCAGCCGGCGTTCTCCACTAGCTCCAGCAATGCCAGCGGCTCCTCGACCAGCAGTTGCAGGTGCTCAGGCGCAATCCGGTTGGACAGCGCGGCCGCCGCCGCCAAATCGGGCAGCACCACTAGCGCCCCGTAGTCGCCTAGCGATTGCGCGGTCAGTTCGGCTCGGGACAACTGCTCCACCTGCTGATATGCCTCATCGCGGACCTGGTAGGCGAAATCCTCGTCATCGGTCATCAAGACGACGGTGTTATCGCCGGTGTGTTCGGCCTGGGAGAGCAAGTCGGCGGCGGCTACGGAGGCCGGCACCGACCCGTCCGTGATGATGACCGCTTCGCTCGGTCCCGGCAGCGCCTCGATCCCGACCCGACCGAACACCTGCTTCTTGGCCAGGACCACGTAGGGATTGCCGGGGCCGACTATCTTCTCCACCGACTCGACGGTCTCAGTGCCGTAGGCCAGCGCTGCCACCGCCTGTGCCCCACCGATGCGGTACAACTCATCAACACCGCACTCAGCGGCGGCCACGGCGATCAGCGGCTCGACACTGCCATCCTGCCGCGGCGGTGTGGCGATGGCGATACGGGGCACACCCGCAGCCCGCGCCGGCATCACCGTCATGCACACCGTCGAGGGCAAAGGCGCGGCTCCGCAGGGAATATAGGCCCCAGCCGAAGCCAAGGGACGGATGCGCTGGCCCAGGAATACCCCGTCGAAATCCTGCAGCCACGACTTCTCCACCAGCTTCTCGTGATAGCTCAGCACGTTCTCGCGGGAGCGGCGGAAAGCGCCCACCCATTCGGCCGGCACGCGGTCATAGGCGGCCCGGACCTCCTCCGGGCTGACCGTAATCTGCTCAGCGGTGAAGTCCGGGCAGTCGAAGCGCCGCGTGTACTCCACCAGCGCCTCATCGCCGTACTCGCGCACGCGGTTGACGATCTCGCGAGTGCGCTCCTCCAGCTCCGGCGCCAGGCCGGCGAGCGAACGCCGACACAGGGCCTCCACCTGAGCAGTGGGCCCCCGTACCGCATCAATTATCTGCATGCGTTGCGACATGGCCTGCCGCCTTGTGACGCGGTTACCTCTGTAGCCCCATCCCTAGCCCCGGAGTTGTTCGGACGGTCGCGTAGGTCGGGCTTGCACTGTAGTTATGTAGGTTTTTCTAACGGCTGGGCCGGATTCTCGGCCTTCGGCAAGCTCAGGCCTCGTATGCGGCCCCTCCGAAAGGCAACGTCTCAGCCTTTCACAGTCCTTTGGTCGTTCCGAAAGGCAACGTCTCAGCCTTTGAGCGCGTAGGTCGGGCTTCCAGCCCGACACGCCGTTGTTGTTTGGAGGGGCCGCATGGACGGAAGTTTGCCTGCAAACTCACGGCCATCCGGCCCACGGCTTATCATCCCAGCATCGCTTAAGATCAGCCGTGCGCCGGTCACAAACCAAGATCTGTATAACTATAGTTCCACCCCGACACTACCTCTCTGCGTCCCGTAGGTCGGGCTTCCAGCCCGACATGCCAAACCATACATAAGTATAGGTGGGGAAACGGCTATTTGGCAAGGCTGCGCATATGGCAGCAAGCTGAGTGGTAGGGGGATAACACTACATGCGGATAGCGGTAACGGCCTCGATCTGGCGGGCCTGGGCCAGCAACTGCCGGTCACAGGCCACCGTGTAGTCTTTGCCCAGACTGACACGACGGCAAGTGCCGTCTTGCTTGAGTTCGAGCACTACCGGCTGGGTACCGGGGTACTTGCGGAGGAGATCGCGCAGTCGCTGCAGCACCGCCGGGGTCGCCAGGCTGAGGTCGAGCTCGATGCGGACTTCGGGGTCTGGAGGCGTCTCGGTCCTGGCTGCGGTCAGCTCTTTCTGACGCGCCTTAGCCGCTTCGGCCCGTTGGCGGCGCGTTTCGGACAGGGCCCGGGCACCCTGCAGCGGCCGCAGCCGCTTAGCCAGCAGCTTGATGTCAACGACCTCGTCACCATCGCCGACAATCCTGCTGCGCCGCTGCACTTGCCCCTCGACCAGCACTATATCGCCTTTGACCGCAATGTCCTTGTGCTTCTCATAGACCTTGGGGAAGAGCGTCACTTCGACCGACTGCTCCAGGCCCTCCAGCGTCAGAAACATCATCGCCGCGCCGTTGGAGGCGGTGTGGTTCTTGGTCTCACCCACCATCCCGCCGACTATCACGACCTCGTTTTCGGGGAAATCGGCCAGCTCCTCGATGCAGCAACTGCAGCAACTGGCGAGTTTCTCAGTGGCGCGGATCAGCGGGTGGTCGGAGATGTAGAGGCCCAAAAACTCCTTTTCCATAGCCAGCTTCTCATCATCGCTCATTGGAGCGACGGAGGGCAACTGCTCGGTCGCAGCTTGGCCATCGGCGTCGTCGAGGCCATCGAACAGCGAGTTCTGCCCCACGCTCTGGTCCTCCTGGTACTTCTGGCCGGCGGCGAAGGCGGCTTCATGGGCTTGCAGTAGGGCGTTGCGGTCCCCCAGTTCATCGAAGGCGCCCGCTTGGATCAGCAGCTTGAGGCCGGCCTTGGTTACCTGCTGGCCCGGCAGGCGCCGACAGAAATCTGACAATCCTAGATAAGGCCCGGCGGCGACCCGCTCGTCCACGACCGCCTGCGCGGAGGCCCGGCCGAAGTTCTTGATCGCGGCCAGACCGAAGACCACGGCCCCGTCCGTGACGGCAAACTCGGCCTCCGAGGCATTCACCGAGGGCGGCCGCACCTCGATGCCCATGCGCCGGCACTCCATGACATACTTGGAGATCTCGTCGGTATTGTCCATCACGGTGCTGAGATGGGCCGCCAGCAGCTCTGCCGGGTAGTTGGCCTTGAGATACGCAGTCCAGTACGCCACCAGCGCATACGCGGCGCTGTGGGACTTGTTGAATCCGTAGTCGGAGAAGCTCTCCATCCGCTTATAGACCGCCTGGGCCACTTTTTCAGGCACGCCGTTGTCCACACACCCCGACATAAACAGCGGCTTCATCTGGGCCATCTTGTCCTCTTGCTTCTTGGACATGGCCTGCATGATGATTTCGGCTTGCGGCATGGAGAAGCCCGCCAGATCAACGGCGATCTTCATGACCTGTTCCTGATACAGGATTACGCCGTAGGTCTCCTCCAGGATCGGCTGCAGCAGGGGGTGTAGGTAACGCATTTCGGCACCGTGGCGGCCCGCGCAAAACTCGTCGGCGTGCTGCATCGGCCCGGGCCGGTACAGTGCCACCAGGGCGACGACATGCTCGAAGCGGTCCGGCTGCAACTGCTTAATCAGGTTCTGCATGCCCTCGCTTTCGAGCTGGAATACCGCCGCCGTACTGGCCCGGCACAGTAACTCGTAGGTCTTAGGGTCGTCCAGGGGAATGTCATAGACCGACAGCCGCCTGCCATGGCCGGCGGCGACCGCCTCCAGGGCGTTGTTGATGATAGTCAGGGTCTTGAGACCCAAAAAGTCCATCTTCACCAGCCCGCAGGCCTCGACATCGTCCATCGAGTACTGGGTGGTTACCGGGCCGCGGTTGCCGCCGCACAGAGGCACCAGGTCGGTAATCGGGCGGTCGGCGATCACCACCGCGGCGGCGTGAACCGACACGTGACGCACCAAGCCCTCAATGCCCTGAGCATATTCGATGATCCGCCTGACCTGCGGGTCGCTTTTGACCAGGTTAGCCAGCTCCGTGGAGTCGTCGAGGGCCTTCTGGATGGTAGCTTTGGGCCCGCCGGGTACCAGCTTGCATAGCTCGTTGACCTGCTCCAGCGGCACCTCCAGCACACGGCTGACATCACGGATGGAGGCTCGCGGCCCCATGCGGCTGAAAGTGATGACCTGGGCCACGTGGTCCTCATGGTACTTGGCCTTGACGTAGGCGATGATGTCTTCGCGGCGATCGTCGGGGAAATCGAGGTCAATATCCGGCGGGCTGGCGCGCTCGGGATTGAGCATGCGCTCGAAAATCAGATTGTGCTCAAGCGGGTCCACATCGGTGATGCCCAGCAGGTAGGCGACAACACTGCCGGTGGCCGAGCCGCGTCCGGGGCCGACCAAAATATCGCGCCGCCTGGCCTCGGCGATGAAGTCACCAACGATTAGGAAATAGCCGGTGTAGCCGGTGTGGCGGATGACCTCAAGTTCGTAGTTCAGACGTTCGACTACATCGGGGCGGCGGCAGCCATAGCGGTTCTCGAGATTGTCTTCACACAGCTTGCGCAGATGGCCCTCGGGCGTAAATCCCTCCGGGACATCCAGCTTCGGCATATTCAGGTTGCCCAACTCGAGCTCCAGATTGCAGCGCTCCGCGACCTCCATTGTGTTAGCCAGCGCGTCCGGGCAGTCGCTGAAAAGCGCCTCCATCTGCTCCTGGGATTTCAGGTAGAACTCATCGGTCGGGAAGCGCATCCGGCCTTCCTGCTGCAGGGTCGCGTCGGTCTGGATACAGAGCAACACGTCATGGAGCCGGGCGTCCTCTTGATTGACATAGTGGACATCATTGGTGGCTAGCAGCGGGGTATTGGTGTCGCGGGCGATCCGTACTATTGCCTGATTGACCGTGCGCTGTTCGGGAATGCCGTGGTCCTGCAGCTCCAGATAGACATTCTCGTGGCTGTAAATCTCCTGCAATTGGCCGAGGTACTGACGGGCGGAAGTCTCATCTTCGTTCAGCAGCCGCGCAGAGACGCCCCCCTGCAAGCAGGCGGTGGTGGCGACCAGGCCCGCGGAATGTTCCGCCAGCAGCTCGAAATCGGCCCGGGGCTTGTAGTAGAAGCCGTGGAGATGAGTGTCGGTCACGACCTTGAGCAAGTTGCGATAGCCGGTTTCATCTTCGGCCAGCAGCACCAGATGCGTCAGTACCTGCTGCCCGCCGCTGTGGTCGTGGCGACTGCCGGGGGTCAGGTAAAGCTCGCAGCCGATAATCGGCTTGATACCGCGCTCGAGGCAGCTCTGGTAGAACTCGATGACACCATACATAGCGCCGTGGTCAGTGATGGCCAGGGCGGGCATCTGCAGCTCGACGGCGCGGTCGGCCAGATCCGGAATCCGCGCAGCGCCGTCGAGCAGGCTGTATTCGGTGTGATTGTGAAGTTGGCAGAAACTACCAGGGCTCATCAATAAACTGCTCCGCAACCAGCGATGACCTCGGGCTGCCCTTTGACCAGCTTCGGCCTTCGCCAAGGCTACGGCGGATGGGCAGGGCAGGCCGAGTGACGGTTCTAGGGATTGTTGGGGCTAGCGCGTTGCAGGTCTGGGCGTCTGAGTAGGCTCTTGGGGTGCCGGCTCGGGTTGGCGCTGTGGCTGCTGGGGTGCAGGCACGGACGTTTCCTCAGCCGCCTCGGTCTCGGGTGCCTCGGTGGCCTCGGCCGCTTCCGCCGATTCCTCTGGGGTCTCGGTGGCAACCTCCGGCTCCGGAGCCTTCGCGACCGCCACTGCCGCGACTTTGTCGAGCATCGCCGCCAACTCCTGCAACTCGGCCTTGACCACCAGATCGGCGCCGCGATTGAGCGCCTCCTCAGCGCCTTTGGCTGCCGCCAGGGCCTGGCGCAGCACCAAGTTCAACTGATGCCCGGCGGCCTGTTCCTGGGCCTCCATGATGCGGCGGCGGGCGGCCTTGGCATCCCCATCATCAAGCTGCTTCTTGGCCGCCTCCAGCTTGGTCAGTACCGGCGGCACCAGCTCGGCCGGCTCGACTCCCAGGCTACTATCCAAGGCCGCCATTAGTTCCTTAGCCGCTTCCGCAAGGTCCTCGGTGGAGGGCTGCTCCAGGGTCAGCGCCAGGCGGGCCCGCTCCAGGCGTTTGACAATCGTGCCGGCGGGGGCTTCGGCGAGCATGGCCATGACGGCGAACTGGATGCGGTGCAGCAGCGCGGTCAAGCGCTCGGCCTCATCCGTCTCCTGCGCTTCTGCTGTCAACTGCCGGGCCACGGCCAGGTCGCGCACCAGCGGATGCGGGCCCTTAGCCGCCTCCGCCGCGGCCTTCTGGGCCTTGAGATCGTCGAGCATCTGGGCCATGTCGCGGCCGCTCTTCTTTTGGTACTCGAGAATCTCCTTGAGCATTTGCGACTGCTCTTCAGGGATCGCCGGCTGCTCCGGCTCCTGGCCAAGCTCGGAGACCTTCGTCGGGGTGCAACCGCCAAGCAGGACGACGGAAAAGGCAACTAGGACGGTAAAGCGTACCAATGTCTTCATAGGGGAAGGCCCCTTTCAGAGACATCCTCATCGTGCAGCTAGGCCTAGCAGACAAGGGTCATTATAGGGCAAGCGAGTGTTGTTTGCAACCAACCCGCAATCGGCTTTTGCCGGTATCATTTCGTGCTCTAATCGAGGTCGTCACCGAGCGCAAGCCGCAAAAAAGCCCACGACTAGCTGCGCCGTGAGCAACGTCCTCGGGCTGGAAGCCCGAGCTACGCGATGATTGTTGCAGCGGCGGCCCTCACCCCTACCTCTCTCCCACACGGACACGGGACAACAAATGCGACGCCCACGCATCCGAGCTGCGCGTTCTGTGAACCGTGCGGGCTAGGTCTGTTCCAGCTTGGCAAGCGCCTCGCGGGCAGCTTCCTGGACATTGTCGTCGCCGTCAGTCGCCAGCTTCTTCAGGGCTTTTCGCGATGCCTCGCCGCCCAACTCGCCCAGAGCCAGGGCCACCGATCTGCGCACTGACGGCTTGGGGTCATCAGCGACTGTAGTGAGCGCTTCCACAGCGCCCTTGCGGATGCCGACCTTCGCCAGGCCCTCGACGGCATGTTTGCGGACGCTCCATTCCTCGTCCTTGAGCGCGCTGATCAGCGGCTCCAGGCAGGTGCGACTGCCGACATTGCCCAGACCCCGGGCTGCGGTCAAGCGGGTCACCCAGTCGTCATCATCAAGCATCCGCGTGAGGTACTCCACGACATGGTAGGTGCCGACGTGGGCAAGACCTTCGACAGCCGCGCAACGAACATCCTTCTTGGGGTGATCAAGCAGCTCCACGAGGTAAGGAATGACCGAGGGCTTGCCGATCTTGCCCAGCGAGATTGCCGCATAGTGCACCACCCGGCTGTTGTCATCATCCAGCGCGTTGATCAGGCCGTCGCGGGCGGTGTCATCGCCGATCTCCCCCAGTATCTCCACGACCCAGCGACGCACCACGTAGTCGCGGCTCTCCAGCTTCACCAGCAGGTATGGGACACAGCCGCGGCCGACTTGCTTGAGCGAATTGGCCGAGGCGCTCTGCACGTCAACACTGGGCGATGATAGCGCCTTAATCAGCGGCTCGATCGCAATGTCGCTCCTGATCTTGCCAAGCGCTTCAGCGGCCGCCTTGGCCAGCTCGACGTTATCGGTTTCCAGCACCTCCACCAGCGGCTCGATAGTCTTCTTGTTCTTGAGCTCCCCGAGCGCGGTGACGGCCGCGCGCTGCACGTCAATATTGGGGTCATTGAGCCGCTTGACCAACTCCAAGGCCACGGAGCGGTCACCGATATTGCCTAGGGCCTCGGCCGCCCACTTGCGCGCCGCTTGGTCCTTGCCGATGAGGGCGTCGAGCAGGGGCTCCACGGCAGGTTGCCCGATGCAAGTCAGGGCATCCGCAGCACAGCGCTGGACGTTCTTGCTCGAATCGCTGAGACTCTCGACCAGCGCCTGTACCGCCGCGTCGTCGTTGAGCTCGCCGAGGCATCTAGCCGCCGCCATGCGCACGCGATAGTCGTTATCGTTGAGGGTGGCAAGCAGGGCGGGTAGGGCGTCATCGCCGAGTTTGCGGAATGCTTCGGATAGCTCTTCCGGCGCAGGCATCCCCTTTGCCAGAAGCTTAGTTACCTGCTGTACGGCACGCTTCTTGACTGCTGACAAGCCGCAAACCTCCTGATAATTGCTGCGTCAATCGCCGCCATCGGGCAATCTGGGAAACAATGCTCTGGGGGCCGGCCCGCCGTCACAGCGCGGCTCGGCCTGCGGCCAATGACTGGAGTTGGCCGGTACCAAAAAACAAAGGCTCCTGTCGTCTGCGTACACGACACGAAGCCTCTCGTTTGCGTTGCCATACCACTGCGCTATCGTGCCCTCCCGGCGGCCCCGCTAGCAGGGAATGGCTGCTTGTGCAAGCCCGCGGTGCCGTGTGCGGCAGTCAGTCGGCCTCTGGCAGCGGGGGTTCCTCGGGTCGGGCGGGCTGGGTGTTCTCCTCCCTGGGCGCCTCTTCACCGGCTACCGGCGCGGACGCGCCCTCGTCTTGCACGGTCGGCTGCTGTTCGGCGCCGGCTGGCGGCGCTTCGGGCATGGCTTCCGGTTCCTCCGGCGGCGCTTCCGGCTGCTCGATGGCGGTGCCACCGCTCAAATCCGCGTTGCGGAACTTACTGGCCAGCCGGTCGAACTGTGCTGCGACTGCTTCCTGATATTTGTCATACTCAGCGGCGATAACGTTCTTGGCGTCCAGCAGAGCCTGCTTCTTGGTCATCGCATACGCCGCCCACTGCTGGTCGTCGGCCTCGTTGGCACTCGCGCCGATGACTGTCAATTGCTTCTCGGCTTTCTCCAGCAGCACCAAGGCATCTTTCACCTGTCCTTCACCGGCTAGGGCTACCGCCTCCTCAACGTTCTTGGCAACCTGGCCGAATTGCGCCTTGTACACTGTTTCGCGCTGCATCTTGGCCTCAAGTGCAGCCTGGCGCAACTGCTGGACGTGCTGCGAGTACCAGATAGCGAATATCACCGCCGCCGCCAGCAGCACCACGAGCAGCACCGTGACGCCACGGCAGCCACCGGCCTGTTGCGGCGCTGCTTGGGCCGGCTCCAGATCTATGTCAAGGTCGCGATCTAGTTCTTCCTCGCCAGCTTCCGCTTGCGGCTCTGCTTCCGGCTGCTCTTCCGACTCTGCTTGCTTGTTGCTGTCCTCAGCCATCTGCCTGTCCCTCCCACGTGTAGGATAGAGCCCAATAGCATTTTGGGCTCCCCAGATACGGCTTCGACACGCCTACAGCAATCCATATTATACAGAATTATGACCGCAAGGTCAACTCCTACATCCGGCCTCAACTGAACGTGGTAATATCCCGTTGCTGCAAAGTCCAAATGCCTAAGGTGGAGCCCGTCCGCCAAAGTACGCAGCCTGGAATCGGTAGAGCACACAACGGCAAGACAGATAAGCGCGCAAGCTTCAAAGTCAGGCTACGCAACGGAATCCGCTGAGAACGTCGCAACCGGTCGGGAAGTTGAAGAAGCGGGCGCAGGGGCCGCATCGGTGGCCTGAGCGAAGCGAGGGCCGGGCCCCATCCCGCCCGCCCATCACCTCGCGTGGGTCGGGCTTTCCAGCCCGACAGCCGTTGCTGTCTTGCTGTTGTCGTGGTCTTGCGGAGGAACCGGCTGAGCGCAGCGAAACCGGCCCAGCCGTTGTCCCCTCTCCCCTTGGGAGAGGGTTAGGGTGAGGGCCGCCGTTGTAGGGCGCGGGCCTGTACCGCGCCGGTCATTGTCGTATGGTGTTGCGGGCGGGGCACAGGTCCCCGCCCTACACAATCCGTTGCCGTTGTTCCCTCCCCCGGTACCCGCGCCGCAGGCGTGGGTGAGAGAGGGCCTAGGGTGAGGGCTGCCGTTTGGCCGTGCCGACCTCGGGAGGCCAGGGCCCTGCGCGGGCCGGCTATGGGCGAGAAAGCGTAGATATACGCGCAACTATGCAGCTCAGCTAGAAGAAGCTGCGCATCAGCTCCATGGCAGCGGTAGCCTTCTGCTCGGCGTCCGGCATCGTGTCGGCTTCCGCAATCACACGCACCACCGGCTCGGTGTTGCTGGGCCGCACATGCAGCCACCCGCCATCCGGCCACAAAACCTTGACGCCCTCGGTGAGATCAAGAGCGTTGTCTGCGTAGGCCTCGCGCACCGCCAGCAGCACCGGCTGGACCCGTGAGGCCGGACACTCCATCTTGGTCTTGTAAATCTGCGAGGGAGCGAAGCTCTCGGCCCAGTCAGTGACCGTGCCGCCGCGCTTAGCCAGCCCGGCCAGCACCAGAGCCATGCCCGCAAAGCTATCCCGGCAGTACTGCAACTCTGCCCAGATCACCCCACCATTGCCCTCCCCACCAATGCCGGCACCGTGGGCCTGCATCTGCTCGATTACGTTGATCTCGCCGACCTTGGCGCGCACCACCTCCTTGCCATGGCGCCTAGCGACTTCGTCTAGCATCCGCGAGCTGGAAAGATTCGTCACCAGCGGCCCCGCCACTGTGTCGGCGGCGGCCTCACAGGCAAAAGCCAGAGTGAACTCCTCGCCAATCGCGCGGCCCCGCTCGGAGACGATGGCCAGGCGGTCGGCATCGGCGTCCTGGGCAAAACCGATGTCGGCACTGTGCTGCTTGACGGCCTCCTCAAGCTGCTTGAGGTTCTCGGGAACCGGCTCAGGCAGATGCGGGAAGATGCCGTCCGGAGTGTCGTTAATCGTCACGACCTCACACCCCAGCGCCTCCAGGAAGCCCTGCGATAGCACCGTACCAGCGCCGTTGACACAGTCCACCACGACCTTGAGCCGAGCCTCGGCGATGACCTCGCGGTCGGCCAGCTCCAGCAGCGCCTGCGTGTGGCGCTGCGGGGCAGCGGCATCAAACTGGACCGAGCCGATCTCATCACTGGCGACGAGCGCAAAGTTGCCCTGGTAATAGACACTGAGCAGCTCTTCGGCCTGGTGCGGGTGCAGGATAATACCATCGCCCTGAATGAACTTGAGGGCATTCCACTGCTGGGGATTGTGGCTGGCAGTAATCACCACGCCGCCACTGGCAACCGCGTCCCTGACGGCTATCTGAACCGTCGGCACCGGCGCGATGCCGAGGTCCACGATGTCACAGCCGGTGGCCAGCAGCCCGCCAATCAGCGCCCTCTGCACCATCTCGCCGGAGGGCCGGGTGTCGCGGCCAATGACCACCGTGCCACCCTTGAGATAGGTGCCGAAGGCCTGGGCGAAGCCGATCAGAAGCTGCGGGGTCAGCGAATCGCCCACCACGCCGCGAACACCTGAAATGCCGGTTTTGAGGGTTCTGAGGATAGCCATAGTTCTCGCTACATGCGCCGTCTGACTTCGTTGGTATAGTACCGGACCAGCTCCTGAGCGACCTCCGGCCGCTTGGCCTCGGCAATGATGCGAATAATCGGCTCGGTCATCGAGACGCGGATATGCACCCAGCGGTCGAGTGTGCCATACTTGATGCCATCCTGGAGGTCCTCGTACTCGGTGCTGGTCGGCTGGCCCTGACGGCGGAGCGCCTCCAGGACACTAAAGGCCCTCTCCACCGGGCAGGGCACGGTTTCCTTGTACATGTGGTAAACGGGAACCTCACCCACCAATTCCGCCAGCGGCTTGCCGGTGCGGCAAACCAGCTCCAGAATATGGCCCATACCAGCCAGTGAATCATGGGCGTAGTTGAGGCGCGGGAAGACGACGCCACCACTACCCTCCCCGGCGACCGCCGCAGCATGATTGCTGGCGGCCTCGGCGATATATGCCTGGCCGATCGGGGTGCGCACGACCTCACGGTCGTACTGGTCGGCAATGTCGGCCACGGCCTGGGTGGTGGAAAGGTTGGTGACCAGCGGCCCGGGATCGCCGCGCCTGAAGATCATCTGCGCGGCCAAACACAGCGTCATCTCCTCGCCCGGTGCCGAGCCGTCATGGCAGACCACCCCGAGCCTGTCACCATCAGCGTCAAAGCCGAAGCCGACCTCGGCCTCGGCTGCCGTAGTCAGGGCGCGAAGCTGGCTGAGGTTCTGGCGGCTGGGTTCCGGAGGGTGCGGGAACGGCAAGTCGGTCTCGGTGTTAATCGCCACCACATCCAGGCCCAAGATATCCAACAGACGGGGGGCATGTACCGAGCACGCGCCATTGGCACAATCAATCGCCACCCGTAACCCACTGTCGGAGATGAGGTCTATATCAAGCTGCTCAGCGATGGCCTGAATGTGGCGCTCGCCGGCTTCGTCGTCCCGGCTGACCGGTTTTAGTTGGTGCCATTCGGCCTTGAGGAACTCGGCCTGATGGTAGATGTCGAGCAGCTCGGCGGCCTGCGCCGGATTCAGGAAAATGCCATCAGCCCGCACCGACTTGAGCGCATTCCAACCGCCGATATTGTGGCCGGCGGTAATCGCCAAGCCACCCGCGGCATCCGACTGCTTGACCGCAAGCTGCAGGGCCGCAGTGGTGCAGATGCCCAGGTCTATCACCTGGCAGCCGGCAGCAATCAGCCCGGTCAGCGCACAGTTGAGCACCATCTCCCCCGACTGCCGGGTGTCACGACTCACCAGCACCTTGTCGCCCTCCAGGTAGGTGCCCAGGGCGTGACTGTAGCGCACGATCAGGTCCGGGGTCAAACTCTCGCCGACAATGCCCCGTACGCCGCCAATTGTGATACGGAGTGAACTCATGACGGACTTGGGGGGAAAACTTTCTGGAAAAAAGTTTTCCCCCAAACCCCCTTTACCAAAACTTCTGTGAATGGGAGCGTGCCACTAAGTACCCGAATGACGAAAACAGCCTCGCCAGGGCAGACAGCCTACTGCTCAATGCTCGCGTGGGCGCCGTCACTGACGCTGACTAGGTAGGCGTCGCCACCGGCGGCCTCGATAGCCTGCTTGACCTGCTGCTGCCGGCCCGGAGCATAGGCAAACATGCAGCCGCCACCACCGGAGCCGTTGAGCTTGCCGCCCAAGGCGCCCGCTGCCATCGCCGTTTCAATCAACTCGTCAAGCTTGGGGTGCGATACGCCAATGCCGTCGCGCAACTGCACCTGGTGCGCGTAGAGCATCTCGCCGAGGCGCCGGGGGTCGAACTGCTCGGAGGCAAGCAGCCTCCTGGCCTGCTGGCAGAGGTCGCGGTTGATGAAGTTGGCTCGCACGCGCCTGGCAACCTGCGGCTCCATCTGCGCGATGTACGGCTCGGCCTCCTGGAGCGATGTGGTCCGGATGTCGAAACCGGCCAGGCGCTGCCTGAGGATCTCGAAGCCGGTATTGGTCGCGGCCCGGGATTCGGCAAGAATCCGGTTGTTGTCCTTCCTGACGCCGGTATTGCCCAGGACCAAGCCCTCCAGCCGCGCCGGCAAGCGCTCCACCGTAATTGGCTCGCGGCAGTCAATGTAAACCAGTCCGCCCATTGCCGAGGTATAGTGATCCATCATGCCGCCGGGAGCGTTGAACTCCGGCACCTCCGCCTCGTAAGCGAGATGGGCCACGGCCTCCGGGCTCGGCAACGGCTGGCCGTCCTGGCTAGCCAGCAAGAACTGTACCCAGGCCACCACCAGCGCCGAGGAGCTGGAGGTGCCGGCATTGATCGGGATGTCGCCGTGAACCAGGCAGTCGTAGCCCGTGGCGATATTGACCCCGGAGCGGCGCACCACATTGGTAGCCGCACGGATGAAGTCCAGGTCATAGCGATAATCTACCTCATTAGCGCCCTCAAAGCGGTCGCTATCGGCCACGTCCGGCATCTCGATGTGGAACTCGGTGTCGGAACGCGGTGTACCCTTCACAGTAATGTAAAGGTCAATCGGGCAAGCTATCACCGCCAGGCCGAGGAAGTCCTGATGCTCCCCGAACAGGCAGATCCGGCCCGGCGCTCTGGCTGTAATCTTGGATGGCAATCCGCCACCTCCCCAAGGCTTGCTTGGTGCGAGCTAGTCTATTCCGCATCCGAGATGATGTCAAGCCGTAGGAGACACCGGAGGCGGACGCGAAGGGCGCCCTAAGCATTGATGAAGAAGCCGGGGCAGGCAGGTGCGGGCGTCCAGCGGAAAGAAGCCTAAGGCGTGGTCGGGTGGCCGGATTACCTCAGAGGAGGCCTCGAATGGCCGAAGCGATTATCTTCGATACCGACATCGGCGGAGATATAGATGACGCCTATGCCCTGGCGCTGATACTGCAATCCCCCGAGCTGGAGTTGCTCGGAATCACGGTGGGCTACGGGCCGACACGCCAGCGGGCCAGAATCGCCCTGAAGATGCTGCACTGCGCCGGACATGACGCGGTGCCGGTGGCGGTGGGGACGGAGAGCCAGGGCAAAGCCAATCAAGCGCCGTGGGCCGAGGACTTCGACCTGCTGAAGCCGATCCGGCAGCCGGCGGCGGAGTTTTTGGTTGAAACGATCAATGATCGACCTGAGGAGATTACGCTGATCTGCGTCGGGCCGTTCACGAATCTGAGAGAGGCGCTGGAACTTGACCCGGCAGTAACGCGGAAGGCCCGGCGGGTGATAGTCATGGGCGGCTGCGTCGGTCTGGCCGATGGCGCGACCCCGGACCCGTACCCCGAATACAACGCCAAGACCGATGCGGAAGCAACCAGGAAGCTACTGGCAAGCTGTGAGACGATTACGCTGGTGCCGCTGGATGTGACCATGCGGGTGCCGCTTGAGGAGCGGAGTCGGCAGCTTCTGGCGGAGGCCGATTTGCCGCTGCCGCGCGCTCTGACCGAGCTATACGAATACTGGCCGGGCGAGACGCCGCGCTTACACGACCCGCTGGCGGTGGGGATGGCGGTATCAGCGCGCTTCTGCCAGACCGAGCAGATGAGGCTAGACGTGGCCACTGACGGGACCACCCTGGCCTCTGAGCAGGGCACCGAGATGCTGGTATGCAGCACGGTGGAGACCGAGGCGTTCTTGCATTTCTTCATGTCGCGGCTGCTGAGCGAATGAGGCAAACGCGGGAGATGAGGAGCAAGCTTGGCTGATTCCAAGGAGCAGCAGAAAGACTTCCCGCTGGATACACTGCTGGCGCGGCGAGGGCTGCGTCACCACACCCTGGGGCCGACCGGCAGGCGCGTCTATTGCGACCGGCTGAGCAATCTAATCGGGCTGCGGGGCCGCTTCTGCTACCTCCATGACCGCGAAGACGGCCAGGCCATCCGCGACCCGATCGTGCTGAAGATTGCCGTCAACGGCGCGGCGATTACCACCAAGCGGGCGGCGGCCTATTGGTATCCTTCGCACCTCTACCGGCGCACCACCCAGCACGATCTGCGGGTCCAGGAGTACAAGTTCATCACCGCAGATGACGTACTCTGCGACCAGATCGAGCTGACTAATGAGAGTAACGGGGAAGTTACGCTCACCATCGCGACCAGCAGCGGCGCGCTTGCGGAGGCGGCGCGGGTGGGCAAGGATGGCATCGCCGGCGGGTGGCGGACCTACGGCCAGTCGCTGCGGCTGGTGCTAGCCGCGCCGGCGCGGCCGGATAGCAGCACGGCGGTCCTGAGCACGAAGCTGCGGCTGGGGCCCGGTCAGAGCACCGAGCTGCTGGTGGCAATGGCGGTCTCAGATACCCAACTCGCAGCCCAGGAGGCGCTGCGCGGCTGGGTGCAGCACGAGAACCCGCTGCTGGCACACCGCCGGCAGTACCAGGCCTGGTATGATGAGAATTGCCCCCGCTTCGAGTGCTCCGATGAGTGGGTCAGCCGCATGTGGTGGTATCGCTGGTTCCTGGTGCGACACAACTACGTTGACCCGCGTGTGGGGCACATTCGTCACCCACTGTTCTACGAGGGTAAGCATGGCGGCTATGCCCGCGGCGTCACGGCCAGCGCGCCGCTGATTATCAATGAGGTGCGCTGGCTGCGGAATCCCAAGTATGCCCACGGCATGATGCGCAACTACATCGCGGCGCAGCCGGACGAGGGCCTGTACCGCGACCTGTGGGTGGACTGGGTGCGAGAGCTGGAACCGGGCCGCGAGGGCAATCCGGACCCCGGTTATGAGGAGTTTCTGCCGGCGGCATTCTGGGGAGCGCTGCTGGTGCATCCGGAGCCGGAGCTGCTGGAGGCTGCGGCGGCCTCGATGGCGGAGAACGTGGCCGGAGTGCGCAAGCTCCGCGATCGCAACGGCAACCTGCTGCTCAACCCGGGCGGCCATCACATGACCCAGGAGCACACCCCCTCCTTCACCCACTTCCACGATTATGCCGACTGGTATGACTACACCGAGTTGGAGCGCCCGGACTACTCGGCCTTCTTCTATGCCAATCTGCGCGCGACCGCTGCCGCTCACCGCAAGCAGGGTCAGGCCCAGGACGCGGAATGGTTCGAGAATCTGGCGGCGCGCTGTGCCAAGGCCATCTGTGACAAGCTGTGGGACGCCGAAGACGGCTATTTCTACAGTATCCGCGAGGCGGATGGGGAGTTCGCCCGATGCTGCGAGGCCAATGGGCTTTTCCCCTTCGCCTACGGCGCGGTGCCTGATGAGGCCGAGTACCACCGGGCGCTGGAGTATTTGCTGGACGAAGATGAGCTGCTGACGCCCTGGCCGTTCGCCACGGTATCCCAGCACTGCCCGGTATTCTCGGCGCAACCGGGCTACTGGGGCACCAAGAAAATGTCCAGCCTGGCGATGTGGAACGGCCCGACCTGGCCGTACACCAACAGCATCCTGGTCGAGGCGCTGGGTAATCTGGTCCGCCGGCACTCGCAGGAGCTGGTGAATGCGGAGATCCTGCGCGCCTTCATGGGCAAGTTCGCGCGGCTGATGTACGAGGACGCTGAGCTGGGATCACCGCTGGTGCGGGAGTGCTATGATGGTGAGACCGGGAAAGGCTATGGCTGCCCGGACTACTTCCATAGCTCCTACAACGACCTGCTAGTGCGGTTCATGTGCGGGGTGACGCCGGCGGCGGGCGCGGAGCTGGTGATTGACCCGCTGTGCGCGGGGTGGTCGCATTTCCGGCTCGAAGGGGTGCGCTATCAGGACCATGAGATCAGCATCATCTACGAGTCGCGGCCCCGCAAGCAGGCCTATCAGGACGTTGCGGCGGGCCTGACGGTGCTGGTGGACGGAGTGGTCGCCGCCCATGCCGCCGGGCTGGAGCCGGTGACAGTACAACTGCCGGCAAAGGCGCCGGCAGCCGGCGATGCTGATACGGACAGCCTGGAAGCTGAGAACTGAGGATGCCAGCAATCCTCAGTTCTCGTCTGAGCTTCGGGAACAGCCCAGAGCTCAGGCCCGCTTATTTATCTTGTGGATTACTCCGGCCAGAGCGTTGTCATTGGCGGGTGGTTGCTAGCGCTTGCCGTCATCGTATAGGCCGTCGGTTATCCAGGGACCGGGACCGACGATACCCGCCGAGCCGTCCTTGCTTCCCGCCCTGAGGTCTAAGCTGCCTTCTACGTTACATGCATCGCCGGCCCGCAAGAGAGCCTTACCGGGCTTGACCCGCGAGTTCACCATGACCTCGCCCTTGTACACCGTCACGTAACTCGCCCACTGGTAGCCCTCGCGATATACGGTAACGCGGAACTGAGTGCCGCGGACGGCGGCGACCACCTCCGGCGTAAGCACCTCGAAGTGCGAGCCGGGAGTGACGATCACGTCAACCGAGCCTTCCTGCCCGTCGGGGATCCAGACCACGCTATGAAGTCCGGCATTGCTGGATACCGACGTCAAGACGGCAACGCTGAGGCCCTCCTGAATATCCACGCGGCTGCCATCGGCGAACTTCAGCACGCCTCCCTGAACGAACTCGCCTGGACCGATTGCCGCCCCGTTGTGGGTTATGGCCCCCATCGGGCCGACTTCGGATTTGCTCTTGCCGCACAGCACTGCACCCTTGTGGCCGCGGTTATGACGCGGGCATCCGACCACGAACTCGCTGGCCTTGGCGACACTGTAACGGCCCACGAAGAAGGCGCTATAGCTGTCATTTGAGTTGCGGTCATTGGGACACACGAAGATGCTGTCAGTGTCCACATAGGGACCCACAGAGATGGGCAGCGGTGACATCGGCGGCCCGTGATGGTCCTGATGATAGAGTTGGGCCGCGACCCCGATCTGATGCAGATTGGCGGCGCACTGCACTACTTTGGCTGATTCGCGAGCGCTAGCGAAGACCGGAAAGAGCATCGCCGCCAGCACCGCAATTATGCCGATAACGGCGAGTAGCTCACCGAGAGTAAAGCCTCGATCCCGACTGTCACCTCGCATTTGCTAATCCCCCTCGCCACTTGATGGTTGACATGTGCCGGCCTCCGACAGAGGCGGCTGGCCGGCCACGCCTCTGGATCATGCCCACCTAGTCCGATTACCGCCAGCAGTTTACCACCAGTGCGCTCAACTTATGCACAATCATTTCTCAAGGCGTGGTCAAAGCTGCTGCCGCCGCTAGGGAGACCAGGTAGGCATGAGACTAGAGCATTGAGCGGGCCAGAAAGAAAGCTGCGCCCAAGGTTCAGGCGCAGCAAAAGTGCTGCGACGGTCGCAGTTAGAAAAACTGCTGGCTGACTAAGCCGTTGCTTTCCTGGGCGTGATGGCTCCCGGAGCGCGGCCAGGACTATCCGCGTCATCTAGCTCCGTGAGTTCAGAACCATCTGTCCCACCACTTCGCCCACCATTCGGTCCATTTGTCCAAACGCCACGGACCAGGGCCGTGACCGCGGCCATAGGCGTTGCCGTTGTTGTCGCGGCTATCGTCGTCTCCATCGGCCTCGCTAGTTTGGTCACCTTCGTCCTCGGCTACGGTCTCAGCAGCCAGTGTGCTTTTCACGAGGACGGCGTCATCTGCTCGCAAGACTACTTCCCCGGACTGCAATCGGGCTTCGACGGCGACTTCGCCCTCGTACACGATCACGTGGCTAGCCGGGTGCCCGCAAGCTTCGTAGTCCTTATAGACCGTAACTCGGAACCTGGTGCCACGGACGGCGGCGACTATTTCTGGAGTGCAGACTTCGAACCGCGAGCCGGGCGTGACCGTAGCCTCGAGGCAACCCTCGTTACCTTCGGAAACCCATACGACGCTGTGCAGGCCCTGATCGGTGCTGACGGAGGTCAGTACCACGACACTGAGGCCATCCTGGATGCTTACCTCACTACCATCGGCGAAGGTGAGGACGCCGCCCTCAACCGGCTCGCCCAGGTGGATGGTGTCGCCGTTGTGCTTGACCTCCCCGGCCAGACCGACTTCCGACTTGGCCTTGCCGCAAATGGCTGCAGCCTTGCGCCCGTTGTTGTGGCGCGGACATCCGACCACGAATTCGGTAGCTGTGGCAGGGCTATGACGGCCCACAAAGAAGGCGCTGTAGCTATCCGTCGAGGCATGGTCGGCGGGACATACGAAGACGCCGGAGCTATCCACGTAGGGCCCCAACGAGGCAGGGAGTGGGGTCATCGGTGGCCCGTAGTGGTCCTGGTAATAGACCTGAGCCGCGACCGCAATCTGGTGGAGATTGGCGGTACAGCGAACTATTCTGGCTGAATCCCGAGCGCCCGCGAATACGGGAAATAGAATCGCCGCCAAGACGGCAATCACGCCCATGCTGGCAATCAGTTCGCTGATAGTAAAGCCACGGCCGGTGTTCTTCATATACATTTACGCTTCCCCCTCACCGGACTGTGATGTGGCGTTTACGACATACAGCCGACTGTAGATTTCCCAAGTCTTTGCCCAGAGTCCCCTTGGTTGACGCTAGGACCTCATAGCTTAACATGGTTTCGCTCAAGGTGCCCTCACCGTATTCTCAAGATACGCTCAAATCCCAAAAGCGTCCCCAACCGTCGGCAGAGGCATGCTTGTGCCGCCTTGTCGCAGCAGGTTCGAGCCGATGTGGAAGGTCAGGCAGCGCGTCAAGGCGAAAGCGACGCGTGAGGATTATACCCAGGTAGCTTCAGCACCAATCATCCCACTCAGCTTCGGCCCCGGTCACGGGCTGTCTCTGTGGTGGTGGGGCGAGGCAAATGGTGGTGAGCTGCAGGAATGTCGCGTGAAGGCAATAGACAGATCGCCGAGCGGGCCGGCAAGATCCTGGCGGCCTTGCGCGAGGCATACGGCCCGACCAGAACAGCCCTACGGTACGAAGACCCTTGGGAGCTGCTGGTGGCGACGATACTCTCGGCTCAATGCACTGACGAGCGCGTCAATCAGGTCACCCCGGAGCTGTTCGCGAGGTACCCGACGATTGCCGACTTCGCGGAGGCCGACCGGGCGGAGCTGGAAGAGCTGGTGCGGCCCACCGGCTTTTTCCGCAACAAGGCGCGCGCGATCCACGAATCGGCCCAGCGTATCGCGCAGGACTTCGACGGCGAAATGCCCCAGACCATGGAGGACCTGACCAGCCTGCGGGGCGTGGCGCGCAAAACGGCCTCGGTGGTCTTGCAGGCGGCGATCAAGCCGGACGGTCCCCACGATGGCGTGGTAGTGGATACGCACGTGCAGCGGCTGGCGAGGCGGATGGGTCTGGTGCCTGCGAGCTGGGACAACGCCGATAAGATCGAGCGGCGGCTGATGGAGGTCTTCCCCCAGCAGGATTGGGACCTGGCCTTCATTTTCATCCGGCATGGTCGCGCAGTCTGCACCGCCCGCAGCCCCAAATGCGGGGAGTGCGTGGTGTATGAGCTATGCCCCCGCCGCGGAGTCTAAGCCCTGGTCGCTGTGCCGCAAGCGTGGGGAGCAACGGACAGCGGACTCGGGCTGGAACCCCGAGCTACGCCAACGTATTTCGGTAGCGGGAGCTGTGCGACAATAATTGTAGATGCCTGTTTCATATTGGCCAAAGCCGCGTGGCGCGGGCTTTCCAGCCCGCGACAGTGTTGAGAAACACGGCATTGACACACGTCTAGCCTGTCGCAGGTCTCTTTACCACGAGCGAGCACGCAACCGGCGGAACGCCTGTCCTACTGGGAAAGTGTCGCACAGGCTGGGCACCCGGGTAGCAGGTCACCTGGCCCAGGCGGTGACGGCGTGTCAAAGCTACTGGCAAGAATCACCAAGAGACGAGGAGCGAGTCAAGAATGAAATCACTGTTGGGTATGCCTGTTTCGTGCATAGATACGCCGGCTCTGCTGATTGATTACGCAATCCTGCGGCGTAACATCGAGCGCTTGCAGCAGGCCAGCGATGCGGCGGAAATTGCGCTGCGCCCGCACATGAAGTCCCATAAGACCCCCCAGATCGCCCATATGCAGATCCGGGCCGGAGCCATCGGCCTCACCTGCGCCAAGCTGGGTGAAGCGGAGGCGATGGCAGCGGCAGGTATCGAGGACCTGTTTATCGCCTACAGCCTGGTCGGGGCGACCAAGATGGCGCGACTGGTGGCGCTGGCCAAGCAGGTGCCGCGCCTCTCGGTGGCGGTCGAGAGCCTCGCCTCGGCGACCCAGATGAACGACGCCTTCGCCGCCGCCGGCATGAAGCTGGAGGTCGTCATCGAGGTTGACATCGGCTCCCGGCGCGCGGGAGTACAGCCGGAGGCGGCGGTGGAATTTGCCGAGGCCCTCCAGCGCTTCCCGGCCCTGCAACTCAAGGGCATCATGAGCTACGCCGGCAAGCTGATGTACGGCACCCGCACCGAAGCGGAGCGGGTCGAGTGCGCGGCTGAGGAGGGCCGCAGACTGAGTGCGGTCGCCGAGGCTCTGCGCGCCGCCGATTTCGAGGTCACGGTGGTCTCCGGCGGCGGCACCCCGACTGCGGGCCGCTACCGCAAGGGCTGTGGGCTGACTGAGGTGCGCTGCGGCACCTATTGCCTCAACGACCACAACCAGGTTGACCTGGGGGCCTGCAGCAGAGATGATGTGGCTGCCACGGTCCTGAGCACCATCATCAGCGTTCCGACCGAGGACCGGCTGATCTGCGACGCCGGCGCGAAGGCCCTGGACCAGGCGGTAAGTGATGTGACGGAGGGCTATGGCTGGCTCAAGGGCCATGAGGGCGGCTACCTGTATCTGATCAACGACGAGCACGGTCACATTGACCGCCAGCGACTGCAGGGCGACCTGGAGATCGGCGACCAGGTGGAGATCTACCCGCCCCGCATCTGCACCTGCCTGAACCTGTATGATTACATGTACGTCGTGGAGGACGGCCACGTGCGGGATGTCTGGCGGATTACCGCACGCGGGGCAAACACGTAGCTGTTGCGGACTGACACTGTTGAAAGTATAATGGTGTGTGCTGACGCCCATTGCACCACCCTCGCCAACAAGAGAGTTGCAGAGCGCATAAGAGGAGTACTGACGTGCCGAAGCCTAGAGTGTTTATTAGTTCTACGTGCTATGACCTGGCACCAATTCGCGACGACTTGGATCAATTCATAGAGAACATGGGATACGAGCCCGTGCGGAGCGAAGAAGGTGAGGTTTTCTATCGCGAGGGACAGAATGTACAGGATTCATGTCTGGCTGCGGTCGCCAGCTGTCACATCTTTGTGTTGCTTATCGGTGGTAGGTGGGGAAGCGAGTATTCAGGAACAGGCAAGTCCGTTACTAAGGCCGAGTACGATCGCGCCATAGATGAAGGTCTCTTGACATACGTACTGGTGGACCAAGACGTCCACCATGACTATAGGATCTACAAGAAGAACAAAAGCGAGGCAAAGGACGCAAACGCGATTACGTACGACAAGACAGAGGACACGCGAATATTCGGGTTCATCGAGGATATCGTGACGAGGCAGGTGAGCAACGCAATTGCCACCTTCTCGAACTATGAAGACATTGAGAAGTACCTGAGGCAGCAATGGGCTAGCCTGCTGCACCACTACCTGACATCGGACCCAATGGGTATCGCGAGGCTCGAGGTGGATTGTTACCGTGAGATGTTCGAGTACTCTGCGCCCAGATACCTTAGCGCGTGGAAACTGCACCCGACGCCACGAATGCTACTGGAACACGAAGCCCTGAGAGACATCCTAGGAGAGGGGTTGATAGCTGGTCCCGAGGACACGGTGCTGGTATGCACCGGCAAGGGCAGCTCGCCCTACCAGTATACACAGGATCAGTTCGCTGACTACGAAGAGGCGTACACCAACGTCCGCACGTGGTTCATCGCGCATCTTGAGCAGCATGGCCTCACGGTTGATGAGTTCCTCGCTGATGCATAGCTGCATCGCTGCACCGGGCGGGCAATCGCGGCTTTCTCGCTGCATGGCATGCTTGCCGGTCGGGCCCCGCGACGGCATCTTTTACCTTGACACCTATCAGAACTGCCCCCCGTACTGCCTGCGGAAGGACTGAAGCTGCGGCAATGGCCCCGGTAGAGACAATCACCGACGATATGGAGCAGCTCCTCGAGGTACTCCCTGAACAGGTTAGGGAGAGGCTCAAAGGCCACCCGCGTCTGGGCGAGTTGGTTGAGGTAATCATAGATCTGGGACGCCCTCTGGAGGCACGCTTCCCCGGCAGCTTCGAGGTGCTCGGCGAGGACCAGGCAACCCCCGCAGACATCCAGCAGGTAGTGACCAATATCGGCGAATTCGACCGCGACAACCGTGCCGGCATCGAGCGCACCCTTCACCGCATCTCGGCGATACGCAACCGCCTCGGCAACATTGTCGGTCTGACCTGCCGCGTGGGCCGGGCGGTATATGGCACCATAGATATCGTCAGTGATGTCATCGAGTCCGGCGAGAGCGTGCTGTTTCTCGGCCCGCCCGGGATCGGCAAAACCACCAAGCTGCGCGAGGTCGCCAGAGTCCTGGCCTCCGAGTTCGACAAGCGGGTCGTCATCGTTGATACCAATAACGAAATCGCCGGTGACGGTGATATTCCGCATCCGGCAATCGGCCGGGCGCGGCGCATGCAGGTGCCCAACGGCTGCCAGCAACACGATATCATGATCCAGGCCGTCGAGAACCACATGCCCGAGGTGGTGGTGATTGATGAGATCGGCAACGAAGCCGAAGCCGCCGCTGCCCGCACCATCGCCGAACGTGGGGTGCAACTGATCGCCACCGCCCACGGTAACGCGCTGGAGAATCTGATGGCGAACCCGACCCTGGCCGACCTGGTCGGAGGCATCCAGGCGGTTACGCTGGGGGATGACGAAGCCCGCCGGCGCGGAACCCAAAAGGTGGTGCTGGAGCGCCAAGCGCCGCCGACGTTCTCGGTCGCCGTGCAGCTCGAGGGCCTGCACCGTGTGGGTATCTATCACGACGTCGCCGCCACCGTTGACCGCATCCTGCTGGGCGAGCCGGTGGCTCCCGAAATCAGGCAGACAGGCGCTGACGGAGAGGTCGAGGTCATCAGGGAAGCCGAACTGACGCCGGCGCCGGCCGATCCCAACGACCGTGAACTGGCGCGACTGCGGCGGGAGATTCATCACGCTCAGCAGCTCACCGACCACCACCAGCTCTTCATCAAGGGACTGACGCGCAACAAGGTGGAAAGGGCCGTGCGGGAGCTGCGCGCCGATATAACGCTCGTCAAGGACCCCGCCGAAGCCGACATTATCCTCGGCTCCCAGAACCACGCCGCCGAGCTTTCGGCCTATAGCACCAACCGGCGGCGGGTTATGACCGTGCGCAGCAACAGCTACGCGCAGATCTACGAGGCGCTGCGGGAGCTATTCGGCACAGCCAACGGCTCGCTCGAGGAGTTCGCCCTGCGGCAGGTCGAGGAAGCCATCGAAGAGGTCACGCGGACGAACCAGGCGGTGGAGCTGCTGCCGCAGAACGCCTACATCCGGCGGCTGCAGCACGAGCTGGCCGGCAAGCACAATTTCCGCTCCGGCAGCGTCGGCAGGGAACCCCGCCGCCGGGTAACGATATACCCGGACTGATAGTCGGGGAGTGATCGCGGGGGTTAGGAAGAAGGCAGACACCGCATCGGGCAGGATGCCCGACCCACGGGATGAGCGAGGGCTGCGTCTAGTGAGGTATGCAATGGGGCCATGCTTTATAGTGCTGGATGGTGCCGATGGCTGCGGCAAGACGACGCAAGCAAAGCTGCTTGCCAAAGCTCTGCGGCGACGTGGTGCCGACCTCATACTCACCCACGAGCCGGGAGGCACGCCGGCAGGACAGCGAATACGCCAGGTGCTCCTTAGCCCTGCCACCGGAGAACTCAACCCGCTCACCGAGGCCCTACTATTCTGCGCCGACCGCGCCCAGCATGTCAATACCCTGATTATACCGGCGCTGCAAGCGGGTAAGACCGTCGTCTGTGACCGCTTTGCCTCCTCTACAGCAGTGTACCAGGGCTTCGCCGCCGGCCTCGGCTTCGAGCTGGTGCAGCAGCTCAATGACATTGCCACCGGCGGCCTGCAGCCCGATCTGCTGGTAGTCCTAGACATTGACCTGGCCCACGCGCGCGGGCGGATGGACCCACAACGCCTCGACCGCATCGAGCAGTACACCGAGGATTTCCACGAGCGGGTGCGGCAGGGCTTCATCGAGTACACGCGGCGCTTGGGCGAGCGGGCAGTGGTCATTGATAGCAATCCGCCCATCGAGAAGGTCCACCAAGACATCATGCAAGTTGTGGAGAAGGTCATCAGGCGATGAGCTTTGCGCAGATAGCCGGCCATGAGGGCACCTTGCAGGTGCTGAAGAAGGCGGTGCTGACCGGCCGCATCCCCCAGGCCTACCTGTTCGTGGGCCCGCCTAATGTCGGCAAAACCCTCGCCGCCGTCGAGTTGGCCAAGGCCCTCAACTGCGAAGCCCTGACCGACCCGCAGACCGTAGATGACATCCAGCCATGTGACCAGTGCAGCTCCTGCCTGCGGATCGCGAAGGGCACGCACCCGGATTTCCGCATCGTGCAGCCGGTTACGCGGATAGATGCGATAGACGACGAAGAGACGGAAGTTGATGCCGCAACCGCTGAGCGCAGTCAGAAGCAAGACGAGTTCGTACAGATGGAGGGCGCCGAGATTCGCATCTCGCAAGTGCGGGAGCTTATCGGCAGCGCCTCGCTGATGACCAATCAGGCCCGGCGACGCATCTACATAATAACCAGTGCCGAGACTATGAACATCGCGGCGGCCAATGCCTTCCTCAAGACCCTGGAAGAGCCGTCGGCGGCGACCACCTTCGTTCTGACGACTGCCAGCCCCAATGACCTGCTGCCCACGATCGTGTCGCGGTGCCAGGTAGTCAACTTCCATCCGGTGCCCGCCGGGGTAGCCCGTGATTTTCTGGCAAGCCGTTACCCGCAAGTCAGCGCCGAGCAGATCCAGTCAATCGTGGCGATGTCAAGCGGACGGATCGGCTGGGCGATCAAGCTGCTGCAGCAACCGGAGGTGCTGCAGATACGCAGCGATCTGCTGGACCTGTGCGTGCGGCTGGCCCAGGCAGACTGGGTGGAGTGTCTGCGGGGCGGCGAACTGCTGGTGGATGCGGCGGAGAGATGGTGGCTGGCCACCAATGAGGCGGAGCTGGCAGAGAAAGCCCTCAAAGCCAGCCGCGACCGCATCCTGCGCACCAGCATGCACGATCTGCTGGACATTCTGGCGACCTGGTTCCGCGACCTGCTGCTGCTGGCCTCAGAGGCCGGCGCGGAGGGGATTATCAACATAGACCGGGCCGAGCAGTTGCGCGGCCTGGCGGGGCGCTACGATGCCAAGAAATGCCAGGCGGCCTGCCAGCACCTGCAGCGAATGCACGGTCAACTGGGGCAGAATGCCAATTTGCGCCTGGCCGCCGAGAACCTCGCCCTGCGGCTGATCGTGACCTGAGACATAGCCCTAGCCGCCCCGCAGCTTCTTCCACTCGTCAACCATCGCCAGAGTGTTTGCCCACGGATTCGGCCCGTGGATTGACGGGCAGGAGCCCAGTATCACACCGGTCGTGCCCAGCACGCGGAAAACCTGCCGCACCACCTCGCGCATCACTTCCGGGTCCTCGGCGTTGGTGTGGTGCGTGTTGTCGGGGCCGATCCAGAAGCTCTTCGTACCCTCCTGCGAATCGCGGATTGCCTCCAGGTCCACCCCATGAAAGCCGAGGCCGATGGAATCGAGGCAGTCGAGATCGAGTCGCCGCAGGTACTCAAGCATCGGCATGACGCCGGTGTGGACGGTGTAGGTGACCAGGATGCCGCCCTGGTGGGCGAGGGCGATCTCGGCCTGCAGCCGGTCGTAGAGGAACTCCTGCAGCATCGCCGGGCTGTAGAAGTCGGAGGTCTCGTAGAAACCGTTGCGGGTGACGATGTCCACGCCGAGGTCGGCAGCGATTTCGAGATTGCGCAGGGTGACCTGGTGCTCGAGGTCGAGGTAGCCGTGCACCAACTCGGGCTGATCCAGCGTCATCATGCACAACTGGGTAGGCCCGAAGAGCTGCAATCCGCCGGTCAGCCCGGTCCCGCAGCCGGCCCTGGTCGCGAGGTTCCACTTGTCGGCAAGCAGCCGCTTGGCCTCATTGAAGTTGAAGTGGATCGCGTCGCGCTTCGCCGCATAGTCCACCGGCTGCAAGATATGGCGGAAGCATTCCAGGTCCTGCTCGGTCTCAATCCAGGGCTTGGTGTAATGCGCGGGAAGGAAGTCGCTGTAGAAGGGGATGTCATAGCCGTGAGGCCAGCGGTCATCATACTCGATAGCCGCCTCGACTTCGCCGGCGGGAGTGGCATAGAGCTTGTGGATGACGCTATCCTCCATCCACACCTTGCTCGACACCCCGGGTGACATCTGCGAGCCGCCCAGGCCGACATGTACCACCGGGTCCACGCCGAGTTCGTTGATGAGATACTCGATCTGCTCGCGCGCCGACGGTCCCCAGGGGAATTGGTAGGTGCGGCCGATCCGCGATTTCTCGTCCAGGGGATTGAATGAGGGTGAGCATGGCACATAGTCCACCGGCTCGCGCCTCAAGGCGGCCAGGATTCTCTCGCGTGAAGTCATTTCCGGAGAGGCCATGCGGCTTGATGCTCCTTTCACTGAATTGATGATCCCGAGCAGGTCAATCTGCTATGCAAGTCCACGGCGCACTAGTTAAACTCGTTCATGGCCGCTTCGATGCCCTCTTTCAGGACGAACTCGATGCACTCAACGGCCTGGGCGACCAACTCCTCGGCGGTCTTCTGCTCGGCCGGCTTGAAGGGCGACAGTACGTAGGAGCGAGCGTCCTGAGCAGGCAGCGGGGAGCCGATGCCCAGGCGGATTCGCGGGATTTGGTCCGTGCCGAGGCAGTCAATCAGGTTCTGCATCCCCTTGTGACCGCCGGCACTGCCCTTGCGGCGCAGCCGGAGAGTGCCCGGCTCCAGGGCGATATCATCATAGATGACGAGCAGATCAGAGGGGGCAAGCCGATAGAAGCGGGCCACCAGATCAACCGCTTGGCCGCTGTTGTTCATGAATATCTGCGGCTTGACCAGGAGCACTTGATAGTCGCCGACGCGGCCCTTGCCGAGCAGCGAACGGAACCTGCGGCGCTTGACGGGGATACCGTGGGCCTCGGCGAGAGCGTCAACTACCCAGAAGCCGATGTTGTGCTTGGTGTTGCCGTATTCGCGCCCGGGGTTGCCCAGACCGACGATGCAGTGCATGTGGGTTCCCGCCCGGATTAGTCGGAGCCTTCGTCCTCGGAGGGCTCGGCCTCTTCGCCCTCTTCACCCTCGGCGGCCTCTTCGCCCTCGCCAACCTCGGCCTCTTCTTCCAGCTCTTCAGGGGCGATTTCGCCTTCCTCAAGCTCCAGCTCCTCAAGTTCGCCTTCGGGGAGCTCCTCGGCACCGCGGACCTCGAGGTCTTCTTCGGTAATCGGCCGGGCAATGGTCACGACGCCCTCCTCAGGCTCCAGAAGCAGTTCGACACCCTCGGGCACAACGATGTCGGAGGCGTGGCGGGTATCGGCAATCTCCATCCCGGTGATGTCTATGAGCAGCCGCTCGGGAATGTTGGTGGGCAGACACTCAATTTCCACCTCGTAATGGAGCTGGTTGACCGAGCCGCCCTCCTCGACCCCCGGAGCCTCGCCCTCGACGACTATGGGAACGCTGACAACGATGGCCTCGGTCAGGGAAATCCACTGCAGATCCACACTCAGTGGTTCCTTGTGCACCGGCGACCACTGAATCTCCTTAATGATCGCCGCGATGTCGGGATCAGTCTCGGCCCCGACGAGCTCAAGTGAGACCAGCACATTGCCGCCACTAGCGCGGTCCAGCACCTCGAAGAGGCGGTGGCGCTCCACCGTAAATGCCAACGTCTCTCGGCCCAGGCCATAGACCACACCCGGAACCTTGCCGGCGACCCGCAGCCGCTTGGCTACACCGGAGCCGGCCTCTTGCTTCTTCTCCGCAACCAGCGTTATCTGTTCCACCCTGAATTGTACCTCCTAAGGTTAAGCCCACCGCTGTGCCGCCGCGGCAGGGCTTCTCACATTATCCGGTCATCTCTGTCAGCGGGCACCGCAGGGTCCCCGCACTAGCTACGTCATCACCCGGCCTTGCAGCGTCATCTGCGCAGCAGGCCGGTGGGTACTGGAAAACTGGCTGGGGCGGAAGGATTCGAACCTTCGCATACGGGATCCAAAGTCCCGTGCCTTACCACTTGGCTACGCCCCAATTAACCAAAGGACCTCGGGCTGGAAGCTGAGAAGGCTAAGGCCTTCTCACCTGAGCTTGGTAAAAAGACACCACGCTCAGCCCGAGCTACGCGTTTTCTCAATCATCCGCGCTGGGAGTGTTCGGGCCGGCTCAGCGACCGGCCGCCCACTGCCTGGCGACCTCCAGATCGCCGGGCTTGTCTATGTCAAAGGCAATGCCGGGATGCGGGCTGATGACGACCAGCACCTCGCATCCCAGTAACTCCTCAGCACGTCTGATGACCGCAACCAAAGACAGACGTCGTAGTAATAGTTTAACTACAAATCGCCAACCTAGCAAGCTCCCAAGCTCAATTTTGCGCTTGCGAGCCGCAAAGAATCGCCTGATATTGGACATATTATGGTCAACAAAACGCCTGGTCAAAGCCCCTAGACAGCCGCCGGTAAAGTCCTCCTCGACCAGCTTCACCGTCGTTCTCCTGGTATCCGGCAGCGCGGCTCGCACCACCGAGGCCTTCACCACCGAGTACGCCAGGTCGGCGCTGGGTCGGTTGCGGCAGACCTGAACGAAATGGCTGACGGCCTCCGCTGTCAACATTGGCGCATCGCAGGTGCAAATCACCAGGTGATCAAATTCGCTTAGCGCCTCGGCCGCCGCCTCGATGGCATCCACGAAGCTCTCGCCTTGGGGCCGGACAATCGGCAGGTCGGTATCAAGATGCGGTGCGGCCCCCGCTTCATGGGCGACAATGATGACCTTGTCGAGCTCCGGGCACTGCCGCAGCGCCTCGATAACGTAGTCTATCTGCGGCTTGCCACCTAGCTCGATCAGCGCCTTATGGGGCACCTTGAGCTGGCGGGCCAGCTTGTCCGGGCCGCCGCCGGCGACAATCGCCGCAGCGAAGCTCGGCTTCGTGTTCTCAGACATGCCCCTGGCTTCCGATGCTGTGGTTTCTAGTGCTGGCGTACTTGTTCAGCAGCGCAAGGAGAATAGTTTAGCATTTTTCCCGCGTGAGTCCAATAGCCGGCTTCGCGCAAATCCTCAGCACAACGCCTGGCTGAGGCCGCGTCGGCGCACGGCCCGAATATGCACGAGCCGCTGCCACAGAGCCTCGCAGCGACGGCTCCGGCCTCCAGAAGCTGTTGGCGCAGCCTTCGCACCTGCGGGTACTCGGCCTCAATCACAGGCTCAAAGCCGTTGACCAGCAGGCCGGCGCAGTCAAGCAGGTCGGCTCCCTGCTGCAACCGCTCGCCAAGCTCCCTCGTCTTGGCACCGTCGGAATAGCTATCCGGCCCCAGCAAGGCGTAGGCGGCCTTGGTGCTGATGCTGAAATCGGGCTTGACCAGGACCACGTAGCCGGTAGCGGATCGGGGTAAGCGGACAATCTGCTCGCCGCGACCGCTACCGAGAGCCGTGCCGCCGTGCAAGAAAAACGCCACATCACTGCCGACAGCCCTGGCCACCTCCGCCAGGTCCACTTCGGCCTGCAACAGCCGCTCCAGAGCGCAGATAGTGGCAGCAGCGTCGGAACTGCCGCCTCCCAGGCCTGCGCCGACCGGGATGTTCTTGGTCAGATGAACACTCGCGGCCGGTTCCCGGCTGGCGGCTTCGAAGTACAGCCGCGCGGCGCGGATACAAAGGTTGGCCTGGTCCCCGGGCACCTCGAAGCCCTCAGCGACTATTTCCAGACCGGGTTCCTGCACGCTCACGGTCAGCTCATCGGCCAGGTTCACGGTCTGGAATACGGTAACCAGCTCGTGATAGCCGTCCCGGCGCCGGCCGAGTATCTCCAGGCCCAGGTTGATCTTGGCGCAGGCTTTCAGACTGACCGTGCGGTTCATGTGTCTAGCGGCCTTCCGTAACGCTCTGGATGGCGACCGCCAGTCTCACCAAATCCGCCAGGCCCAGCTCTTCACCCCGGCGCGACCCGTCAAGGCTCGCCTTCGCCAGGGCCGCGTCCAGATCCGACTTGGTGATGTCGAGGTGAGAGCTCATAGCCAGCGAATTGCGCAGCGTCTTGCGGCGATGAGCGAAAGCGGCCTTGATGGTCAAAAACAGCAGTTGCTCCTGCTGCGGAGGCAGGCCGGCAGCCTCGGCAGGTTCAGGCAGCGGATGCAGAGCCAGCGCCGTCGAGTGCACCTCAGGTCGCGGCAGGAAGGCGCCAGGCCCAAGCCGCTGTAGAACCTCGACGCGGCTCAGGTAGTAAGCGGCGAATACTGACATCACGCCGTATTGGTCATCACCGGGACCGGCTAGCAGCCGCTCTGCCACCTCCGCCTGGACGGTGACAATAATGATGTCACAGCAATGGCCGAGCTCCATCAGCCCGCGCAAAAGCAGCCCGCTGAGATGATAAGGTAGGTTACCCACGATTGCCAGCCGCCGCCCCGGCGCGAGGACACTCAAGTCCTCTTTGCTAATGTCGCACCGCCTGACCGTCACATTGCCGAAGGGCGAAGTCAGTAGCTCCAAGGCCGGTATCAGATGCCGGTCAATCTCGCAGGCGATAAGCTGCCGGGCCAATTTCGCCAGCGGTACCGTCAGCGCGCCCAGGCCGGCGCCGATCTCGACTATCAAGGCCTCGGGACCGGCGTAGCGGTCAACGGCCTGTGCCAGGACCTCGGCGAGCGCGGCGTCAATCAGGAAGTTCTGGCTGAGCGCCTTGCGGGGCCGCAGGTGGTAAAGCTGCAGCAGGCGGCGAGTGCGGGCGGGAAGCGACAGGGCCAGCAGCTCGCCCACCTCAGCCGCGCGCTCTGTGGCGGCCTCGCCTTCGCTAGCACTCGCGCTGGAGTCACTCACCGGCTTCATCGGGTCAGTCCCATGTGAATTCAGATCAGCTCGCGGAGGAACTGCAGGCCGCGGCGGCAGTCGCCCAGCCGGTCCTCGCCGGTCTCGCGCTCGATACAGAGCCAGCCGTCAAAGCCGACCTCACGCAGCGCGGCGATCCATCTGGGAAAATCAATATCGCCCTCGCCCAGCGGTGTCTGCTCGGTGCTGTCATCCGGGTTACGCTTGGCATCCTTGGCATGGGTGTGCTCGGTCAGGTCACCGAAGAGCGCGACACCCTCGAACCAGTCGAAGCCACTGAGCAGGAAGTTGGCCGGATCGTAGTTGACCTTGAGGCCGGGAGAATTGACGGCGCGGATGAAGTTGAGCATGGTAGCGGCGTCTTCCGGGCCGGTTTCGCAGCACAAGGTCTTGCCGATTGCCGCGGCTTCGTCGGCGATGGTGCGGAGGCCCTCGAGCATGGCTTGGCTCTCGGGCGTGCTCAGATCAGCGGGCATCACGCCGACATGGCTGGTGATGCGCGGGATGTCGAGAATCCGGCAGACGGCAAGCTCGTCGCGGGCCTTCTGCATGGCCAGCAGGCGGTGCTCGGGGTCGAGGAAGCTCCCCAGCCCGCCGGTGGTGGCGCAAATCTCCAGGCCGGCCTGCTCACAGGCTTGGCGAACCTGAGCGCCGCCGTCGCAGCGGACCTGCTCAAGCTCCAGAAAGCCCTCCCCCATCCACAGGGCGATACCGTCAAAGCCGATTTCACCCGCCGCCGCGATGCCCTCATACATCGGCAAACGGAGATTCCAACTGCGGACGCTGACTTTCATTTATCGCTCCTCCTTGGCGCTGGGCAAGACGCTACTCCTTGCGGAAGTTCAGGCAATAGTGGTGCATGGTGTTGGAGACCCAGGCGGAACCCATCCCATACGGCCCCAGGCGCAGGTCATCCTGGCACCAGATCTTCTCATCCTTCAGCGTCAAAAATTCCCCAACCCGCCGGGCCAGGTCCCAGGCCAGCGGGTAAATCGTGCCGCCCTTCTTGATGTTCTTGACGACCACCGTCATATAGGCCCGTTCTCTCAGCAATCCGGCAACCTCGCGATAGATGCCGGTTAGAACGTCCAGGAAATCATCGTAATCCTCAATATTGCCGAGGTCGGCCTCGTCATCGGAGTAATGCACGTCGAGGCTGTCGTCGTCGCGGCGCTCGCGCTGGGTATCAAAGCCCGCGCGCCGCAGCATGTCCCAGTAGGGAGGCGAGGTGATGCAGTAATCTATCGTCGGGAAGTCGAGGTCGGCGATAGCGGCGGCGTCGGCGGTCTCCAGACGCCATTCGGGCGGATCGTCGAGCTGTTCCGCCAGCTCCCCAAGGCGCTGGAGCGCGATGGCGGCGTACTTGTCCTGCAGCTCGACGCCGTAGGCACGCCGGCCGGTCTGTAGGGCGGCGATGAGAGCGCTGCCGGTGCCGGCCATCGGATCGAGTACCGCCTGGCCGCGCTTGGTGAAGAAGCTGATGAACTCGGCGATGAGCTCTTCGGGGAACTTGGCCGGGTGCAGGAGGACGTTGGAGTCGCGCCGTGCCGGTTTGTGGATGAACCAGGACTTCTGGAACTTGATCCACTCTTTGGAGTGCAGATCATTGAGGCGATTGTGTTTCAGCGGCCTACCCCGATCCAACCAGCAGCCCTCCCTGCGCAAGAACCTACTGTGCTGTGTAATCTTTCCCCGGCGCGGGTAGTGTATCCTGCCGCCTGGACGTGTCCGGAGCAGTGCGGGCGCTGAGATGTCGCGAGGACCTGGCGGGCCTCAACCGGCAGCCTAGGCCGCCATCGCAGCGCCCATCAGGCTGTTGATGATATAGGGCAGGCTCTTGTACAGCAGCAGCAGGCCGGCGACACAGAGCACCACGTAAGTCACCTTGCGGAAGGTCGCCTCGGGCAGACGGTGATGGAAATGATCGCCGACGAACACCGCCAGGATGATGAAGGGAACGGTCAATCCTGCCAGCGTCCAGGCCTGGGCTGGGATCTGGGAATTGAGCAACCAGCCGGCCACCATGATGAGGTTCAGCGTCAGCCACACCAGGCCGAGAGTGACGCGGAACAGGCCCTTGGTGCGGAGCGCTCGGGCAGCGTAGATCACCAGCAGCGGGCCGCCGGTGGTGAAGATGCCGTGAATGATGCCGCCCATCACTAGGACTGCACGCAGGTACAGGCGCATCAGCGGCCCGTCACTGGCGCGGCCCTCCGGCGGCCGTCTGTGGTTCTTGATGATGCCGGCAAAGGCAATGATGACGACAAAAACGCCCAGGATGAACCTGAGTACGACCTCCGGCGCGTAGCTGGCAGCGAGGAAGCCAATCGGCAAACCGATAGTCGCATAGACGAAAATGGTGAGATACTCGCGCCAGACGATGTCCTTGCGCCCGACCCAGACTATACCGGTACAGCAGACGATATTGCCCAGGGCCAGCACGGGAACCAGAGTGTGGATCGGTAGGCTGGGCGTCAGCACCGCCAGGATCGGCAGAGCCACGACCGTGCCCCCGAAGCCGATGACGCTCTCGAGGAATCTACCGGCAAAAATCACGAATATCAGGATCGCGGCTACATGAATCTCAGGCAAGCTAGGAGGTCCCTTCGTGGTTCAGGCATACTGAAATGCCGGCCCGCAGGCCGACACGCAAGCTCAACTATAATCCTGCAAGACCGCAATAGTCAAGTGAGCCGGTGCCGGCGACGGCTACTGCAGGAAGCCGCCGGTGGGAAAGGCGTTGCGGCTGAGGCATAGTCCCAGGACGCGAACATATTTGCGCAGGCGAGCCCACACCGGCTTGGCCTTGCCCAGCGGTAATGCCACCGGCAGGGCGAGTGCGGTGAATAGGCCGCGCAACAGGACGCCAACCATTGTCGTCAGGCGGGTGGCCCAGAAGGCCAGCGGGCCCTCATGGCGGTAAACGAAGAGGAACAATGACCGATGCCCTTCCAGGATCGCAGGCAAGGCTACCTGGTCCGCGCTGGCCCCGCCGATGTGGATGATGTGGCGCGGCCCGTAGTAGTAGGTCTTGCCACCGATGCGCTTGACCTCAGCACACAGGTCGGCGTCTTCGCCATAGAGAAAGTAATCCTCACACCAGCCTCCGACTCTCTCGAAATACTCGCGGCAGATCATCAGACAAGCGCCGGCGACGTAGTCCACCTGCCGGGTCTTCCTAAGGTCCGAATCACTCAAAGCCCGCACGCTAGAGCGTGCAAAGTTCCGCAGCAACAGGTTGATGTAGAGGTACTTGCGGAGGGTGCCGAGGGTGCTGGGGAAGGGCTGGAAGCTGCACTGGAACTTGCCACCGGGATGGTTCAGCCGCGGGCCGACGATGGCGGCGTCTGGCGTTGTGTCCAGAAAATCCGAAAGAGCCGCAACGACGCCAGGCAGCACCACCGTATCGGCGTTGAGGAAGAGCAGATGACGCCCGCTGGCGATCTCTGCGCCCCGGTTGTTGCCTTTGGCAAAGCCGAGGTTGCGGTCCAGAGCCACCAACATCGCCTGCGGAAAATCCCTGGTCACCATCGCCATGCTGTCGTCGCTGGAGGCATTATCAACAACGATAATCTGCCACTGCTCGTGGTCCGGGTCGTCGTGGAGCGAGCGCAGGCAGTCGGCCAGTAGCTCTTGGGTGTTGTAGTTGAGAATGACGATGGACACCCGCACCTCAGACATGGGTTGAGCCACCGATGCGCGGGGTCAGTAGTCTGGCCGAATCGGCATCGAGGTAGATGATTGCGGCGGGATGGGTACGGAGAGCCGTGGCCGGGCACTGATTGGTGAGGGGGCCCTCCAGAGCGGCCTTGACCGCTTCAGCCTTCGGTTCGGCGGGAACGATGCAGAAGATCCGCCGCGAGGCACAGATGGCCGGTACGGTCATGGTGATGGCATTGCGCGGCACCTCGTCAAGGCTGGCATAGCGGGCCTCGGGGTCCGGATGATCCTTATAGTCGCGATACTGCTGCTGGACGGACTTCTCATCGAGGGTGATGAGCTCGGTCTGTTTGCCGGTAGAGAAGCTCGAGCCGGGCTCATTGAAGGCGATATGCCCGTTTTCGCCGATGCCGATGCAGGCGATGTCAATGCCACCGTGCTGCTTCAGCAGCGCCGCATAGGCCTCGGCCTGCTGCTGCGGCGTACCCTCCATATCGGCCATGAAGAAGATTTTGCCGGGCTTGGCGGCATCAAAGATGTGGGTGTTGAGATAGACCTCGAATGAGTTCTTGTGGCCGCGAGGCAGATCAATGTACTCGTCAAGGTGGAAGGCGATAACCTTGTCCCAGGGCAGGTCGGGGGTGTCAACGAGGGCGGCCAGGAAATCGTCCTGGGAGGGCGCGGCGGCAAAACACATGGTAATGTCGCCCTTGTCGGCCGCAACCGCCTGCATCGCCTCGGCAACATCAGCCGCCGCGGCCGCGCCCATCTCAGCGCGAGTGTCGAACACTTTTGCCACAGTCGAGGTAAGTCTCATGCCATCACATCCTCGGGTGTGTTTGAGTACGACGAATTGCTGGTAGCGCCTTAGCCCATGCTACATTTCCCACGCCAGAGCCGTCGGACCTCCCTGCGGTCAGGCAGCCGCTTCGCGGTTGGCGGCGGGCGCGGCGGCTAGGCGAAGAGCTCGGCTGCTTCTCTAAGCTGCTCGGGTATGTTGATGCCGGCCGGGCACTTCTCGAGGCATTGCTCGCACTCGACGCAGGCCTCCGGCTTGACCTCTATGGATTCCCAGATTTCGCTGGCGAGGTAGTGGAGCTTCTCGTCATAGCCGCGCTTCATGTCCGCGGCCTTGAATACCGCCGGAATGTCAATACCCACCGTGCACGGCTGGCAGTAGCCGCAGCGCAGGCAGACCTGACCGTAGCGGAACTCGGTGCTCAGTTGGCCGATCAGGCCCAGCAGCTCCTGATGCTCCTGCTGGGACAGGGGGGCGAAGCTCTCGGCCACCGCGATATTCTCCTCGACCTCGTGGACTGCCTGCATGCCGGGGATGACCAGGTCCACGTGCGGGTTCTGCATGACGAACCTGAGCGCCCCGGCGACCACGCCGTCAGGCCCCCCGAGGCCGGCAATGCGGCTGTCTTGGGGCTGAGCGAGCTGACCTCCGGACAGCGGCTTCATGATAATGACGCCCATGTCGGCCGCCTCAGCCAGCGGCAGGATTTCGGTCGCCACATCCTCCGCGTCCATCGGGTTGTAGCAGAGCATGATGGTCTCGAACAGACCGGACTCGATGGCTTCTCTCATCACCTGCTTATCGCGGTGAATGGTGATGCCGATATGGCGGACCTTGCCTGCTTCCCTGGCTTTCAGGGCCGCCTCATAGGCCCCACCGGGGGCCCTGACCGCCTCCCAGGCATCCGCATTGCTGACAGTGTGCAACTGGTAGATGTCAACGTAGTCAGTCTGCAGATTGTGCAGGCTGATGCCCAGTTGCTCCTCAACGGTTGCGGCGTCACGAGCCGAGGTCTTGGTGGCAACGTAGAACTGGTCGCGACGGCTATGGAGAGCCTTGCCGATCTTCTCCTCACTGTCGCGGTAGTTGCGGGCGGTGTCAATGAAGTTGATACCGAGGTCCAGCGCGCGGTTAAGACACTCGGCGGCTTGCTGCTCGCTGATATTGGGCAGCTTGATGCCACCGTAACCGAGCATGGTCACTTCGAGGCCGGTTTTGCCGAGGCGGTGCTTCTCCATAAGCAGATTCACTCCCTGAATTGGTGGTGCGAAAGGTTGTGGCGAAGCTGCCAGGGCGCGGGCGGGCAGCGGTCTGCTCACCTACGGCCCGTGGCAGAGCCGGCAGGCCACCAGGCTGGCATGGGGCCGGCCGGACGAGCAAAAAACGGCTTTGTGGACAGGCCGCTTCTAGATTATAATTGAAATCCGAGCCTACAGAAAGGGCCACAGCCAAAGTGACCTCAGAAAAGAGTCCGGGCGCAAAGCTTGTGGAACTATTTGTGATCTTCGCTATGGTACTCGGCGTAGCGCTGCTGGTACTGAGGAAGTGGGAGGGGCTTTCCGAGAATAAGCAGCGGAGCGTCACCGTGAACCGGATGCTGGCAATCGAGGCAGGTCTGGCGAAATACATGATTGATGCGGCCGGCGCGCTACCCACCGGAGAGCAGGGCCTGGCCGCTTTACTCAGAGAACCCGCCTCCGGGCCACGCCCGGTGTCGTGGAAAGGCCCTTACGTTGATAGCGAGGAGGTACTGAAGGATGCCTGGGGCCGGGATTTCCAGTACTTCTGTCCCGGTCAGCCGGTCAAGGGGCACCCAGATATCCACCAGCCTTATTCGCTATCCAGCTATGGAGCCGACGGAGCCGAGGGCGGTGAGGGGATGGACCGTGACATCTGCTCCTGGAAGCGAACGACGATGATCCCCTGATGCCAAGAATGCCGACACACCTGACCAAACCTGCGTTGTCGCTATTCCTGGTTGCGCTGCTGGCAGCCCAACTCGCTACCGCCGCGCCACCGAGGTCGGCGCAGGCAGTAGCCGGCTACCGGGCGCAACTGATTTCCGACTGCGAGCAGGTCGGGAGCGTCTTCCGCATCCATCAACCGGACGACGAGTACGGCACCTTCAAGCTGACCCCCACGGCTGCGGCCAAAGTCACCGGCAAGAGCATCTGCTGGCAGGTAGCCACAAAGACGGGTGCCAGCGCGGTCCTGGAGCTGCAATGGCGACCCGATGCGCCGGCGGATTATGTGGCATTGTGGCTTAAGAACCCCCATGGGCACCGGCTTAGTCTAACCGTGGAGCTGAACCTCGCCGATGACACCACCGTCGCGCTGGGAACCCAGGCGCTGGGCGAGGAACTCAACTGGCAGCAGTTGGCCTACGCCGTCCCGACGACGGAGATCGAGTGGTCGGCTGTGGGCGGACTACTGCTGCGGCTTAGCGGCCTGCAGCCGCAAGCAACTTACGAACTCTACATTGATGAGGTGGAGGCATACCGCGCGCCGCCGCTGGTGATAACGGTGGAAAACAGCGGAGGCGAGGCCGCCATCGCCGCCGGTGCGCCCCTCAGCCTGGAGCTGGCAGTCAAGCCTGCCGAAAGCCGCCCGAGTTGGCCGGAGCTTGGCGTTGAGGTGGCGCAAGGTAGCTTCGTGGTCGCCCGGACGGCTCTGGAGTTCACCCAGCCGCGCCCGGAAGCCGACCGGACCGCTATCTCCCAGCCGACCACAATCCGGCTGCCGGAGTATCTTGCCCCCGGCGATTATGAAGTGCGGGTCGCCGGTGAGGTGCAGACGACCGGCGGCTCGCCGTATCTGCGCCTGACCGTGGAGAATCAGCGCCCCGCCCCGCGAATCAGCGTGCAAGCCGCCTCCGGACAGGGCGCCATCCTCTGTGACGGCCGGCCTGTAGCGCCGCTGCTGCTGGAGGCTCCGGCTGCGCCAGCCGACCAGCGCTCAGGCCCGCAACAGCTTCTGCTACTCGATGCCACCAGCGACTACGACCTGTATGGCCGCAGCGCCGATGTTTGGCTGGCCCGCGACCGCTTCGACTATTCCGATCTCGACAGGCGACTGGGCGAGCTGTTGCTGGCGCGACCGGACGCGCTGGTGATGCTGCGCGTCTATGTCGGGTCCCCGCCCTGGTGGGATGCCGAGAATCCCGATGAGCTGGTGAAGTTCGGCGACGGTTCGGTCCACTCACCGCCGCGCGTGCCGGGCCGCAAGCACAGTTACGCATCCTGGGCCTCGGCGAAATGGCGCGAGGCTGCGGGCAAGGCCCTGGTGAAGCTGGTGGAACATGTGGAGAGCTTGCCGGCAGGGCGGGCGGTCGCCGGCTATCTGCTGTGCTCCGGCGAGTGGGGCAACTGGCAATATCCGGGAGCCAGCCGCGAGCTTTTCTGCGATTACAGCGCCGCCCAACATGAGGCCTACCGCAAATGGCTGCGGGATAGCCACGGCAGCCTGGGCGCCCTCCGGGTGGCCTGGGGACAGCCGCTGGAGCCGGTGACTACCCCCGAAGCCATCGCCGACGGGCAGCCGATCTTGGGCTGGCATCAGGTCAAGATCCCCACACCCAAACAACGCGTGCACAGCTATCTGGGGGTACTGCGCGATCCCGCCGGCGAGCAGGACCTGATTGACTATGACCTATTCGCCTCCGCAGTCATCGTCGCGACTATCAACGAATTGGCGGCGGCGATCAAGCAGTCGGCTCCCGGCAAGCTCTGCGGGGCCAACTACGGGCACCTCTTCGATCAGGCCCGTTACCGCTATGCGCTGCAAAACGGCGGTCACTTGGCGGTGGGACTGGCGCTGCAATCGGAGCAACTGGATTTCTTGACCGCCCCGGCCATCGGCCTGCCGAGCGAGAGTGTTGACCTGGCTACCTTCGGCGGCTGTGAAAGCTCAATCAATTCGCATCACAAGCTGCTGATTTACGAATGGCCGGCGTATGTGCACCGCGATTATTCCGAGGAATGGGTGAAAAACAAGCTGGCCCAGGCGCTCTGTGCGGGCTGTGCCACCAGCGTGCCCGCAGGCGTTTTCGAAGGCGAGGCGGGCGCGCAGTTTTCGCGTGCGGCGCGGATTGCTGCGGCTGCGAACCGCGAATCGGCTGCCGAGATCGCCGTAGTGGTGGATGATGTGAGTGTCGCCTATACGGTCTGCGGCAATGAGCTGACCGGCCCGCTGCTGGACGAGCAGCGCCGGGCGATAACCCTGCTAGGCGCACCGGTGGATGTGTGGCTGCTGGATGATGTGCTGTCCGGGCGCGCCCCGCTGTACAAGCTGTACCTATTCCTCAATGCCTTCTATCTGCCCACAGCCGACCGGGAGGCGCTGCGGGCCGAGCTGGCGCGCGCCAAAGCGACCGCCGTCTATGTGTACGCCGCCGGAGCCATTGATCAAAACATCGGCGGGCGCACCGCCAAGCACCTGACCGGCATAACCATAGTGCCGCTGCGCAGTGAGGGCCTGCTTCAGGTAGCCCTTCCGGAGGGGGCGGGCACCTACGGCACGCGCAGTCCGGTCAGCCTGCGCTTTATCTGTGAAGGCAGCGCCGCCGACGTGATGGCCTGGTTGCTGGGTACCACCTACGGCGGGCTGGCGGCACTGGATACGGAAGACGGCACGGTGGTGTGGTCCGGCGCGCCCAACCTCCCTAGCAGCATCCTGCGCGACCTGGCCCTGGACGCCGGTGTTCACGTGTATGCCGAGCCCGGCGATGCGGTTTATGCCTGCAAAGAGCTGGTGGGGATACGGGCCGGCAGCCCCGGCCGCCACAGCGTCCATCTGCCCGCGGCGGCGGATGTGTACGACTGCTTCAGCGGGCAGTTGCTGGCACCCAGCACCACCGAGGTCACCCTGGCATTGGAGAAGGGGGAAGTCGCCTTGCTCTATGTCGGCGGCTCGCCCCCGCAACTGCAATGACGCCCTTGCAGCACTTGCTGGTAGGCGAGCGCGTGCGGCGACGGCTGGGCTGGGACATGGCAGTCCGGCCGCTGATGTGCCTGGGCGCGATCGCTCCGGATGCTCACCGAATCGCTGAGCACATTGACCACCAGGCGCTGCATTTCCGGAGCCGCAAGACCAGGGACCGGCGCTTGATTGATTTTTTGGGCAGCTATCTCCGGCCCGCGGTCAACGGACCGGCGGGAGCTCTGGAGTTCTGGGCCGGCTGGCTCTGCCACATCATCGCTGACGATATGTGGCGTCATAACCTGCAGCGGGACCTGGCAGTGCTATGGGAGGGCGTCGTCCACGGTACCGCCAGGGAAGCCGAGGAGTTACGGGACAAGTACCTGAGGGAATGTAACCAACTCGACCTGGCATTCTTCTCCCTCTACCAGCACACCATCGAGGCGCTCAGAGAGCAACTGCTGGCGGCTCATCCGCAGTGGACCGTTGAGCCGCTGACAGTCCAAGACCTGCATAAATGGCGGCTGACGGTGGTGCAGTCCATGTTGCCACCCTTGGCCGCCTCCGACATGCAGCTCCAATACTTGACCATGGACTTCGTCGAGCAGTGCATGTTCCAGTCGGAGGAGGAAGCCTTCCGCATCTTGCAGTGGGAGATAGACGAACCGGAATTCTCGCCCATCTTCTAGCACCGACAAATCGAAAAAAAGTGTGCTGAGCAAGGAATTTCGGGGCTGACTGCAGAAACCTAGTGGCGTATAGCCGTGGGGCGGGGCAGTGCTCTTCGACTGGCCCAGACCTCAGGCCTAGTATCCATTCCAATCAGTGAGGTGTTAAGATGACGAGACAAACGAAGTTGTACCTGGCGTTGGCGGTCGTGATGATCGTACCGGTGGTGTTCGTCGGATGTCACGGCGGAGGTGCGGTGGTACCTGAGAGCGTGATCACGGACCAGCTCTTGCGGGACGCCGTCGGCGTCGGCGTAACTCTTACGCCCCAGGCGAGCGCGCCCGATTCAGACTGCACGGCTGCTCTGCTGGCCCTGTTCGCTGATCCTCCGGATACCCGTCTGGAAGTTGAGACTGCCCTGCAGAACTGGATAGTTCGGGCTACGGCGAATCCCGAGCAGGCCGCCTGCCAGCTTGGCCTCTGTTTGCTAATGCTGGCGCGAGGCCTTGACAACGTCGCCACCGACCTTGGTTATGACGTGTTCGAGGAACTGGACGGGGTGGACCCGGGCAGCGTGATGGCCCTGGCCATGTCGGAGAACCCGGGCGGTCTGGTGGGCGCCTACAAACGGCTCTTCAGCCAGGCGCAGACCGGAGCCGGCACCGCCGGCGTTATCCCCGGAGTTGACTTCACCAGCGAGGATGTCGAGGACGCAATCCGCGCTCACCTGCTTCCGGTCATCTACAACCAAGATGGCGGCGTCTATCAGCGCCTGGCGCCTTTCGGCGACTCCGGAAGCCCCGACGCCCTGGTGACGTTAGGAATCCCCGGCGGCGACCTCTACACACTCTATGCTTGTGACTTCAACATGATGGCCGCCTCGATGCAGGGACTGCGCGGCTTCCTGCTGGAAGCGATGGCCTATGAGTGGGCTCCCGGCCTCTGGGACCCCCCTGACGACTACAACGAGTGGGACACCAACGCTGACGGCATGCTCAGCCCCAACGAGTACCTGCCGCCAGCTCCCTTCGGCACTCTCCATGGCTACGGAGCCTTGTACATGGCCGATGCCTTGGACGCCTACCGGGACGCGGTGGAGCGGGCAATCGTCGCAGCCGACACCATCCCCGACGACCCGACCGATCTGCTCAACATGTTTTTCAGCGGGAACCTTGCACTCGCGACAAGTGAGGAGCCGACACCTCTGGATGTCTTCAAGCTCATCCTCGCGCATTTCGATGCCCTGCTTGACGGCGTGCAGACTCTGGTGCTGCAGTACTGGAACGAAGGGGACGAGACACCCCAAGAGATGAACTTCCGGGTTGACATCACTCAGGCCTACGTGAACCCCGTCAACGACATCCGCTCCCTGCTGCCGACCGTGCCCCTGACCGACCTGGAGTACATTATCGCGGTCAGCACCCAGAACGGCGACGGCGTGGGGCTCGATTGGAACCTCTTCCCTGACCTCACCTTCAATGGGATACTGCCCGACCTGCCGGCGACCATAGCCACCATCTCCGGCTATGACTTCATCGCTCTGAACCATGCCGACCAGATCTGGGGACCGATCCCCTTGAACCCCGACCTCAGGGGTGGCGAGGACTTCTTCGACTACCTCCTGGGCTACATCATAGTGGTCCTGCCCGTCCTTTAGCACGGACCGCGCCGCAGCGACAGCCCCGCAGGGCCGGCACTAAGAAGCACGGCCTCGGGCCAATAGCTTGCGGCAAGCGATGACGCAAATCGAGAGGCGCCCGAAGCCGGGCGCCTTTCGAGTTTTCCAGGAGCTGTTGCAGGACCTGGAATAGGGGACTGTCCCTTTAGGGACTGTCTCCTGCCGACTAGAAGCAGCGTGTTACCAATTCGCGATTCCCGAGAAACCAGGTTTTGAAACCGCTTCTGGTGCCCTCCCAAGCACCTGATTCGCCGTTGTCACCGCGCCCTGGGGATGCGACACTCAGGGCAGAACCGAGGTATCGTGCCGGCCTCGCTCAGGATTGACACTGTAGCCGCCAACTTCTATAATTGCAGTACAGGCGGAGGGGTGACCGAGTGGTCGAAGGTGGCGGTCTTGAAAACCGTTGAGCGAAAGCTCCGGGGGTTCGAATCCCTCCCCCTCCGCCAGACAGTCCGCAGCTACCTCCGCGGCCCGCCGGCTTGTGCTAGCGGGCCTGCCGCATTTGCCGTGCCCTCAACGTCGGCAGGAATCCCTCACTCCCCGCTGGAACTATACTAGCAGGCCGGACTACCCAACCGATTGTGAGGTAAGCTCCTATGTCAGATAATCAGCCTATCAGGCTCGGCTTCATCGGCTGCGGAGGGATTGCCGGCGCGCATCTGCAGTCCTATCAGACGCTGCCCCAATTCCAGGTGGTGGCCGCCTGCGACATCAATCGAAAGCGCGCCCGTGATTTCGCCGCCGAGGCCGGCGCCGAAGCCGTCTTTACCGACTGGCGCGACATGATCCGCAATACCGAGCTCGACGCCGTGGACATCTGCACACCCCACACGCTCCACCATGAGCCGGCGATTATGGCCGCCGAGGCCGGGCTTCACACTATCGTCGAGAAGCCGATGGCTACCGAGCTGGCCCACTGCGACGCGATGATCGAGGCCGCCGACCTCAACGGCGTGATTCTCATGGTCGCCCAGGTGCTGCGCTTCCGCGATCCATATATCGAGGCCCGGCGGCTGATTGATGAGGGCCGTATCGGCAAAGTCCGCAACATCATCCGCCGCCGCTGGAGCTTCGTCAGAGAAAGCTCGCAGGACCCCTGGGCCTCGGACCCGTCGCTGGCCGGCGGCTGGGTGCTCTACGGCTTCGGCGCGCACGCGGCTGACATGATCTTGTGGCTCACCCGCTCCGAGGCCAAGTCGGTCTTCGCCATGGGCCGCAGCATCAACCCCCATTGGAACGACTACGATGACCTCCATATCCAGATCGAGCTGTCCAACGGCGCTATGGCGCTGCAGTCTCACTCCATCAACTCGCGGGCCGGCGCCTGGGACTGCAACGTGATCGGAACCAAGGACGGTCTGTATATCGCCGGGGACAAGCTCATCGTCGGCGAGGAGGAGCTGCACGTGCCGCTGCAGGAACTCAACGGCATGCGCGAGCAACTGGCCGAATTCGCCGCCGCCATCAGCGAGGACCGCGAACCCGAGGCCTCGGGCAGGGATGTGCGCAAGACGATGGTGCTGCTGGAGGCCGCCAAGCTCTCACTCCGCGAGGCCCGCATCATTGACGCCAGCGCAATGTAGCGGCGACAAGCAGGAAGTATGCAAATGGCTAAGAGCGAAGCTGCAGTAAGCGAGGCGGTGGAGAGTGCCCTGGAGTTCCTTCGCGAGCGCATCATAATAGATGCCGCTGTGCTCTTCGGCTCTTATGTCAATGGGGAACCCCACGAATACAGCGACATAGACCTCGCCGTTTTTTCTGAGGACGCCAATGCCATGTCGTTGCGGGAACGTGTGGCGCTTGCCGTCCAACTGCAAATGCAGTGCGAATCAAGTATATAGCTGCATCTCTACCCGAAGAGGGCCCTCGCAGAGGCCCGACCTACCAACTTCTATGGCTATATCCTCAAGACCGGCCGGCGCATTGTCTGACCTGCTCAGGAGCATCCCCTCTGCCTCAGGCCTCGCGCACTGCGTAGATGTCGAGGCTGCCCAGCGGCTGGCTCATCAGGCGGTCCGACCACATCGGATGCGGCATGAAGCTGGGGGTGGTGAAGGTTTCCGCAATCAGCACAAATCCGCCCAGGATCTCGTCATTGTGGGCCTGCTGCAGGGCCACGGCCAGCTCGTAGAGCGCCGGACTGCCCACTGAAGCGGCGCTGAATACCAGCGTACTCTCCCGCCCATGCTCGCTGATGAGGTCGAGTAGCTCCTGGGTTGACAGAAAGAAGCTGCCGGGCTCGGGAATCTGCTTGATCCTGCCCTCGCGCTGCTGCACCAGTTCGTGCAGTTGGGCCCGCTGCTGCGGGTCGGCGGTGAAGGCGATCTTCGGCTCCCAGTAGGCCGGCCCCAGCTCGTTTTCGAGCGCAATTGCGCGCTCGACGAAATCGCAGCTTTCTGCGTACATATTGGCCAGCACGAACTCGTCGAAATCCATTTCGCTCTGACACTCCGCCAGCAGGTTGGGGTCGCCGCTGCAGAAGAAATTGGCGCACTTGACCGGCTTGTACCTGCCCAGCAAGCAGCCGTCGGCATGGAACATGCAGCGCGGGGGTGCCAGCTTGCGGCCACGGAAATGGAAACTGCCGCCCGGGGCGCAGAAGTTGGCAAGCGCAGCCTCCGCGCCGGGGAACTTGCGGACCTCCCGCAGCAGGTTATGGCGTATCGCCGAGAACTGAATCAGCCGGCGCAGATTCTCCGGATTCGGCTCGAATTGGGAGCCGACAAAATCCGCGAACTTGCGCCACTCGTCACTCAGCGCCTCGATTTCAACCAGCTCCTCGGCCCGCTCCTGCCCGTAGCTGGCGGTGAGCATCCCGGTGACCTGCGCGATGGTATCCAGGTCGGCGGCCAGTTCCCGGGCCCGCTGGTCCAGGCCCTCGCGCACGCGGCGGGCCACTTCGGGGTCCAGGCGCATCCCCTTGTAGAGCCGGCGCACGCCGTGGCTGCCCACCATCGTGCCGCTATGGCAGCAACTGTACTCGCAGGCCCCGCAGACCCGTTCGACGATCGCGTCGAGCTTCCGGCTAGCCGCCAGGGCCGCCTCTACCAGCTCGCGTCCAACCATTGTCTTTCCCGTCCGTTTCGCATCCGCTAAGGGCTGCTGCGGAGTGAGCGCGACTTGCTCCGGTATCAATTCCGTTGCCGTGGTAGGGGCGCACGGCGTGCGCCCGTAAGTCGTTGGCCGTTGTCGTCGTTCCCTCTCCCCTTGGGAGAGGGCTAAGGTGAGGGCTGCCGTTGCAGAGCGCATGCCATCCGCCCCGACAAATCCACGATGCTAAGCAATATCAACAACCCGGCCCGCTACCAGTTCTGGGTAATGCCTAGCGCCCTGAGAGCGAAGCCGTCGTGTCACTCAGCTTCCCACAGCCGGGCGCGCATACTTCTCGATAAACTCTTCGGCTATCTCAAAGCCCAGCCCCGGCTTATCCTCGAAGATCAGGAAGCCGTCCTCAAACTGTGGCGGCTCCTGCAGCATCGCCTCCATGAGGCCGGTCTGGCTGCCTTCGAGCTCCAGCCGCTCGGCATACGGCATCGCCGCCGAGAGGTTGGCCGCCGCCATCAGCGCCACCGGCGAAATCCAGCTATGCAGCGACATCCGCACCCCATAAAGCGGTGCCAATTCGCCGATTACCCGTGCCGCCGAGACCCCGCCGCATAACCTCGGGTCGGGCATTACCACGTGCATTGTCTGGCCCTGCAGCGCCGCGTGAAAATGCCTCAGCCCGTAGAGCGTCTCGCCACCGGCAATCGGCGGCTCCAGCGCGGCGGCCAGCTTCCGGTAGTCGTCCCAGCGCCCGGCGGCAAACGGCTCCTCGATCCAGTAAATGTCGTGCTTGGCAAGCTCTCGGCCCACAGCCAGCGCGGTGTCGTAATCATCATAAGCGCCGTTGGCATCGGCCATCAGCACCACCTGGTTGGTCACCATCTTCCTCACCGCGGCCACGGCCTGGACATCTCTATCCGGGTCCCCGGCCAGTTTCATCTTCAGCGCCCGGAAGCCCCCGTCAACGATCCGCTTCGCCTTGCTCACCAGCTCATCCGTCGGCTCCAGATACAGGCCCGTGACATAGGTGTCCAGCAGGCGGCTGCGCACACCCCCCAACAGCCGCGCCACCGATACGCCCAGGCGCTTGCCGGCAAGGTCCCACAGGGCCGTGTCTAGGCCACTGAGTACCGCATAGTGGTCGCGCGTGCCCTGGGGCCCGGCCTCCTTCGCCGCCTTGCCGCCGGCTACCGAAGCTAGGCGATCCCCCAACAGCACCCGGTCGAGCGGGTCCTGGCCGATAATCAGATCGCTCAGCGCCTCGGCGGCGGGGAGAAAGTTGCTTTCCGCCTTCAGCCAGGCCTCACCCCACCCGCAGGTGCCGTCCTCGGCGGTCACCCGCAGCAGGTAGATGCCCAATTCGGCGGTTTCCGGTCGCGCCACACTAGGCGGCAGCGGCGGCTCCAGCGGAAATGTCAGTGCTAGCGGCTCGACCTTGCTAACCCGCATACGAGATCTCGTGCCTCCGGGCCTCTTGAGATGATTTGCGCGAGGAGAACAGCCGGCGACCGCTCAATGCGCGCCGCGGCGCGGGCGGCTCTTTGCAGCGTGCCAGGAGTGTAAGTAGCTCAGCAGATAGGCCGTGAACACGGCCCCGACCACGGCCAGCAGACCGGCCCACAGGATCGCCCCGTAGTAATCCCCCATCGCTAGCAGCGAGCCGCTCACTCCCCATATCGTCAGCACCACGATTACCGTCATCGCCAGTACGGTGGCGCAGCTTCCGGACAGCGGCTGATCAATGGCCCAGCCGCCGGAAACATCGGTGGGCGGATAGCCCCATCTCAGCGTATTCTGGCGCGCCGGCCGCGTATCTGACCAGACCCAGTCGCGCACCGCCTCATACAGCCGCAGATTGACCAGCCCGACGCCTTCCAGGGTGTTGGCCTCCCGGCAGGTTATGCTAAAGGCCCTCCCGCCTTCACGAGGCGCATGCCATCGGACGATGATCCGCCGTATTCCCGAACTCGAGGCGGCCAACTCCACCTGATCAATCTGCTGCCTGGGGAGCGACCACTTGTATTCATCGCCCACATAAACCAAGGTGTTGTTCTCGACCGCCAGGAACCCCACATCGCGGTCGGTCTCACCGTCCCAGATGCGCAACTTGTCGCCGGGAGAAAAGCCGACAAAGGCCGCTCCGGCCTGCTGAATGCTGCTGCTGAGCTCGGCCTCGGCAAGCTTGCCCAGGCGCTGCTTGAGCCCATAGTTGCCCAGCAGAGCCAACGTCCCTCGGCTGTACCATGCCGCCAGCCCCGCAGCCACAAAAGTCGCCACGGTTAACAGCCCCGCCGCGTAAGGCGGAGGCGAGCTCCAGAACTGCAGGACCGCTAGGGTCACCATGAAAGGCGCCACGCCGGCGGCCATCGTCACCAGCGCCGCAATCAGCCGATTGCGGCGTCTGAAACCTGTTGTATATACTTTCGCCACCATTGTCGCCTCAACACTTCAGCTTTTCCCCGCGAACTGCCTGCTTGTGGTCTGCCAGCATCTCCAGGGCCGCGTCGGCCAGCTTCTGCCCCGCCTCGGGGCTGAAACGCGCGCTGGAGCCTTCATAACCGCCCTCGGCCAGGGCCGCAGCCGTCGGGATGTACCCGATGGACCCATTGGCCAGCTCGATTACAAAGGTCGCCGGGGCCGGGCTTTGCTGCTTGAGCTGCAGCCCGAACTCCACAAAGTACTCACCCGGGATGCCGACGATGGCCAGGTCGCCGAGGCCCAATACCTGCACTTCCACCTGTTCCGAGGTGATGCCGGATTCAACGATCTTCAGAGCGCGCAGGGCCCGACCCCGAGCGAAGTTCGCCGATGACATCTGCGCGGCGGTGGCCTCGGTAGCCTCGAGGTCCTTGCGGAACTGAGCGATCTCCTGGTCGCTGAATTGGCGTAGCTCAAGCTCGACCATTTCGGACCTATACCACAGCGGCTCCAATTTCACAGGCCGGGCGCAGTAGTCAGCCTTCAGCACTTCACCGGCTAGCGTCCGCCCCATCATCCGCGCATGGTCATAGCCGCCCTGCCGCTTGCTGCCGAAAACGTTGATATGATTGAGGTTGCCGCACGGTCCATTGGCAAACAGGGACACGAAATCAGTCCCATAGACCTCCCCCAGCATCCGGCGCATATAGTACGGGAAATCAGCCGAGTACTGGTAGTTGCCGCTGCCGATGACATCCAGGTGGCAGGCGAAATTGACCAGCGCGGCGCGGCTGCTACCTTCCTGGTCCAGTAGCAGCACGCCCACATCCGGGTCAATCGGCCCATTGGAGGCGGAAACGGCGGGATTGCCCACTCCCGGATTCGTGGCCGTGTCACCGCCGAGTCTCCGGTAGTTGCGATTGAATGAGATGCGCCGCTCGCTGCCGAAGGCCAGTCGCGCCGTGGTCTCCTGCATCCTCCCCATCGCTCCGGCCACACAGCCGGCCAGGAGCTTGGGTAGTAGCACATTATAATCGGGCGCCTTGGGATACCAGCCCAGGTCCCCCAATCCCGGCCCGGCGTGGGTGTGAGTAGCCCACAGCATCACCGCCTGCTGCTCAATACCGGTCTGCTGCGAGACCAGGGCGCGAGCCGGGGTCGCCAGCGCCGTCGGCAGACCGACCAGGTCGGTGCCGACCAGCGCCACCCGGGTATTGCCGTCGTCCAGCACCATCGCGTAGGCAGTCAGCGGGTCGTGTATTTCATTTGACGGCCTGGCATTGAAGTGCCCGGCCAGATGTACGCCCAGCGGCGGCGTAATATCAACTGTCTGGAAACCAGCCAGCACTCTGAGGGCCTCCCTATGGTTAGCGCCACGTAGCCAGCGCTTCCCGAATACTATCCCGTGGGGCGGGCTTCCAGCCCGATTGCATAGCCGTCGCCGTTGCTTTTCGGAGGGGCCGCATGGATGGGAGTTTGCCTGCAAACTCACAGCCATCCGGCCCACGACCTCTCACAGCACCAGCGCCTACCATCACAGATCAGCGCCCGACATGTCAGAAACCTGCCTAAATACTGCTCCAGCCCGACACCGATTGCTCCGCCCTACAGCTCCGCCAGATCGAAGTCGAGGTCGAGGTCCTCCCCAGCATCCAGCTCAAAATCCCCCGACCTGCCTCGGTATTCGTACTTGAAGCCCGTAATCATCTGATTGCCCGGCGCGGTACGCAGCGTATAAGCGCCTGAAGCCTCAGTCAGCGTACCCAGCCGCGTCCAGGCGAACCAGGGGCTGGCGATAAACTCGAAGCCGGCCTCCTCGTCTTCGACTTCGTCAGCGCGTGTCGCTGTTAATTGCCCGTTATAGGCCGTCTCCAGATCGGTATAGACCAGCGCCTCAGCCAGCCCCTCAAGGCCGTTTTCCGTCACCGACCCCAGCACCATTGCTGTCGCGTCAAGCGGCTGATCCGGCAGGTACAGGTCTTGGTTCTGGCTATCTGCCAGCCGGTTCGCGATTACGACCCGGGCATCGCCATAGTAGCCCGGCAGCGCCGTGGTCACCAACCAACTGCCACCTATGCACGGCCCCAGCCGATAGTCACCGTCACTGTCGGTATAGCCCATCACATAGGTGGTCTGCCCCTCGGCCGGCGGGATGGTGATGATAGCCCCACCGTTTTTCCGCAGCATAGTCGCGCCATCGAAGACCCCCACCACCAGCGTGTTAGCCACAGGAGTGCGCCCGCCGCCACTGGCCTCCCGCTCCACCTTCCCGCTGATCACGCCGCCCTCCAGCGGGTTGATCTCCGCAAGCGGCAGTTCGGTTTGCCCTTCGGTGATCTCGAGCGAGTGGTGAAAGCCGGCGTGGTAGCTGTCATGCACCACCGATATCAGATGCCTGCCGGTCGGCAGCCCACGCAGGTCCAGCTCGCCGGTGTTGTCGAGCCGCTGCCCCAGCGGGTAGCCGTCAAACAACACCTGGTATTGCACCGGGTCCTTGTGGTCCTCGTCAAATTCATCCAGCAAGTCATTCACGTTCGCCGCCAGCTTCCCAATGGTTACCCACTTCAGTAGGCTGGCGATCAGTCCGCCCGCGCACCCGCTCAGTACCGCCACCAGCACCACGACCAGCAGTATCAGTCCTAGCCTACGGCTCAACAATGCTTGCTGCATTTCTCCTTCAGCTCCTCCGGACCCGGGCATTCGCACCCTCAATCTAGGCCGTCCCTTGCTTAGACAGCGCCGTCCCCGCCCGAGTCGCGATCAATTGGCTTGTGATGACTGCTCTGCGACAGGTAGCTTCAGCCAGTCGTCAAAGAACTCCAGCACCGTGCGCTCCTGGTGTCCGGCGCTGGGCTCCGCGACCGCCAACTGCAGCCTGATCTTCTCGCCCATGAGATCGTAACCTTCGGAAATGCGCCGGGCCGCCTCGGTAGCCAGCTCCGGCGGCAGGTCCGCCTCATGGCGCTGATACAGACAAAGTGGTCGCGGGGCGATGAGACAGGCCAGGTCCTCGAAATCCGCATAGGTCAGCAGACCCGTCGGCACCGTGCCGGCCAGCGCCTCAGCCAGCGCCCGTCGCTGCTTGTCGCTTGCCACCAGCGGCAGCGACCGGTAGCGGGCGAAGTACCCGCACAGCGCCGTCGCCTGCAGGCCGCTCTCCATTACCGCCGCATAGAGTGCCGGGGTCGCGCCTTTGCCCAGGCCCAGGATCCCGATCCGCTCGCTGCGGACGTCGGGCCGCCAGCAAAGCATCTGATAGGCCGCTGCCAGGTCGCTAGCGTCGCGGCCGACAGCCGGCTTGCCTAGCCAATCCCACATTTCCGCCGCCTGGTCGCTGCGAGGGCGTTCCCCGTAACCCCTGCGGTCCATACAGCAGACCACATAGCCGGCGGCGGCCAGGTGCGATCCCGGCGCCGCCTGGAGATTGGCTTCGTCCAGCAGGCCCGCCATCGCCGCCTTGGAGGTGCCGGCATCGTGGCTCACCACCACTGCCGGCAGCGGCGTCTCATTATCGTGCGGTACGCACACATAGGCGGGAATCTGCGTCCCCTCGGCGGCGGTGAAGCTGATCTTCTGCAGGCTGAAGTTCTGGGCGTCCTTCTGCCCCAGAAGCTGCACGTCGGGTTCAGCAGCTTGCGGCTCCCAGCCGAGCAGCTCGGCCAGCCGTTTCCCCAGCCGCTTCCGCCACTGCTCCCAGTCATCACGCCAGTGCGCCAGCAGTGAGAGTTGCCCGCTGCTTTGAATCGCCCACTGCCGCCACCACTCGTCCTCTGCATAGCTCGGCCAGTCGCCCAGTTTGAAGTCCATCGTCTTCCCATCCGGCACCTTTGCAGATTCGCCTGTCAGGCTCCATTATACCTTACTACATTGCCGGAGAGAAATCCTGCATGACCCGCGACACGGCACCGGCCCCTTTTCTCTCTCAGCGGGCAGGTCAACCGGGGTCGCGGGCGGAATACTTGATTGTTGTCCGCTACCCTTGTGCTGAGGAAGGACTGCCAGCGATGCGATTGACAAGAGTGCTCAGCTTGGGCGTCTGCATGGCCGTAATGCTTGGTGGCCTGTCCGCTTGTGCCGCCACGGTTCGCGCTATCTGCAACGTGCCGGCCCATGTCGTGATGCCTCTGGCGCAGCAGAGCGAGCCGTTCCGCGTCTTCATCAAGGCCGGTAAGGGGCAGTGGCATCCGGCTGAGTATGAGCTGCAGGAGGACCGCATCGTTTTCCATCTGCAGCCCGCCAAGTTGGGCGGCTCGGACATAATGCTACTGCTCAATCCGCCGGCAGGCCTCGACATCCATGACAATAACCCACCGGCTCTGACCGGCCTCAAGGTGGATACCAGGTCACTGCCGACCGAAAAAATCGTGCACCTGGGCGTTACCGACGAGCCCCCGCACATGGTCCGCATCGGGGCGGCTGATGCCGAAAACGCCCTTGACCTGGGTTCCGTCAGCGCTGAGTTGGACGAGCTGGCGGTACGCGACAAGGACATCAGAATCCAGTCCACCGATGCCAGCAAGGCTACGGTCAGCGTGTGGCTGCGCGATGTCGAGTATGGCAGGCACCGGGCGATCGTCTCGATCGCCGATGCCTCGCCGCAAGTCAACACGCTGCAGGTGGTCGTCGCCTTCGACTATGTGGACAGCACCAACTTTTTGCATGCGGCTCTGGGCGACATTAAGCTAAAGACCGATAGCTGCTTTTCGAACTACGAGGTGCTGGAGCCGCTCAATGACGGTTTCAAGGACCTAACCGGCGTTCACTGCCAGAATGACGTGTCGTGGGCCTCCGCCGAGGCTCCTGGCGATCACTGGGTCGAGGTGACCCTCCCTGAGCCTCAGACCCTCAAGGAAGTCACCGTCTATTGGGCGTACTACAGCGGCGTATATCATACCAGCCAGAAGATCGAGATTCAGGTACCTGAGGGTGACGGCTGGCGCGCCATCTACTCCTCCCCCAACGACGGACACCCGGTCAGCCGCTGCACTACCTTCCGCTTCCCAGCGACGAAGCTGAGCAAGTTCCGCGTCTTCCAGCATTCCAGCGGCGGCGCTGCCGGTCGCCCTGACTTGATGTGGCTGGCCGAGATCGAGGCACGCTAGCCGGCCACGCTGAAACAGGAGAACAATGCAAATGCGCTCGCTCAAAGCCGCGACCGAGGCCTGGGTAATCGCCGCGTTGTTGGTTGCCCTCCTGCTGGCACCACCTGCATGGGCCGACACGCTCATCAGCGCTACCTGTCAACTACCGGCCCGGGTGGCTGTTGCCGCGCCGGACAGCCCGGCGGCCCTGCGCATATTCACCAAGGACGCCCGGGGACATTGGGCGCCGGCCGATTTCGCGCGCCAAGATGGCATGATAGTCCTGAAGCTGGACCCCGAGAAGGCCGGAGCGAGCCGGATCTACTTCCTCGTCAATCCGCGCCCGGACATTGACCTCGATGACGCCAAGCCACCGCTACTGCTGGGGGTGAAGGTTGACGGCAAGCCCTTGGCTCTGGCCACCGACCAGTATATCGGCGAGTTCCCCAAGCCCCCCCAAAGCATCACTTTCGGCGTCGCCGACCGGGAGAACCCACTCGACCTGCACGCGCTCAGGGCCAAGGCCGACAACCGGCCGGTTGATGCCAGCCACATGCCCTTTTCGGTAATCAGCCTCCGCCAGGTGCGGCTTCACGTCATCACCGCGGACCTCAGCTATGGCAAGCACAAGGTGGAGGTTGTGGTCAGCGACGAGGCTCCCCTGCCCAACACGCTGACTGCTGCGGTGCGCTTTGACGTTTTCGATCCCACCAACTACGCCCTGGCGGCCCAAGGCACGAGCTTGGCGACGGACAGTTGCCTTCCCGGCTACGAATCGCTGGAATCGCTCAATGACGGCGTCGCCTACCCTCCGGGGCCGGGCCGTCTGAACGATGTCTCATGGGCCTCCGCCGACAGCCCGGCCGCGCACTGGCTCGAGCTCCGCTTCGGGCAGACGCGAACTATCAGCGAGATTGTCGTTTTCTGGACCCTGTACCGGGGCAAGCAACATCTTCCCCGCGAGACTGAGGTGCGCATCCCGCAGGGCGAGGAGTGGGTCAAGCTCGACGCCAAGCGCATAGATGGCAGCGGCGACAACTGTATTACCACCTTCAAGTTCGAGCCGAGGCCGCTGCAGCGGGTTCGTGTCTATCAGACCGCCGGCTCCGAGAATGCGCCCGGTTACATGTGGGTAACCGAGGTCGAGGCCCGTTGATGCGCCTGTGCCGGCCGAGCTTGACTTGCCGTACCATGCCCATTACAATTGACCGGCAGTTCGATCACCCAGTACGCCTTGCCCCCGGGATTCAGAAAGCACTGTTGATATGAGCGAACGCGACCGTGCCTGGCTGGAGATAGACATCGGCGCGGTAGTCCACAACTTCCACGCAATCAGGCAACGGGTCGGCGCCCATACCACGGTCATGGCGGTGGTCAAGGCCGATGCCTATGGTCATGGCGCGATCCCTGTGGCTAGAGCCCTGGAGCAGGCCGGCGCCGGCTGGTTGGCGGTGGCGACGGTGGATGAGGGCTTGGAGTTGCGCGCGGCGGGGATCCGCGCCCGCACCTTGATTCTGGGTTGCAGCGCGCCGCAGCGGGCCAAAGAGGTCCTAGCCGCAGACCTCACTCCCGCTATCATGGCGCCGGCCGATGCCCACGCCTTTTCCGAGGCCGCGACTGATCAGCGGCTGCCGGTTCATATTAAGGTTGACAGCGGCATGTGCCGCATGGGCGTGCGCCACGATGAGATCGCCGACTTCTGCCGGCAGGTCGGGGACCTGCACAATCTTGACTTCGAGGGCATCTTCTCGCATTTTGCTGATGCCGGCCTCAACCCCGAGTTCTCGGCCTTTCAGATTGACAACTTCCGCCGGGCTGTCGGTGAGGCCGAACAGATACTTGGCCCCTTCAAGTGGCAGCACATGGCCGCCAGCGCCGCCTTGTTGTTGTACCACGCTAAGCCTTTCAATATGGTCCGGCCCGGTATCAGTCTCTACGGTGCGGTGGAAGCGGTAAGCGGTGACCAGCGGCCGCCACTGCAACAGGCGATGACACTGAAGGCGCGACTGGCTCTAGTCAAGCGCGTCGTTCCAGGCGACAAGATCGGCTATGGCTGCACCTACGAGATCAAGCAACAGCAACATATCGGCATAGTGCCGATCGGCTATGCGGACGGCTATGCGCGGCACCTGTCCAACAACGCCGACGTCATTATCCGCGGGCGCAGGCGGCCCGTGCTGGGCCGCGTGTCCATGGATGTCACGGTCGTGTCGCTGGGCCAGGAGCCTGAGTGCAAGGTCGGCGATGAAGTGGTACTAATGGGCCGGCAGGGCGCAGAACACATCGGCGTTGAAGAGCTGGCGCACCGCGCCGGCAGCATTCCTGAGGAGACCTTCTCCCGCATGGGTAGGAGACTCCCGCGAATATATCAGGAGTAATCCACCCTATGCAGACTAGCCGCTCCGCGAAGGTGCAGGCACCGGCGACCACGGCCAATCTCGGGCCCGGCTTTGACTCGCTGGGCATCGCTCTGACGCTCTACAATCGCGTGGAGTTGCAGCCGGCGGCTGAACCACGGGTTGAGGTAACCGGCCAGGGAGCCGGCGAGCTGCCCACGGACGAAACCAACCTCTGCTACCGAGCGGCGCAGCGGCTGGCCGCAGAGGCCGGCTACAGCGGCCACTGGCATCTGCGCCAGGAAAACAGTATCCCGCTGGCCCGCGGACTCGGCAGCAGCTCCGCCGCCATCGTCGCCGGCATCATCGCCGCGCGGTACGCTCTCGACTACCCGCTCGAGGGCCTGGAGGCCCTGGCTCTGGCTAGCGAGTTGGAGGGCCATCCCGACAATGTTGCGCCCGCGCTCTTCGGCGGGCTGACTGTGTGTTTCGAGCAGCATGACGGAACCAAAGCCGCGGTGGCTCTGGATGCGCCCGAGGGCCTCGTCGCGGTCCTGGCCATCCCGGATTTCCAGGTCAACACCCAAGATGCCCGCGAGGTGCTGCCGGATCAGGTCCCGCTGCCGGATGCGGTATTCAACACCGGCCAGGCGGCGGCGGTGGTGGCGATGCTTGCCAGCGGCCAGTATCAGGGCCTCGCCGATGCCATGCGCGACCGCCTGCACCAGCCTTATCGCGCCCATCTGGTGCCGGGGATGGCGGAGCTGATTCGGGCGGCAATCGCGGCTGAGGCCAGAGGCGCGGCGCTGAGCGGCTCCGGCCCGACCATCGTCGCGCTTGCCGACCAGCAGAGCGCCCGGCAGGTCCAGGCGGCGATGCTGCAGGCCGGCGCGGACACCGGCAGGAACTGGGCGGGCATGATCCTGGCCCTCGACAACCAGGGCGTGGAGGTACTGACCTAGGGCAGGATGTTCCGATCCTGCGGAGAAACTTGCATATACGACCAAGCGCCGCAAACAGGAAGTGGAGTGAATTGTGATGCCTGACACCATCGGCTGCGAACCGATCAGTGCCGCCGTGGATGCTCTCAACGACCAGGGCCTGCAGTGGCTCCAGGAAATGATCAAGTTCGAGAGCGTGCAGGGCAACGAGATGGAGATGCAACAGTACACCAAGCAGGTGATGACTGAGATCGGCCTGGCGCCTGAGTGCCGCGAGATCCCCGACAGCCTCATGGAGGACCCCGAGTACAGCCACAACGAGAACGAAATGTCCTACCAGGGCCGCTACAACCTCGTGGACCAGTGGGGCCGCGACGAAGGCCGGAGTGTGATTATCCAGTCCCACATGGACGTGATCCCCGGCGGCGAGTGGCAGGAGGCTTTCACCCCGCGCTTTGACGGCGAGTATGTATATGGGCGCGGCGCGACCGATGACAAGGGCCAGGTCGTGATGATGCTTTTGGCCCTGGCCGCGCTGAAAGACCTCAGCTTCAACCCCGGCGGACGCATCGAGACCCAGTTCGTCATCGAGGAGGAGGTCGGCGGCAATGGCGCGCTGGCCCTGATCCGCCAGGGCTGCACCGCCGACGCGGTGATTATCGGCGAGGGCTCGCTGCTCAATGTCTTCCCGGCCAACCGCGGGGCGATCTGGTTCAAGCTCACCACTTACGGCAAGTCGCTGCACATGGGCCGCCGCAATGAGGGTGAGAACGCCATCGAGAAGATGATGGAGGCCATCTCTCATATCCTGGAATACGAGAAAGAGCTGGTTGCCGACAGCCAGAACTACCCGCTGTTCGAGCGCTACGAGGCCCCGGTGCAGATATGTATCGGCATGATCCGTGCCGGCAACTGGCCCTCGATGGTGCCCGACGAGTGCGTCATGGAGGGCGGCGTCGGCTTCCTGCCGAATAAGCAGATGCCGCAGATCAAACAGGAGCTTGAGGACGCCATCCTGCAGACCGACGACGAATGGCTCAAGTCGCACTACCAGCTCACTTTCGACAAGCTCCACAACGACGCTTACGAGAGCGACCCCAATCACCCGGTGGTGACGGGGCTGAACCAGGCGGCGATAGAATGTGGTATCGCTTCAGAGATATTCGGCTGGAACGTGAGTTGTGATGCGCGGCTATACGCCAAGCTGGCCGGTCTGACGACGATGGTCTATGGTCCGGGGACGATTGCGGACGCCCACGCCGCCGGCGAGAAGGTCGAGTGGCGCCAGGTCATCGCCGGCGCTAAGGCCCTGGCGCTGGCCCTGGCCCGCTGGTGCAAGTAGCAGAATGGTAAGCAGAGGACAGCCGCGATGGCAGGGCTTCGGCAGTTCCATTTTCCGCGTAGGTCGGGCTTCCAGCCCGACACCAAGATTGACATATTGGAGGCCCAAAAATGGCACAGTGTCGCGTCGGAGTAATCGGAGTTGGGACTTTCGGGATCAATCATCTACGCTGCTTCCGCCAGCTCGGCTACATCGGAGTGGCCGAACTGGTGGCCGCGGCTGACCTCAACGAGCAACTGCTGCAAGAGCGCAATCAGGAGTTCGACTTTGCGCCTTACACCGACTACAAAGAGATGCTGGCAAAGGAGAATCTCGACGCAGTGACGGTGGTCACTCCCGACCCCTTCCACCGCGAGATCGCTATCAATGCCGCCGAGGCCGGCGTCCACGTGCTGTCCGAGAAGCCGCTGGATGTCACCGTCGAGGGCTGCCAGCAGATGATTGACGCCGCCGAAGCCAACAATGTCCTGCTCATGGTGGACTTCCACAAGCGCTATGACGAATACCACATCGCGATGAAGCAGAAGCTCGCAGCCGGGGACCTCGGCGAGGTCGAATACGGCTACGTGCACATGGAGGACCGCATCGAGGTGCCCAAGGACTGGTTCACGGAGTGGGCCCAGAACTCCTCGCCGGCGTGGTTTTTGGGCATCCACTTCTACGACCTGGCCCGCTTCCTGATGGAGACCGAGCCGGTGCGCGTCTGGGCCACCGGCGTCAAGAAGCGCCTGCTGGAGTTCGGCATTGACAGCTATGACTCGATCTCGGCCAAGGTCGAGTTTGACAACGGCTCCACCGTGGCTTTCGACACTTCCTGGATCCTGCCCTACGAGTTCGAGGCGATTGTCAATCAGGGCATCCGGCTGGTGGGCACCAAGGGCCTGCTGGAGTGTGACAGCCAGGACCGGGGCACCATCACCTGCTGCGCCGACGAGGGCATGATGACGCATAACCAGAGCTTCCTGCGCCGGCGCAGCGACAAGCAGGGCCGCGAGATCTGGGAAGGCTATGGCATGGACTCCATTGCCGATTTCGCGCATAATGTTAATGTGCTGCTGGACGGCGGCAGTCTTGGAGATATCGGCGATTACCCGTCCGGCTACGCTGGCCTACAGGCGACCAAACTAGCTTGTGGGGTCCACGAGAGCGTAGCCACCGGCGGCATCATCGAGCTGTAGAGGGCGGATCACAGAATAATGGAGAAAACACTATGGCAACCCGCTTGGGCATTATGCTGATTGTCGGCGTGCTGGTGGTCGGACTTTGCGCTGCCGCCCACGCCGAGAATGCCGCCTCCGGCTACCGCAACGTCGTCAGCAAGAGCTATTTCATACCTGCCATGGTCATTCCCGGCTATGACACCTGGGGCCAGTCGCCGGGCTGGCTGCCGGCGATGAACGGCTCCCATCCCAAGCCTCCTAATCGCACCCTGGACGACAAGGACAAGACCGACCCGGCCAATATCCCCGGCGTCTATCAGATGCGTTCCAGAGAGCTCGTGATATTCTCATCCAAGCGCCGTAAATAGGCTTACGGTTATTTGCATAGTCGTCGTACCGATGCACGGCTTACTCTCACCCCCAGCCCCACAGGATGGGATGAGGGAATCTATAGGATGTGATTCTGATGCCCAAGATCATGACAGAACTACCCGGACCCAAGGCTCGCGAGTATCTCGCCAAGTCGCGGAGCTTCGAGCCGCAGTCCATGAGTGACCAGATGCCGCTGGTGTGGGAAAAGGCCGAGGGCTGTGTCATCACCGATGTTGACGGCAATGAGTTCCTCGACTGGAGCAGCGGGGTGCTGGTCACCAATGTCGGCCACTGCCATCCCTATTACGTCGAGCAGGTCAAGGACCAGTGCGATAAGCTTTTCAACTGCTATGACTTCCTGACCACCGCGCGCGCGGATTTGGCGGAGAAGCTCGTGCAGATTGCGCCGGACCACTTGCGGAAGGTGTTTCTGGTCACGACCGGCAGCGACGCCACCGAGGCCGCGATCCGTATGGCCCGCCGCGCCCACGACGGCTTTGAGATTATCGCCTTCCACGGTGCCTTTCACGGCCGCACTTACGGCGCGGCCTCTGCCGGCGGCTCCCGGGGCGTGAAGATGGGCTTCGGGCCGATGATGACCGGCTTCTTGCACAGCCCGTTTCCGTACTGCTACCGCTGTCCCTTCGGTCGCAATGTCGAGGACTGCGGCTACCAGTGCCTTGAGTACCTGGACTGGACCGTCGAGCGCACAAGCTGCGGGGAGTTGTGCGCGGTAATCACCGAGCCTTACCAGGGCGGTGCCGGCTCCATCATCCCGCCGCCCGGCTGGTTCGAGGGCCTGGACAAATGGTGCAAGGAAAAGGGCATCTACTTCATCTTCGACGAGGTGCAGTCATCGTTCGGGCGCACCGGCAAGATGTTCAGCATGGAGCACTGGGACATCAAGCCCGACCTGGTGACTCTGGGCAAGGGCCTGGGCAGTGGTGTACCGTGCTCGGCGGTGCTGGGCACCAGCGAGATTATGGACATCCTGCCGCCCGGTAGCATGGGTTCCACCAATGGCGGCAATCCGCTCTCCTCCCGCGCGGCCCTCGCGGCCATCCATATCATCGAGGCAGAAGGCCTGGTCCAGAACTCAGCGGCAATGGGCGCAATCATGGAGCAGCGCTTTGCAGCCATCGCGGCAAAGCACGAACAGCTCGGCGACGTCCGCGGTATGGGCCTGGTATTCGGCCTGGAAATGGTGACTGACGCCAAGTCGAAGACTCCCGATCCCGGCCTGTGCCGTCGCGTCGTCGAGGCGGCCTACCAGCACGGCCTGTGCATGATCGCGCCGATTGGCATGTTCGGCAACGTCATCCGCATCGCCCCACCCCTGGTTATTACAGAGCAGCAGGTCCACGAATCGCTGGACATCTTCGAGGCCGCCCTGGAGGCCGCTCTCAAGTCCTGATCGCTGACGATGCGCCGGAGATGCTCGTTTATCGCCTTAAACAAGGCGGACCTCTCCCGCTCGCCGGGCACGGTCCGCCTTATCTTTGCCCTCCGTAGCCGTGCGCCGGCACCTACCCAGGCTTGACGCCGCCGGATGCAGCGATTACTCTAGTGGCCGTGGACACTGCGCTTTTCGACTATGATCTACCCGCCCGCTTCGTCGCCCAGCACCCTCCGGCGCAGCGCGGCGCCTCCAGGATGATGCTGGTGCCCCGCGCCGGCGGCGATTTCGCTCACCTGCGCTTCGCCCAGCTACCTGAGCTGCTCCATGCCGGCGATTGCCTGGTATGCAATGACACCAGAGTGATTCCGGCGCGGCTGCTGGGTACTCGCCCCAGCGGCGGGCAAGCTGAAGTCTTCCTGCTCAAAAGGCTGGCCGGCGATGACTGGGAGGCGCTGGTGCGGCCCGCTCGCAGGATGCGCCCCGGTACTGCCGTTACTCTCGGCCGCTCACTGACGGCCACGGTGCTGCAGGAGCCGAAGCTGGGCAAAACCGTGGTGCGGCTGGAATATGACGGCGATTTCGAAGCGGTGCTGGAGCAAGCCGGCCTCACCCCACTGCCACCCTATATCCGCCGGCAGGTCGCAGACCCCCGCGACCGCAAGCGCTACCAGACCGTATATGCCAAAGCGCCCGGAGCAGTGGCCGCACCCACCGCCGGTCTGCACTTCACCCCTGAGATGCTGCAGGCGCTGGCCGAGCGCGGTGTGCAAACCGCCTTCCTGACCCTGCACGTGGGCCTCGGCACCTTCGCCCGCATCAGCACCGACACTATCGAAGAGCACCGGATGCACGCGGAGGCCTACAGCATATCCCCGCAGGCCGCTGCCACTATCAACCAAGCGCGTTCAGCCGGCGGACGCATCGTGGCCGTCGGCACCACCGTCGTTCGCGCCCTGGAAAGCTGCTGCGACGAGGCCGGAGCCATCGCGGCCGGCGCCGGCGATACTGACCTATACATCACGCCCGGCTACCGCTTCCGTGCCATTGACGGGATGCTGACCAATTTCCACCTGCCCCGCTCCAGTCTCATCGTCATGGTCGCCGCCCTGGTGGGCAGAGAGCGGATCCTGGCGGCCTACCAAACCGCCATCGCCGAGAATTACCGCTTCTACAGCTACGGGGACTGCATGCTGATTATCTGAGAGTTTGTAGGGAAATCTCAGAACACGGGAGAAGGACCCTATGCTGACCATTGACACTGCAACGGTCATTAACGTGTTCATCACCATGGCCGTCGGGGGCATCATAACATTCATTGTATCTCGGAGTTACTATGTGAGAGCAGGGAAGGAACTCCGCCAAGAGTCTGGCGAGTTGCGCCGTATGGTGCGCCTTGTCCTGCTTGGTCTCGAGAAGGCCAAGTTGGTCGAGTTTGGCTATGACAGTGACGGCAACATTACGGGCATAGCCATTACAGCGACAGTCGCTGCGGGCTATTCCGTGGCGCGTGCGGAGCCAATACAAGACCAAGACGCCGGAGACCAGCATGACGAGTGACACTCGGATGGCGGGCGAAACAACGTTCGCCTCGGTCTAGCGGATGCTGATTATCTGAATGGAGTATTGAGGTGCTTGAGTTCGCGATTACAGCCGAGGGGCCGGACCAGTCGCGCTGCGGGAAGCTGCGACTGACTCATGCCACCGTCAGCACGCCCGCCTTCATGCCCTGCGCCAGTCTGGCCGTAGTCAAGGCCTGCCCGCCGCATCTGATCGCCGAGCAGGGCCTCCAGGTGATGATCTGCAACGCCTACCACCTGTGGCAGCGGCCGGGCACCGAGCTGGTTGCTGCAGCCGGCGGGCTGCACCGCTTCATGTCCTGGCCGGGAGCGCTGATGACCGACAGCGGCGGCTTCCAGGCCTTCTCCATCGCCGCCAACTCCGGTGTCAGTGAGGCCGGCTTCAGTTTCCGGTCGCACCTCAGCGGCGAGCTGCTGAAGCTGTCGCCGGAGAAGTCGGTGGAGCTGCAGAATCAACTGGGCGGCGATGTGGCGACGGTGCTTGACGAGTGTGTGGCGTATCCCGCTGCAGAGGACTACGTGGCGGCCTCGGTCGAGCGCACGGCGCGCTGGGCGCTGCGCTGCAAGCAGGCGCATAGCGACCCCCGGCAGGCCTTGTTCGGGATCGTGCAGGGCGGAGTCTATCACGATTTGCGGGCGCGCAGTGCCTCGGCCACGGCGGCTATCGGCTTTGACGGCTATGCCATCGGCGGACTGTCGGTGGGCGAAAGCAAGGCCGAGATGCTGGCCGCGCTGGAAGCCGCGATGCCCGAACTGCCGTCCGCAGCGCCCCGCTACGTTATGGGAGTAGGCACCCCGCTGGACATGCTGGCATGTGTGCGGCTCGGAGCCGACCTCTTCGACTGCGTCCTGCCCACCCGTAACGCCCGACACGGAAGCCTGATGACCTGGCAGGGGCCGCTGAAGATCACCCGCCGCGAGTTCAGCACTGACGAACGGCCGATTGATGAGGATTGCTCCTGCCCCGCCTGCACCAACTACTCGCGCGCCTATCTGCATCACCTGCATCGCAATGGCGAGGCCGCCGCCTGGCAGCTTCTCAGCCTGCACAATCTGCGCTTCTACGCCGACTTGATGGCCCGGATGCGTGAGGCAATCGCCGCAGGCCGCCTGGATGAGTTGGAGGCGCGGCTGACTGCCTGGACCGTACGCGAGGCCGACCACCACAATCCGACCAAATGACGCCGGCCCGGCCCTCCCAGCCGACTGTGGCTTGACAGCCTCTCGGGTGATTTGCTAATATCAGGGCTATTGAGCCACTGCAGCAATACCGAGGGGCGCAAGTAGTTCTTGCTACCAACATGCCAACACGCTATCTAGAATCTCTCAACTGGGGGATGCTCATAGCCGCCGTGCGGCCGGGTAACGCGGCAAGTGCTGTGCTGCATCAGGCCGCACATTTTCGGATACGCCAGTGGGTATCACCAGCGATGCTCGCGATCGCCGCTTTAGAGGATGTGTAAGCCCACTGTCGGAGATATCGCCCAGGTGGGCTTTTTCATTGCACCGATAGTCAGCAGGCATAGGTGTCGGAGGTTCGCTCGCTCTTATGGATGGGAGAGTACTGGTACTCAATCAGAACTATGAGCCGCTGCATATTTGTAATTGGCAGCGCGCCATCGCGCTCATCTACACCGGCAAGGCGTTGACGGTGGAGCACGATAGTGCGATGCTGCGTTCTCCGAGCCAACAGATCCGAATGCCCAGTGTGGTGCGGCTGTATGACTACATTTCGCGGCCCTTGCCGGAGATCAAGCTCTCGCGGCGCGCGATCCTGGCGCGTGACGACCACAAGTGCCAGTATTGCGCCAAATCGGCACGCGACCTGACCATAGACCATGTTATACCACGGGAGCAAGGCGGGCGCCATAGCTGGGAAAACCTGGTCACCTGCTGCCGGCACTGTAACAATAAGAAAGGTAACCGCACGCCGCGCCAGGCCGGGATGAAACTAGTCAAGCGGCCGCGGCGGCCCCGGTTCATACCGTATCTGAGCTTTGCCACCTTCCGCGCGGCGTTGCGCAACGAGGCCTGGCGCGACTACCTGGAGCCATTCGCGCCGCAGTTGCTTGACGGTTCGTACTGACCTCCGGCGCCAAGAGCCGCGCGGCTACCGCGTTGACGGATGCCTCCAACTCAGACAGAAAAACAGCCCTGGCTAAGCCCAGGGCTGTTGAGTGTTCTGGGAGCTAGGATCTTGATATGGGTTGATCCCGGCTCCTTTTGGCGAGGATTGCCTGTAGTTACCCGCCTGGGGGTGCTGGCTCTTCGGGAACCGGAACCTCGGCGGGAGCCCCCTCCGCAGGCGCTCCTTCTGCCGCCTCGCCCTCGGGCGCTACCTCTCCTGCGGGCGCGCCCTCTTCAGGCGGAGCTACTTCCTCCGGAGGAACAGGAGGAGCCTCTTCGGGCGGCATCGGCGGCTCGGGCATCATTCCCGGCTCGGGTGGCGGAGGCGGCGGTGGCGGCGGCTTCTTCGCGCAGCCGCTAGCTGCTGCCATCGCCAGAACCAGCGCCAAAGCCAGTACCGCTATTGCCACTAGCCTGTACATACATACCATCCTTTCGTGTTGTCTGACCTTTACGCGATCTTGCGGTTTGCAGATCTTGCATCCAACGGCTTGCAACATTATAGCACACAATAGATTCCGTACCAAGTCCCCAAACCTGCAATCGGCCACAGAGCTTGCCCCAGCCTATTCCTCACCAGGCTCGTAACCGAGGACTTCGGACAGCGAGAAGCTGCCGCGCAGCAACTCCGCTGCCTCCTGAATCTCCTGTTTGCTGATCTGCTGCAGGTGCATTAGCGCCTCGGCGGCTTCCTCGAGCTCCGACAGATAGGGTGCCGTCTCCTCGTCATCCGGCTCAAGCTCGGCCTCAGCCTGCGCCACTTGCTGGTGTAGGTCGCCCGCCGCATCCACCATCCCGATGCTCTCGAGCACCTGACCCATCCACCAGTAAACCTGCGCATCAAATGCCGTGCCGGACAAGCTGGCCTCGAACGCCGAAGCCGCAACCAGGCAGTACTGCTGGAAGGCGATCTGGTCCGTGATAGCCAGGCCGCTCTCGCGGTCATCGGCGATTGTGAAGTCCTCCACGGCCAGCGCGTAGATATTGTACCCCAGCGCGAAGTGGATCAGATGATGGTCCAGTCCGCACTCAATGGCCGCGCGCAGATGCTCCACAACCCTGTGGGTCTTGCGCTGGTGGTAGTAACACTCCGCCAGCAGCAAGTGCTGGATCCCCTGGACCTCGCGCTTGCTGGCCAGCGCGTTTGCTACCGTCTCAGCGATCGCCTCCAGGTTCACACGCCGCTTCTCCGCCAGGGAGCGCAAGTCCCCCACGGCCATTTCGTCCTGATCAGCCAGCACCGCCAGCCGGCGGTGGTAGTTGACCTCGGCAGCCAGCAGGTCCGCAAACGCCACCGTCACACTCCCCGCACCCGCATCTTCCTCAGCCAGCTCGGCCGCGATGAACTGGTAGAAAGCCTGGCTGAACAGACTTACCGTCTCCCACTGCTGGAGCTGCTGCAACTTTTCGTGGATTGCGTCCATTCTCTCCCGGTCCATCAACTTCTCACCCTGCTCAACAGCCGACCGTTCCGCACCGTCAGACAATTCCCCACAGCAGACACCGAATCCTCCCCCTGAGCAATCGTCTTGACAATGTCAGAGTATTGCCACGCTAGTCAGGCGGATAAGCCGACAGACCGCCCTAGTCGACCTTGACCTCGGCGCCGGCCTCTTCCAGGGCCTTCTGGATGCGCTCGGCGTCTTCTTTGGGCACCTCCTCGGCCACCACTGCCCCAGGCGCCGATTCGACCAGGTCCTTGGCCTCCTTGAGACCCAGGCTGGTTAGCTCGCGAACGGCCTTGATAACCTGGATCTTGTTGGCGCCCTCGCTCTCGAGAACCACAGTGAAGGCGAACTTCTCCTCCTCCTCAGCGGCTGGCGCAGCTCCGGCCGCAGCCACCGCAACCGGGGCGGCAGCCGTCACGCCGTACTTCTCCTGTAGCTTGTCCTTCAAGTCCACGAGCTCCAGTACGGTTAAGCCGTCTATTGCCTCGATAATCTCGTCAACCGACATTGTTCCAACCTCCATTGGTGTCGGGCCGCTGCTCGACCGTTCGGTAGCCTCACGGTCGGCAGGTTGAGAGCCTGCAGCAAGCCCGGCCTACGCGGCATTTGGGTTTACGCTTAATGTCAAAGACTTGCAGGCGCTGGACTGGCAGTCACCGCCGCTTGTACTAGGCGGCGCTCTCCGTCTTCTGGTCCGCAACCGCCTGCAAGGTGAATACCAGATCTGAAACCAATCCACTGAGGGTATAGACCAGATCCATCAGCGGCGCAGCGACGCCGTTGACCACGCCGGCCAGTAACTCCTGGCGCGACGGCAAAGTCGCCATGCGGTTGGCCTGCTGCTCATCGAGAAGCTGCCCATGGGCAAACCCGGCCTTGAGAACGATGTTGCCACCGTGTTCCTGAGCGAATTTGCTAATCGCCTTGGCCGGGGCAATCGCGTCTCCGTAGCAAAACACCACCGCCCTGGGACCGGCCATCAACTCGACCATCGCTGCGGCCTCGGTGCCCTCAAGCGCAAGCTGGAAAAGCCGATTCTTGACCACCACCAACTGGGCATCGGCCTCTCTGACCTCGCCGCGCAATGCTCCCATGTCATTGGCCGAAAGCTGCGCGAACTCGGCAATGTACAGACTTGTGCTGGCTTCGATGGCCTGCTTCAATTCCGCAACTATCTGGCGCTTCTGCTCTGTCGGCAATATATACGCCCCCTTTGCCTAGCCGCTGGCCACAAGCCGTCCCCCGAGCGCAACCAAGCAGGGGAGCCGCATGTCGGGCTCCCCTTGATGGTGCTGTGTGACTAACAAGACGGCTCAGAGCAACTGAGCGGTCATGATTAACCACGGGGTAACTCCGACCTCGGCTGGCGAACGTTTCCGTTCATTAAGCTTATTGACAGCACCCGCTGTCTTCGGCCGCGGTTAGCATTCAGGTTTTTTCGCGACACCGGCTTATTACGACCAGACTATTTTATCCCAACCAGCTCGCGCAGGTCAAGCTTGACGGCGGGACCCATGCTGGAGCAGAGACTCGCCGACTGGATAAAGCGACCCGGTACGCCCGGCGGGCGCGCAGCCACCAGCGACTCGATAAGCGCCTGCAGATTCTCCAGAAGCTGCTGAGCAGTGAAAGAGGCCTTGCCTACCGGCAGGTGGATCACCGCCCCGCGGTCCATGCGGAACTCAATCTTGCCGGCCTTGAGATTGCTGACAGCCGCCCCAACATCTTCGGTGATATTGCCGGCCTTCTTATTCGGCATCCGGGGGCCCAGCGTGCGGCCCAGGCGACCCACCGTCTGCATCAACGCCGGGTGCGCCACCAGCACGTCAAACTCCTCCCAGCCTGCCTCGATTGCGCCGACTAGGTCCTCGCTCCCCACACGATCGGCCCCGGCTTCCTCAGCGGCCTGAGCCGCCTCGCCCTCGGCAAATACCGCCACCCTCGGCACCTTCCCGGTCCCGTGCGGCAGCACCATCGTCCCGCGCACATTCTGGTCGCCCTTACCCGGATCAACCCCGAGCTTGACGGCTATCTCCACCGTCTCGTCGAAGTTCGCCGTCGCCATTTCCTTGACCAGCCCGACTGCCGCCTCGGGACTATAGTAGCGCGCCTTGTCAACTTTCTCGACTAGGGTCGCGTAGCGACCACTCGCTTTGGCCATCCGTCTCACTCACTTGTGCGCCATTGTATGTGTCACAATCGTCGGGCTACCTGCACCTCTGCTCCCGCCGCCACGGCTATGATGTGCAAGCAGCGGCTGTGCGCAGCCCGTGGCAGGTAACGCCTGAATGGACACGACCATAAGCAGTATCAGACACCCCAGGGCAAGCTAGCAGGTGATACTATGCGTCGGCTTCTTCGTCCTTGGCCGCGGCCACAGCTTGCTCCGGCGGCGGCGCAGCTTCCCCCTCGCGCACCACGGTGATACCCATGCTCCTGGCAGTGCCCTCGATGATCTTGGCCGCAGCCTCCAGATCGCGGGCGTTGAGGTCCTCCATCTTCTGCTGGGCGATCTCCCGCACCTGCTTAGTCGTCACCTGCCCGACCTTGGCGCGGTTGGGCTCTCCGGAGCCTTTCTCCACCTTCGCCATCTTCAGCAGCAGGCTGGCAGCCGGCGGCGTCTTGCAGATGAAGGTGAAGCTGCGGTCCTGATAGACGGTAATCTCAACAGGGATGATGTCACCCATCTGTTGAGCTGTCCTCTCATTGAAGGTCTTGCAGAACTCCATGATGTTTACGCCGTGCTGACCCAATGCCGGGCCCACTGGCGGCGCCGGGTTGGCCTTACCGGCCGGCACCTGGAGCTTGATGATGGTCAGAACCTTTTTTGCCATGCTGGTGTCCCTCTTCGATGTCGGGCTTGCTGGTGCAACTGTGCGGATTGCTGATGGGTGGACCGGACGGCAACGGCCATGAAGCCGCCCTGGGCGCTAAGAATGCAAACGCCTTCCCAACCGAACGTGGCACGACGGCCACCACGCTCAGACCGAGCTAGGCGTCTGGTGCGTTGTTCGGGCTAGAGCTTCTCTATCTGCGTGAAATCCAGTTCCACGGGGGTCTCGCGCCCAAAGATGGAGATCAGAACCTTGACCGTTTCCCTTTCCGTATTGACGTCCACGATCTTGCCCGTGAATTCTGCAAAGGGACCTTCAGTGACCCGCACGCTCTGGTCCACCGCCCAAACCGCTTTTGTCCTCTGGGCCTCCTCGCCAATCGTCTGGAGAATCTCGCGGACCTCGACCTCCCGCAGAGGCATCGGACGCGGCCCTGAGCCCACAAAGTGCGTGACGCCGGAGGTCTGCTGAATGATATTGCGCATTTCGTCGGTGAGGTGAGCCTGGACCAGCACATAGCCGGGATACAACTTGCGCTGCACCTCCCGCCGCTTGCCGGCCGCCGAGCGTATCTCCGTCTCTGTGGGAACCAGAATCCGGCCGAGCAGGTGAGCCAGGTCGCGGGCCTCGGCCACCTTCTCGATGCTCGTCCTGACCTTGTTCTCTTTCCCCGTCAGGGTATGTACCACATACCACTGCTTGTCCATCGGCTATTCCTCACACATGATGCTAACGGGCTTCACTAGCCCCGACCTCACATATCCAGCAGCGAAAGCAACCGGGTGAAAGCCAGGTCCCAGATACCGACCCAGATCGAGACAATGATGATCGCGATGATCACGATGATCGTGAAGGCGTATGTTTCCTCATGGCTCGGCCAAGCCACCCTCTGCAACTCGAGCCATACATCCCGCAGAAACTCGACAAGGTTACCGAAGGGCCGCTTGATGCGGCTGACCAAGCCGGTTTTGTCTCGCTGTGCTATTGCCATCAGATTCTCCAGCTCATATTCAACGCCCTGGCGCCTGCGGCCTATATATCCTCACAGCACCCCCGCGGCGCTGGCGGGTTGCCGAAACTCCTGGCAGGGGCAGCCGGACTTGAACCGACAACCTGCGGTTTTGGAGACCGCTGCTCTGCCAATTGAGCTATGCCCCTGCTTATTGAACTCCTACTTGCGCAGCCGGGTCTCGACGTGCTTGGTGTGACGCCTGCACGTCGCACAGAACTTGCTCAGCTCCAGCTTCTTCTCCACATTCTGGCGGTTCTTGGAGGTAACATAATTATGCGCGTCACACTCGGAACACGCAAGTATAAACTTTGTCTGTGGCATACCAATTTCCCTACATTCCAGTATTTCGGGCTGCCCCTCGACAGACCCAAGACACACCCGGTAGGGCCTGCGGGAACCTCGACCTATGCGCTAATGACCTGCCCGGGTTACCTACTCGATGACTTTGGTGACGACGCCGGCGCCGACGGTGTGGCCGCCCTCGCGCACCGCAAACCGTAGCTCCTGCTCCATCGCAATCGGATGAATCAACTCCGCCGTCAAAGTCACGTGATCCC
>Ga0180431_10000219_pt1 | contig 80005 bp, 66 predicted proteins | sample SS_ome_11_FD_132459 | JGI IMG/M metagenome (GOLD analysis project Ga0180431, IMG submission 132459) | Hypersaline lake sediment archaeal communities from the Salton Sea, California, USA - SS_1_MS_1 metaG | ecosystem: Environmental > Aquatic > Non-marine Saline and Alkaline > Hypersaline >...
CACCTCGATGTCGGCTCATCACATCCTGGGGCTGGAGAAGGTCCCAAGGGTCCGGCTGTTCGCCGGTTAAAGTGGTACGTGAGCTGGGTTCAGAACGTCGCAAGACAGTTCGGTCTCTATCTGCCATGGGCGCAGGATATTTGAAGGGATCAATCCCTAGTACGAGAGGACCGGGATTGACGAACCTCTGGTGTTCCAGTTGTCCCGCCAGGGGCATTAGCTGGGTAGCTAAGTTCGGAAAGGATAAGCGCTGAAAGCATCTAAGCGCCAAGCTCCCCCTAAGAACGGATATCCCCATCAAGCACCTCGAAGACTACGAGGTTGATAGGTCCCAGGTGTAAGATCTGTAAAGATTTAAGCTTAGGGATACTAATATGCTGATCGGCTTGACCATTTATTTTTTTGGTATCCAGGTATCTCTGTCACATCTGTTATTGTTTTTTGGAGTGCCCTTGCAGAGGGGGAACCACCCGTTCCCATTCCGAATACGGCAGTTAAGCCCCTCGTGGTCGATGGTACTGCGCTGGCAACGGCGTGGGAGAGTAGAACGGTGCTCCTTTTTTATCTTAAGGACGTTTTAAGATTGAAGCTAAAGCCGTACCTCCGCTGAGGTACGGCTTTTTTATTTTTACCTGTCTATATCGGCTGTTCGGCATCCCCTCAAGGGTTATGTTATCCAATAGCGGCGAAATGATGACAAGCAGATCGATTAGTGGTAAAATGAGATCAGGCAAACCCCGCCCAGTCCCAGCTGTTGATCACACTGGGGGTTATGATGAAAAGGATGAAGAGGATAAAGAGGATAAAGAAAAGATATATTTTTATCGTGTCCCTGTTCGTATGCCTGCTGGCCGTGTCTTCGGTGTACGTCTTTAAGGATTTCTTTATTAAAATGGCGGCGATCCGTCTGATGGAGAACCTTTCCCACGCTCGCGTCACGATCGGTCAGCTTGATTTTGATACCAAGAAAAACGCTATCTACATAAAGGACTTCAGGATGTATAACCCCAGGGGTTTTCCCGAGGGCGTTCTTATAGAAATGCCGCGGCTGACCCTGGTCGGCACTCGGGTCGATTTCGAGAGCGGAAAGATACCTATTGATTACGCCGATGTCGAGATAAGTGATATGATAGTTATAAAGAACAGCGAGGGGAAGCTCAATATTGACGAGCTCAGGTTCGTCAAGGAAGGTCGGGAAAGGGGGATACGGCTGTGCGATGTAATACCCGTTGAAGAGTTCGAGTTCAGCATGGAAAGGGTGCTTTATAGAGATTATTCAAAAGGCGGGGAAGATCCGTTTTTTCGCGTGTACGAAGTGGGGATCAAGGATCGAAAATACGGCCACATGATCAATCTGGTGGATCTATTGATACTCGTGTTCCATGAAGCTATCGGTGAAACCACCATAAAGAGCGCTACCGTAGCCGGTCTTGTCACGATCGGCGGAGTGGGTTTTTTGCCGCTTGGCGCCGCCGTTATAATGGTCGGCAGGGATTCCGCAACGGCTGAGTTTCAGGAGAATCCGGAGGACACTTTCCTGAAAAGCGTTGAGACCATAGATAAACTCGGCAAAAGGACCAAGACAAGGAAGATCGAGGACCACAGGATAATCAAGGCTGTCATTGAAGACCACAATGTGATCGTTAAGGTTTGCGAGAACGGCGGAGATGACTGCAGCAAGGTAACCGTTTACGCGAGGAAGTACCTTATGCCAATGCCGCACTTTGCTACGACAGTCCTGTACCATATATCCGAAAACCTGCAATAACCTTAAACCTGTTTTAAGATCGAAGCTAAAGCTGCACTCTTGGGGTGCGGCTTTTTTGTTTTATCGTTTAGCTTTTTCTTGAAAATCTTATTTCCGTAAGGTATGCTCCTTTTATGGGAGATGTCAATCAACTTCAATGGTTCAAGGGTAATTTTGATCTTGTTAAAAGCGCGGTTTTGGAAATAGGCGCTGCTTTTATTGATGATAATGTCTCATTTGATTATCGTAAGTTATTCAAAGAACTCGAGTACACCGGGATAGATATTCATTCGGGTAGAAATGTTGATATAGCGATCGATATAACGTCGGATTTTAATATTATCGATGCGAAATTGGATCATAAAAGATTTAATACTGTTATTTGCTTCAGTGTTTTGGAACACGTCGATAATATTTTTAAAGCAGCTGAAAATATTTCTCGTTTAACTGACAAGAATGGCGTATTGTTCGTATCAGTCCCTTTTGCCTGGCGATTTCATGCATATCCCAACGATTACTGGAGGTTTACCCCTGAAGGCATTAAACGCTTATTCTCAAATTTTTCATTTAAGCGGGAATTTTGCACTATATCTTCAAGCAGGGCCTTCGATATCAAACCTTTGATTGATTATCCTGATGATTTAAATGCCTTTGTTGCTAAATCCACCAGCACCATTTCTCCCATTTATCTGGTTCTTAAAATAATCAATAAGGTTTTGTCAAAGTTTAGGATCATGAATCATAGATTTTCCACTTTTTCCTACTTACTTACTCCGTGCATGATAAATATGATAGGAATAAAGAAACATAACGATTAGGGACGATAATATCGATAAGGGGGGTGCGGGATATGATCATATCGGCTAGGATCATTGCCATACTTATCACTGCTGCGGGGATCATGTTTTTGGTGAACCCCAAAACAGCGAAGGGGCTGCTTGCTTTCTGGGAAAAAGAAAAAAGGGTCTATACCCTGGCCGTGGTGAGGGTCATCATCGGGATAATACTGCTTCTTGCGGCTTCACAATGCATGATACCATGGATCGTTTTCGTGATAGGATTACTGCCTATCATAGGCGGAATTCTCATTCTCGTGTTCGGGCTCGAAAGATCCAGGAACATAATACGGGAATGGAAAGAAAAGCCGGATGACCTGTTCCGCAGATTGGGCTTTGCCCCCTTGATCCTGGGCCTCCTGCTTTTATGGGCGATATAATACCGTTTTTAAAATTGAAGCTGAAACTTACCATTTTATAGCTAAAACTGTTCCCGCGCATGGTTTCTATTGCCGTGGAAACGGCGGCGAGAAGCTGCTTTCCTGGTTCGCGATCCCCAAAATCCATTGACAAAAGCCGGCAAGGTATTATAATGGTCATATATTATAGCGATGGTAATCCCTCCTGAGGCATTGTCTCGCAGGATCGGAGGCGCCGGGTTTCAGCATATATAATATTTAATTTCACTATAACGAAGGGGGTAAGTAAGTGGCTGTTTTAACGAAAGATATCAGAAATGTTGTTTTTATATCTCATTCGGGGGCCGGTAAGACAACCCTGGTCGAGAATCTTCTTTTCAAGGGAGGAGCAATATCCAAAAAGGGGAGCGTCGATGCGGGCACTACCGTGTCGGATTACAGCGATGATGAAAAAGAACGCAAGACGTCCATTGACCTGTCCGTTTCTTATTACGAAAAGGACGGTAAAAAGGTAAATCTTCTGGACGCCCCGGGGTATCTTGATTATATCGGGGAAGTAGTTGCCGGGATGAGCGCCGCGGATGCCGCGGTGCTGTTAGTTGACGCTGTAGGCGGCGTGGAAGTAGGAACAGCCAAATTCTGGAAATTGGTCCAGGAATTCAACCTGCCGGGACTGATAGTTATAAACAAGATGGATAAGGAGAATGCCAACTTTGATAAAGTCCTGGAGAGTATAAGAAAGAGCTTTGGCAAGAATTGCGTGCCCCTGTATTATCCTAACGGTGTCGGCGCGTCTTTTTCCGGTATAGCTAATCTGCTTACAAAAGAGGGGATCGACAAACTTGAGGGTACTGACAAAGAAAAAGCGGACAAGCTTTCCAACGAGATGACCGAAGGGGTAGCCGAGTCTGACGACGCTCTTCTTGAGAAATATCTGGAGGAGGGGGAGCTTTCGCCGGAAGATTTCAGAAAAGCGTTCAGGGCCGGTGTCGTGTCGGGCAAGATCATTCCGGTCATTCCGGCATCGGTAGAAAAGGATATAGGTGTCGATGAGATCATGAAAATAATAAGCGATTATATGCCTTCTCCCGAAGATCGTCCCGGGGCTGAGCTGGAATCTCCCGGCGGGGAAACCGAAGGCGAAAGCGCGGCAATCGTGGAGCCGAAAGCCGAAGGCACTTTTTCCGCCCAGGTGTTCAAGACGATATCGGATCCTTATGCCGGGCAGATATCGGTGTTCCGTGTGAGGTCCGGAAAAGCCGTTTCAAACCAATCGATTAAAAACTCCACGAAGGACAGTGTCGAAAAAATCGGGCAGCTAATGTACCTGAAGGGAAAGGAGCAGGTGCAGGCTGATTCCGCGATTGCCGGGGATATCGCGGCAGTGGCAAAACTGAAAGATACCGATACAGGCGACTCTCTTTCTGACGATAAGGCGCCGGTAAGATTCAAGAATATCAGTTTTCCCGAACCGGCCATAAGCTTTTCGATAAAACCCAAGAGCCGGTCTGACGAGGATAAAATATCCAATGTTCTTATGAAGCTTACGGCTGAGAATCCGACGTTTCAGATGACCAGGGACAAGCAGACCCACGAGCTCATCGTTTCCGGCATGGGGGATCTTCATCTCAAAGCGATGATCGGAAGGATGAAGAACCGTTACGGAGTGGATGTGGAGATAGGGACCCCGAAAGTGGCCTATAAGGAGACCATAACTGCTAACGGTGATTCCAAGTACAGACACAAGAAGCAGACAGGCGGAGCCGGGCAGTTTGCCGAAGTCTGGATGCGGGTCGAGCCGCTTGCCCGCGGCGAGGGATTCCAGTTTGTCGATGAGGTTGTCGGCGGGGCCATACCCAGGCAGTTTGTCGGGAGCTGTGAAAAGGGCATAAAGAACGCGTTGGAAGAAGGGGCGGTAGCGGGGTATCCGGTGATCGATATAAGGGTGGTCGTCTATGACGGCAAGACCCACCCCGTGGATTCCAAGGACATCGCTTTTCAGATAGCCGCCGCGCATGCGTTTCGCGAAGCCTGCGGAAAAGCCAAGCCGGCGCTCCTGGAACCCATCATGAACGTGGAGCTTACGGTTCCCGAGGAGAATATGGGCGACATAACAGGGAGTTTAAGTTCCCGTCGCGGCCGGGTTCAGGGAATGAATCCCGAGGGCGGCATGCAGGTCGTGAAAGCCCAGATACCTCTGGAGGAGATGTATAAGTACGCCAACGAATTGAAATCGCTTACCGCGGGGAGGGCGACTTACACGATGTCATTTTCTCATTACGAGCAGGTTCCCTCCAATCTGGCGCAGAAGATCATCGAACAGAGCAAGAAAGGGAAAAAAGAAGAGGAGTAATACATGTCCGGACATTCCAAATGGGCAAGCATCAAGCACAAAAAAGGGGCAGCGGATGCCAAGCGCGGCAAGATATTCACAAAACTGATCCGGGAAATAACCGTGGCGGCGAGGGAAGGCGGAGGAGGAGTGGATTCCAACCCCAGGTTACGCCTGGCGATCCAGAAAGCCAAAGACGCCAACATGCCGGCGGATAATATCGAGCGCGGGATAAAAAAGGGTACCGGTGAGTTGGGGGGCGTTTCTTATGAAACCGTGTCCTTCGAAGGATACGCGCCCGGCGGCGTGGCTGTGATAGTGGAAGGCCTGACGGATAATAAGAACCGCACGACCAGCGAAGTCCGCAATATCTTTACAAAGCGCGGAGGGAACATGGCGGGAGCCGGGTCAGTCACGTTTCAGTTCGATAAGAAAGGCGTCTTCATGGTGAAGAGAGGGGATGCGGATGAGGATGAGCTTTTGAACATAGCACTGGAGGCGGGCGCTGAAGACCTTACTTTTGATGAGGATTTTTATCAGATCGTCTGCGCGCCCACGGATTTTGATAAAGTTCGGTCAGGGCTTAATAAAAAGAACGTGCCGATCGAATCCGGGGAGCTGAGCATGGTCCCAAAGAATACCATCAGGGTCGAAGACATGGAAACCGCGAAAAAAGTCCTGGCTCTCGTGGAGGATCTTGAAGATAATGATGACGTTCAGAATGTCTATTCCAATTTTGATATCCCGGATGAGATTTTAAAGAAAGTAGAAGATAGCGGCTGATTTTGTGAGGATTTTAGGAGTTGACCCAGGATTGTTGAGGACCGGATACGGCCTGATCGAAGCGGACGGGCCGGACCGGGTGAGGTTATTAGAAGCCGGGATCATCAGGACTTCTCCTGAGGACGGTATCTCCGAGCGCGTTGCCGGTATATATAAGAATCTGACGGATATAATAGCGGAGCATAAGCCCCGGGTCCTTGTCCTGGAGAAACTTTACTCTCATTACAAGCATCCCACTACGTCGATACTCATGGGGCATGCCAGGGGGGTTGTCTGCTTGGCATGCGGAGTGAACAATGTGGAGCTTATAAATTACCCGGCAACGCGTATCAAGAAAGCCGTTACCGGCAACGGCAGAGCAGGCAAGCACCAGGTACAAAGGATGGTCAAGTCGCTTCTAAAACTTAATACGCTTCCCGAGCCTCCTGATGTCAGTGATGCTCTTGCTATGGCGATCAGTTACGTGTATATTGAAGGTGTGGAGCAGAAAAGATCCGTGACAAAAGGGAAGGCATCATGATATCGCGAATATCCGGTACTGTTGTAGGCGAAAAAGAAGGAGCGATCCTTGTAGATACCGGCGGCATATGCTACGAGATCCTTATCCCGTTTACCGTCATGAAGGCGATAGAAAAGGAGAACGGGTTTAAGGGGCAGCTTGGGCTCATAACTTATCATTACCACCAAGTTGAACCTTCACGCACCGTTCCGGTGCTTATCGGTTTTCAGAACGAAGTTGAAAGAGAGTTTTTTGAGAAATTCATTTCGGTCTCCGGAGTAGGTCCCAAGGCAGCTTGCAAGGCCCTCGTGGAACCGTTCTCGGTAATAGCCGGGGCCATTGACAGCGGCGATATCTCTTTTCTTAAGAAACTGCCCGGCATAGGGGAACAAAGGGCCCGGCAGATCGTGGCAAAGCTTCAGGGCAAGGTAGGCAAGTACGGGCTTATACGGGATGAGTTTGTCGGCAAAATGGAAGGGCACGAGGATATCGGGAGCGAGGCCCTTGATATCCTGCTTCAGTTGCAATATAAAAAGAGCGAGGCGGAGGATATGGTCCGGAAAGCCCTGGAAAGGGCCCCGGATGTCAAGACAAGCGGGGAATTATTGAACGAGGTTTACAGAGAGAGAAAGGCGCCCTAAACATGTCAGGGGATGAACGCGAAAAATTTATTGATAAAAGCGAGCAAATAGTCCGCCAGGGCGAGACCGAAGACGATGTTATCATGAACCTTACGCTCAGGCCGAGCCTGATCAAGGATTTCATCGGGCAGAGCGCAGTGGTAGAGCCCCTCAGCGTGGGACTTCAGGCGGCCAAGAAAAGGAACGAACCGATAGAGCATATACTTCTTTCCGGGCCTCCGGGCCTCGGGAAGACATCACTGGCGCATATAATCGCGAATGAGAAAGGCAGCAAGATAACAGCCACGAGCGGTCCGGCTATTGAGAGAGCGGGTGATCTTATAGGCATATTGACCAATCTGTCGGAAGGGGATATCCTTTTTATCGATGAGATCCATCGCCTGTCCAAGGTCGTGGAGGAGTTCATTTACCCTGCCATGGAGAACTTTCAGATAGACTTTCTGGTGGATAAAGGGCCTTACGCAAAAACGATAAAGTTCAATCTCAAACGTTTCACTCTTGTCGGGGCCACTACACGCGCGGGCCTTTTGAGCTCTCCTCTCAGGGACAGATTCGGCATGTTCTTTCATCTTGACTTTTATTCCCCGAAAGAACTGGAAATGATCCTCAAGCGTTCCGCCAAGCTTCTGGGCATCTTTATCGATGATGAGGGAGCTACGGATATCGCGAAACGTTCAAGAGGTACGCCCCGCATAGCTAACCGTCTGTTAAGAAGGGTCAGGGATTGGGCGGAGGTCAAGGCGGACGGACGTATTACCCGTGAAGCCACCATCAACGCTTTAAGCGGCCATGGTATAGATGAAAAGGGGCTGGACAGGATAGACCGCAAAATGCTTGATGTGATGTACACGTCTTACAAAGGCGGCCCGGTAGGCATAGATGCCATTGCTTCGTCGCTTAACGAAGAGACGGATACCATAGAGGATATTGTCGAACCGTATCTTTTAAAAATAGGGTTTTTAAGAAGAACACCGCGCGGGCGCGAGCTGACGGAAGAAGCGTATAAGTACATGGACAAGAGGGGTAACCGCCAGAAAGAATTGTTTTGAGCTCCTTGGTGCAGATTATCGGGAAATATCTTATTGCGTTTGGTTTGTTATTGGTTTTGGTAGGAGGAATAGTTCTTCTGGCATCGAAATTGCCGTGGTTGGGGAGATTGCCGGGAGATATCATTCTCAGGCGCGGAAACTTTACGTTTTATTTTCCCCTGGCTACCTGTATCCTGGTAAGCATATTGTTGTCTCTGTTGTTTTTTCTGTTTTTCAGAAGATAATCCCGGTGCCGCCAGGATGACGCGGCGCTGACTTGAACCAATCCTGATATTTTTGCTTCTCCGCTCATGACGGCGAATCGCAGATCGTCAAAGTAAATAATTATGCTGAATAAAAGAATGATCCGGCTGGGTATAATTCTTGTACTGGCCCTTGCAGTTTTTAAATTCCTTTTTATCCCCCTGGAACCATTCCCCGTAAAAAAGCGCCCTTTTGTTATACGCGTCCGTCTTGTCCATGATGCGGGCGAGTTGAAGCTCGGAAGCGAAAAAAAGAAATGCGAAGTGCGTGATGCTGAAACGGGAAACCTGCTGGAAAGCGGGATCGTGATCCCCGGCGCCACGAAAGTCATGCCTGCCGGCGGAGGCATAGATCTCGGCGGGAAAGTATTTAACGTTCCGCGTATCCGGATCTCTTCTGTCCCGGGTGATGGCATTATGCTGAACGGCGTGATCTACAGGGGGCAGATGGATATTGTGAGAACGGACAAAGGGTTTGATGCGGTCAACAGGGTGGAGCTGGAAGATTATCTGAAAGGTGTAGTACCGCGGGAGGTGCACCGTTTCTGGCCGTTCGCGGTAATAAAAGCGCAGGCGATCGCCTCGCGCAGTTTCGCGGTATATCAGGCGCTGCGCCGAGGGGACAAAGAATATGACCTGACCGCCGATACGTCTTCGCAGGTTTATGGCGGGAAGTCCAGCGAGAGATGGCGGACAACCAAGGCGGTTGAAGCTACGGGGAGCAAAGTCCTGGAATATAGGGGGAAGATCCTGCCGGCGTATTTTCATTCCTGTTGCGGCGGACATACCCAGGATGTTTCACGTATATGGGGAAAGAACCCGGAATGGTCTGTTGCGGGAGAAAATGCCGGCCCCCTCAAAAGCGTGAAATGTTCCTGGTGCAGGTGGTCACCTCATTTTCGCTGGCAGGTGCGCGTGCCGACCCGCCTTATTCTTGAAAGACTCAACGACAGGGGCTATCAGATAAAAAAGATCGACGATATCAGGGGCGGAAAACGGGATAACTCGGGGCGCCTGGAATATGTGAGGATAAAATCAAAAAACAAATGGTTTGAAATAACGACTGAAGATTTCAGGTCTGTCATCGGCAGAAGGATCCTGAAAAGCGCCAATTTTAAAGTAAAGAGGTACCCGCTTTTTTACCTTTTCAGCGGGTATGGCTGGGGGCATGGGGTAGGGATGTGCCAGTGGGGCGCGTTCGGTCTGGGGCTCAGGAGGTGGAGTACCGAGAGGATCCTGGAATATTATTATCCGGGCGCGGAGATCGCTGATCTATTAAAGGTCTTAAAGAAATAAAAGCTCAGAGAAAATGTTTGTGCAGAAGTCATTATGAAGCTCAGTGAATTTTATTACGATCTGTCCAGGGAACTGATAGCCCAGGAACCTCTGGAGAAGAGAGATGCGGCGCGTTTGATGGTTCTTGACCGGACTGAAAGGACCATTACGGAAAAAGTTTTTAGTGACATAACCGATTATGTAAAGAAGGGAGATTGTCTGGTCCTGAATGACACGCGTGTGATTCCCGCCCGGCTTTACGGCAGGAGAAAGACAGGCGGAAAAGTCGAGATATTTCTTCTTGATCTCGATCCAAAGATGCCTGCCATGCCGGAAAAAAGTTTCCCTGCATGCCGGGCGCTTATCCGGCCCTCAAAACGTGTCAGGGAAGGAGAGGAGATCGAGCTTGAAAGCGGCGTGCGCGCTACTATTCTCGGCCCGGCAGATGCCGGGCGTTTCGTGCAGTTTGACGCGTCTCTCGAAGAAGTTTTAAGAGGAGGACACGTGCCCTTGCCGCCTTACGTATCACGTGAAGAACGTCCGGAAGATAAGGATGATTACCAGACAGTGTTTGCGCGCAAGGACGGTGCGACAGCTTCTCCTACGGCGGGACTGCACTTTACGGGCGAGTTGCTGGAGAAACTTGACGAAAAAGGCATAAAAACCGCTTATATCACTTTACATACCAGTTACGGGACCTTTGCGCCCGTTACGGCCGAAAATATCGAAGAACATGTTATACATGCGGAACATTACGAGATAAGCGAGGAGGCCGCGCATGTGATTAACGATACGAAAGCTTCAGGCGGCAAGGTATTTGCCGTGGGGACAACTTCGACGCGGGCGATAGAAACAGCTGCCGGGAAGACGGGCAGGGTTTTGCCGCTAGCAGGGGAAACAGATCTTTTTATTTACCCCGGGTATGAGTTCAAAATGACAGATGCTGTTATCACTAATTTTCATCTGCCGGGATCAACGCTTCTCATGCTGGTGTGTGCTTTTGCCGGCAGGGATCTTATTTTCAAGGCCTACAGGAAAGCGATGAGGTCGGGTTTTAGATTTTTTTCGTACGGGGACGCAATGCTGATAATTTAAACAACGGCAAAGGGGTGTGATAATGAAAAGGATAATTTTTATTTTAACACTGATGATTATGACCGGTTTTGCCGGTACAGACGTTTTTGCGTTGACGGTCACAGCTAAACCGGTTTCCAGCGGAGTATACGAGGATGGAAAGTTTACGCCGGGCGAAGACGGCCTTGAAGCGACATATGTTATCGACGAGGCAGAAGGAACCGTTAAATTGGAGAAAGTTATTGAGAGTAACCGGGAAGGCAGGGTAGAAGAAGGCGCGCTGTATGAAATAACCAATACCCTTGTCAGCGAGGGAATATCCGCTTTACTTGTTTCTAAAAATAAGAAAGGGCAGAAGATAATTACGGCCGTGCGCGAAGCGGGTTTGGGCGCATCCGAAATTATCATCTTCGGCAATGATTTTTATGAATACTGCCGCGCGTCCAACGGCAAGTTCTATCTGGAATACGGTGAAGTGAAGCAGGGCAGGTTATAAGACAATAGATGTTCCGGCCCGGGGACATTTCAAAAGGAGCGCAAACAAAGGGGTAACACATGGATATAAGGCGAGGGAGCATATTTCTCGTGCTATTCGCGTCAATGTTCTTAATATCCTGTCCTGGTCTTGCAAGGGAAAGGGGTAATGGAATAGTGGAATACCCGGACGGAGATCTGGGCATTGACCTGGGAGGGGGGTACGAAGTCATGCCCAAGGGACATGGAGAGTATGAGGTTCTTCTTCCCGCAGAATATCGTGAACCTTATGAAAATACCAAATACGGGCCCATGGTAGGGGACAAGTTTCTGGTATTTCCCAAATTTAAACTCCCCGAAACGGGAAAAGGGGCCGGGGTAAAGACGAAGGAGATAAAAGATCATATATTTTATGAGCTGCCGGCAGAGGAAACACCAACGGAGGAGGCACCGATAGAGGTGCCAAAAAGTATTATCTGGGGGGTATCCGGACCTGTTAAAAAACAAGAAAGTATAAATGATCAATAGATCCGGAAGAAAAAATAACCGGAAACTTGTTTTTTTTCCCATAATACTTATACTTAAGAGTGAAGAAAAACACAATAATTTATGGCACAATAATATATAAAGCCGTAGCAATAAAGGCTGTGACGGAGACTATTTCGAGGGAATAGTCGAAGAAAAGGACATGCATGCTTAAAATCTTTGTTTCTGCTTTTGCTGGGTCCCTTGTTTTTACCTGGTTAGCCATTAAAATAGCTAACAAATTCCGCGTTCTGGATTATCCCGATACAGAGAGAAAAATGCACATTAGACCCGTACCGCTTCTGGGCGGGGTGGCGGTTTTTAGCGCGTATATTATCGCACTTTTGCTGAATTTTCATTTTTCCTGGAAGCTCAAAGGGATAATAATAGCTTCGTTCTTTATCATGATCTCCGGACTGATCGATGATGTAAAAAAACTTTCGGCGGGCGCCAGATTGGTCATACAGGTACTTTGTTCGCTGTTGGTTATATCGTTCGGCATGCATCTTAACATTATTTCCGATAGACTCCCTTTTGCCTATTTTCTCGAAGTAATAATAACTGTTATCTGGATAGTGGGGATCACCAATGCCATGAATTTCATGGACGGTATTGACGGCCTGGCGGCCGGATTTGCCTTCATCGCATCGGGGACGTTCGCTGCTATTGCGTATCAGACGGGACAGCCGTATTTTGTGTTCTTGAATGTCGCTCTGGCAGGCGCGTGCCTGGGGTTTCTGGTGTTCAATTTTTACCCGGCTAAGATCTTCCTGGGTGACGCCGGGAGCAGTTTTCTCGGTTTCAGCCTGGCAGTTCTGGCGGTAATGGGAGAATGGGCCGAGAACAGGCCCATCGTGGCGCTCAGCATCCCTCTATTGATCCTTGCCGTCCTGATCTTTGATATAACTTACATTTCCGTTTCGCGTATTGCCCGGGGAAAGGTAAAAACTTTCAAGGAATGGATAGAGTATGTCGATAGGGATCACCTGCATCACCGCCTGATGGGAATGGGATTGAGTCAGGTCCAGACAGTGCTGTTTATCTATCTGGTCAGCATGGTTTTTGCCCTGGGGGCGCTTGTATTAAAAAAAGCGACAACATTCCAAGCCGTATTACTGCTGTTCCAGGGCGGTCTTATTCTTGTTATAGTGGCAGTGCTTATGATCGCGGGCCGGGGGTATCTTGAAAAGAACCATTTTTTCAAAAACCGGCTGAAAGAATAGAAAACAATTCATCTTCGGAAAAGGACTCGCTGATATCATGGATTTTTTAGATTACTGGAATCTGGACGAGAAACCGTTCGAAAATACCGGGGACCCGAGGTTTTTTTATTATTCACCGAGCCACAAAGAGGCGCTGGTGCGGCTCACTTATGTTATAAGCGAGAACAAGGCGGGGGCTTTACTGGCCGGTGATTACGGAACCGGAAAGACGACGATCGCCAACGAGCTGATGCTGGAGATCAGAGAGAGCGAAGATTACCAGAGTATTTACATAAGTAACCCTTTACTGGATCCGGGCGAGTTATTGCAGGAGATAGCTTATCAACTGGGGCTAAAAGAGAAGGAACATTCCCGGCTGGAATTACGCCATTTCATCGAGGAGAACTTTCGAAGGGTCATGTTCGAAAACCGTCATACTGTTGTTATCGTCGACGAAGCGCATCTTTTGTCGCGTAATGATGTTCTGGAAGAATTGAGGCTCTTGATGAACCTTCAGTTCAAGAACCGGTTCCTGGCAACATTGATCCTGATGGGGCAGCTTGAGATGCGGGACATAATAAACACTGTGCCGCAATTCAAGCAAAGATTCGCGATATTTTATGTACTGAAACATCTGGACAGGGAAGAGACCGCCAAATATATCCGGCACAGGCTGAGGATCGCGGGCACGGAGCGGGAGATCTTTGCCCCGGAGGCAAATACCATGATATATCAGGCGTCCCGCGGAATGCCGAGGCAGATAAATAATATTTGTGATATGTCTTTTCTTGTGGGGTTTATAAAGAGAGCCGATCGGATCGATGAGAACATAGTCCGTGACGTTATCAAAGATTTAGGGGAAGAGATATAACATGGTGGAATTAAGTGACGGGCTGGAAGGTTATGGGAAGCTGGGTCCCCGCAGGCGGGAAGAAAAACCCCCGGATCTGTCTTTATCAAAGCAGGCTGACAAGACCGCTGATGAAGCCAAGCAATTGGAATCGAAATCGGATCTGGACAGGGCTGAGGATTTTTACGGGAACGCTCTGGAGTTCGTTACGGCTATCCTGAATAAGGTCGCCGAGGGCAAGGAGGCCCAGATCCACGGCAAAGACATACGCAAATGGACGGAAGCGTCCTGTGATCATTTTCTCAAGTTTATAGATTCCAATGATCTTGCGCGTCTCGTTTTTCAGAAAGATGAGTACAAGGACAATTACCTTTATACTCATTCCGTCAACGTGTGTTTTCTGTCGCTCCATATAGCCTGCAAGCTTAATTTTTCCAGGGACAGGCTGTCTGAGTTGCTGGCGGCATCTCTGTTCCACGATACGGGCATGATGAAGGTGCCGATAAACATATGGAATAAGAACGGCAGATTGAACAGCGCCGAATATGGGGAAGTCCAGAAACATGCTCTTTACGGGGAGCAGATATTCAAGAACTTTACCGACCTTTGGGAAGTGGTCCCCGTGGTAATAGGCCAGCATCACGAGAGGTCGGACGGGACCGGATACCCCGGGCATTTAAAAAGGGACGATATTCATTACCTGGCACGCCTTATATCGCTTGTTGACAGATATGAGGCCCAGACTCACAGCCGGTTATGGAGGCCGCGTTTTCTGCCGGATGAGACGATGCAACAGATCCTTGATAATGAAGCCAATACCTATGATCCGCATTTCATGAAGGCCATGCTGCGCCAGATATCGATGTTTCCGGCAGGGTCATGGGTCAAGGTAAGTTCCGGCGAGATCGGCAATGTAGTGCGGATAAACGAGAAAACACCCATGCGCCCCGTTATTGATGTTGTTTTTGACAGAGAAAAAAGGCGTTTGGAAAAAAGCCGTACACTGGACCTGTCAAAGCAACTTTTGATATACGTGGAACGGTGCGTTAATCCGGAAGAACTGCAGGGTCTTTAGGTTTTTTATTTTTGATCATTACAACTTAATGCGGGAGCGGAAGATGTTCAAAAATAACAAATTACAAAAATCTTTATTACTTGCATTGACAGCTGTATTGTTGGCAGGTACTGCGGGGTGTAGCCGTTTTGCGGCGCCACAGTCAAAGCTGGAGTACTCTTTATATTCTCCCGAAAGTTCAATAGCGGCCAGAGGACAATATATCATAGGTGTTCGGGACGAGCTGGAAGTGGTTGTATGGAGGTGTCCGGAGCTGGACAGCATCGTGACCGTAAGGCCGGAGGACGGGAGTATCACATTGCCGTTGGTAGGAGACGTCAAAGCGGATGGATTGACCCCCAAGGAGCTCGCGGAGTCCATAAGCAATAAGATAGCACTTTATGTCAAGGAACCCCGGATCGCTGTCGGAGTGAAAAAATTCGGCGAAAAAAAGGTTTTCATCCTGGGGGAAGTGCCCGCTCAGGGAACATACCGCCTGGAAAAAGAAGACAGGATCATCGATCTGATCACAAGGGCCGGCGGGTTTACGGATGATGCTACTCCTTCCTGCACATACATAATAAGGGGTGGATACGACGATCCCCAGATGGTAAGGATCAACCTTGCCCGGCTGATCCATCAAGGGGATATTTCACAGAACGTGTATCTCATGGAAGGAGATATTGTCTATGTCCCCGAATCGGAAATAACGAATTATAATGCCGCATTAGGCAAAGTGTTCCCGTCGCTCTATTTTGCGGAAAGACTCGTCACTCTTAAGAGGGATATCGTGGACGGTGGATATGACTGGAAAGATGTCTTTAGGAAACGCGGGTTCTGGGAATAAAAAGATCATAATATTATGAGAATCATAAACCATGCCTGAATATGCATTAAACCTGTGGGATTACTGGCGCATTATCTATAAACGGAAATGGATCATAATATCCGTTTTTCTGGTTTCCGTTGCAAGTTCATATTTATTCGTTGAGAAAGTTGTGCCGATCTATAAGGCCAGCGTGACAATATATATAAATACGCGAAGGACACCCGTAGCCGAGGTTACCGGGACCGGCGTGACATTCTGGGGAGGAGGGGGCGAAGATCTTTCCACGCAACTTGAGCTTATCCGCAGTTTTAATATCCTGCAGGATGTTGCGCTCCGGCTGGGATATATAACACCCGACATGGATAGTGAAAAGGTCCAGGCAATTGTCGCATCTTTGAGGGGCAAGATTTCGGTCGAGGAGCAGACTGCTACCGAGTTAGTTACGATAAGCGTTATAGATACTGATCCGTTTAGGGCCAAAAAGATCGTGGATGTCGTTGCTGAAGTTTTCATGCAGAAACGCTGGGATGAGCAGGTAAAAGACGCCAAAGCCACTAAAGAATTCGTGGAGAAGCAGCTTAGAAAAATGTCGCAGACGATTGCCGACATAAGAAAAAAATTAAAAAGCCTGGGGGTCGATTCGACGGGCGGTAAGATGCCCGCCGGCGAGGTCGATTTGAGAGTGCGACTGGCACAATTAGAGCTTGAACTCAGCAACCTTCGGGAACGTTATACTGACAATTATCCGGGGATCATCAACAGGCTGGCCGAAATAAGGAACATTAAGAAACATTTGAAGCAATCTCCTCCCGAGGAAGGCGAACTTGATGTAGAGACTCTCAACGTGGATGATCTTGAAAACGAACTTGAGATAAATAAGAAATTGTATGCTCTCCTGAAAGAACGGTATGAAAAAGCCCTGATCATGGAAGCGTCAAAAGCCAAAGACACACAAATTGTAAATCCTGCCGTTGTGCCAAAGTCCCCGGTTAACGCGCAGAGAGGCTCTAACGTTCTTCTGGCAGCCGCTATTGGGCTTGTTCTTGGGCTTGTAGCGGCGTTCGTCGTCGAGAGCCTGGATACCTCCATCGGGACGATCGAGGATGTCGAGGAATACCTCGAAGTACCGGTACTCGGCGTTATTCCTCAGATCGAGATAGACAAGAAGGAGCAGGCAGACTATTGGAAAAAACCGCTTCCGCCCGAAGAAGAGAAAAGATACGCAGAGATAATGAGGCGCCTGGTAGTGCTTTATCAGCCCAAATCTTCCATGGCGGAGGCATATAAAAATCTCCAGACTTACATAAAATTTTCCGGCTTAAATAAAGTGGGTAATTGTCTCATGTTCACAAGCGCAGGTATCCAGGAAGGAAAGACAATAACCGCTGTTAACTCTGCTCTCAGCATGGCTCAGATGGGGTATAAAGTGCTGCTTGTCGATGCAGACCTTAGGAGGCCTGCCGTGCACGAGGTTTTCGGCATAGGGAGAGAGATGGGGCTGACAGAGATCGTGCTCGGGACTTTCAAGCTGGACGATGTAATCAAGTCTATCAATGATATGATGATGGGTAACATCAAATCAAGCGTGCTCATGAAAACGCCGGGCATAGAGAACCTGCATATTATAACGGCCGGGCATCTGCCGGCTAATCCGTCCGAGGTGCTTGGCTCAGAGAGCATGTCGGAATTCATCAAGGAAGTAAAAGCCGGGTTTCAGGTCGTCTTATTTGATTCGGCGCCGGTTCTGCCTGTACCCGATTCAACCATACTGGGATCCAAAATGGACGGTATTATCATAGTCTATAAGGCGGGGCGCACTTCACGGCTTGCTCTTCGGAGATGCAAGCTGCAAATAGAAAACGCTAAAGGTAAGCCTATCGGTGTTGTCCTGAACAGCATGAGGGCTTCGGATATGAGGTTCGGTTCTCCATCTTATTACTATTACCAGAAATATTACGGGGAACAGGAAGAAAAAAAGACATAACGCCTTTCCGCGAAGCGGGGGGAGGGCACCATCAGCTTTTTCAGTTTCCAAAATCCGAATTATAAAATATACATAACAGTCCTTTTTACCTTCCTCGCGGTCATTATTTCTGCTCGTTTGATAGCCGGAACGCCGGATATCCCCAGAGCTGTTATAATAATTGCCGCTATTATCTTTGCGATCGCGACATTCATCAATACGAACATCGGGCTTATTGCTATTCTGTTATCGATGCTGCTTTCTCCGGAGCTGGAAGCGGGAGCTGCAGCCGATCGTGCCATTGTTGTCAGGGCCGAGGACCTGCTTTTGATCATAGTTTCGATCACATGGCTGGCCAGGATGGCCGTAAGAAAGGCTCCCCTGATAAGACAAAGTCCGCTGAATGTTCCCATCGGCCTTTATATCGCTGTTATGGCTTTCTCCACCATACGCGGAATGGCCGCCGGTGACATTACGCCCGTAAAAGGCACGTTCTATGTCTTGAAACTTGTTGAATATTTTGTCCTGTTTTTCATAGTTCTCAACCAGACCACCACTGAAAAACAGGTGAAGATGTTCCTGACCGTGCTTTTTCTGACAAGCATCGTGGTGGGGATATACGGCAACACCCATATCGGGGCGGTCGAGCGGATATCCGCCCCCTTTGAGGGCGAAGGGGAGCCGAATACCCTCGGGGGTTATATTCTTTTCATATTATCGATACTGGGAGGGTTGATCTATTGTTACGGTAAAAGACGCCACATTCTGATCCTGGTATTCCTTTTCCTGATACCGACATTTTTGTTCACGCTCTCCCGGGCTTCTTATCTCGGCATGTTTGCGTCGCTGGTCGCATTTACGGCGATTTCAAAGAGCAGGAAAGTCATAGCCGGTATCTCGATCCTGGCTTTGGCATTTGTCCTGGCGGTCGCTTTTGGGCCACAGGTGTTAAAAGACAGGGTGCTGGGAACCTTCCAGCCGGAAGAGGCCCAGGCCCTTAAGCGAGTGGGTCCCGTCGCTCTCGGCCCTTCGCCCGCGGCAAGGGTGGAATCGTGGCATCGTGTTTTGACGACAAAGGTTCCGAGAAAGCCTTTTTTTGGCGGCGGCGTGACCGGAATAGGGTTTCTGGACAGTCAATATATTCTGGCTTTAGGGGAAACCGGTTTTATAGGTCTATTTTTATTTTTATGGATCATGTGGAGGATATGGAGAACCGCGTATCATACGTATTATACGGTGGAGAAGCCCGAGTTCAAGGGGTTGACCCTGGGGTACATAGCCGGGTTTGCCGGGCTGTTATTCCATGCCATAGGGTCTAATACTTTTGTCATCATAAGGATAGCGGAACCCTTCTGGTTCTTTACGGCGATCGTCATAAAACTCGTTGATATAGAGACAGGAAAAGCAGCGATAAAGGAGCGCAGAATGCGATAGGAGGGGCACCGGAATATGGATTATATCGTTTATGAACCTGACAGGTACCTGAAGCTCGGTATCAGGATCTGGCCCAAGATGTTTAAAGAGCTTGTTCAAAGCAGGGAACTTATCTGGCGGCTTTTTATACGGAATTGGTCAGCGAGATACAAACAGGCGGCCTTGGGGTATTTATGGGCATTGATAATGCCTTTTGTCGCCATAGGAACGTTCATGTTCCTGAATAAAGCCGGGATTTTGAACATTGCTTCTACGGGCATCCCGTATCCCTTGTTTGCGTTGATAGGTCTTGCCGTATGGCAATTGTTTTCAACGGGCATCATTTCCGGCTGCAACAGCATCGTATCTGCCGGCGGCATGATCTCCAAGATCAATTTTCCGTTGGAGGCTTTAGTGTTTTCGTCGGTGGCCCAATCGATATTCGAATTTTTAATAAAATTCGGCTTGATCATAGTATTCTTTTTTGTATTCAAGTTCGTGCCTTCATGGGGCATCATATTTTTCCCCCTGGCGCTTATACCTGTTCTGATCCTGACACTGGGGTTATCCCTGATCTTGTCCCTGGTCAACGGCGTTCTGAGGGATACCGTGAATATAGTGTCGCTGCTTACGACATTTCTGATGTTTTTAACCCCGGTGCTGTATCCTATATCCGCCGGAAAAAGTGTTTTTTTCAAATTAAATCCCTTGTCCCCGCTGATAACCGCTCCCAGGGACCTGATCGTATACGGGCATATTAAAGAGCCCATCGACTTTTTTATCGTATCTGTATTATCATTTTTGTTGTTTTTTGTTTCCTGGCGGGTGTTTTATCTCGCGAAAACCAAAATACCGGAGAGATTGTAATTAATTAACGGATTGGAGAAAAACAGAATGCCCGAGACAGTGATAAAAGTTGAAAATGCGGATAAAAAATTCAGCAAGAGCCTGAAGCATATGATGCTGTACGGTATGCAGGATATTACCAGAAATGTTCTTGGCATGGAGGCGGCTACCGGCAGATTAAGAGAGGGTGAATTCAAAGCAGTGGATAACATCTCTTTCGAATTGAAAAGAGGGGAAACTCTCGGGATCATCGGACCTAACGGCTCGGGCAAAACCACTCTCTTAAAAATGTTAAACGGTATTTTTATGCCCGACAAAGGAAAGATCAAGATAAGGGGTAGGGTCGGCGCTCTCATTCAGATCGGCGCGGGTTTTCACCCGATGCTTACCGGACGGGAAAATATTTACGTGAACGGCGCGATCCTTGGTATGGGCAGGAAAGAGATCGACAGAAAATTTGATTCTATTGTTGATTTTGCCGATATAGGGGATTTCCTTGACGCGCCGGTCAAACATTATTCTTCCGGGATGTACGTAAGATTGGGGTTTGCCGTAGCCGTGCACTGCCAGCCCGACATTTTATTGATAGATGAAATACTGGCCGTGGGAGATAGAGAATTTAATATAAAATGTTATCAGAAGATGCACCAGATACGCAAAAGCGGTGTTTCCATAGTTCTTGTATCTCATAATGAATATGTGATCCGGGAACAGACTTTAAATTGCTTATATCTTAAGGACGGCAGAGCGCGCTTTCTGGGGCCGAGCGAAGAGGGAATAAGTCTGTATATAAAAGAGGGGCTCCAGGAAAGAAGCGACAGGGACACGGCCGGAAGAGGTTTAGCCGCGGGAGAAGGCTTAAAGGAAAAAGCCGAGCTTTTGCCTGTAAAATTTTTTGATAAAGATTTCAACGAAATATCTTTTATTGAATCAGGCGGTGAGCTTAACATAATGCTTGAATGCATTATACGCGAGAAAATTAAAAATCCTATTTTTGGGGTCAATTTTTACGCTGACAGCGGTTTTATGTACTGCGCGAACAGCGATTACGAGAATGTGGATTTCAAAGACCTTCCCCCGGGGAAGGTGAGGGTGAGAATTAATATTCCGCGTTTTCATATCCCCGCCGATAATTATCTCTGTTCCGCAATAGTGGCGGAAGGAGATGTGAACAATCTATTGGATTGGCATAATATGGTTTACAGGTTTGTGGTCGGGAGAGCTAAAAATGCCAGGGGCTCGGTGAAGCTGCCTACTAAATGGGAAGCGGAGGTTTAATGAAGCGTTCAGTGAAAGAAGCTGTCAGCATGTTGATGCCCGGGGAGGTAAAACGGATCCTGAAGCCGATATATCACAGGATGAGGGGAGTCCAGCCGAAAATCGAATTAGATCAAAAATGGATAGCCGTTCAAAAGAAGCTATCGGAGTCAAAAAATATAATCGACCTCGGATGCGGCAATAACCCCGTTAAAGGCGCCAGAGTCGGGGTTGATCTATATATAGAGCCCAAAGAAAGGCTGCTCGGGTCCGGCCCTAAGATAGATGTTGAAAAGATGAAGGAAAAAGGCATAACCTTCGTAAATTCAAGGATCGACGCTGTCCTTCCGTTCGGGGATAAAGAATTTGATTTCGCGTACAGTAATCACGTATTCGAGCATTTAGAAAACCCCGCTGCAGCTTGCGGGGAGATGATGCGGGTTGCCAGGTCCGGGGTGATTATCACGCCCTCAATATTCGCGGAATTGATGTTCGGCAGATCTTATCACAGGTGGCTGGTGATAGAACGCGGCGGTGCTATATTTTTCTTTAAAAAAAGACCTCTCGAGAATAAACCTTTCGGGGAACACCCTAAGCAAAGTAGCGGGACGGGATGGATAGTTGAAGGAAATACAAACCCTTTTGATATTCTTTTAAACGACGGGGGGTGGTACAGGAGAAAGCAAAAAATGCCCCGCCTTTCAAAACTTCTAAGAAAGATATGGTATTCCCATTCTCCGGTAATGGAAACGATCTTTCTCTGGGACGGCAAGTTTGATTGTTTCGTATATGAATGACAGGTTATTAACAGGTAAAAAATGCCCAGATTAGCGGTTATACCAAGCGATTCAATTGAAGCCTATAAAAGCAAGGGGATATCGGTAAGATTGAAGGATTACTACACTCCCTTGCATTTTTTCGATGGTGTTTATCTTTTGTCTCCCCTGGAAAAAGAAAAAAAATTTGAGTTTGGCATGAAAATAATACCTACCGGTCCGAGGCAGCTTGGGAATCGCGTTAAAGAATTAGGCATAGATATAGTCCGGGCGTATGGCGCTGACTGGGCGTGCGATATGGCATGCAATTATAAGACAGAAGGGGTTCCAACTGTCGTTTCGGTCCATGATACAAATCCGGAATTATTGCATAATTCAATAAAAAAAGCTGATATTGTTTTTTGCGTCTCAGAGGCGGTCAGAAAACACGCGTTAGCGAAATTCAGAAAGCCGGATAGGGTCTGGGTGCTTCCCAATAGAGTGGATTTTAAGGTGATGCGTCCGGCAGCTGGGGATAAGTTTGAGGATCTGAACAGAAAATATCCTTCCAAGCATAAAATATTGCATATAGGAAGAAAAGAAAAGCAAAAGAATCTCGATACGCTTATCAGGGCTTTAAAAGTGTTGGCTGAAGACTATTGCCTGGTGGCGGTCGGGAGGGGAAATGTGCATAGGTATGAAGAATTGGCCCGGGAACAGGGGGTCATAGAACGGTGTTATTTTATTGAATCGATAGAAAATGAGGATCTGGCGCGTTATTATTCCTGGGCGGACTGCGTATGCGTTCCAAGCAGGTGGGAAGGATTCGGCATAGTATTTATTGAGGCTCTTGCCTGTGGGGGCGTGGTCGTAACTTCCGATATTGCGCCCATGAATGAGTATATTATGCACATGAAAAACGGTCTTCTTGTTAAAGATCATGAGGATCCCCGGGCGCTTGCTGAAGCCATCAGGTCCGCTTGCAATGACCGTGGGATAAGAGACGCTTTAAAGAATAACGCGAGAAAAAGTGTTGAGCGTTTTGAGAAGGACAGAATTGACAAGATGGAAGTTGATTATTACAAAAAGATACTGGCGATGAATCAAAATAATGAATTTAAGATCTCGTTCTTGAGAAGGGTCTTTTATGGGGGCCGATAAAGATACTGCGGGATACGAGCCTTTGAACAGCAACCAGTGGCATCGGGTAATAGTGGGGAACACCGATGCCGAGGAGGCGGCGGCTGATATAGCTTCCGGGCGCGTGAAACAATGGTATAAACCCGTGGAAGAGCATACGCTTTCCGGCCAAACAATATTGGAGATAGGCAGCGGGACAGGATTATTATCCGGAGTGCTGGCGAAAAATAAAAGAGAGGCGGTTCTTCTGGATTTGAGTTCTGAAAATCTGGAATTCAGCAAAACTGTTTTTCAGCACGCAGGACTTAACGGAAAGTTTGTTCGCGGCGATATTCTTAAGCCGTTTCCTTTTTGTGACAGTGTTTTTGATTGTGTGTGGAGTCAGGGGCTCCTTGAGCATTTTACTGATGATGAGATAGACTTTATTATGAGTGAATCAGCAAGAGTTTCTAATGGCGTAGTTATTGCCATGATCCCAAATGCCGCTTCTGTCTCGTACAGGATCGGAAAATGGTATCAGCAGTTAAAGGGGGCCTGGCCATACGGCAGAGAAACCCCGGAATATACGCTTCGGGGTTATTTTAAAAAAGCCGGGTTAGAGAATATTGTCGAATATTCCATAGATCCCCGTCATTCGTTTGAATTCTTGGCCATGTTAAGCGGCAACGCTATCGGAAAGATGATATTGCGATTACTTTACAGAATACCCTTAAAGGCGTTAAAAGCGCTTAACCAGGGATGGTTGCTTGTCACGGTGGGCAAAAAGCCCGCAAGAACAGTTTAGGCGATATAAAAAATGATCCCCAAAAAAGTGAGTATTATCCTGCCGACGCATAACGGCGACAGGTATATCCGCGAAGCGATCGATAGCTGTCTGGAGCAGATCTATAAAAATATCGAGTTGATCGTCGTTGACGACGGCTCTTCTGATAATATTTCCAAGATCATTACATCTTATCATGATAAAAGGGTAAGATATTTAAGGCATGAAAGGAATTTAGGGCAGGCCCGTGCGCTTAATACCGGTTTTTCAAATGCCTCGGGCGAGTATCTGACCTGGACGTCAGACGATAATATCTATTCCCCCCAGGCGATAGGGTCCATGGTCGAAGCGCTGGAAAAAAACAAAAAAACAGACTATGTATATGCTAATTACCATGAGATCGATGAGACGGGGAAAATATTACAATCCGTCAGCGTGGGGCCTCCCGGGAGTTTACGCAGGGTAAATCGTTTAGGGCTTTGCTTCCTGTACAGGAAGAAAGTTTATGAACGGTTAGGCGGCTATGATCCCGAGGCTTTTCTGGTCGAAGATTATGAATATTGGTTACGGATATATTACAACAGGTTTCGCATGCAAAAATTAAACGAGTATCTGTATTATTTCAGAGTGCACAAAGACAGCTTGACCGGCCGGCATGATGCCGGAGAGGTGGAAAAACAGGCGCAAAAGGTAAGGGATAAATATATCCCCGCGGCTTTAAGGTATTATCAGCACGGCGCAAAAGCTTTTTACGGGGGAGATCATCAAAGCGCTAAAAGACTGTTAACAAGATCCTTCCTGTCCAATCCGTTTAATCTTAATGTCTTAAGACTGCTAACCCTGCTTTTTCTGGACCCTTTGATAGTGACGAAGATCAGGGATCTCAAGGGGAAGATCCCGAGAGGGCGATAGTGCTTGAATATGCGGGAGTTTTAAAAAAGAGATCTGAATGAATAATCCCAAAGTAAGCGTGATAATGAGTGTTTATAACGGGGAAAAATACGTCAGGGAAGCTGTGTGCAGTATTTTAAATCAGACCTATAAGAATTTTGAACTTATTATTATCAATGACGGATCAACAGATAGAACTCAGGAAATTCTGGAGACATTCAGCGATGTCAGAATACGTCTGGTCCAACAGGAAAATCTGGGCCTGATAAAATCGCTGAACAAAGCAATTAGAATGGCAAAAGGTGAATACATTGCCCGCCACGACGCGGATGATATATCGCTTCCCGAAAGATTTAAAAAGCAGGTAGATTTTCTGGAAGAGCATAAAGACATTGCCCTGGTCGGGACTTTCGTTGTTCAAATAGATGAAGATGGTAAAGAGGTAAAGATCTATAAGTCAAGCACCGAAAACAGAGATATAAAGGATGCCTTATGGCATGATGTCCCGGTTTGCCATGCTTCGATCATGTGCAGGAAGGTATGCATGGAAAAGGCGGGACTTTATCGGGAAAAGCTTAAATTCGTGGAAGATTATGATCTATTATTTCGCGTTTCGGAAGCTTTTGATGTTGCCAACATCGCAGAACCGCTTTATAAGGTTAGGATCAATCCGGATTCTATCTGTGCGCGCAATAGATTTGATCAGAATAGGCGCTATTCGCTTGTAAGAATGTTGGCTAAGGAGAGAAGGGCCAACGGACGGGACAGGCTTAATGACCTGACGGAGGAAGGCATTGATGAGCTCCTGGATGATATAATGCCGAAAACTAAGCGCAATGAAAAAAGGATCCTGGCCTCCAACTGTCTCTATTTGGCAGAGGTTTCATATTGCGTCGGCAATTATACCAGGGCGAAAGAATGGCTTCTGAGATCCATTTGCACGGACCTGTTCGCCAGAAGGAGCTGGATCTTGTTTTTTAAGCTTTTAGTGCGCCGGATATTGCCTATAAAACGTCGATCCGGCGAGCTGTTTAAGGAGTTCCCGCGCTAAATGTCGGATTTTAAACAGAAAAAGATTTTAATGGTTTCTTATTCCTTTCCGCCTGCCGGGGGCAGCGCGGTTCAAAGGCCCTTAAAATTTGCAAAATTGCTTCCTGTTTATGGATGGAAGCCCTATGTGGTCACTATCGGGAGAAAAAGCGAACCTCTTGATCATTCACTTGTTAAGGAAGTGCCGGAGGGGATTTCGGTCAATGGCGTTTTCTCGCTGGATCCGATAAGTTTGGATCTGATCTTGCAGGAAAGTCTTGAGCGGAAGAATATAGGCAAAATCAGCCGCGGGTTCCTTAAGATGATCTTGAAGATCTATAGCGTGATCTATTACAGGATAGTGATCGTCGACTGGTACGACGGGTGGATCCCGTTCGGTTTCAAAAAGGGAATAGAGATCATAAATAAGGAAAATACGGATTTGATCTATGTACATGGACAGCCTTTTTCCTCATTTGTGATCGGTTTTTTGCTGAAAAAGTTTACCGGTAAACCCCTGGTGATCGATTATGACGACTCCTGGACGACTTCTGTCTATGCAAAAAACGCAAAGGGGGTCAAGCAGCGAATCCGCAGATCTCTGGAACATAAAATACTTGAGATCGCCGACAGGGTGATTTCCGTTAAGAAGGAAACCATCAGAGGGATAAGAGAAAATTTTCCCGGTATAAGTGAAAATAAATTTGACTTGATCCCCAACGGGTATGACGCGGAGGATTTTCTGAATTTAGAGAAGAAAAAACGGTCGAAACTTGTAATTACTTATACGGGCAGATTGTCGGAAAGGTTTTGCTATTCACCGGAAAGTTTTCTTCATGCCCTGGGGCAGCTGATCGGGGAAAAGAAAATCTTAAAGGGCGAGATCCAGGTTATATTCGCCGGAACGGTATCCTTGGACTATCAAATTCGATTACGGGATTTGGTGCGAAAGTTAGATCTGGAGCGCGTGATAAATTTTACGGGTTTCGTGAGCCATAAAGAATGTATAAAGTATTTGATGGACTCGGACATTTTACTTTTGATCATCGAATCTCATAAAGGCAAAAAGTTTTCCTATGAATTTTCAGGTTCAGTTCCGGCAAAAATCTTTGAATATATTTATACAGGTGTTCCTATCCTGGCTATCACGCCTCCGGGATTTGAAGCGGATCTGATAGAGAAGACCGGAACAGGTTTTGTCGTTGAGCCCAATAATGTCAGCGCCGTGAAAGACTTATTATACAGGCTCTATCAGAGGCACAATGAGGGCATGCTGAGGATCGAACCTGATCGGGGAGAGATAAGCAAATATGACAGAAAAACATTAACGGAAAAATTGTCCGGGGTGCTTGATAGAGTTCTATCGGGAAAGTAATATGAAGATTCTTTTTGTCGGGTATCACAATCCGCGGTTTATAAGTTTTACAGAGTATATCGAGCGGGCGATAACAAGCCTAGGTCATACTCTCGAAGTTTTTGATTTTCGCGACTGGCGTATACCCGCAAGAATAAGACAACGTGTTCCTGCTCTGCATTCCCGGGATATGAGAAGGATCAACAGGGATTTGATCCGGCGAGTCGAAAAGTTCAGGCCGGATCTGTTGATAGTAAATGGCGGCTGGACCATATTCCCTGAAACCGTTTCCGAGATACGAAGCTCTTTCAAGGTAATAACGGTCAACTGGATAGCTGATTTCCCTCTGATGTTTAATGATTATTTGCGGAACGGGCCCTATTACGATTATTTCTTTACCTGCGGAACTGATGCTCTGAATAAATACAGGGAGGCAGGCAATAAGAACGGATATTGGCTGCCTTTTGCCTGCGATCCCGCTATCCACAAACCGATAGATTTAAGCGCGGAAGAGAAAAAAAAGTACGCCTGTGATATATGCTTCGTGGGATCGAATTATACCGAGCGCGTGGAGATACTGGAAAAATTGACAGATTTTGATCTGGGCATATGGGGTATCGGGTGGAAGAGGATACCCAAAAACTCGCCCCTGGGAAGTTCTATCCGCGGAGGCGTAGTAACGCCTGATGAATGGGTGAAGATATTCAGCGCCTCAAAGATGGTATTGAACATTATAGGGCACAGGTGCGATGTTATGGAGCCTTATGTTGACGAGAAAGATTTTCGCATGACCAATACAAAGGTTTTTGAGATATTGGGTTGTGGCGCTTTTCAGCTTGTGGACGCGAAAGCGGACGTAATGACCCTGTTTGAGGATAAGAAACATTTGGTATGTTATAGGAATGCCGATGAGTTGATAGATCTGATAAAGTCCTATCTGGCCGATCCCGGGCAAAGGAAGATGGTCGCCGGGGAAGGCAGGACGGAAGTCTTAAAAAAGCATACTTACAGGCACAGGATCGAGGAGATTTTGTCGATCATCAGCCGGAAGGCATAGGGGATCGTGGACAAATTAACACCGCAGGAAAAAATTAATCTTGAGACCTTTTCGAATATTTATGCCGTGAAAGAAACATATAATAAAGAAGGTTTTCAGGGGTCAGAAGAATATATTGTTGAAAAGTATTTCAGGAAAAAGGGGAAGATTCTGGATCTGGGATGCGGAACGGGCCGCACCACGATGCCTTTTAAGCAAAGAGGTTTTGAGGTCACAGGCATAGATCTGTCTAAAGAGATGATAGATTTCGCCAGAAAGAAGCATGAAGGTATCGATTTCAGGGTAATGGATGCGTGCGATCTGGATTTTAAGGATGCGAGTTTTGATTATATTTTCTTTTCCTTCAATGGTATAGACTACATTCATCCCTACAAGAAAAGAATTAAATGTATAAATGAAGCACGCAGGGTTCTGAAAAAAGGCGGGCTCTTTGTATTTTCATCCCACAACGCTTTATGCGTTCCCAAGAACAGGGAACTGATGAAAGTCTTTATAAGAAATTTAATTAATCTGAAACTCTTTACCAAATACAGAATGGAAGTTTCTCCCAGCGGCGTGATCTGCACGTATCACGGCATTCCGTTCATCGAGAAAAACAATCTGGAAAAGATGGGATTCAGGGTTCTCGAGGCCGTAGGGAGAAAATATAATAAGGGTTTTTCGATGATATTTTTTGAAATATCGCCATATTACGTTGCGAAAAAACAGTAATAAGAAGCATTGGAGTTCTATAAATGGAATTTACTTATAGTGGAAAGTATGTGAGTGATAAGAGGAGACGGCTGTTCAGCTTTTTGGTCCTTTGCTTTTTTGCCGCAATTACCGTTTTTTATCTATCGTTGCTAAATCGGCAACCCATTATAGGAGAAGATGCATCTGCCTATATTTTGCTCGGTAAATCCATTACCTCTGGTCAGGGCTATCGTTCGCTCTGGCTTGTTGGGGTGCCGCCTCACACCATGGTGCCATTTTTATTTCCCTTACTTTTGGCTGCAATAATTTATTTCGCGGGTTATAATTTTCTGATTTTAAAATTATTCGTTACGATTCTCGGGATTTTTGTTTTGATCTTTACATATATTTTAGTCAGGCGTTTTATTGATAAAGAAACAGCTCTTTTGGTGGCGGTTTTAACAGGGATATGCTCTCAGGTGATCGCACTTTCCCATAGCGTCATGAGAGAGATACCATACATGCTTTTTTCGTTTATTGCTTTATTGTGTGCCACTGAGTATGCCAGGGAAGATAAAAATTCATTCGGATTATCTTTTGGAACCATTCTTTTCTTGCTGCTTTCTTATTTTACAAGATATATGGGTTTGTGTTTAGTTTTAGCTTTTTTGATAAGTTTATTTTTAAATAGAAAAAACTTTGCTCAAAAAGCTCTGTTGTATAAAAAAATAAACTCCGTCGCATTATTTTCATTTGTTCCTATCGGGTTATGGTCTTTGAGAAACTATCTTTTAAGGGGGGCAAGAGGATTTGATTATTTTGCTGCATATTTCAGGATTAATGATCCGTTTAATCCCATTCTTAAAGATTTTACTGTTTTTGATTTTATTATGAGAGGCATTAAGGGCATGTATGCCTGTATTTTTTATTCTATCCCGGAAACCCTGGTCAATGTCCACTTTACACATCGCACTGCCTTTGCCTTTTTACTTGCTTTCGTTTTCGGTTATGGGTTGATATCCTCATTGATAAAAGAACGCCGAACCGTAGATTGTTATGTTGTTCTGTATCTTATATGTTTGTTTTTCTGGCCATGGACCCAGACGTCCGGTTTTCGATTTATTACACCCCTAGCTCCATTCATCTTTTATTATTTTATTATCGGCGTAAGGGATCTTTTGCTTTTATTGCGAATAAAATCAAAAGTAGGGAATAATATTTTTGCTTTAGCGATTGCTTTACTGTTTATTCTTAATCTGGGACATTTCTCGAGCCGTTATGCTCGTTTTATCGTAAAACCAAAAGCGGATAATCAGGCAGAGGTTTCTTACAGAGCTTTTTTAGAAACGTGCAGTTGGATGAAAGAAAACACCCCATCCGATGCTGCGGTTGTGAGTCTTGTGCCCCGGACACTTTACCTGTACTCGCTTAGGCGCTCACCCGACTTTTTAGCTGTTGCAGTCGATAAAGAGGAGTTACTTGCTTTTATAGAAAGAAGTAAGCCCGATTATGTGCTCGTTGACAGCATTAGCGCTGAAACACGTAGGAATTTGCGACCCTTAGTGGAGAGAAGGCACGATAAGTTTCTATTTTTATACGAAAATGGATCAAATGCCGTTTATACCATGGTAGATGGCGGGAGAGAATGAAAAAGATAAAAGTTTTACAGTTAGCAGAAGACTTGAAAGTGGGGGGGATGGAGAATGTTGTTGCTGCGATAGCCCGCGGCCTGGATCGCGAAAAGTATGATCTTGAAGTCTGGTGTGTCGCTCGAGGAGGGGAGATCGCCGATGAATTGGAAAAGGAAGGAATTACAGTACGCATTTTGAACATTTCAACTTATCATAACCCTTTAAATATTTTAAAGCTGGTCTTTTTGCTGAGAAAAGCCGGGATAGATATGATCCAAACCCATGGTTATTTTTCCTCCGTTATCGGAAGGATCGCCGCTAAAATAGCTGGGGTCAAAATTATCATTAATCATGTACACAGCACTTATTTTGAATATAGAAAAAGACATGTGTTGATGGAAAAGTTTTTAAGCACCTTTACCGATAAGATCATATCTTGCTCGAAAGCAGTGGAGGGTTTTATAAGAGAGCACGAAAAGATCGACCCCCTGAAGACGGTGGTCATTTATAACGGCGTGGATACAGATAGATTTTTTAATGTTGGAGACATTTCAGAAGAAAAAGAACAGCTTAAGATAAAACCGGATGATTCGATCATCGGGATAGTTGCTTCTTTGACCCCGAACAAAGGACATAAGTACCTTTTTTCAGCGGCAGCCAGGCTATTGCCCCTCTTTCCTAAAACCAAATTGCTGATCATAGGCAATGGTTATTTCAAAGAAGAACTTCAAAAAGAAGCACGGAAGTTGGGGATCACCCCTCAAGTTATTTTTGCCGGCGCAAGAAGAGACATTCCCGAGGTACTCTCGATGATGGATATATTCGTACTCACTTCTTGTGAAAGGGAAGGACTGGGCATATCTGTTATTGAGGCCATGGCTGCGGGCAAGCCGGTTATAGCGAATAGTATCGGAGGGATACCCGAGGTTGTTAAGCATGGAGTGAACGGTATCCTGGTGCCGCCTAAAGATCCCAAAGCGTTATCCGAGGCCATAATAGCTTTGTTAAAAGATAAACAGATGGCAAAACAGATGGGGAAAGAAGGACAAAACATCAGCAAGCAAAGATTTTCTTCTGAGATAATGCTTGAAGAAATAGAAAAACTATACAACACTTTACTGGATGCGAAAGGTTTGCAAAAGAAGTAAATAGGGTTTTGTAAAGCCATGTCCGAAAGACTCAATATTTTATATCTCCATAACAAGACAGGGGTGAGCGGAGGGGAGAGAAGCCTGCTTAACCTGTGGGAGAACCTGGATGGCTCCAGGTTCAAGCCCTATCTGGCCGTACCGGGCGGAGGAGAGTTTGAAAGAGAAGCAAGAAAGCTGGGCGTAAATGTCCTGTTCCTTGAAGTCCCCGGGGTGAATGTCGGGAATCTGTTTGAAATTCTGAAAGTTTTGTCCATTTTGATAAAATACATCAGGAAAAACAGGATTAATATCATCCATTCTTATACGCCCAGGAATAATATTCTGAGCGCGCTTGCAGGGAAGATCTCGGGAGTGCCCGTTGTGTGGCATGAGAGAAATCTGATATTTGGCGGAGAAGCCGATCTAACGAAGAGATTCTTATTTCTCCCGGACAGGGTCATATGCAACTCCCGTGCGGTCGCGGAAAGGTTTGAAAAGAACGGAAAGGCCCCTTCCAAGGTCAGGACGATATTGAACGGGGTCGATCTGGACCGGTTCAATCCCGCGACAGATGGAGGCGAGGTAAAGAAGGAATTGAACGCGGGCAGCAGGAAAATCGTCGGCGTGCTTACTAATTTAAGCAAAAGGAAGCGGGTCGAATACTTTTTGGAAGCGGCTCCCCTTATTTTAAGAAAATCCGGTGATGTGCTGTTTCTGGTGGTAGGCGGTGAATTCTCGGACAGTGAAAACGGCAGGATGGAAGAGCTGAAAAAGATAGCGGATAAATCAGGGCTGGGCAGTCATGTGATCTTTACCGGTTTCAAAAGAGATGTCACCGGATTTTTAGCGTCCTTTGACATATCCGCTCACGTTACTGAAAGGGAAGCGTGTTCAAGAGCGATAATCGAATCCATGGCCGCGGGAAAACCGGTTGTCGCCATGGATGACGGGGGTAACCCCGAATTAGTGGAGAGCGGAGTTACGGGGATACTGGTAGAACCGGATGATATAAACGGCTTTGCCGCTGCCGTATTGGATCTATTGAATGATGATGCGAAGAGGATCAGGATGGGACAGAAGGCAAGAGCGCGCGCGGAAGAGCTTTTTGACGTGAAAAGAAATGCCGGGGAAACGGAGCGGGTATATCTGGAACTGGCATAAAAGAGCTTACAGAGAGGGCTATTTGTGACGGTCAAAGGAAGCTGTATATTGTGCGGTTCGTCGGATCCCGAGTTGCTTTTTAAAGACCGGGACAGATCGGGCCAGGCAAAAGGTGAGTTCAGCGTGGTAAAATGCCGGGGTTGCGGCTTGGTCTATACTTTGCCGGACGCGGACATCGGGGATATACGGGAGTTTTATCCGGATGAGCGCTGCGGCATTGAAAGCGCTGGACCCGTTGCGGCGGTAAGCAGCTTTGAATCCTGGCTTTCAAAGCGATATAGCAGGCTGTTATGGAGAATGCTGGCCGGAGAGGACAGGAATTTTTTGCCTCAGATGATCGATTTTTTCGAAAATATTCTTTCCTTTCCTTTTTACCGCTACCGGAACAGATGTTTTCCGTACAGGGATAAGCCGGGCAGATTATTGGATATAGGGTGCGGCAGCGGTAAACTGTTATCCCTTGAGAAAAGGCTTGGATGGGAGGTCTATGGGGTCGAGCTGGAGGAGAAAAAGGCTTCTTACGCGCGCGAGGTGAGAGATCTCAACGTCATCACCGGCGATTTTAAGGATATCGAGTATAAAAGTGATTTCTTCGACGTAATTAGCCTGCGTCATGTGCTGGAGCACCTTATAAATCCTCTGGTCGACCTTAAAAAAATACGCGAGATCTTGAAACCCGGGGGCCTGCTGGTTATAAGGGTCCCCAATCAAAGCAGGATAGAGATGGCTGTATTCGGAAAGCGCTGGCGCGCTTACGACCTGCCGAGACACCGTTTTCATTTTGATCGCAGGACCATCAGTAAACTAGTATTAAAAAGCGGGTTAAAACCGCTTAAGATCAGTCAGGCCCTGTATATCAACTACATGATCTCGGGCATTGGACGTATCCTGGAGGAAAGAGGGGCCCCTCTTTGGATAACTGGATTTTTTAACATAGAGAACAAAGTGCTTCGGGGGATTTTTCTTCCGTTGGGTTTTCTCCTGAAAATTATCGGGCAAAGCAGCGAAATACTCGTTTATGCGGGGAAGGGGTAGAAAGATGGAAAAGATCGCCGCGGTCGTGGTGACGTATAACCGCCCGCATATTTTGAAAAAATGCCTGGAGAGCATGCTGGCCCAGACAGTAGTGCCGGAGCGGATATACGTGATCGACAACAGCCCGGGAACCGATACAAGGAGCATGATAGAAACATATTTTAGTTTCGTGAAGTACGAACATTTTCCGGATAACATCGGAAGCGAGGGCGGGTATTGCGAAGGCATAAAACTTGCATATGAAGACAGCGATTATGTCTGGTTGCTTGATGATGACTGTGTTTCCGAGAAGAACGCTCTTGCTGAACTGCTCAAGTGGGCGATAATGCTCGGCAAAGAGGGTAAAGTGGGAGCCGTAAGAAGCGCGCGGTCCTGGGATAGCGAAAAAGATTCACCCATCCTTGAGATCGAGGACCTGTTCGCCTGGCGGGGGACGCTTGTCTCTTCCGAAGTCGTAAAGAAAACGGGACTTCCCGAAAAAACCCTCTTCCTTTACGGCGGGGACATGGAATACGGCCTGCGGATCAGGAAAGCGGGATATCGGATGTATCTGATTTTTTCCAGCAGGATAGATTCCCTGGATTTTTCCGGAAAAATCCAGGGGAAGATCGGAACGGTCAGAACGGAATCATATACCCAGCCTTTTCGCATATACTATGCATACAGGAATGAATTATGGGTGCATATCAAGTACAGGGAGTATTTTAAGGCATTAAAACTGTTCCTTCACGGCGTAAAGAACTTTTGTTTTCATATTACCGGTGGTAAGATAAAAAGGGCGATTGCCATACTGGACGGAATTACGGACGGCGCAAAAAAGAAACTGGGAAAGCGCCGTAAATATTTACCTTCATAATAGAGATGAAAATCGGGATCGATGTCCGGGAATTCCGGAAAAATACCTTTACGGGAATACGCAGTATCCTTGAGAACTTTCTCACGTATGCCAGGATATCCTGGAAGCACGAGTTCGTCCTGTTCTGCAATCAGTTCACCGACACGGCTTTTTTACCGGATGGATGCAAAAAGGTCATCATCCCGGAGAAAAATACTTTTTTGTGGGATCAGTTCCGGCTCCCGGCGGCGCTCGGGAGAGAAAAAATAGATGTTTTTTTCTCCCCGTACATTAAAACGCCTTTCCGGCGCGTGTGCCCGTATGTAAATACCGTGTGCGACGTTATACCGCTGACCGTCTCAAAATATAAAGGCGCCAAGGCCATACTGGAAAAGGCGCATTTTTCATTTTATTCCTTTTTTTGCAGCCGCCGGGCGGCGAAGGTCATTACCCTTTCCGAGGACGCAAAAGACAGGGTGTCGAGGATATTCAGGATAAAGCGGGACAAACTGGAGGTGGTCTATCCGTCGGTGAAAATGCCGGCGGCGCCGGAAAAACCGGATAAAAGGATCACGGAGCTTACGGCGCGATACGATCTGCACAAGCCGTATATCCTATATCTCGGGAATTTTAAACCGCATAAGAATTTATCGAGATTGATCTCGGCCTTTGATCTGCTGCCGGAGCATGTAAAGGAAACCCACAGGCTGATGCTGGTCGGCGGTTCCAGGAACGAGACGGTAAATATCAAGTCGGTTATCGAAGAGAAGCAGTTGGGCGGGAAGATCATACCCGTTATGAATCTCAGTCACGACGATATATATATCTTCCTGAAAAACGCTTCCGTCCTTGTTTTTCCTTCACTGGCCGAAGGTTTCGGGATACCGCTGATAGAAGCGATGGCCGCAGGCGTGCCCGTGGCGGCTTCAAATGCCGGGCCGATGCCCGAAGTGCTCGGTGAAGCCGCCGTGTTCTTTGATCCTTATAACGTGGACAACATCTCCGAAACCGTCCTTAAACTGCTCGAGGAGGAAGATACCAGGAAACAATGTGCGGAACGCGGCCATGAAAGAGCGGCACTGTTTAACCCTGAAGATATGGCGCAAAGGATGCTGGACATCCTTGAAGGCGCCGGAGAAAGCGCTTCCGGCGCGAAAGCCCTTATTCTTGATCTGGGCGGGGTCGGAAACACCATTCTTATCTATCCCCTGATCAGGGCATTGAAAGAACAGGAAAAATGTGAAGTGAAGATCATTGTCAGCGAGAAAGTCGTTTATGGATTATTAACGGCCCTGGGTTTTTCCGATGAAGAAATGCTTCTGCTGGAACCGCGGGCTATCGGCCCGGCAAGAGAAATACTGAATATCAGAAAGGAAAAGTTCGACATCGGCATAGCTGCCGCGTATACCGACTGGTTAAAAAGCTGGCTTTTTTTCAGCGCGGCGGCGGTAAAACGCAAGGTGTTTTCCCTCCCCGGGGCATTTTCTTTTCTTGCCGATAAAGGCGTATCCGATCCTTCGCTTCATGAATATGACGTTCATAAGAGATTTGCCGAATATTTCGGGTTGAAATTACCGCCGTATCCCAGGATAGATATTGAAGGTGACGAAAGGTTTGCTGAAGAATTTTTTAGAGAGAACGAAATGAATACCGGCAATATTATAATCGGCATGCATGCGGGGTCCGGGGAGAAACAGGCATATTTCAGGAGATGGCCGATAGCCGGATTTGCGGCGCTTGTAGATCTGGCGCATAAAGAACTGAACGCCCAGGTCATATTGCTCGGGGGGAGCAACGAAAGGGGCCTGGAAGAACAATTGGCCGCTGAGACGGATGTAAAATTTGCCTCTTCCGTCGGAAAGACCGATTTTCATCAATTGGCTTCCCTGATAAGGAAATGTGATGTTGTTGTCGGCAACGATTCCGGGATCATGCATTTTGCCGCTTCCCTGGATGTTCCTGTTGTCGCGATATTCGGTCCGACGGATTACAGGAAAACACGTCCCTTATCAAAACACGCAAAGATCGTCCGCAAGGACCTCAAGTGCAGCCCCTGTTACAGGAACGGCAGGGTAAAATGCAAAAAATTTGACTGTTTTTCCCTTATTGATCCCGGGGATGTGTTCATGGAAATAAAGGGATCGCTGGCTGAAACAGGACGCCTGCGGAAATAATATATGAGAAAGAAAATTAAAATATTACACGCGATTACCAGGCTTGATAAAGGCGGTTCTTCGGAGAATACGCTTTTGAGCGTTATCGGGCTCGCGCAAAAAGGATACGCGGTAGATCTTTTATTCGGGTATACGGAAAACCCTTATGAAGATCTTATTGAAAGGGCTAAAAAAGCGGGCGTTCGTTTTATTTCGCAAAAAGACCTTGTGAGAAATGTTCATCCGGTAAGGGATATTATAGCTTTCTTTAAGATACTGCGTTTCATGCGCCGGAATAAATATGATATAATGCACGCTCATTCGCATAAAGCGGGATTCATATGCCGTGTCGCGGCCAGGTGCGCGGGAATTGAAAAAATAGTTTTTACGCCTCACGGGCACGTGTTTTACGAATATTTCGGAAGAATATTGACCGACCTGATATTATCGGCCGAGAGGATGGCCGCGCGGATAACGGACAAGATCATCGGCCTTACCGGCGCGGAGTGTTATGAATGGTTGTGTTACGAGATCGGCGGTGAAGATCTTTATACCGCTATCCCCAGCGGCATAGAGTTTGAAAATCTGGAACGTGAAGTGAATAGCGGCGTCGATTGGAGAAAAAAACTCGGGATACCGCCGGACAAGGTTCTGGTAGGGTCCATAGGGCGTTTCATAGAAATAAAAGGATATGAGTATTTTATAGAAGCGGCGGTAAAACAGCTGGAAAAGAAGAGAGACATACATTTTCTTTTAGCCGGCGATGGCCCGCTTCGCGGGAAATATCTGAAAATGCTGACAGCCGCGGATATCACGGACAGATTTCACATAATTCCGTGGCAGGAGAATACCGGAGCCGTGCTTAACGCGCTTGATATTTTTGTCCTGCCTTCGCTAAACGAAGGTATGGGGCGGACGCTGGTCGGAGCCATGTTTTTGGGAAAACCTGTAATAGCGACGCGTGTCGGCGGCGTCTCTTCCCTTGTTTTTGATAATGCCGGTATTCTGATAGAGTCGGCTTCTTCCGATGCCATATCGAAAGCGCTGGATGAGCTTCTTGACAACACTGAAGAGGCCCGTCACATGGGGGAGAAGGAAAGGAAAAAAGCGCTTGCCGATTATTCCGCGGAAAAAATGGTGGACGCACTGGACGCGTTATACAGGGAGTTGCTCAGCGCGAGAACAGGAAGCGAGGTAAGGAAATGAAAGTCTTGATCACCGGCGGGGCCGGTTTTATAGGGATAAACTCCGCGGAACGGTTCCTTAAAGAAGGTCATGAGGTCATTATTTTTGATAACTTGTCCCGTAAAGGCGCCGGAAAAAACCTTGAATGGCTGGAACAGCGGGCGAAATTCACTTTTTTAAAAGGGGATATAAGGGATTTTAGGCAGGTCAAGGCATGTTTTACTGATTGCAAGGGCATTGATGTTGTCCTGCACATGGCGGCACAGGTCGCGGTGACCCTCTCCGTGTCGGACCCGAGGGAAGATTTTGAGATCAATGCCCTGGGAACGTTTAACATATGCGAGGGCGTAAGGAGGTTCCGGCCGGAGGCGGTCCTTCTTAACGCTTCGACCAACAAGGTCTACGGGGCCATGGATGATCTGGAAGTGGTCGAGAAAGAGGGAAAATATCGGTATAAGTCCTTGCCTCGCGGCATCCCGGAGGACAGGACCCTGGATTTTCATTCTCCGTATGGCTGTTCCAAGGGCGCCGCGGATCAATATGTAGTGGATTACGCCAGGATATACGGTTTAAGGACTGTGGATTTCCGCCAGTCATGCATTTATGGGCCGCGCCAGTTTGGCGTGGAGGACCAGGGCTGGGTGGCGCACTTTACGATATGCTCCGTTCTGGGAAGCCCCATCACTATTTACGGCGACGGCAAACAGACCAGAGATATCCTTTGGATAGGTGATCTTGTTGATTGTTATCTGAAGGCGATCGATAAGATCGGTAAAGCCGGCGGGAATGCTTACAATATAGGCGGGGGGGCGGGAAATGTCCTGTCTCTGCTTGAGCTGATCTCCATGCTGGAGCGGTCCCTGGACAGGAAAGTCCGGTACGGTTTCGACGATTGGCGCCCGGGAGACCAGAAAACGTTTGTCTGTGATATCGAAAAAGCCCGCAAGGACCTCGGCTGGAAGCCGAAAGTCAAGGTCGAAGAGGGCGTGCAGGCCCTCATTGACTGGGTCGTTCAAAACAAGGGGTATTTTCTGAGAACATGAAAGTAGCCATTCATCAACCGCAATATTTGCCCTGGCTGGGATATTTTGATAAAATGGACCGGGCGGATGTTTTTGTCCTGCTGGATGACGTGCAGTACAAGAAGAACGAGTGGCAGAACCGGAACAAGATCCGCAATGCCGAAGGATGGCAGTGGCTCACGGTGCCGGTCCTGTATGAGTTCGGCCAGCTGCTCAAGGACGTCAGGATAGATGGCCGTCAGCCCTGGCGAAACAAGCATCTCAAGGGGCTGGAGCTCAATTACTCGCGCGCGCCTTATTTCAAGGAATATCTTCCGTTTTTCAGTGATACTTTTAACAGGGAATGGGAGTTCCTGGCGGATGTTAACATTCATTTCATCCGTTATTTGAAAGAGACGCTGGGAATAGGCGCGGAGCTCATCAGGAGTTCTTCTTTAGGGGTTGGAACGGGCAAGACGGAGAGACTGGTCGATATTTGTGAAAAATTGAAAGCCGATACGTATGTGTCCGGAGCGGGCGGGGACGACTACCTTGATAAAGAACGGTTCCGGAAAAGCGGGATCGCGCTTGAATTCCAGGCTTATTCGCACCCCGGTTACAGCCAGATATTCAACGGATTCTATCCGCACATGTCGGTCGTGGACCTACTGTTCTGCTGCGGCGGGAAAAGTCTTGACATTATAAGAGAAGGGAGAAAGCAATGAATATATTAGCGATAGGCGCGCACCCGGATGACATAGAGTACGGATGCGGGGGGACGCTTTTGAAGCTGAAAAAACGGCGAAAGGCGGATATACGTTTTTTCATAGCGACCCATGGTGATTTCAGCGGGGGAGCGGAGGTCAGGATAAAGGAGCAGGAAAAAGCCGCTGAATTTCTGGGGGTGAAAAAGGTCTACTGGGGCGGGTTCATGGATACGCGCCTCACGGCCAGTAAAGAACTTATAGAGAAGATAGAAGAAGCCATAAAGGAATGCGATCCTGACCTGATCTTCGTCAATTACCCCGACGACACTCACCAGGATCACAGGTATCTTACCGAAAGCACCATCGTCGCCGCGCGATATCACAAGAAGGTCATCTTTTACGAGGATTACACGTCCAGGAACTTCGAGCCGGATATCTTCGTGGATATCGGGGAAGAACTGCATGAAAAGGGCAAACTTCTAAAGCTTCACAGGTCGCAGGTGGAAAGGGAATACCCTACCAGTCTGGATATGGTCGAGAGTGTTATTGCGGTTGCCAATTTTCGCGGATTCCAGGCCAAGGTCAAATATGCCGAGGGATTCCGGGCGCTAAGGTATCTGCTGGATATCGAGTAGCAAGAATGAAAGGATCATATATGGCCGAAAAGATCATTCCGCATTCGAGGCCTACTCTGGGAGATGAAGAGTTAAAGGCAGTTTCGGAAGTAATAAAGTCAGGACATATTACCCAGGGGGACAGGGTAAGGGAGCTTGAGGAGCGCCTGGCCCGGTTCGCGGGCGTCAGGGCGGCGGTCGTGACCAGTTCAGGCACATCAGCCCTGCATCTGGGCCTTGCGGCCCTGGGAGTGGGTCCGGGTGATGATGTGCTGCTTCCGTCCTATGTGTGCAGCGCGCCGTTGAATGCCGTATATCAGACAGGTGCCGGGCCCCGCCTCTGCGATATAGAACCGGAAAGTTTTAATATTTCCCCGGAGAGCGTTAAAGATAATATAACGGATGCCGCCGGTGCCGTTATCGTGCCGCACATGTTCGGAAATCCCGCTGACATCGGGAGGATCAAGGAGGCGGGTGTTCCCGTTGTTGAGGATTGCGCCCAGTCTATCGGGGCGATGTACGGGGACAGGCGGGCGGGAAGTATCGGGCGTTTCGGCATCCTTTCCTTTTACGCCAATAAGATGCTGGCCTGCGGCGAAGGCGGGGCGCTTCTTTCCGATGACGAGGAGATCCTTCGCCTCGCGCGGGACCTCCGCGATTATGACGAGAAAGAGGACTACAGGGTCCGCTTCAATTACAAGATGACGGACGTGCAGGCCGCCATGGGAGTGGCGCAGCTTGAAAAACTCCCCGGATTTATCCGACGGAGAAAAGAAATAGCCGTGCGTTATGATAAAGCTTTCAAGGACCTGGACCTGGTGTTGCCGAAGGGCGAATTCGACCATGTTTATTACCGGTACGTAGTAAGGACAAAAAAGGATATATCGGCGGCGATCTCACGGATGGGTGAAAAGGGCATTATCTGCAAAAGGCCCGTGTATAAACCGCTGCACCGGTACCTGGAGCTCAGGTCCGGTTTCCGGAGCACGGACGAGGCCTATTCCGGCTGTTTGTCCATACCTATCTACCCTTCCCTCAGCGCGCAAGAACAGGAAAGGGTCATCGACGCGGTCAAGGCATACCTTTGATGATAAGGGAAAATCTGTTATAATAACGTTTCAGCAAAGAGTCACACATCTTACACAAGCACCCGGGGGCGTCATGAAGAGATCTCAAAAATTAAAACTGGACGCGAAAAACAAAAGGCTTTTCTTCGGCAACGGGAACTGCGATGAGGTCCGCGACCTGTGCGAGGCGATCTGCTGCAGGACGTATGACGTAAATCTCAGCGAGAAGGAGTTCCGGTCCGGAAAATACAAGGCCAGGGAGGTATGCAGGCTGACCAGGAAGGAATGCGAAAACAAGGACTCCAGCTGCGTTAACAGGGAGTGGTGGCTTGAGAGGAGACCTGACAGGTCCTGCGTGTACCTGGGCAAGGACAACAGATGCTCGATCTATCCGGACAGGCCGGGGGCGTGCAGAAAATTTTACTGCAGGGACGGCTGGCAAATATCCTTTGCCTACCTGCCCAGGGGCCGGAAGCCCGAAAAGGAAAGGAAAAAAGGCCTTGACGAGTATATCATGGAAATGCTTAAGGAGGATATGAAGTTCGTTTCAAATCCTCTTACCAGGTTGAAGACGCTTTTTTATTCCAGGGAAAAAAGGGAACTTCATTTCGTAAAGGACGTTACGAGCAAATGCGGCCTGGTTACCTCTCGCCGTGATTTTGCGAATCCCGGTCTTGATGATAAAGCCCTTATGGATCTTGTAAAATTTTTTGACGGCACAAGAGACCTGAAAGCCGTCCGGCGGGATGTGAACAAGAAATTGGCAACCGCGTTGTCCAAAGAGGATTTTTACAGGATAATATGGCTTTTTAATTCCGAGGGCCTGATAATATTTAAGCACTGCGCGTCGGTATTCGGAGAAAAATATTAAACACATTGAAAAACCTGAAATGAGACCTTTTCCCACCATAGTGGACCTGGCCATTACCGGCAGGTGCAATCTGAGGTGCAAGCACTGCAATACTTCCGACACCTGGCATCTTAAAGACCAGCTTTCCTTTGATGAATTAATAAAGGTGCTGGACCAGCTTAAGGCAGAGAAGGTTTTTAGCCTGAACCTCTTCGGCGGAGAGCCGTTCATTTATCCGAGGATCCGTGAACTTCTGGGCATACTTAACAATTATCCGATGAGGGTCACCATCCTTACCAACGGTACCCTTATCGGAGAGGAAGCCGTGGAGTGGATGAGAGGCATGAGGTTCCTGGCCGGGACGCAGGTGAGCATCGACGGTTCCAGCGCTTCCGCCCACGACTGGCAGCGGGGGGAAGGTTCATTCGAGAAAGCGTTGAACGGCGTCAGACTTCTCATAAAAGAAAAGCTTCCGGTTTCCATCAAGGCCATAGTCAACAGACACAATCTGGACGATATCGAGAACATGGTCCGTCTGGCCATGGACCTCGGCCTTTCGGGCATGGATTTCGGCGATGCCGTGACATGCGGCAGAGCTTCCGTTTATGCCAATGAACTGACCTTTGAGGGCGGGATGCACCGCCGGATAATGGAGACCATGTTCCGGTTGAAAGAGAAATATCCCGGTTTCAGCCTGGGCGGGACGCTCGGCCAGAAAACAAACATGCTTTGCGACTTTTATGCGAAAGGCCGCGATAAGGGGGCCAGGGGGACGTTTTCTACCTGTCCCGCGGGACATACCATGCTGGCCATACGTTCCGACGGAAAGGTGGTCCCGTGTTCGGCGTTCTGGACGCTGGTCTGCGGCGACACAAGGAAGCAGTCGCTCAGGGATATCTGGGAGAATTCCGGAGTCCTTAACGAGATAAGGTCGCTTGCGGATGAGCCTCTCGTCAAATACGGGAAAGAATGCAGCAGGTGCGATTATCTCACGTATTGCAACGGAGGATGCCGGGCGGCGGCTTATTATTCGGCCGGAGAGAACTTGAGAGGTATCAACATGTCGACCTGTCTTGTTTTCTCGGATCTGTACGGCTTCAGGGTGCAAGAGGATATTGTTTTGTCAAAACAGAGGTAAGCTATATGGGGTTATGTGACAAGAGGAACACGGATAGCGGGATACCCGGGAAAGATCTCACAAGTTTATATATAAATCCCACCAGGTATTGTAACCTGAGGTGCAGGCATTGTTGGATATCCCCTCCCTTGAAAGAAAGCCTGGATGATGACGAGGAGCTATCGACAGGGGAGATAGTCGCCATTATTAAAGCGGCGAAAGAACTGGGGCTTAAGGATGTGAAGTTTACCGGAGGCGAACCGTTGCTGCGGAAAGATATCGGAGAACTATTACGGTTTTGCCATGATGAGGATATAAAAGTGGGCATAGAAACGAACGGTACCCTCATTGACGGCAAGATGGCCTCCGCCATAAAAAAATACAAGGCGTTTTATATATCCGTAAGCCTTGACAGCCACCTGGAGGAAATGAACGACCATTTCAGAGGAAGGAAGGGGGCGTTCAAAAGGGCATTGGCAGGGATCAGGGCGCTGGTCGCGGAAGGCGTGTTCCCGCAGGTGATAATAAGCATGTACAGGGAGAATTTTGCCGATATTATCGGGTTTATAGAGTCGATGTGGGAACTGGGGGTGAACAATATCAAATTGAATACGATATCACCCCTGGGCAGGGGAGCCGAACTGCATGAAAGAGGGGAAGTGCCTTCCGTCAGAGAGCTCCTGGAATTCGCCGAGAAGCTTGAAGGCATCAGGAGATCATACCGTGGATTGTTGTATCTGGACATACCGGTGGCTTTTAAGAGCGTCGAGGAAGTGCGCACGGGGATCTGCGGGGTGTGCAATATCAAGAACATACTCGGCATCCTGCCCGACGGGAGCGTATCTATATGCGGAATAGGCCATATTGATGAAAAACTGGTTTTCGGAACGGTCAGGAAAGACCCTTCCAAATTGGGGCATATATGGCGCGAGAACGCCCTTCTTAACAGGATAAAGAAGGAAATACCGTTCAACCTGGAGGGCGTTTGCGGTATCTGTGTTTTCAGGAACAGATGTCTGGGGAGCTGCAGAGCCGAGGTCTACCATAACACCGGGAACCTTTTCGCTCCATACTGGTTCTGTCAGGAAGCCTATGATAACGGTTTTTTCCCTTCGACCAGGCTCGTGCCTGAAGCCCTGAGAGCGGGATATGGAAAAGATCTGTTATAAAGCTCTGGGAACGAACATACGGCTGAATTTTCTTAATTTTCAGGAAAGGCCGGTGATATTCAAGCCAGCCGGTCCGTCCGAGGCGGAACAAGCGGATCTTGATATATTCCTGTACAGGTGCGGGAGGACGGATATATCGGTCAGGATACAAAAAAGTTCCCTGAGAGCCGACATTAAAACGGTTCACGGGAAAAGGGTCGCGCAGCTTTATGACGCCGAAAGAAGGAGAATATTCTGTTTTTTCGAAAGGGGACTATCTGTCGATTTTTTGGTGGACAGGCTTCTTAATCTTTCGGTCATGGATCTTCAAAGCGTCCTGGATATAGTTTTTATACATTCGGCTTCCGTGGTGATGAACGGTAAAGCCCATCTTTTCATCGCTCCGAGCGGGGGCGGAAAAAGCACGATATGTTCCCTGGCCGGGAAAAAAGGCCTGCATGTGATACATGATGATTTCTGCGTGGTAAAAAGGTCCGGCGAGAGGTTTTTCGCGGCGCGTTTTCCGTGTTTTCTACCTCTGTGGGGCCATCCCGAGGAATGGGAGATAGGCGGCGTTTTTCTGCTCAACAAGTCCGATAAGAACGGGGTAAGCTCCGTTTCCGGGATCGAGGCCCTGCGCAGGGCCCTGCCCGAATCGGCCTCTTTTTTCCGCGAAAACGTGGGAGCTGTGGACAGGGGAGAATACTTGAGGAATGTTTTTGATATAATGAACGACATCGTTGAACGTGTCGGGTTTCGAATGCTGGATTTTAAAAAACACGAAAGCGTTTTTTCATGTTTGACCTGAAACTTAGTCTGGATCCGCTGCTGGGGAGAGGTACTTCCGTTCTCGGGGATATCAGGACCATTCTGGTCTATGCTTTCGGTATCCTGAGAAAGTTCCGAAATTCATTGACCCGTGCCTTTATCCTGAAGCTTTTGAGTTTTCCGCTCGGGCTTCTGATCATCTACATAACCAAGATCACGCTGGATAAGGGTATAATGGCCGGGGATCTTAGCGCTTTTGTGAAGTTCACCGTGCTCGGGCTTCTGGTGTTCCTGTTGATGAAGGCATTGCAGATAGCGGCGGAGAGGTTGATGCTCGGCGCCAGGACAGAGTTTTCCATTGAAGTTAACTATGATCTTGCGAGGAGGCTTTTCGGGCTCGATTACCTGAAAATAAAAAAGCTGAGTTCCGCGGAGAACGCTTTTTTCGCGAATTACGACTGCGGAGTCATCGAAAACCTGGTGTTCTATGAACTGCCGGCTTTCTTTTCCTTTGTCAAGATACCCGTATTTTTTATCCTCTCGTTCCTGCTTTCCTGGCAGCTGAGCCTGCTCGTGCTTTTATCGCTGCCGCTGGTGGCGATCCATACGGTCTGGGCGGCACGGGGCCGTCAGCGGCTAAAGAGCGGTTATATCTTTTTTTCGAGCAGGTACGGCGCGCTGTTCAATGATCTTCTTATAAACATCAAACTGGTGAAGAGCTTTTTCAAGGAAGACTGGGCAGTGGACAGGATAATGAAGCTTTTCCGGCGGAAGGTCCGGATGGAGCGAAAGTCTTCTGTCTTCAGGCAGAACGAACGGATCGCATTCGATATCCTCTCGAAGGCGAGTACCGCGGTTTTTTGGCTTTTAGGGGGATATTTTATCATAACCGGAAAACTGAGTCTCGGCTCTTTCAGCGCGGTAAGCATGTATTCCGCCATGATATTGTCGGAGTTTTACAACCTGGGAGCTATAGCCCAGAACCTGAGCGAAGAAAGGCGGTCAATAGAGAGAAATGCCGTTTTCATCAGGGATATCACGCAGCCCCAGGGGATCCGGCCAGCTTTACGGGTACCGGATGTATCCTTGTTCAGCGGGGACATAGAGGCCAGCGATATTACATTCGGCTACAGCAGGGACAAAGCTCTTTTCCGGGGATTGGATCTGGTGGCGCCGGCCGGAAAATGGACTCTGATAACCGGGCCTTCCGGCGCGGGTAAAACGACGCTTCTGGGCCTGTTGCTCAGGCTTTTTAAACCCTGGAGCGGGGGGATCTCGATCGGGGGAATAGATATACGTGATATGAATATGAGCTCTTTTTCCAGGCATATCTCCTGTGTTCATCAGGAACCGTACATATTCAATGATACTATTATCAGAAATGTGCTTTTGGGGGAAAAGAAGCCCGAAGGTTTTGTCCGGGATATCATGCGCCTGGCAAAGCTTGACGAACTTGCCGATGAGATGTCCATCGGCTATAATACAGACATAGGGGAGCTGGGGTCGTCTCTCTCGGGAGGGCAGAAGCAGCGTGTCGCGATCGCAAGAGCGCTGGTGAGAAGACCAAAGATACTCATAATGGACGAGGCGACCTCCTTTCTGGACCCCGGGATGGAGGACGATATCCTAAGAGGCATAAGGACGTGTTTCCCGGAGATGACCGTTCTTTTTGTTACCCATAGAGATACCGCGGAGTGGTTCACTGATAAGGTGTTCGAACTTGAAAAAGAGAGGACCGGCCATGAAAAAGAAATATCCCGTGAGAAATCCTGATATTGTAGCGCGGAAAGAACAGAAAGAAGCGCTTCTTTTCAATCCCTCGGACGGGCATATGCTGTGCATAAATGAGACAGGCATGTTCGTCTGGGACCTGTGCGACGGCGGTAATGCGGCCCCCGGCATTGTCGAAAAGATGACAGAGGCCTATGATGTCACTCTCGATAAAGCCGCCGGGGACTATAGTGCTTTTATCAAAGACATGAAAAAGACCGGATTTATCGGATATAAAACCTGAAGAGGTGATGCATGAAAAGGAAAAAGAAGAAATACACACCGCCCCTCGCACACGATCTGAGCAGCGCGACGATCAAGGGGGCCCAGGCGTTCAACTGCAAAAGCGGGCACAGCGCGGGCCAGCTCTGTGATTTCGGCGCGGTGGCCGGCGGGCAATGTAGGGACGGGGGTACGGCCACGCTGGGGTGCTCTACCGGATCCCAGTATTCTCCGACCCCGAAACACTGCAAGGACGGCATGATGGCTACTATTTCCTGTAAAGACGGCAACGCCGCTTTTAACACGTGCAAGAGCGGGTTAGGCGTCATTTAATAACCTTGATTTTTTTATGAGCAAGATCATTGTTCACGGCCAGAGCATGTATCCTTTTATCAAAACCCTGGACGAATGTATATGTCAGGAATTCGACCCCTGTTTGATCGGGTCAGGCGATATAATAACTTACAGTATCTCCGGGAACGGGACGACCGCTATCCATCGTGTTCTCAGTGTCAATAAGAAAGAGGAATATTTGGTTACCAAGGGCGATAATACCCTTGCCGGTTCAGGCGAGATGGTCCCTTTTTCAGGGGTCAGAGGGAAAGTGGTAACCGTAAAAAGAGGCGACAGGGTCTTTGCCCTGGATTCCTTCCTCCGGCGCCGGGCAGGCAGGGTCATCGCCGTTCTTTCACGCCATAACCTGACACCTCTTCTTATTAAGAGGAGATTCCTCGATCCGGTCCTTTTGGTTTTTTCCAAAGGCGCGCTTTATAGGAACACCAGAAAGCTTTTTTATAGAGGCATGTTTTTCACCGTCCACAAGAGCAGGGGCGGATTTAAGGTCTATGCTTTTGTGGGAGGATCCAGGAGCGCGAATGCCGCGGTTAGGATGGAAAAGGAACACGGTGTTATCGTCGATATACATGTCAGGCACAGGGACAGGAACGCTGAGTTTGCCGGCAGGTTTCTTGAGAGGATCATCGAAACAGCGGAAAGGCGGTACGGTCCCGGGTCCGATATCCACGTGACCGGCAGCAGCTTTATAGACCTTTTTTAAATGCCCAGAATGATCACGCAGCAGATAGATATTTTTCCGGCCATTGATCTCGGCCCTTCCGGACCGAGGGCTGTCGAGGAAAAGCTCGTCATCCTCTTTTCCAGGACGTCTCTAGGCGAAAAGGAGCGGTCGGAAGCGGGGTCGATACTTCGCTCGGGAAAAGTGGACTGGGACCGCTTCCTGGAACTCGCCAATGTATATCAGGTGTCCCCGCTCGCTTACAGGTCCCTGCAGGGTTTCGGCGGTATCCCCGAAAGGGTGAATGCCCGTTTGAGGGAATGGACCGCCGAGATCTTTGCTTACAATGTCAGGAACCTCGATGCCGCCGGATCGCTGTCGGATCTTTTCCGGAAGGAAAGGGTGGACGTGATCTTCACGAAAGGGGTTTCCTATCTGATGGATGTGTACGGCGATATCGGCCTCAGGGAGATGGCTGATATCGACCTGCTGGTGCGGCCGGAAGACGCGCGGAAGGTCCACGGGATATTGAAGGCGCAGGGATTTACGCCCTCTGACGGCAAGGGGGACCCCGATGATTACAGGGCCCAGAAACTGTATGTCCGGGACGACGGGATATGCCTGGATGTTCACAGGAGTTTTATCGGGCGCATGCTGCACAACAGGATCCTCAATATGGATGTGAACGGGATCCTGGAGCGTGCGAGAGTGCTCAGCGCGGGCGGTGTGAGGTTACGCACGCTGGATATCGTCCACACGCTTCTTTATCAGTGCCTGCACGTATCCATGCAGCACAGCTTCTCGGGTGTCAGATGGTATGTCGATATCAATGAGTTTATCCGGAAGCATGAGGGGGAGATAAGCTGGGAAGAGGTGACAGGCGCCGCCGGGAAGTACAGGATAAGAAAACCGCTTTATTACGCGCTTCTTTTCACGAAGAATATGTTCGGCACGCCTGTGCCCGGGGCGGTGTTCGAGGACCTGGGGCGGTCGGCAAAAAAAAGCGACCGCTGGTTCTTCCGTAAGATAAGAAATGCCGGCACAAGCACGGGTTACATTGCCGAACTGGTCATGTTCGACAGCATATGGGATACGGTGAAATTTGTCCTGTTGAGTTTTATGGTGTACCCCTATTTGATAAGGCATTTTCTTATAATTTTCGGTAAAACGCTCAAAACCGTATGTACCCGCAGAAGGTCCGCAGTGGCCGCGCCTGCGGAGTAAACCGCGGTTTAAAGAAGGGTCTTATGAGAAAGAAATACCTGAGAAAAGTCTGGTGGGCGATAACCGCGTTATACCTGATGGTTGTTTATTCCACTCTCGGGGTCGCTCCGCGGATCTGGGACGGGTTTAACGCATCTTTAGGCGGTAAAGGCACTATCCCGGTGTACATCGTCTTTTTCATCGCGGCTGTCTGCCTCTTTGCTTATATGATCTTTGTGAAAAAAGAAAGGTCCCCGAACAGTTACCTTTTATTCTTTCTGTTCGTCTGGATATTCCTGGCGCTGAACAGACTGTCGAGATTCCCCGTGGAGAAGATACATCTGATCGAATACGCGCTTCTGGGGGTTTTTGTTTATAACGCGCTGAAAATAGACATCGACAGGTTCGATAAAAAACTCTATCTTTTCGGTTCCCTGTTCTGCCTGAGTGCGGGTTTTCTGGATGAGATCATTCAGCTGTTACTGCCGAACAGGGTCTTTGACTGGAGGGATGCCGTCCTGAATGCCGCGGGCAGTGTAATAGCTTTGATGGTAATAAGATTTAACATTTTAAAGGAACCTCAAAAACCTTGAAATTTGATCAAAGAGCACAGTGTGTTCCCGTACAGGGAGGATCCACACCGGGCGGAGGGGCCCTGATAGGGAACGCACTGTGCTCTTGAACATAAAATCAGCAGGATTTTTTACGCTGTCCGGGGTATCGCTTGATTGACAACCCGGCGACAGTGGTGATACAATGGGACGCTAAGGCCATGCTTGCGGGGTGGGACTATGCAGCAGCGGGGAAAGATAGTCATAGCCGACGATAATAGGACACTGTGTGAACTGGTAGTCGATATACTGGTAAGATCAGGGTATGAGGCAGATTCGGTTTACAACGGTTATGAACTTCTTGCATATCTGGAGGACAATACCCCGGCCGTTATCATCCTGGACCTGATGATGCCCGGAAAGGACGGACTGTCCATTTTTTCCACTCTTAAACAGATCTCTCCGTATTCCCGGATCATTATCTATACCGGTTATCATGAATACGAGAACAGCGTTTATGCCCGGACGGCGGACCGGTTCCTGGTCAAAAGCGGCAGTGTGGACAATCTTGTCAGGGCTGTCGAAGAACTTTCATGAGTCATTCCGCAAATGTTTTCAAGCGTGATCCCTGCTTTTTGTTCATATGATCAAATTTCTTGTTAAACACAAAGATAAAAATACCCGCGCGCGTTGCGGGGAGATGATGACCGGCCACGGTAAGGTCGCCACGCCGGTGTTCATGCCCGTAGCGACACAGGCAAGCGTAAAGACCATCTCGACCGAAGAGCTGGCCGATTGCGGCGTGGAGATGCTGATCTCCAACGCGTATCACCTTTACATGAGGCCGGGCAGGGAGACGATCGAGAAGGCGGGAGGGCTTCATGCCTTTATGGGGTGGGAACGCGCTATAACTACCGATAGCGGCGGGTTTCAGCTTTTCAGTCTTGCCGAGCTGCGGAAGATAAAGGAAGAAGGGGTCGAGTTCCAGTCACACATTGACGGGACGCGGCATTTTTTTACCCCTGAAAGCGTGGTCGATTTCCAGCTGTCGCTGGGAAGCGATATTATCATGCCCCTGGATGAGTGCGTTCATTATCCGGCCACAAGGGACTATGTGGAGGATTCCGTGGACCTGACGCTCAGATGGGCGGCCAGGTCCAAAGAGCGGTTTGTTGCAAGGAAACCGAAGGCGGCTCTCTTCGGCATTGTCCAGGGGAGCGCTTATCCGGATCTGCGCAAAAAGTGCGCGGAAGAACTGACCGCCATGAACATGGATGGTTATGCGCTTGGAGGTATCGGCGTGGGAGAACCCGCCGAACTTATAGACGAGATGACCTCTTACACGGCTTCACTTCTTCCGGAAAATAAGATCCGTTATCTCATGGGGGTAGGGACCCCTCTCGACATGCTGGAAGCGATAGCCGCGGGCATCGATATGTTTGATTGCGTCGTGCCCACGCGAAACGGCAGGAACGGCCAGGCATTTACCCCCTCGGGCGAGATCCAGCTGAGAAACGCCCCGTTCAGGGAGGATTTTACCCCCATAGACCCGGAATGCGGTTGTTTCACGTGCCGGAACTATACGCGCGGCTACATACGGCACCTGTTCAATACCGAGGAACTCCTGGGATTAAGACTGGTTTCTTTGCATAATATATATTTCTATGTTAAACTTATACAACATTCCCGGGATGCGATAAGGAAAGGCCGGTTTTCCGATTTTAAGGAGCAGTTCATCAAAAAGTACCGGCCGGGCAGGGATAATTAATGCGGGGCGTATTGTTTTTTTCCGTATATATAGGTATAATTGGGTTTGTTTTTACCCCGTGAGAAAATCACAATAAAAAGGAAAGGATACCGTTATGCTGACTTTAGCATTCGCGCAAGGCGCTTCGGCCGGGCCGGGTCCGGCCCAGCAGAGTCCGCTGGTGAGTCTGATGCCGATAGCGCTTATTTTTGTCATTTTTTATTTTTTGCTCATCCGGCCGCAGAAAAAAGCCCAGCGGGAACACGCAAAAATGCTTGAGGCGCTGGCCAAGAACGACGAGGTCGTCACCTCCGGCGGCATTCACGGCACCATAGTCAACATACAGGATGATGTGGTGACTCTTCGTATCGATGACAATACCAGGATGAAGATCCAGAAAAACTCCATATCCAGGCTCAAGAAGCCCAGGACGGAATAAAAAGGGAAGGTCACGAAAATATGTGGAAAAGACTTAAGTGGAAAAGTGCCTTGGTGGTCCTGATCGCGGCCCTGGCGATATGGTTTTCATATCCGCCGCTGGATATTTACGACAAGGAAGGAAATGTCGCCCAGGAAGGGAAATTGAATCTCGGGCTTGACCTGCAGGGCGGCATGCACCTGGTGCTTCGGGTGGATCTTTCCAAATTGTCTCCCAATGAAGCGAAAGATGCTCCCGCGCGCGCCCTTGAGATCATACGGAACAGAATAGACCAGTTCGGCGTCCTTGAACCCGTCATACAGCTTCAGGGCAAGGACCGGATACTTGTCCAGCTCCCCGGCGTTACCGACAGAGAAAGGGCCAAAGAGATCATAGGCCGGACCGCTCATCTGGAATTCCGGCTCGTGAGCGACAATCCGGAGCTTCTCAAGAAGGCCCTGGCGGGAGAGAAGATCGAAGGGTATGAACTTGAGGAGATGAAGACCAGGGACGACAAGACGGAAACGCTTCTTATCGAGACGGACGTCGTACTGACAGGAGATATGCTGGTAGATGCTACCACCGAGTTCAGCCAGCAGGGATTCGGCCAGCCTTACGTTTCTCTTACGCTGAACGATAAGGGCGGGGCTGTCTTCGCCGACACGACCGGCGCCAACGTCGGCCGCAGGCTGGCCGTCGTCCTTGACGGAGAGCCCTATACGGCCCCGGTCATACGCGAGAGGATACCTTCCGGGAGAGCGCAGATAACCGGCAATTTTTCGGTTCAGGAAGCCAAGGATATCGCGCTGGTATTGAGGGCCGGCGCATTGCCGGCTCCCGTTGAGATCATAGAGGAACGCAGCGTGGGGCCGGGCCTCGGCAAGGATTCGGTGGAGAGAGGCATCAACGCCATCATCATCGGCGGGATATGTGTTCTTGCGTTCATGGCGATATATTATCTTCTCGCCGGCGTGATAGCGGATTTTGCCCTTGTTTTGAACATACTGATCATAACCGGCGCGCTGTCGTATTTCGGCGCCACGCTCACTCTTCCGGGCATAGCCGGTCTCGTTCTTACGATCGGCATGGCCGTTGACGCTAACGTGCTTATATTCGAACGCATACGCGAGGAGTCCAGGCTCGGCAAGTCCCTCAGGGCGGCCATTCACGCCGGTTATGACAAGGCGTTCTGGACCATTCTGGACGCCAACGTGACGACGTTGATCACCGCGCTCATACTTTTTCAGTTCGGTACCGGCCCCGTCAGGGGGTTCGCCACGGTCCTCAGCATAGGTATTATCGCCAGCATGTTCACCGCGCTGGTGGTAACGCGTCTCGTATTCGACGTTATTACCATAAATAAACCTCAGATGCAGAAGCTTCCCATGCTGCAGTTTTTCAGCCAGCCGAACATCCCGTTCGTCAAAATACGCAAGATAGCGTACGCGCTTTCGATCCTGGTGATCGCGGGCGGAATGGTCCTTTTCATGCAGCGCGGAGAGAAGAATTACGGTGTGGATTTTACCGGCGGGACACTGCAGCAGTTCAAGTTTACCGAAGTCGTGCCTGTTACGGAGGTAAGGAACGTTCTTTCCAGTGCCGGGCTCGGTGAATCCGCGATCCAGCAGTTCGGGGAAGGCAAGGAGATCATAATCAGGTCTTTCAGCGGAAAGACCGAGGAAATAATTTCCGGTCTTCGCGAAAGGTTCGGCCCGGAGTCCTTTGAGGTGATGAGGGTGGAAACAGTCGGTCCCGCGGTCGGGGAGGATCTCAGAAGAGCGGCGATCAAGGCGCTGATCTTCGCCATGATAGGCATGTGCCTGTATATCTCTTTCCGGTTCGAGTTCAGGTTCGCCGTAACCGCCATAATAGCGCTCATTCATGATGTTCTGGTCTCCCTCGGCATGATCGCGCTTACGGGCCGCGAGATATCACTGCCCGTCATAGCAGCGCTTTTGACCATCGTCGGTTATTCAATAAACGACACGATAGTGCTTTTTGACCGCATAAGGGAGGACAGGAAATTCATGCGTAAAGCCGGACAGGAAGAAATAATAAACACCAGTATAAATCAGACGCTTTCACGCACGGTATTGACGTCTCTGACAACCCTGGTCGTCGTCCTTGCGCTGTTCATCTTCGGGGGCACGGTGATCAACGACTTTTCTTTTGTGCTCCTCGTCGGCGTGATAGTGGGCACATATTCTTCCATATTCATTGCCAGCCCGCTCTTGATCGACTGGCCGGGAAGAAAGCTAGCAAAGCGATAGGGCGCACGGGTAACGCAGTGCCATTCCTTATGGTCCAATAATGCCGCACAGTTACGAATATGGTTACAAGATAGGCGAAAAAGGTGCCTGGCTGGGCATTCTCAGTAATATCCTGCTTTTCGTGATGAAACTTTTCGCCGGCATTTTCGGCAGGTCCCAGGCCATTATCGCCGACGCGTTCCATACGGCAAGCGACGCCCTGACCTCGATAGGTGTTTTTATCGGATTCAAGATCGCGCGAAAACCCGCCGATGAACACCATCCTTTCGGGCACGGCCGGGCAGAATCCATCGCGGCAAAGATCGTCTCGCTTATCCTGATAGCGGTCGGCCTGGGGATAGCTTATGATTCCGCGAGGATACTGATAGCCGGGAACATGACCGAACCCGGAAGTATCGCTTTTATCGCGGCCCTTATTTCCATTATCGTAAAAGAGATCACTTATCGGCGTGTCATGTCCGCGGGCAATAAGATAAACAGCACTTCGCTGAAAGCTGACGCGCGGCACCATAGAAGCGATGTCCTGTCATCGGTCGCGGCGATCATAGGTATCACCGGGGCCAAGCTCGGCAGGACATTCATGGATCCCCTTGCCGGTATCATCGTGGCCGGCTTCATAATCAAGATGGGCGTTGAAACTTTTCACATGGCTTACGATGAATTAATGGACGCGGCTCCACCCAGTGAATTGAGAAACAGGATAAAAGATACGATAAGCAGCGTGGATGGGGTCGAAGAGGTGAAAAAAATAATGGCAAGGAAGACCGGAATAGAGTTTTTCGTTGAGGTTACCGTAGGGGTGGACGGCAGCAAGACCGTTAAGGAAGGGCATCTGGTGACGATGAAGATCAGGAGAGAAATATTCAGGGCGATGCCGAACGTGAAAGACGTCATCGTTCACGTCGAACCTTCAGGGGATATTGATTGAATCAGTCTGACATGGGAATGAACTGGAAATTATACGAAGCCAACCCGCGGCTGCAAAAAGTGCTCAGTGATGCTCTGGGTATATCACCCCTTTTCGCGCAGCTTTTGCTGAACCGCAATATCAGGACCCCCGAGCAGGCCCAGGAATTCCTTTTCGGCGAGTTTTCCTCCTGCAGCGACCCGTTCCTCATGAAGGACATGGCCAGGGGCGTGGAAAGGATAAAGAAAGCGATAGACAATAAAGAAAAAATATTGATCTACGGCGATTATGATGTGGACGGGGTGACCTCCACGGCGCTTCTCGCCGATATATTCGATCATTTAGGCGCGGAATACGACACGTTCATACCGAACCGGCTGGAAGAAGGGTACGGGCTTAATATAAGGGCCGTGGCGCTGGCCAGGGACCGCGGGGTCAAGCTGATCGTTACCGTGGATTGCGGTATCAATTCCATGGAGGAAATAAAATGCGCGAATAATTACGGTATAGACGTGATCGTTACGGACCATCATGTCGTAAAAGGGGGCAGTCATCCGCCGGCGTACGCCATAATCGACCCGCATCAGCCGGATTGTTCTTATCCTTTCAACTACCTGGCGGGTGTCGGCGTGGCGTATAAACTGGCCCGGGCTCTCATGAAAGGGCGGGAAGAGCTCGCGGACAGGCATCTCGATCTTGTGGCTCTCGGCACCATAGCGGATATCGTTCCGCTTAAGGGAGAGAACCGGATACTGGCAAAGAACGGGCTAAAGGAACTCAGGAAGACCGACAAGGTCGGATTGAGAGCTCTTATGGACGTGGCAAGGGTAAATCCCGAGAAGCTGACTTGCAGGCATATAGGTTTTGCCCTCGCGCCGCGGATAAACGCGATGGGCCGTGTCGGATCCGCTAATGTGGCCCTTGATCTTTTGAGGTGCGGGGATAGCGTCAGGGCCCGCGAGATCGCCCGTCTTCTTGACAGCGAAAACAGGAACCGTCAGAATATCGAGAAAAACATATTGAAACAGGCTTTCCAGCGGGTAAAAGAGGAGATGGACCCGGAGAAGGAGAAGGTCATCGTTTTGGCGGATGAAAACTGGCATCCGGGCGTTATCGGAATAGTCGCCTCCCGGCTGACGGAGGAGTACTGCAAGCCCGTGATCCTGATAGCCACCGAAGGCGACAGGGGAAAAGGTTCCGGCAGGAGCGTGGAAGGATTCAACCTTTTTGGCGCTATCAGCGAGGCCAGGGCCCATCTGGTGGATTTCGGCGGGCATGAACAGGCGTGCGGTATAAAAATAGCAAAGCAAAACATCGAGCCGTTCAGGAAGGATCTGAATAAGGCGGCTGCAAAGTATTCCGTGCAAAGCGAGGCCGTGGTCCCGGAACTCAAGATAGACCTTCGCCTGCCGTTCTCGCACATAGGCGTGAAGCTTATCGATGAGCTCAAGATGCTTATGCCGCACGGTCCCGATAACAGCGAACCGATTTTTTGCACGGGCGGCATAAAGGTGAAGAATTCACCGCGCGATATAGGTAAGAACGGTTTTAAGTTCCTGGCGACCTGCGGGAACCTTACCTGCGAGGCGGTAACGTTCAGAAAGAAGGATATTGAAAAGCCCAGGTCGGGGGATATTATAAACCTTGCTTATACTCCCTCGATCAACAGCTGGGCGGGGGTCGATTCAATCCAGCTCAATATCAAGGATCTTCAGGTTGTCATCTGATCTTCAGAGCACTTTTTTGACCTTGCCGGCCTTGATGCATTTAGCGCAGACCTTTATCTTTTTTTTCTTTCCACCGATCAATACGCTAACGGTCTGGATATTGGGAGTGAACCGGCGGAGGGTCTTCCCGGTGATCCTCTGGCCGACGCCCCCTTTACTTTTCGCCATACCTCTGCGGCTTATCGATCTGCCGCTGGCCGGTTTTTTCCCGCATATATAACATTCTCTTGCCATCTTGGAACCTTTCTCTTATAATCTCTGGTGGGGTAAAACAGTACGAGATAATATCATAATAGGGGATATTATGCAAGGGAAAAACCCCCTCCAGAGCACTCCAATAAGATATATAAAAGGTGTAGGCCCCAGGAAGGCGAGCCTGTTCGCGAAGGTGGGCATCGAAAGCATATCCGACCTGTTTTACTACCTGCCGCGCCGGTATGAGGACAGAAGCCGCATCGTGGAAGTGAAAGACCTCGAACCGGGGCGGACACAGGCCGTTATCGGGAAAGTCCTGAGCACCAGCATCTTTACCGCCGGGACGGGGACACGTATATTTGAGATGGCAGTGGGGGGTAAGACCGGCAGGGTGTTCGCCGTATGGTATAACCAGCCGTTCATGAAAAAGGTCTTTTCAGCGGGACAGACCGTGGTGCTTTACGGAAAGATCGAACTCGGGAAGCATCTTCAGATAAACCATCCGACTTTCGAGATCCTGGCCGAGAAAGACCAGAAAGAACTGTCTCCCGACAAGCTCAAGACCTCGCTTGATGTCGGAAGGATAGTCCCCATTTATCCTCTGACCGAGAATCTCAGCCAGAGATACGTGCGCAAGGTCGTTCACGAGGCTATACGTTCTCATGCGGGCGAAGTGCGGGATCCGTTGCCCACGCGCATAAGGGCCAGGCGGAAACTGGTCGATTCCAGGTTCGCCATAGAGAACATACATTTTCCCTATTCTTTTCAGAACCTTGAAAGGGCCTACAAGAGACTGGTCTTTGAAGAGTTTTTTATCCTGCAGGCGGTCATGGCGCTCAGGCGGAAAGAGATCAGAAAAAAGGGCATCAGGCACAAGGTGGGAGAGGGGCTTCTGGCTGATTTTGGGAAGCTGTTCGCTTTCGAGTTCACCGACGAACAAAAAAAATGCATAAGGGAAATAGAGAATGACATGTCCGGTGATAAGCCGATGTACCGTCTTTTGCAGGGCGATGTAGGCAGCGGCAAGACAGTGGTCTCCATGTACGCTCTCTTATTGACGGTCATGAACGGCTACCAGGCCGCGATGATGGTCCCCACCGAGGTGCTGGCGCGTCAGCATTACGTGACGGTAAGCAAGACGTTCATGCCTCTCGGGCTGAACGTCAGGCTCCTGATAGGGGGGATCGATGAGGCAGATAAGGATATGGTGAAAAAAGAGCTGGCCGAAGGGGAAGCGGACATAGTTATCGGCACTCATGCCCTGATACAGGAGGACATCGACTACCATAACCCGGGGCTGATCATTATAGACGAGCAGCATAAATTCGGTGTCACACAGAGGGACATGCTGCGCCGCAAAGGAAGCATGCCGGATACTCTTGTCATGACGGCTACGCCCATACCGAGAAGCCTGGCGCTTACGGTCTACGGGGACATGGATATTTCCCTGCTGAAGGAAAAACCGGCCGGTCGTGAAAAGGTGACCACGTACTGGGTCGGCGAAGACCATAGAAGCGCCGTTTACGCTTTTTTGCGCGATGAGGTCGCCGGGGGAAGGCAGGTCTTTATAGTATATCCAAGGATAAAGAAGACCGGCCGCTCCGATCTTAGATCCGCAGAAGAGATGTTCTCCCGTCTGCGGGGGGAGGTGTTTGCCGATCTGCGCCTGGCGCTTGTCCATGGACGGATGAAATCCGAGGAGAAGAAAAAAGTGATGGATGATTTCCGGCGCGGCAAATACGATATCCTCGTTGCCACCACCGTGATCGAAGTGGGAATGGATATCCCGAATGTTACCGTCATGCTGGTAGAACACGCTGAACGGTACGGATTGGCGCAGCTTCACCAGTTGAGGGGGCGCATAGGGCGGGGCAAGTACGCCTCTTATTGTATCCTTATGGGCGAACCGAGGACGGAGGCCTCGCACGAACGGCTTTCCATCATGACCGGCACGGACGATGGTTTTGAGATATCCGAAAAAGATCTGGATATCAGGGGGCCCGGTGAGTTTTTGGGGACCAGGCAAAGCGGTCTTCCTGAACTCAGGTTCGGCAATATCGCCAGGGATTTTGGGATCATGGAAGAAGCGCGGAAAGAAGCGTTTGACCTGGTCGGGGAGGATCCCGGGCTGAGGGACCCGCATAATGCCGGCATCAGAAGAAGCATTTCGGGAAGATTCAAGGGAAAACTGGGGATATAGCATGATGAGGATAATAGGCGGTGAGTTCAGGGGGCGGAAGATAAAGCAGCCCGCCTCCGAAGCGGTCAGGCCGACGAAAGACCGGATACGCGAGGCCGTCTTTAATATTATCGCGGAAAAAGTGCCGGGTTCGGATGTCCTGGATATATTTGCCGGGAGCGGAGCCTACGGCCTGGAGGCGCTGTCCCGCGGGGCCCAAAGATGCGCATTCGTGGAGGAAAAGGAGGAATGCGGGAGGATCATAACGGAAAATATCCGGCTGCTCGGTGTAGGGGGCCGCGCGAGAGTGACGACAGAAGACGCGTTCAGGTCGCTGGAACTCTTCGGAAGGAACAGGGAAAGGTTCGATCTGGTCTTTTCTGACCCTCCATATAACAGGGGTATGGGCAAAAAAACCTTGATTATGGTAAGTCATTATGATATATTAAAGCCCGCTGGACTCTTGATCATCGAGCACCATAAGGACGAGAATATCCCCGGAATAGAAAGGGATGTTTCTATTTTTAAACAAAAGACTTACGGAGATACCACTATATCCGTTTTCCTTAAAAAATGACCAGAACAGCCGTTTATCCCGGGACGTTCGATCCCGTCACATATGGCCATCTCGACGTGATAAAAAGAGCTTCTGTCATCTATGACAAGGTCTTTGTCGCGGTGGCGCATAGCCCGGAGAAATCCACTTTTTTTTCGGTCGAGGAACGCACGGAGATGCTGGCTGAAGCAGTCGCGGAATATGATAATGTCGAAGTAGAGGATTTTGACGGCCTGGTGGTGGACTATGCCGTCGCGAAAGGCGCCAGGATAGTCGTCAGGGGCCTCAGGATGATATCGGATTTTGAGTATGAATTCCAGATGGCTCTCACTAACAGGAAATTGAACCCGGAGATCGAGACGGTGTTCATGATGCCGAACGAATCATACTCGTACCTGTCGAGTAAATTGATAAAGGAAGTCGCTCGCTTGGGGGCGGATGTCTCAAGTTTTGTCCCGAAAAATGCCGAAAAGAAACTGAAAGAAAAGTTGTGACATGGACAGAATACTGGCGTTAAGAAAAAAAGCTAAACAGCAGAAAAAGAAGATCATTCTGCCCGAAGGGAATGATAACAGGGTGATCAAGGCGGCGTCGTTCATAGCGTCCGAAGGTATCGCCGATATATATGTTCTTGGCAGTAAAGATGAGATGCGCAAACTGGCTGAACAAAACAGCGTGTCCCTGGATGGGGTCAACCTTATTGATCCTTCAACTGATGATAAGCGCGGCGAGGTTATAAATGCGTATTTCAAGCTGAGGGAGCGCAAGGGCATCACGCCGGAAGAAGCGGAAAAGACCGTGATGGAAAATTCGGTGTTTTATGCGGCCGTGATGACAAAAATGGAGATCGCGGACGGTTTCGTGGCGGGAGCGAGCCATAAAACATCAGACGTGGCCAGAGCGGCCCTGCATTGCCTGAAACTGGACAAGAGTATAGGGACGGTGTCCAGTGCGTTTATCATGGAAATGGAAAATTGCCCGTTCGGCGAGAACGGGCTTTTTGCTTACGGGGATTGCGGCATCATTCCTTATCCTTCCACAAGGCAGCTTGTGGGGATAGCGATAGCCACGAGCGATCTGTTCCATAAACTGTTCGGTGTCGAGCCCCGCGTGGCCATGCTGAGCTATTCCACCAAAGGCAGCGCCAAGGGCGAATCGGTCGATTCCATCCGTGAAGCGCTGACCCGGATAAAGCAGAAGAGGCCGGATCTTATTATTGACGGTGAATTACAGCTCGACGCCGCAATAGTCCCGGATGTCGCGCGTCGTAAATGCCCTGACAGCGATGTGGGAGGCAGGGCGAATGTCCTGATATTTCCCAACCTCGACGCGGGGAACATCTCATACAAGCTGAGCCAGCGTCTCGGGAACGCCAGGGCCGTCGGCCCCCTGATACAGGGGCTTGACAAGCCGTGCAGCGATCTGTCCCGGGGATGCAGCTGGGAGGATGTTGTCGATACGACGGCAGTTACGGCTGTGAGAGCCCAGGGGTTGTGATGGCGGCGGGGCTTTTCATCCCCGCGAAGGCAGGATAGATTGGGGCGGAACGCAAAAATACAATGTTGATATTAGTTATAAATTGCGGGTCATCTTCGGCAAAGTACGACCTTTTTAACGTAGAAGAGGAGTCCTCTTTATGCAGGGGCATAGTTGAGCGTATAGGTGAGACTTCCCCCGAACTTACTCATGAGGTGACCGGAAAGGACAAGGTCCGGGAAAAGGTCGATTGTCCGGATCACCACAGGGCTATCGAGATAATAAGGGATGTGCTGACCGACGCGAAAAAAGGCGTGCTTTCAAGCGTTGATGAGGTTACGGGGGTCGGGCACCGGGTCGTTCATGGCGGCGAGGAATTCAATAAAAGCACGCTGATAGACGACAGGGTCCTGAAGAGCGTGGAGAAGTTTTCCGAACTTGCCCCTCTTCATAATCCGCCGTCCCTGGAGGGGATAAGAGGGTGCCTGAAGATATTCCGCGGCGTTCCGCAGGTGGCGGTGTTCGATACGGCGTTTCACCAGTCCATGGTCGAACACGCGTTTTGCTACGGAGTTCCATACGAGCTTTACGAGAAGTACGGGATAAGGAAGTACGGGTTCCACGGCACGAGCCACAGGTATGTTTCCGGCAAGGCAGCCGAGCTGTTGGGAAGACCGATCGAAGATCTCAACATGATCACAGTGCATCTGGGGAACGGATGCAGCATTGCGGCGGTTTCCGGGGGGAAGAGCGTGGACACGTCGATGGGGTTCACGCCGCTTGAAGGGCTTCTCATGGGAACGCGCTCGGGTGATCTTGACCCGGCTGTGGTGACATTTCTCATGAATAAAGAAGGGCTCAGCGCCGAAGAGGTCAATGATCTCTTGAACAAGAAGAGCGGACTTTTGGGGGTGTCGGGAGTAAGCAACGACATGAGGGATATCCTTAAGGCGATGAGCGAAGAGAACAAGCGCGCGAAACTGGCATATGATATTTTCGTGTACCGCATAAAGAAGTACATCGGTTCTTATGCCGCCGTTCTGGGAAAAGTAGACGCGGTGGTTTTCACGGCCGGCATAGGCGAGCACGTCCCGCAGATAAAAGACTCGATCAGGGAGCATCTGCGCCCCCTGCTGGGGATCGGGACAGAATTTCTTACTATCAGCACTAACGAGGAGCTTTTGATCGCGAAAGATACGTATAAGATCGTTACGGAGACGGTGAATAAATAATCGCGGCGGAAACGCCGTTTTTTCAGGATAGATCAAAGGAGAGCAGGAATATGCCAAAGGTAAAACACAGACATTCGAAATCACGCGGACGGAAAAGACGGACTCATTACAAGGCCGAAGCGCCGGTTCTTTCAAAATGCCCGCAATGCGGCAAGGCCAAAAAGTCTCATCATGTCTGCCCTTATTGCGGTTATTACGGAGGCAGGCAGGTCAAATATATAGAGACCATCGAAGAGCGAAAAGCCAGAAGAGAAAAGAAAAAGAAAAAAACCTAGACCGGAGGACATGAATGAGGATCGGTTTGGACGCAATGGGGGGAGATAAAGCTCCTGAAAGCACGGTAAGCGGCGCCGTGATGGCTGCCGCGGAGTTCGGGTATCACGTGACCCTTATAGGTTATGAGAACGAGATACGAAAACAGTTTCAGGATCTCGGCTACTCCGGCGATAAGATAGATATTGTCAATACTTCGCAGGCAATAGAGATGCATGAGCCCGCGGCTCTTTCCGTGAGGAAAAAAAGAGATTCTTCCATCGTGAAGGGGATCGACCTTTTGAAGAGAGGGGCATTTGACGCTTTTGTCAGCGCCGGCAACACCGGTGCCGTGGTATGCGCGGCCACGTTAAGCCTGCGGCTTTTGCCGGGCGTCGACAGGCCGGGTATCGCGGTGATCTTTCCGACGCTGATCAAACCGACCCTGGTCATCGACGTCGGGGCCAATATCGATCCCAAGCCATTTCATCTTCTGCAGTACGCTATAATGGGGGACGCCTACTCCAAACACATACTCTCCAAGGAGAACCCTACCGTGGCGCTTTTGAATATCGGCGAGGAAGCGAGCAAAGGTCCCGATTTCATAAGAGAAGCCCATATGATGCTTAGTGAAAGCAGTCTTAATTTTATAGGTAATGTCGAGCCCAAGGAAGTGTACTCGGGCAGGGCCGACGTGGTCCTGTGCGACGGATTCGTGGGGAACGTCTTTCTCAAGGTTACCGAAGGATTCGCGGACGCGGCAGGCGAACTCATACGAAGAGAACTTAAACAAAGCAATGTCGTGACAAAGTTAGGGGCACTGCTGACCCTCCCGGCGTTCAAGGCCATAAAGAAGGAGATAGACGCCTCGGAGTACGGCGGCGCACCGCTTATAGGAGTTGACGGGAATGTAATAATAGCTCACGGATCCTCTAACGACAAGGCCATAAAGAACGCCATACGGGCCGCGGCCGAGAATGTCAGCCGTAAGGTGAACACGCATGTCGTCGAAGAGCTGCAGAGCTATTAAAGGAGAAGGACTTTTTTTGACGCCGCCCTGCAGGGTAGCGGCATATAGCGAACAAATGAGGAGCAAAATTGAAGAAAACGGGAATATTGGGAGTCGGTAAATATCTTCCGGAAAACGTCCTGACGAACGCCGATCTGGAAAGAATGGTCGATACCACCGATGAATGGATCACCACACGGACCGGCATCAAGGAAAGACGTATCGCGGCAGAGAACGAGGCCACCAGCGATATGGCCGTGAAAGCCGCAAAGGACGCTTTAAAGAGAGCGAATCTCGAACCCAAGGACATCGACCTTATAATCGTTGCGACGATAACGCCGGACATGTTTTTCCCCTCAACCGCCTGTCTCGTCCAGCATAAACTTGGCGCCAGGCATGTCCCGGCTTTCGATATAGCCGTCGCCTGTTCGGGATACGTTTACGGCCTTACGATAGCGGACAAGTTCATAAAAGACGGCGCGTGCAGGTACGCGCTTGTCATAGCCGCCGAGAAACTGTCAGCGGTCACGGATTGGGAGGACCGCTCCACGTGCGTGCTCTTCGGCGACGGGGCAGGAGCTGCCGTTCTCGGGCCGGTGAACAAAGGCGGTATCCTGGGGGCAAGCCTCGGCGCGGACGGGAGCAAGGGCGATCTTTTGCAGCTTCCCGCCGGCGGATCGCGCATGCCGGCCTCCATAAAAACGGTGGAGAACAAACTCCACACCATAAAGATGGAGGGCAACGTTCTTTTCAAACATGCGGTGAAGATCATGGCGGACGCCGCGCTATCCGTGACAGAGCCCCTCGGCCTCAAGGGCGACGACATCGATATAATCATTCCTCACCAGGCGAACGTGCGCATTCTCAATGCCCTGGCAAAAAAAATGGGGGTCGACCCGGAAAAAAAGGTATACCTCAACATAAAAAAATACGGCAATATGTCAGCGGCTTCAAGCGCAGTTGCTCTTACCGAGGCCGTAGAAGAAGGAAGGATCAAGAAGGGCGATACTATTCTGATGGACGCCTTTGGCGGAGGGCTGACCTGGGGAGCTCTGTTGATAGAATGGTAGAAAGCGGGTCGGACAGAAGATTCGGATTGTTATTTCCGGGACAGGGAGCTCAGGCGGTGGGCATGGGCAAGGAGCTTTACCGGGCCCAGGCCGCGGCCAGGTGGGTGTTCGACCGCGCAGGCGAGGTGCTGAAAAGAGACATCGCCAAGCTCTGTTTCGAAGGTCCGGAGAACGAACTCCAGACCACGGCGAACTCACAGCCCGCGATATTCACCACGAGCATAGCCACGTTAAATGTCCTGGTAGAGAAGATCAAAGGCGGCCCCGTCGGGGAAGAGACAAGAGAGATATTTTCCCCTGAAGATATAAGGTCCGTCGGTCTTCTTGCTATGGGGCTCAGCCTGGGGGAACCGACGGCGCTGGTAGCTTCCGGGGCGCTGAGCTTCGAGGACGGCCTCAGGTTCGTCGAGAAGAGGGGCGAGTTCATGGAGGAAGCTTCCCAGAAAAAAGAAGGGAAGATGGCTTCCATCATGGGGCTGGAGCTGGAAAAGGTGGAAGAGCTCTGCAAGGGGGTCGGGTGCCAGGTAGCGAACCTCAACTCGCCCGGTCAGGTGGTCATATCGGGCCCGGCAAACAGGGTGGAACTCGCGGCGGACCTGGCAAAAACCGCGGGGGCGAAACGCGCTATCATGCTGAAGGTCAGCGGCGCTTTTCACTCGGAGCTCATGGCGCCCGCGAAGGAAAAGCTTAAAACCGTTCTCGACGGCATGGAACTGAAAGAACCGGTAATAGATTTTATAAGCAATATCAGCGCGGAAGTGACGAAAGACCCGGAAAAAATAAAAGAGAACCTTGCCGATCAGCTTGATAACAGGACGCTATGGGAAGCTTCCGTGAAGAAAGCCGCCTCGCTCGGCGTTACGGATTACCTGGAGATCGGGCCGGGAAGCGTGTTAAAGGGGCTCTTGAAGAAGATCGACGGTTCCCTGAACGTCACCACCCTCCACACCATGGAAGACATAAACATCCTCCTGGGCGCCAAACAACCCTCCGATATCTAAAACCGTTTTTAGAAACAAAGCCGAACCTGTTCAGGATCAATTTTAAAAACGGTATTGTTAATATGTCGATGTTAACATTTAAAAAAGCTGGATGATACTTGTTGAGCTCATGATTTTAAAGTAGTAAAATATACCTAAGTGGGGGAAGTCTTAAGGCTCTTTTTCTTGAACAGGGAGGTGAATGCGGTGTCGACGTTCACCATTTTAAAGAGGGCGGGATATTTAGCTGTTGTAGGAACAGCCCGTTTGTCGGGGGTTTTAGGCAGAGGGCGAGCATAAACAAAGATCACCTTAAGGGTGATTTTTTAAAGCGGGGTAGTTTGATAAAAAATAAAAAATTTGTTGACAAAAAAGCAAAAAGATGCTATTTTAAGAGGTATGGTTCTTGCAATCAAAGGTTCCGGTATGAATATCAAAAAACTCGCCATAGCAGGAATATTTTTGATCAGTCCGTACGTGATAAGCAATTATCTGGTATTCGTATTTCTTGTGCCGGCGCTATACATGCTCTATACGGGAACCGGGATTAAAAATATCCACCTTGTTCTTTTTGTGTTTTTTCTTGCCTGCGCCGTTTTATTTCCGGTAGCAGCATACGATGCGAGCGCGTATGTACTGGGCATTTTGATCGTGACCGTTTTTGTCTCGACTTTTTTAATAGGCAGCGCCAAACTCATCACCCGCTTCAAAGATACCGCTTTTTCGACATTCATTCCCTGTGTTATCTGGACGCTGCTTCTTTATCTGTTGAATTTCAGGTCACTGGCGGTCAGCGCTTTTGATGTGGGGATATTGTTCCCCATATCGGCCCCGCTGATCTGGGTTACGGGCAGTATTGGATTAACCACGTTGATCATTCTATTCAATTCCGCGGCGGCACGGTACCTGGCAAAGAGGGATGGATTTTCGCTGACGATAGCGGTTTTGCTTCTTTCCGTCTTTCTTGTCTCGTACCTCTATTCGATAACTCGCAGCCCGGAGCATCTGTATGCTTCGGAAGGATCCAGAAAGATCGCTCTTATCCAGGGCGACGTTCCCAGAAAGTCCATATTCGGCTATACGGAGAGATTAACCGAGAGAATAAATAAATATGTCAACATAAGCGAAAAAGCCGTAAAGCAAAAAGCCGATCTTGTGGTATGGCCTGAATTCACTCTTCCCGTGGACGTGATGAACAGGTTTCCCGAGAAGATGAAACCGATCACCGATGAAATAAAGAAATCAGGGACCGGATTTGTCATAGGGTCCATGTTAACGGATCCGGATAATAAGGAATATAATTATAATACCGCCCTTATTTTCGGAAGGGATGGGGCCATTGAGGATATTTACTATTCGCAGGAGCCGGCGATATTCAACCGGGGTATCCGCTCGAGGGAGAATAACGGCAAGCTGTACCTGGGTAAGGCGGGAATAACTTTATGCTGGGAGGAGACCAGCGAAAGGATATTCAGGAATTACGTGCTGGACGGAGCGGAATATTTTATTTCCCTGTCGAGTAATACGGACCTTGATTATTCCTGGTTTAAAAGATATGCCTCGTTCTTCTCAAGGGCGAGAGCCGCTGAAAGCATGAGATACCTGGCAAGGACGACCCAGACCGGCGTTACTCAGATCATCGATCCGTTCGGCAGGGTCATAGAGAAAATCCCGTCCGGCAGATCCGCCTTTTTGGTAGGCCGGATAACTTACCTCAGCGAAAAAACCTTTTATTCGAAGTATGGCGATGTTTTTGTGAAAGTATTCATCTTATTCGCGGTTATTGCCGTGTTTATCGAGGAGTTAAAAAGATTTAGAAGTAAATTAGCGGTCGCTAAGACCGACTAAGGAGGGTGTCATGAAAAACAAACATGACCCTTTAAAGGATAATATCAGAGAGTGCGGTTTTTGCCAATTGCAAAAAGCCAGGCGCAGGAGGACATTCAAATTCCTGACCTGGCTTTTAATTTTTGTTTTTTCGTTTAACCAGATCACGTTCGCCGGGGACAGGATATTCTACAAGTACGGCTATTCGGTCGCGAAGGACCTTCTCCCGGACAGGATCGAACAGGACCGGTCCAGCCGCATGGCTCCGGATTTTCTGCGCAGGGCGCAGAACAGACATGAAGAGATCATCCGCGCGAAAAACGTGATCGAGGAAAAGGCCGTATATTTCCTTGATAAGCGTTCCCGGAAGGAATACGAGGACGACATGCCTTTAAAGAGAAAAGTCGATTCGGGCATGACATCCGGCGGGCGGATCGAATATACCCTTTCGGATTTTGACAAGAACGGGGATCCCCAGCAGATATCGGTATATACGTACGGCTCGGACGGGAAGACCCTCAAGAAAATAATCACGTACGACATACGCGATCTGGATTCGGGCCAGTGGATGAAAAACAACCTTGAAAAAGTGTCAGAGGAAGGCGAGCCTAAAATTCTGGGAAGCTTTGAGGAAGGGGACTACAGCGAATTAGCCGACGAGTTCAGATTAAGGACAGTCGCGTATTTCGGCAAAGAAGGCGAAGAAAAGGTCGATTATACTCTTTCCGATTACAGGGAAGGCAAAGCGACCGAAGTATCTATCTATATTTACGAGAGCGGCGATACGCTTAAAGAGGTGATCACATATGATGTTTTTTCGATAGCCGGCAGGTACGATAAAAAGGGGTGGAAGGAATATATTGAGACCGAAGGCCGCCCGCGGCAGGAAGAGGTGGAGGCCGAAGGCCGCCTGAAGAGAAAGGCCGTTTACGAAGGGGCAAGCGGCGACGAAAGGATAATTTACGCTTTAAGTGAATACGACAGCGACGAGGTCCCCGGCAGGCTCGAGTGCTATGATTATACGGGCGGCGACGAAGGCGCCCTGGACAGGATAAGGTCGTATAACATCAAGGGCCTTGATTTCGAGCGGCAGTTATCCGATTTCAGGGAGAACCTGAAGGCATGCGATGACCGGCTGGCCTCAACGACGGTATATAAAGGAAAGAAAGACAGGGAGATCGTCGATTATGCCCTGACCGCGTATTACTTGGACACCACGGACGGGGAATATAAACCCGCCAGACGATCTGATTACGTTTATGACGAAGAGGAACGCCTGGATAGCATAAAGACGTACTGTATAAAAAGCGGCGTAAATATCTTGAGGCAGTGCAGTGAGTTCACCGGCTTAAAGGGGCATGAGATCGTCGCGCAATCATACGACTATAAAGCCGACGGGGTCACGCTTTACAGCGTCAGTGTTTATGAGTATGAACTTGTGGCGGATGATGATAATCCGATAATAGGCGGGGACGGCAATAAATACACACTTGACAGGGTAACAAGGTATGTCGGTACGGACGACCCTCACGACGTATCAAGCGCGTCGGTAAAAACGGAAACCTATTACGACGGGCCGGAAGGAAGGGAGCAGGTAGCGTATGCTTTCGGGTTCGATATTATGACGGGAGACATAATTACGAGGACCGAATACAGCTACGAGGAAAAAGCGTTAAAAGAAGTAAGCACTTATAGAATACTGGGCGGCGGGGTTCTATACGATCCGGGAATCGGCAGTCTGGTCACGCGCGCGACCTACGAAGGAGACGAAAAACAGGAAAGAACGGCGCTTGTGATCAACTATGATCTTCTGGAAGAGATATTGACGACGACCGCTTATGGATACGGCGCCGGCGGCGCTCTCGAGAAAACCGTAACCACCGGCTCCGACGGAAAAAAGATATCCGAAACGCTTTATGACGGAGCCGAAGGGCAGGAGAAAAGATCGGTTACCGCGAATTTCGATCTTCTGGAGAATGAACTGACGGCTACGCTATATACGTATAGTGTCATCGACACGCTTGAAGGGACGGTTACGCTCGATACGGACGGCACGAAGATCTCCGAAGCAGTATACGAAGGGATTGAGGATCATGAGAAGATCTCTCTGGCGACGAGCTTTGATCTGGCGGGGGAGGTTACAGGCACCACAGAGTATAAATATGACGCCGGCGGCGCGCTTTCGAGCGTGGTCAGCAAAGACCCCGACGGGATAAAACTTACCGAAACGCTTTACGATGGCCCGGAAAATTACGAAAAGTCGTCCCTTGCCAGCAATTTCGATCTTGCGGGAAATCTACTGAGTATTACCGATCACAGCTACGATGCAAGCGGCGCTTTGAACAAGACGGTCACTCGTGACCCCGAAAACAGAAAGACCTCCGAGATGATATATACGGGAGTTATGAACCGTGAAAGAGCCCTTCAGGCGAAAAACTTCGATCTTTCCGGCAGTCTTCTTACCGCGACCGATTACGTTTACGGCGCCGGCGGTGTGTTGGATAAAACGACAACGGCCGGCGCGGACGGAGTAAAGCTTTCCGAGACCGCGTACGGAGGGGCGATGAACCGGGAAAGGGCCCTTCAGGCGAAAAACTTCGATCTTTCCGGCAACCTTCTTACCGTGACCGGTTATGTTTACGGCGCCGACGGCGCGTTGGATAAAACGATAACGACTGATACGGGCGGGATACAACTTTCCGAGATAATATATGACGGGGTAATGAATCGGGAGAAAGTATCTCGAGCGGAGAACTTCGATCTTTCGGGCAACCTTCTTACCACGACCGGTTATGCCTATCATGATGACGGGGCATTGGATAAAACGACCACGGCCGGCGCGGACGGAACAAAACTTTCCGAGACAACGTACGAAGGAGCTATGGGCCGGGAAAGAGCGGATATTGTCGGGGGTTTCGATTCTCTGGGCGAGGTGTTGACGGTCACCGGCTACATTTACCGCGCCGACGGCGCGCTGGAGGGAACCGTCACGGCTGACGCGGATGGCGTAAAGCTCTCCGAGACCGCGTACGAGGGGGCGATGAACCGGGAAAGGGCCATCCAGGCGAAGAGCTTCGATCTTTCAGGCAGCCTTCTTACCGTGACCGGCTACGTTTACGGCGTGAGCGGTGCGCTGGATAAAACGATTACGAACGGCGCGGACGGAACAAAACTTACCGAGACAACATATGCGGGAGATATGAACAGGGAAAAAGTCTCTCAAGCGGAAAACTTCGACCTTTCGGGAAATCTTCTTACCACGACCGGCTACATTTATCATGATAACGGTGCGTTGGAGGGAACCGTCACGGCCGATGCGAACGGAGTAAAACTCTCCGAGACGACATATAAGGGGGCGATGAACGGGGAGAAGATAGATTTTACCGAAAGCTTTGACCTTCTGGGAAATCTTCTTACCAGGTCCGATTATTTCTACGACGACACCGGCGCGCTGGATAAGACGACCGCTTATGATTTTGAAGGAAGAAAACTTTCCGAAGTGATGTATAAAGGCCGGATGAACAGGGAAAAAATAGGATTTATTGAGAACTTCGATCTGGCGGGAAAAAAATTAACCGTTACCGATTACGGTTATAATTCCGACGGCTCTCTCCTTGCGACGGTGACATACGACTGCTCATGCGATCCCGAAAGGGTGAAGATCTCGGAGACGGCGTACGAAGGCGCCATGAACCGGGAAAAAACGAAACAGTTGAAGGTTTTTGACGATGACGGGATCAGCGTGCTGAGCACTACGACTTATGGATACGATTCCTCCGGGGCTTTATCCGAAAGCGTTACGAGAGACGGCGATTCCGCCGACGGAAAAAAACTTTCCGAAATGACCTTTACCGGCCTGTCCGGACAGGAAAAAAACCGTATCTCTAAAAATTATGATTCCAGGGAGGAGCTGCAAAATACCGTTCATTATATATACGCCGACAGCGGCGCACTATTAAAAACCGAGACCAGGGATCCTGATGACGCCGGGATCCTGTCCGAGACCCGATACTGCGGCCTGGACGGGTATGAGATATCGGATTTTACGCTGAACTTCAGGGACGACGGCACCGTAAAGAGCACCGTGTGTTATTTTTACAGGAGCTTTGCCGGGTTCGAGAGCGGTGAAGCCGCTTATGAAACGCGCCGGGCGGATGAAGCTTTCCGGGAAGACCCTCTCGTAAGGGCGGAGACTTTCGAAGAAGGCAATGAAAATGGGGATATCAGCGGCCTTTTGCTTGACAGCGTGGCTTATTACAAGGGTAAAAAGAATAAAGAAATAGTGGATTTTTCCCAGAGTTACGAATTTGAACCCAATAGCCAGACCGAAAGGCGCGTTAAAGCGACCACTGTTTATATTTACGGCGAAAAGAGACAGCTTCTTGAGGCATACACGTATTTTGGCGGGAATGAGGGCTCGAAAGATGCGTCGGATCTGAAACATAACTACGTGGCCAGATATGAGGGTGAAAGAGGGGAAGAGAAAATATACGAAATGGAAGGAACGACCTGTGAATATCCCCTGGATGACCTTGCCGAATGGGATTATTTCAAAAGGACGGATTTTACTTATGACGAGGAAGACAGGAATACGGGTTATTTCGAGAGGATATTTGCCCCGGAGGGGGAGTGGGACTGGGAGACGGACGAGGACGGGTATCTGATAGAGGCCAAAGAGGTAAGGTTTTCGGAGTTTGACGAAAAGGATAGGTACGGAAGGATAGAAAAGGATTATTTCGATTGGGATGACGAAGAAAAGACATATACGGCTACCGGCAAAAAGATCGTTCAGGAATCTTTTCAATACGACCTGGATGATAACATTATCTCTTATAAAGAGACCAATATTGTCCCGGGCGAGGACACGAAGAGGTATGAGTTTACGTTCGAGGAATATTCCGATAAGAAACCGGGGATAGTCACTTCCTGGGAGCTGGATGAGGCGTACAGCCGAACCGGTGATTACTCGCGAAAGAGCGACATACTTTACGATGAGTACGGGCGGATGAGCGAATACACGCAGGACTCCCGCAGTGACGGAAAGACAAGTACGTATTATATCTTCGAGATAATCTACGATAAAGACAGGGTTATCGAGGAGAAGGTCCACTCTCCGGACGAAGTTATCTATTTCGGGGAGGATCATCCGACCCGCGGTTATAAATATTCGGTCCGCGAATATAAATATAACGACAAGAGACGGATAGAAACCAGCATTTTTTCCAATGGTGATTACATCTCCATATCCGACTCCGAGGGCGATACCATCTATTTCGAATGGACGCCCGACATGGCGCCTTTCAGGGAAAATGACTCTGCCAGCGAGCGGGAACCGGAAGGCGCCGGCCCGCGAAGCGGGTCCCAGAACCCCTCAAACCCAGTTTACGACATATTGCAGGAGCTGAGAGAAGTAGCAGCTCACAAGGACATAGACCCCGACGGCCGGACGCAGATCGAATATACGGGAGACGGACAGGTTGAAAGGATCACGGACGCCAAAGGCAACGTTTTTATCTATTCCGGGAACCGCATCATAGAGTTGAGGGATAATGAGGGGGCTCTTATAGCTGTGGTTGATTACGATACCGACGAGGATAAAAAGCTTACCGTCACCATGGAAGGCGTGATCGACTCCAGAAGCGCCGTCTTTTGTTACGACGAAGACCGCAGGAAATTTTCGGTAAGTGTTGCCGATTCTCTGGGGGAAGTCGTCAAACAGGAAACCTATGAATACGCGAAACGGGATAACGGCACGGTTGAAACCGTGACTGTGCACAGGGAATTTTATGAAGCTGATTCCCTGATAATCGTGGACAAGGTTGAAACGTATGATGGGGATGAACGGCTTATAGGGATCTTCACCCGTTCCAGGGATCCGGGATCAAAGAGTTCCGTGGCGAGCTGGACGGGTGAATACGATACCGATGATAAGCTCGCGGTTTCGCGGGAAATAAGGTGCGAGTCCGTTTCTTTCGCGTTCGAGGATTACACCCGGGAAGAGCTTTCCGGTCACTTTGATCTTTTCGCGGAGGGACGGTTCTCGGACCTTTCCGAAGCCGACATGCAGGTGTACGGCGAGGGCGGCGTTCTTATATCGGACGAGACATGGAGCGCCGCTTACGACGATAACGGGAATATCGACAGCACGGAAAAGGAGAAAAGCACTTTCGAGTATGCCGAGCTGAAAAACGCCTGCAGCTGGCCTTCTACCACGCATGACTACAAGGGCAATGAAGACGGCTACAAAAGCATCGACGGGGATTACGACACGCCGATGCCGGCAAGCTGCGGAAGGAGTTCGAGTTGTTACGCTTATTCGGAGCATATTTTCGACGGCCCGGTGGATCTTACCGGGATAGCCCTCAAGATCCAACTCGATTCTTATGTATCAAATGATGAACCGTACGGCTGCTGGCACTATTGCTTGTATGAAATAAAAATATACCGGGATGGCGCCTGGGAAAGCCTCGGAGACCAGCCCCCTTACTATTATTATGGAGGCGATCGTCACAGCGGATCCGCCGGCACCACGGTCGATGAGACGGTCGCGGTGGACCTGAAAGACGTCGAGGGGATCAGGATCGAGGCGGTATCCGCGAACGGCATAGCAGGCGGCAAGGGGACCGGTTCGGGACACATTAATATTTACGAGATACAGGTCTTCGCCGAAGGAGGGTATTATCGACCCGTGCAGTTGTCTGATACGATCACATCGTTCGATGCCGAGGAATACGACGATAAGAACAACGTCACCCGCTACACCGAAACAAGAACGGATCACACCTGGAATATAAATAGCAGCGGCCTTGCTATAGACCAGGGGGAACTCATAACCGAAACCGCCTGGGAAGGCGCGTACACGGTCGACAGGGTCGACAGTTTCACGCAGCAGCTCCACAAGACGAATCCCCAGGGAACGCTGGATCTCACGGAGACCACGACAAGAAGCGGAATGCAGTATCAGGGAGGCGTTCTTACCGGCTATAACGAAACGTTCCGGACGACCGCCGCGCCGGATCTTACAATCGAACGCCAGGTCTCGGGCATGACGTATATCGGTAATAAAATAGCAGGCTTTACCGAGATCTCGCATGAGTTCGGCGAGGACGCGGAGGGCAATTCCATAGACAAGATATCGACGACCGTCCGGCATGACGTAGTCTATGACGGATGGGGAAACCTTACGCAATGGGCGGATGATATTTCAAGCCCCGCCGCTGAAGACGAAGTCACGGGAACTCTGATAGAGGTCTGGGAAGATGACGCGGATCTGCAGGAGTGGTTCCCGAACGTCGATGAAGGCGAATATTCCGGCGTGGGGGCTTGGTCCGGGAAGAATATCGCGCATTGGGCCCAGGAGATCGGATATACGGAATATGACGAGCTTAGCATGTACGGCCCGAACGGGATAGACGTCCTGACGGTAAAAATCACCTTCGGTGCTTCTTATGATGACCATGGAAGAATGCTCGCCTTTACTTCGGTCGAGGAAGGCCTTGCCGGTAAAGGGATAGGCGAGCCGAAAGAGTGGCAGAGAAAGACCGCCGAGAGACAGGAGACCGTTTATAATTCTCTCAACCAGGTTATATACAGCAAGGACGTCATTACCATAGAACTCGAGGACGGGACGATCCTGGAAGATTACCCCAAAACGGTCGAGAAGGACGACATTATATACAATAAATCCGGCCAGGAATACAGCTATGCCTCTATCGTCAACGACGAGTCTTCCAGGGTAGGGTCTTCGACGTACAACAGCCTCGGTCAGCTGATCGAGCAATACACGAGGATCGACGCGTACAGTTACAGCAGCACATATTATTACTACGATCAGGCAGGAAACATATCCCGGACAAAATATTATTACTATTATCACAAAACCTGGTCGGAAGCGCACGGCAAGGACACGGTCACCTACACACAGCACAACGAAACGACCACATGGAACGACAAATACGGCGAAAAAACACAGGAGATAAAGAACGAATATTTTCATGTGGACATCAAGAAAAGTTTTTGGTCCAAGACCTTCGGGAGATATCTGATCACGGCCATAAGGACCATACTGGGCGCCGTGCCGACTATAGGTTGGGCTCTTGCGATGGCGTTCGATACCGTTGTTTCGATAGCGAACGGTACGTTTAACTGGATCTCCATGATGACGCAGATCGGAATGCAGGTGCTGAAGGGGTTCGGCGGCATAATAGAGTCTCCCATAAAGAAGATGGTCGACGCTATAAAGGATAAGCTTCCATGGATGTCCAAGTTTATAGGCGCGGCGAATCCCACTACAGGAAACTTGTTGTCCTGGGAGCAATTCACTCAAAACCTCTACGTTGGCGCGGCAAGCACCATTGTTTCTGAAGGAATAAATGAAGTCGGGAGAAAAAGCGGATGGGACACTTTTTTGACTTCGCTGGTTTCGACTTTCGCTTCCACCGCGGTAAGTTATGCCTGCGGCAGCCGCATGGACCAGAACAGCAAGTTTGATTTTAGCAATAAGCCTGAAAATCCTGACATTTTTTCTAATCTCAACGGTTTTAATAATTTTAATTTTCAGGATGCCGCGATCAAGTCATTCGCGATCGCCGCGATAGACAAATATTTGGAGGATAACCCCTCGCAGTGGGGGCAAGCCCTGGGGTCCCTGGCGAAAACCGCCATAAACCAGATAGAGTTTTCTCCGAATGTTGTAGAAGCGAAAGAGATAAAGTTATCCGCTCTTCCCGTGGGAATAAGAGAAATTGCCGAGGAAGCCGGCGCAAAACAGGCTGTCGAATATAAAGATCGTTATGGTAAAACGTATTATCGTTTTGCCGTATTGAACGATCCGGACCATCCGCTGAGCCCCGTTATGCAGCAGTGGATGGAGAAGACTTACAAGATAGGAATGAACCTTGAAAACAACCAGAGCCTGGAGATAGTGATGTCCCAGAACGGCAGAGAGGCTTATCTGCTGGGAGACGCCGGATATAACGAACTTATGGACGGGAGCACGGCAAAGGCCTGGGCGGACATGGCGGGTTATAAGCCCGGCGACAAGATAGAATTCGAGTTTAACATGAAGACAGGCGATCTCTTCATGTTTTTGGACGTCAGGAACGCCGCGGCGTTTTTCTCTGAGAAAAATTGCCAGAAAAATGAGGATATCAAGAATCTGAGGCAGATGATCATAGATAAACTGGGAAGTATAGAGAACCTGAAGAGCATGGAGGTTGCCGTAAGGATGAGGGAAGGAGATAAAGGTGAACTGGTGAACGCCCGCGTGACGGTCGATCCGGCATCAATAAAGGACGAGGGCCTTTCGGTAAGAGTGAAAGACTATTTGAGGGATAATTTCAACGAGTTGAGAGGCCAGTTCGGTATTGTCCTCGATCTGGATCCCGTCAATAACAAAATAGACGTAAAAGGACTGTCCGTGAACCTCGACCGGGAGAGCTTGAACAGTCTATTGGACAGTTTAAAAGAGAACACCGCCAAACTTCGGAAACTCGGCCGCGAGATAGAAAAGCTTGTCGATCTGGCCGATAAGAAAACCGAAAAATTCGAGAGGATTATACTCAGCGTGAACGAAAAAGGAGATTACACGATAAACGTAAGAATAAAGTCGGAGGCACTAAGGGGCATGCCGCAGCTTTTATCAAAACTGGGCATGATCGAGGGTTCGGCGTCTTTTAACCGGCTCTCAAAGCGGGAGTTTACCGACCTAACGATAGACGTGAAATCCGGGGCATATATGCTCGATCTCTCACTGCGGTGCAAGGAATTTGAGGGCGTTATAAAATGGGTCGGTGATACCATTAAGCTAAAAGATTCCAAAGGCCGCTTGGTGAAAGAGGAAATATTCGATGAAACCGGCAGTCTCATTATGACAAAAGAATATACTTATATTCCGTCATCGCGGGCAGCCGAAGCGCTCTCCGGAGTAAAGTCCTTCTTTTCTTATCTCGCGTCCCTCATAACAGGCGCCCGGGGCAATGTTACAGGTGCCAGCCATGTGCTTCTCAAGGAGACCTTCTACGCAACTCTGGCCGATGGCAGCCAGAGGGAACTCTGCAGGACAAGCGAGGGTATAATGATGGAGAATGTCTTCATGCCGGATCTTACTTCTACGGCTGTTTTCGATGATTTCACAGGCCTCGAAGGCGCCACGTTCAATTATCCGGTCGGCGGTTTAGTAGTACCCGTCAGTATAGCCGACGGTGTAATGAAAGCGACGCTTCCTCTCGCTCAGATGGGCGTTTCCCTGTCATTACCGGGAAGCGGAGATGCCGAGCGTCTTACTTATGACGTTTATACCCTCGGTGTCCGGCTTGAAGGTGACAAACTACTTGTCGATGACGATAAACTTTTCAATATCAACGGTGCGGAAACAGAAGGCGCCGTGCTCACATCAAAAGTAGGTGATGAAATCCGCTCCATGTTCCTGTATAATGATTCCGAGATAGGAATATTCGAAGGTTCTTTGACAATCGAAAACGGCACTGCACTCTTTTCGCATTCTGACATCTCTGCCTCGGCTGTCATTCCCATGGTTGACGGAGGCGGATCTGCCCTTGGCGGGAACACGGAGCTCTACCCCGGTTTCGTCTCCGACAAGAACGTTCTTCACACACCGCTGGACACGCTCGCCGACTTTCTCGTCCCCCCGGCCATCGCCCAGGACGCCCCGGACGTTATAACGATTACCGGGAACACATTCAAACTCAGCCCCGATGGCAGTATGATAATACCCGAGACAGGCATATTTGAAATTATAAACAATAGAGTAGTATCAGAAAAAGCGGATTCATTTAATGAAATTTTATCCGGTCTTTCGAAGAGCGATGCTAAAGCTCTTCATACTCAGCAGGAGCTGGCAAATAAGGAAATGGCAGAACACTTGAAGGGTGCTCCGGAGTGGCTGGTGAAAGCATTTGAGAAAGATATATACTCTTTTGGGGTTAATGATATTTCATCTGTTTTACAGGATCGGACGGTAGGAGATTTGATGTCGATATTAAAGGTAAATGTTCCTGGAGTAAATAGGAATATAATGCCGGTTACAATTAAGCAAGTCTATCAGTTTATGGTGGCCTTTTATCAATATGTAAGTGCGAATTATCCGAGCTTTAAAGAGGTCATGCCGTTGGCGATGGTGGGAGGAGCATTTAGAGAGCTTGTATATTCGTTGGAACTAATGAGGCAAAACCCCGGCTATTATGCGGAACGTTTTAAAGAGAATTTTGCGAATTTTGTTAAGGTTTTTTCAGCGAGTTTTGACGCTTTGAATGGGATGATAGGTTCATCGGTGGTTTCCATGGATGGTATACGAAAAAACGTAGAGGTAGTTTCAAAAAGTTTGTTGGACATATCAGGATATTCATCGATAGGCCAGTTTTGGAAGGATTGGGGCGGGAATGCTCCCCTGGAGAATGATTACGCCGGCATGGAATGGGTATTTCCGGGGGTTGCGTTTTTAAAAGTAATGGAAGACCCGGATATGGCTTGGTACGCAAGGCCGATAGCGTTTATAACATATTTGGGCATAGGAAAAGGGGTAGGTAAATTATTAGGTAAGGCAGCAGGCAAGTTAGCAGGTAGCCGCATAGGCAAATTTGCGATAAGTAAGATAAACGATGTGAAGAAAGGGATGCAAAATGGGATTGTTCAAAAAGGTGGAAGGTTATTTGAGAAAGTTAGCAGATGGATGGCGAGAAATGCAGAAAGAGGAGCTGGTCAGGGAACTCGACCGAATAATCTTGGGGGGAGAGGATTATTTGGGAAAGGCAAAACAGGTTTTGGGGGAGGGATACTCGGGAGAATACGATCATTATTTGACGGAGCCATTGCAAAAATTAAGGGATATACAGGGAAGATGCCGAAATATGGACATATCGGAAGCAAAGGTGGAATTAAAGAAAATATATCGGGAAATAAAGGATTTGGAAAAAGTATTAACATTGGAGCAGCGGAAAGCGGAGCAAGAGCAGCGGAAAGCGGAGCAAGAGCAGCGGAAAGCGGAGCAAGAGCAGCGGAAAGCGGAGCAAGAGCAGCGGAAAGCGGAGCAAGAGCAGCGGAAAGCGGAGCAAGAGCAGCGGAAAGCG
>Ga0180431_10000221_pt1 | contig 79769 bp, 82 predicted proteins | sample SS_ome_11_FD_132459 | JGI IMG/M metagenome (GOLD analysis project Ga0180431, IMG submission 132459) | Hypersaline lake sediment archaeal communities from the Salton Sea, California, USA - SS_1_MS_1 metaG | ecosystem: Environmental > Aquatic > Non-marine Saline and Alkaline > Hypersaline >...
AAATCTGACCAGTATGCCTTTTGGTTCTATTGCGCCTGATGCTACTTGTGAGCAGATTGCTTGTGAGGTTATCGGGACATGGGCTCCAGGGAACACACAGGTATTCACTGTGAACAAGACAATAACAGCAACAGCAATATAATGGTTCGTAGTAAGTAGTTTGTGGTTGCGGAATCAAAAGCCGCAACTACTTACCACAAACTACTAACTAATTTACGAGGTGGTTGAAAAATGGAAAGAATGATGGTTGTATTGATTGCACTTGTTGCGATAGTTGCGGTAGGAGGATTATTGTATATCGGCGTTCACAAGGCTCCTGAAATAACACCTGTTTTTGTTCAAGGGCATGTGCTTGAAGCACCAGATATAAGCATGCCTTCAGACAGTACAGATGTTGGGCAGATTAAGTTTACAATCGCTCCTCCGTCAGATTCAGCAACAGGAAAAATCAGTTTTGAAATGAAGTAAAGGGCATGAAAAGTGAAACACGCTTATTTTATTTTTATTATTCTATTGTTCTTGGTATTTTTTTCAGTTCAGGTTTCTGCTATTAAGATTCGTTATGCTGATTTTGACAGGGCAATTTATTTTGAGCCAAACCTGCATAAGGAATTGACTTTCACGATTTCAGATGCTGAAAAAAACGCAAAGGTTCCTATTGAATTAAAAGGGGAGTTTTCAAAATATGCTATTGTTGAGCCTGCTGAGCTAAGCTTGAAGCCTGGAGAAAAAAAAGACATAAAACTAATACTTGACCTTCCTGCAGAAATACCTGAAGGTGTTCATGTTTTGGAAGTCAGTGCTATTGAGCAGCCTGCTGTTGCGCAGGATGGCGCATTTGTGCTTATGCCTGCTGTTGGCGTTGCCTTGAAAATAATTAATACTGATCAAAAACAGGTCTGCAGTCTTGCTTCTTTTAATGCGGGGATAACAAAAAATGCAGTGAATGTTATTCTTAATGCTGCAAACAATGGTGTTGACAGGATTAAGGGCGCTTATGCTGATTTAACTCTCTATGATTCAGAAGATATTCCTATAACCAATTTCCAGACAGGAAAATTTGCAATAACTCCTTTTGAATCCTATACTGCCAGAAAAAACCAGAAATTAGATAATGCTGTTGAAGGCTATTATACTATTAAAGGCACACTGCATTGTGCTGGCAGGGAGTTTCCTGTTGAAAAAAAAATGTTGAACCACGCAAGTGATTTGGTAATTCATGACTTCAGGGCGTATAAGAAGGATGGTTATTTGTTTGTTGAGTTTGATACTGAGAATGAATTCCTGGCCCCAATCAAAACATCCAGTGTCTTTGGCTTTTTTGACGGAAAAAAATCAGTGAGGAATTACGCGCTTGCCAATGGTGAGGTTCCTCCGATGAGCAAGAAGGTGTTTCAGTTCAAGAGACAATTGAATTGGCTTGAGGTTCCTGCAGGAGCATACACAATAAAGGGTTCTTTGGCTTTTGAAGGCACTCATAAGGATGCTGAAGCGTCTATTGTCTTGACAGAGGAAGAATTAAGAAGAGCAGAAGAAGCTACTGGCGGTGGATTTAGTGTAAAAGGGAATGAAAATAAAAAACAGCAAGAAAATGCCCTTGAAAAAGCTTCTTCTTTCTCAATAGACGGCAAGATGATTGTAAGGCTTCTTGCAGCATTTGTTATTGTTGCTGCTTTGATTATTATTTATAAGAAGTATTTCAGGAAGTAATTCATGAAAATGGATATAAGAAAAAAGGTGATTTTAATATTTTTAGCCATATTCCTTTTTCTGATAGCTGTAAAGCTCTCAATTGATTTTCCGACTGGCTTGGGTGTATACTATGGTAATACTTCTGCAACTAATCCAGAAGGCACTATCCGTTTTACAGTTGCCCAGATGATTGCTGTGACTTTGATAAGCCCGCCTGATAACACGATTTTCACTATTCCTGGAAATACTTTGAATGTTAGCTTGACTTGTACTGTGTCTAATCTCACTCCTGCTAATGTTACGCAGGTAAAACTGTACACTGATATTTTCGGCCCTTTTGGAGTCACTCAAGTTGTTAATGTTTCAGGTGCTCCTCCGCATACAGTAACTTTTAATGTTTCTAATGTTCCTTTAGGAACTTATAATTGGAATTGTGAAGGAATTACTTCTACAGGAATAAGTGCTTTTGCTCCTTCAAACTGGAGATTCACTATAAGGAAAACACCTACGCCTCCAACACCTGGCGGAGGAGGAGGCACAGGATGGATTCCGCCTCCTGTAGTTGAACTAGCAGAGTATCCTCTGCCTTGTGTCATGCCGCCGGAAAACCTTACGAGTTGGTGGACTTTTGATGCAGACTTGGATGATTTCTGGAATGAGTCTAATGAAGGCTTGCCTGCTGGCCAGCCAAGATATGTTAAGAGAACAGATGATCTTGCCATCGTTTTAGACGGCAAAGAAGATTACTTAATGATATCTCCTGACAATACATATGATTCGCATGTTGAAGGAACAATTGACGGCTGGATAAACTACAAGAACAAACAGGATTATGCAGTTATATTTAGTTATTCTGATACTTCAAGAAAAGATTCTCTTGCAAAGCACTTACAATTAAGAATCAATCCTGGTGGTGATATTGAGCTAGAATACAGGGATGGAAAAAACTATAGAATTATACAGCCAGATGCTACTTTTGATTTCAAGAAAAATGCAAAGAAATGGGTTCATTTTGCAGTCACTTATGAAAATGGGGAATATGCCTGGTACTTGAATGGTGTTCAGTATGGTTCTAAGACAGTTGTTGAGGAAGGAATGCCTTTGTATTGGTTTAATGATTTAAGTGATAGTGATGTCTTGACTGGTGATATTGGTGCTGGAATAGAGGGTGGCTTGCCTGTTGATTATTTCTATGGCGCTATTGATGAGATTGAGATTTATGACAGGGCGCTTACTTTTTATGAGATTAATGCGATTTATGCAAGGTCTAAATGCAAGGTCAAGCCTCCTAAGATGCCTGTCAAGGAACATCCAGAGATTCCTTTGGTTGAAGAGGCAGAAAAGATTTTGAAAGAGACCAAGTTGTACCAACCTGAATTGATTACTCCTATTCCTTGGTGGTTGTTGATACTTGCCTTGCTTGGAATTGCAGCTGTCTTGCTTGCTTATTACAAGGGCATAAAGAAAAAGCATGTTTCTAGGAAAGCAGCCAAGAAATCACGTAAAAAAAGCAGGAGAAAGAAGCGTAAAAGAAAGAAATGATTCTTGTTAAGGCCTGCGCCTGCTTTTTCTTGATCTTAATTTTTGTGTTCTTGGGCCGCGCGTCATCCTGCCAGATGGTTTTGCACTGCTTCCTGCCCATTTCTTGACTATGTCTGATAATATCAGCGGTCCCGGGACATCTCCTGATTTTTTCTTGCCAATCCATCTTGACAAGAGACCTACTTCTGAAACATATCTTTCGCTTAGCAGTATGGCCAGTGCATCTTTTATTGCAGTCTTGAATTCTTCTGCTGTCTGAAACCTGTTGTCCGGGTCTGTTTGCAGGCCTTTGTTGACTAGCTCTCTTAATTCAGGAACTGCTATCATGCTTGTGTCAATCCTGTTTCTGTTGTCTCGCTCAGGAAGGTTTCCCGTTAATCCGTTGTATAATACTCCTGCAAGAAGGTATATGTCTGTTCTTTCATCTGCTGCTGCGCCCACTCTTTGTTCTGGCGCCATGTATGCTTCTGTGCCCATCACAGAACCTTCCAGTGTGTTTACTTGTGCATTTACATTCAATAGCGAAACATTTGCATCTGTAGTTGATATTTTTGTGCCAGGCCCGTCAAGCAGTTTTGCAAGCCCCCAGTCTATGACTTTTAGTGCGCCGTATTTTCCAAGAAGTATGTTTTCTGGCTTTATGTCCCTGTTTATTATGCGTTTTCTGTGTGCAACACTCACTGTGTCGCATATTTCATAAAACATCAAGAGAAATTCTTCATTTTGGAATAGGCGTGCCTTTTGCACAAATTTTATTGCTTTGCTGAGCTCCCTGCCGTCTATGTATTCCATTGTCATGAAAGGGGCATAGCCTGCAATTGTTCCAACTTCATAAACGCGCACAGTGTGTGGGTGATTAAGCTGTGCAGATACTTCTGCCTCTAGTGCAAATCTCGCTGCAAGGTCTTCTGCGAACCTTCTTGCTGTTTTCACGCCGTGTTTTTTTCGGTATTCTTTTTCTGCGTCAATATCAAAGAATTTGGCAACTACTTTTCTTCTGTATTCCCTGTCTTCTGCAAGCAGTGCTTTGCTCATTCCACCGCCCAGGTTTTTGATTGGCCTGTAGCGTGCCTTGAACTCTTTTCCATTTGCGAAATCTGTTCCAGCCATATTCTTTGTAAATTTGAGTTCTTTTAAATGCATTATTAGTCTCTGGTATATAGTAAGTGGTTATTGGTTCGTAGTTCTTAGTTAGTAGTTTGTGGTTCCTGGTTATTCGGGACGTAGTTATTCGACGACTACTAACTACCTACCACGTACTACTAACTAGCAATCCGAAACCTTTTTAAATGATTAAGGATTTTTGTGTTTCGAGAGAAAAGGAGCGAGAGTAAAAAGAGATTGCTTTTTTCTCACCAAATGAATGGTGTTTTCAATGGCAAAAATAAAACCGGTCTTACCGAGTTTAAGAGAAAAGAAAAGATACTTGGTTTTTGAGATAGTCTCAAAAGAGCCGATTAAGGACTTTTCAGCTATTTCCAAGGCTGTTTGGAAGGCTTTGCTAGATTTATCTGGTGTTTTAGGGGCTTCTAAGGCAGGGATTTGGTTGTTGAGTGATAAATTTAATAAAAGCAAGCAAAAAGGTCTTATAAAGGTGAATCACAAGAATGCTGATTTGCTGAAAGCTGCCTTGTGTACTATAAAGCAGATCAATGGAATTGATGTTATTGTACGCTCAGTTGGCCTGAGCGGGATTTTGAAAAAAGCAGAGAGGTTCGTATAAAAGGTGATAAAATGCAAGCAATGCCTCATCAATTAATGGGTTATGACAGGGCAATCACGATGTTCAGCCCTGACGGTAGATTACTGCAGGTAGAGTATGCCAAGAAAACAGTCAGGCAGGGTTCTACTGCAATTGGATTGGTTTGTAAAGACGGTATTCTTCTTGTTGCTGACAAGAGGATTGCAGAAAAATTAATTATCCCAGAGTCTGTTGAGAAGATTTTCAAGATGGATGACCATATTGGAGCAACTGCTTCTGGTATTTTGTCAGATGCAAGGGTTTTGATAGAGAGGGGTCAGTTAAAGGCTCAGCAGCACAGTGTTACTTATGACACTCCTGTTGACACGATAACTATTGTCAAGGAAATCTGTGCGCTGCAGCAGATTTGCACGCAGTCAGCTGGTTTAAGGCCGTTTGGTGTTTCTATACTTATTGCAGGTATTGATTCAGACGGCCCTAAGTTGTTTGAGACAGACCCTACTGGAATCTATTTTCAGTATCAGGCTACTGCTATTGGCGAGGGAGAGCCAGAGGTAGAAGAGATTCTTAACAAGGAATACAGTCCTGATATGAGTATTGAGGATGGTTTGAAGCTTGCTTTGGCTGCCTTGATGCAGGTCTTGGGCAAGGAGTTTAGTACCCAGAGGATTGATGCAGCTTATATCAAGACAGATGATAAGAAGTTTACTCATATTAAGAAAGACAAGCTTGACAAGGTTTGCAGGGAATGTAAGAAAAAATGAGTTCAGACAGTATTAACGTTGCTAGATTAAAGAAAGGTTCAGATGTTTTTGAGATTGTCATAGACCCAGACAAGGCTGTTCAGGCAAGGCATAATCCTGCGCTTACTGCTGATGCTTTATCTTATCCTAAGATTTTTTCAGATGCTAAAAAAGGTATGCAGGCTTCTGAAGACAGGATGAAGTACTGGTTCAAGACATCTGATCCGATAGAGGTTGCAAAGATAATCATAAAAGAAGGAAATATTCAAGTAACAGCAGAGTACAGGCAGAAGATGATTGAGCAGAAGAAAAAGCAATTGATTGACAGGATTCATAAGAATGGTGTTGATCCAAGGACTAATGCTCCGCATCCTGTCTCAAGGGTTGAGGCTGCTTTGCAAGAGGCAAAGATAAAGATTGATGAGTTCAAGAGTGTTGATGTCCTGCTTAAGGATGCTCTTAAGAAACTTCAGCCGATAATTCCTATCAAGTTCGTTAAAAAAGAGATTGAAATTGTTATCCCGGCAGCTTATGCTGCAAAGGCGTATCCTACAGTTAAGATGCTGGGAAAGATAATGAAAGAATCCTGGAATTCTGATGGGTCCTGGACAGGGCTGATTGAGATTCCAGGGGGCATGGAGCAGGAGTGTTATGACAAGCTGAATAGCATAACACATGGAGAGCTTCAGGCTAAAGTAGTATCAATAAGGTGAATAAGATGACAGATAAACTGAAAATTAAAAACAAGGAAATTGCAGTGCCTGGAGAGGTGCTTGCAGAAGGAATGGGCTTTGTTCCTAGTAAAGGCATTAGACGAGAAAAGGACAAGCTCGTTGCAGAACAGTTAGGCATGATAAACATTGAGGGGAAAGTCATAAAATTGATTCCTCTTACAGGTGTTTACATCCCTAAGACAGGTGATAAGATCATTGCAAAGGTCATTGATGTTTTGATGACTGGGTGGAGGCTTGACACAAGAAGCCCGTACTCCGCAGTTTTGTCAATGAAGGATGCAACAAGTGATTTTATCCAGCGAGGGGCAGACCTTACGCAGTATTTTGCGCTTGGTGATTATGTCCTGACAAAGATAACAAATGTCACAAGCCAGAAGCTTGTTGATGTTTCAATGAAAGGCCCTGGCTTGAGAAAGCTGAAAGGCGGAAGAATACTCCAGGTTAATCCTCACAAGGTTCCAAGAGTGATTGGAAAAGAGGGTTCAATGGTTGTCATGATCAAGCAGGCAACTGGATGTAACATCCTGGTCGGCCAGAATGGCTGGATCTGGATTGACGGGGAGCCAGAGGCAGAAGTCATTGCTGAAAAAGCAGTTATGAAGATTAATGCAGAGGCGCACTTGTCTGGTTTGACAGACAATATCAAAGAGTTTCTTGAGAAGTTGACAAAGAAGAAAATAACATTAGAAGGTGGAAAAAATGAAAAGAAATGATGGAAGAACACCTGATCAGATGAGGCCTATGAAGGCAGCAGTAGGAGTTATTCCTAATGCAGATGGCAGTGCAATGTTTCAGATGGGAAACACGATTGCTTATGCAGCTGTTTATGGTCCTAGGGAGATGTATCCTAGATTCATGCAGAATCCTAAGGAAGGCGTATTGAGATGCTCATATAACATGATGCCGTTCTCAGGTCATGGAGAGAGAGTTCGGCCTGGCGGTTCAAGAAGGTCAAAAGAGATTTCTGTAGTTACAGAGAATGCTTTAAAGCCGGTCTTGGACTTGAGTGATTACCCAAATGCAGTTGTTGATGTGTTTGTTGAATTGACGCAGACAGATGCAGGCACAAGGTGTGCAGGCATAACAGCAGCTGCAATGGCTCTTGCAGATGCAGGTCTTAAGATGAAGGACTTGGTTGCATCAATGTCAATGGGTGCTCTTGATGGTGAGATAATTGCAGATGTTAATGGAGAGGAAGACTGCGTGCTTGGAGCAACAGATGTTCCTATTGCATTGATTCCTAGCATGGACAAGATTTCTTTGCTGCAGCTTGATGGGCCAATGTCCAGAGAGATGCTCAAGAAATTGCTTGAGACTGGCAAGAAAAATTGTCTAGAGATCTACAAAGTACAGCAAAAAGCACTAAAGAAGAAATATAAGGTTGATTAAAATGGCAGAAAAAGAACATATATTAAAATCATTGAAAGCAGGAGTAAGGTATGATGGCAGGAAACTGCTTGATTACAGGAAAGTTTCTGTAGAGCCAAACATAACTTGTGCAGAAGGAAGCGCGCGTGTTAAGATAGGCGAGACAGTGGTTCTTGTCGGTGTTAAGCTGGCTGTTGAAGAGCCGTATCCAGATACTCCTGACCAAGGAAAGTTGATGGTTAATGCAGAGTTAAGGCCTATGGCAAGCCCTAAGTTTGAGTCAGGTCCGCCTGGGGAGCAGGCAATTGATATCGCAAGGGTTGTTGACAGGGGGCTTAGGGAAAGCAAGGCTCTTGCACCTGAGAAGTTGTGCATAAAAGCTGGAGAAAAGGTTTGGAGTGTCATGATTGACGTCTGTCCTTTGAATGATGCCGGCAATATGCTTGACGCAGCTTCTCTTGGAGCAGTTGCTGCTCTGAAGAGCACAAGATTCCCTCCTGTAAAGGAAGATGGGAATATTGACTGGGAAGCTAAGTTAACAGATAAGAAACTTGAGCTTGCTAAAGAGCCTGTTGAAGTGACTGTCTTGAAAATAGGTGAGTTTTATATAGTTGACCCTATTTTAGAGGAAGAAGAGCTTGCAGACACAAGCATAACAATTGCAGTGGCAGAAGATGGCACTGTGTATGCAATGCAGAAGAGAGGCGACTCGCCTTTGTCTATTGATGAGATAGACAAGATGGTTGAGATTGCCGTCAAGAAGTCAGCTGAATTGAGAAAATTCATCAGGTGATTATCATGTCAGAAGAAAACTACACAAAATTTGAGATTGCAAGGATGCTTGGTTCAAGGGCACTGCAGATTTCCATGGGTGCTCCTTTTTTAGTCAAGCTTTCAGAAAAGCAGCTGGAAGAGATTGCGTTTAATCCTATTGCAATTGCAAAACTGGAGCTGGAGCATGATGCTCTTCCTTTGACTGTTAAGAGGCCTTTGCCTGGCAAGAAAAAAGCAGCAGCAAAAGCTTCTTAATTATTTTTTTCTTCTTTTGTTTCATCTTTCTTCACGAATTTTGTTTTTAGCTTGCTGGAATTTTCCATTGCTGTCGTATTTTTTGGTTTCTTTCCAATACCGATATGTTTCCTTTAATTCCCGCAGTTTTTCTTTGTTCCTGAATAACTTGTAATCTATTACTTTTTTGATGCTTTCCAGTTCGTTTATGACTATCTGGTCTGGTGTTTGGCGCGGGTTATACCTAGAATTTATTCCCAGCAAGTGCAGTGCAGTGTTTACTGCAGAAAGCAGTGATTCATTTCCTGATTTTGTGATGATTATTCTTGGGTGTATTCTTCTTATTTCTGAGCTTTGGATTGTGCAGGATGAATAGCTGGGTATTGCCCTTGAGTCAAAAAATCCTTGTAGATAGCTTATCATCAATGTTTGGTTAGGTATGAATTCCTGCGGTATGCTTGTGTTGTTTTCTGTTATGCTTTTTATTCTGCTCATGAGATTTTTTGAATCATAGTATATTTTTTCAGCGCTTCTGTTAGCATAGTGTACTGTTGTTTGGGAATGTTTCAGCCTGAGAGCATTAAGGCTTTGCTTTACTGCTTTTTCAAGTTCAGAATCTCTTGTGATTATTGTTAGCCTTTTTTGGTCTATTTCATCAACTTTTGATTGGTACACTCCGAGGAGATATGCGAATTGCTTTCTTTTTGTTAGGCCTGTGGGTGTTTCTTTTGTTCTTGTTGCGGATTGTCGGAAAGATAAAGGAAGTGTCCCTCTTTTTATCCAGCCGTATACTGTTGAGAAATTATCCTGTAATTCACAGCATTCCCTGTATGTCATGCCGTTAAGAAGGAGAAAAATGCCGTCGTCAAAGCTTCGCAGGTCTCTTTGCATTTGTATGCTGTTGTTCTTTAAGTGGCGTATCTCCTGGAATATCCTGTGCACTTCTTCCTTTCTCGCTAAAAGCTCTTGCCTGTTCATTGCTTTTGTTATATGGGGAAACTTTATAAATCTTAAGTTACTTTATGAATTCATGGATAAGATAACCAATGAGAAACTTGCAAAGTATTTTAATGTCACAGAGAGAGCTTTAGCTAAGGTGAAGATTGCTGAAGAGCAGAAGATTGACTGGAAAGCTAAAGCAGAAGATTTTCTTGATATGGCTAAGCGTTATTTTGAGGATGCAAAGCACTTCAAGGAAAAAGGGGATATTGTAACTGCTTTTGCTGCCTTGAATTATGCGCATGGCTGGCTTGATGCAGGCGCTAGACTCGGGTTGTTTGATGTCGGAAGGGATTCCGAGCTTTTCACAGTAGATTAGATTTGAACTACAATTAGCGACATCAAACGAAAATGCCTCCCACCCACCCCCAAGCGCGTTTGATGTTGATGGAGACAGTGAATTGTTCACTGTTGATGAAAAGATTTAAATAAACTAAATCTAATTTCTGTATTATGCGTGATGTAATAAAAGAGGATATACTTTCTGTATTAGAAGAGGCCATCAAGATTCTTAAGTCAGATGAGCGTCCTGTTGAAGAATTGGGGGAGCTTAGTAATCACATTATTCATGATGCCTCTATTTTTCAGGATGAGGATTCTGTATCTATAGCTGTCTTGATTTATGCCTTGTCTAATGTTATCAAGTATTGCCACGAGCAGAACATAAGCTACGCATCTATTGTAAAGAACATTGAAACTGCTTATGAAGAGCTCTCAAAGAATAATATAACTGGATACAGGACAACTATAAAGAAGTGTTTTGAGCAGATAAGGAAGATTGACCAGAAATTAAAGGTTTATGTTCAGGAGGTTCTTGACAGGGCAAGGATAAAGAAGGGAAGCAAGCTTCACCAGCATGGCATCAGTGTTGCAAAAGCTGCTGAGATTCTTGGCTTGACTCAGTGGGAGCTTCAGGATTATGTGGGAAAGCAGAAATATTTTGACATAAAGGAGATTCCCACCAGGCAAAGGTTAAAGATAGCAAGGGAGATTTTCAAATGAAGGCGATTTTGTTTGATGCAGGGCCAATCATAAGCTTGACTACGAATAATTTGCTGTGGTTGTTGGAGCCTTTAAAGGAAAAATTCGGCGGGGAATTCTATCTTACAGAGGGTGTCAGGAAAGAGCTTATTGAGAAGCCTTTGAGAACAAAGAAGTTTAAGTTTGAGGCTTTGCAGGTCCAGTACATGATTGATAAGGGCGTTCTCAAGATTATTAAGGATGGAAAGTTAAGAAACAAGGCAGAGCGATTGATTGATTTGGCTAATGGTATTTTTTTTGTTCATGGAAATCCATTGAAAACCCTGCAGTTAGGTGAGCTTGAGAGTCTTGCTGCTGCAAAGATGATGGATATTCCGTATATTGTTGTTGATGAGCGAGTTACAAGATTGCTTTTGGAGAATCCTGGCCAGCTTGAGGAATTGCTTGAAAAAAGGCTTCATGCAGATGTTCATGTGAAGAGTGCGCGGCTTGCAAAACTTCACAAGCAGGTGGAGGGTGTGAAGTTGATTCGCTCTTTTGAGCTTGTTGCAATAGCATACGAGCTAGGGCTCCTGGATAGGTATGTTGTAAAGGTTCCTGATGCAAGAAAGCAGTTATTGCAGGCAGTCTTGTGGGGCATAAAGCTGAATGGCTGTTCAGTTGGCCAGAGAGAGATTGATGAGATTGTGAGGATTGAATTAAAGAAATAAAAACCTTTAAATACTTAATCAAAGATTCTGGCAAGTATCAACTGAAAAAATAAGGTCCTGCGGGACTGGCAGGTGAAGATTGAATTATGAAAAAACCAAAGATCCGCCGGCAATTAAGGATCCGCCAAGAACATTGGTTGGAAACATAGTTCCTAAAGATTTTTTTATTACCTCTGGGATTGGCCAGAGTGATATAACAATTCATGCTGGTTCTTTTCATCTTGCCCTGAAAGATGCGCGCATAGAGCGATGCAATATCCTGACATATTCTTCTATACTGCCGGGCACAGCAAATAAGATAGAGTTTAATCCTGAAAATCTAACACATGGGGCAGAGCTAAAGACTATAATGGCTTGTGCAGATGTGAAAAACGGCGAGCGTGCGACAGCTGCTGTGATTTTTGGCTGGCTTTATAATAAGAAAACAGGGGAAAAATATGGCGGCTTGGTTTGTGAATATAACGGCAGCAAGACAGAAGAAGAAGCAAAAGACGAATTAAAAGCAAGCCTTAAGGAAATATATGGAGCAGGTTATTCTGATAATTTTGAACTGAAAGATGTGGAGATTCATTCAAGAAGTTTTGTTCCTGAGAAAAAATTTGGGACTGCTCTTGTTGCCTTGTGTTTTGTCAACTTTGAGCAGCCAGTGTTGAATAAAAATTAATTAACATCTGTTACTTTCCAGTTTTCTATTGTTACTTGTGTTGGTTTTTGGTCTGCATCAGATAGTTTTACTGTAAAGCATCCAGGACATCTTGCAGTCATTACTTCAACTACAGTCAGGCCGTATTGTTCCCCTACTGTATCTATTGCTGTTTTTGCTGCAAATTTCTGCTGGTCATCAAGCTCCCAGATTCTTGCACAGCCGCTTATTGTTGCAACCCAGGTGTATCCTGCTGGTCCTAGGCATCCGTGTTCATCTCTTTGCCCGCCTATTGGTTCTGGAAGGACTTCTGTAAAGATTCTTCCGTCTGGAGTCCTGCATTGTCTTGGATGGCTCTCCATAACTGGGAATCCTGCATCAATACATTGTTCAAAATCTGTTATCTTGAAGTAGTCTTCAAACTTGTTTTGTCCTGGGAAGCATTTGCCGTAGTAATAATCCCATGCAAGGCATTCGCTGTTGTCATCAAATATGCAGTAGCCCATTGTCTCTCCGCCAGGACCAAACCGCACTTTGTATTCATAGCCCATTTGCACGCACTTTACTGCTGCAGGGTTTGCCTGTCTTTGAGGGTATTGCTCCTGAACAACATATATCAACGCAATAAGTGCTGCTATTATCAATACTGGAACTAATAGTTTTTTCATTTCAAATCACCTCTTTTCTTGCCATAAAATTGTCTGCAGTGGTTTGCTGCAGGCCATCATCATCATTAATTGGTTTTTATCAGGCCCTTTTTTGCCAGGGCATAATAGCAAGCCAGGAATAGCTGTGTGGTATCTTAATCCTTCTAAGCACCAGCGGTTAATGTAGGGTAATATGTCGCCAGAGTCTCTTCCTTCTGCATATACAATTGCATTAATATTTCCCTTTTCATCCAAAACCTGCCCTTTGTCTGTGATGTCCACAAATTTTCTTTGTGTAGGGTCCACCCCATGCCAGTTTCCGTCAACATAGACTTGTGCATAAACATGGCCTTGGGTATCACCAAACCAGCAGTTGTTTTTCTTTTGCCCATCTGCCCAATTTTTATTATACGCCTGTAAATATTTTGTAGGGATGCCGTTTGTTCTTGCAAGAGTAATAAATACTCTGCCATACTGATCGCAATAATTATCATTGATTCCTTTCTTAAAAATATCAGTAACTGTTAAGTCCCAGGAATTGTCGTCGTCTTTTTTGTATTTTGAAAATTCATCAAGTAGTTTGAATATCCCCCTGATTTGATTAAATTCTAATCTATTTTCTTCCCAAGGCTTTACTTTTCTTCCGGGCTTAACATCTCCTAAAGAAATCGGACGAATTTTCAATTGCTTTATTTCATAATCAGGTGCGGTATATTTTCCTGGCTGAAGATAGTATTTTGCTTCTGCGTTTATGCTTGGTTTTCTTGATTCTGTTACAGTTCCAATTCTTGGCATTGCTGTGCTTGGGGCAGGTTGAGGTGTTGGTATGGGGACATAGCTTGGCGGCGTCATTTGCCAGGCTTTTCCAGATGCTTCCAGATAAACCATGCTGAAAATTCCTGCTATTGCTATCAATAATAGGATAACTACCAGTATCACCTCTTCTTTTTTCATCTTAACATATCATAAAAAGCATCAAATACAGGATAGTTTGTGCTGAAGCTGAAGAATTTTGCGCCGACTTCTGTGCAGGCGTTTTTTATTTTTGCTTTGTGTTCTTTCAGCTGTTCAAGGTATTTTTGCCTAGAGTATGGTGTTATGAATGTTCTCATGTGGTCTTTTGTCTCTGCATCAATCAATTTAAAATCACCATCTAAATCCAGGTCAGTTTCTACTTTGTCAAGCACCTGAACTAAGATTATGTCATGCTGTTTATACCTATACAAAACAGACCTTATCTGTTCAACATCATATAGAAAGTCAGATACTATCACTATCATGGATTTTGTGTTTATCAGTTGCTTGTATTTTGCCAGGCTTATTGCAAAGTTGCTTGTTCCTTTTGGTTTTCTGTTATTAAGATAATCTAATATTGTGAGGATTTGTTTTTTTCCTTTTTTTGGCTTGAACATCTCTAGTTTTTCTGCAAATGTAGACAACACGAATTTTTCATTGTTTTTCAGGGCCATGTAGGCGTATCCCAGGCCTATCATTGATGCATAGTCTGATTTTTTTGTTTTTCCTATGCCAAATCCCATGCTGCCAGAAAAATCCACGACAATATGAACTATCAAGTTTCTTTCTTCTTCATAGCTCTTGACAAATAATTTGTCTGTTCGTGCAAAGACTTTCCAGTCTATTGTCCTGAAGTCATCTCCTGGTGTGTACATGCTGTGGTCCTTGAAAATCATTCCTCTTCCTGTTGCATTTGTCTGGTGCTCTCCTGCAAAGTTGGATGTTATTCTTTTATTTATTATCAAGCTTAGTTTGTCCAACTTCCGCAGGAAACTTAAGTCAATCATTTTAGTATGGATTTGATTACAGCATCTTCATCCATGTTTTGCCTCTCTGCCTCAAAGCTCAGGATTATCCTGTGTCTCAGGATTGGGTATGCCATTGTGTTTATGTCTGTTTTTGAGACGTATTTTCTTCCTTCCATCAGTGCTCTTGCTTTTGATGCAAGTACCAGGCCGATTGATGCTCTTGGTGATGCTCCGTACTCTATCAGGTCTTTTTTCTTTCTTGTGTTGTTGACTACTTGGACTGCATACTTTTTTAGGTCATTTGCTATTGGTACTTGTCTTGTTATGCCCTGCAGATAAACCAGGTTGTCTTTCTTAAGAATAGGTTTTAGGTTTATTTTCTTGACTTCTTCTGCATATCTGTTTACGATTTCTACTTCATCCTTGAATTCTGGATAGTCTGTCTTGATTTTTAGCAGGAACCTGTCGCTCTGTGCCTCTGGCAAAGGATATGTTCCTTCCTGCTCTATTGGGTTTTGTGTTGCAAGCACAAAGAATGGCTCTTCCAGCTTGTATGTTGATGTTCCTAGTGTGACCTGTCTCTCCTGCATCGCCTCTAGTAAAGCAGATTGTGTTTTTGGCGTTGCCCTGTTTATCTCGTCTGCCAATACAATGTTTGCAAATATTGGTCCTGGCTGGAACTTGAAGTTTCTTTTGCCAGAGCTTGTCTCTTCTATGATGTATGTTCCTGTTATGTCTGAGGGCATCAGGTCTGGTGTGTTCTGTATCCTTGAGAATTTCAGGTCCATCAGGTCAGACATTGTCTTGACTGCAAGTGTTTTTGCCAGTCCTGGATATCCTTCTAGTATTGAGTGGGAGTTTGTCAGCAGTGATACAGTCATCTGCTTTAGCACCTCGTCCTGCCCAACAATTACTTTGCCTAGTTCATGCATTATTCGGTCAAATGCTCTTTTTGTTTCCTCGATTTTCATGTTAAATCAACCTCCGATTAATTTGATTTAGTTTTCTTTCGTAATCTCGCGAAAATAACTCTTGACGATTTTTTGGTATCCTTTTGGTATGCTTTCTTCATAGCTTGCGTCTGTTGATGCAGCTATTTCTGTCGGCACTGTGCTTCTGAACTTCCTGTGCTCTGGCTCTTTTACTTTGCTTATGTCTGCATCGCTTTTGATGGGATTGAGCTCTAGCTGCAATTGCTCATTTCCCAGTTCTGCTATTGATTTTTCTCCGTATATTTCATCTTCATCTGGGTTTCCTTCTTCAAATGCAAGGAGTGTCTCGTCTATTTCATACTCTTTTGAGTTTCTGGCGAATTCTTTTACTTCTTGTATTGCCTTGTGTGTGTCCAGGAACCGAACATTATATGCTGATGCTCCTATTATCAGGAATGCAACAACAAAAAGCAAAAACAATTCTCTGGATAATTTTCCAAAGCTGAAAAAGTATGATGTCATTGTGTGTTTCATTCCTTTAAGCACGTCCTTGTTCAGGCTTTCAACAATCTCATACTCTTTGTCAGTATTGTCTGCTGCTGTTATGAGTTGTTCTTTTAGTTCAGGGACTTTTTCTTCAACGTGCTTGTATGTCACTTTCTTTCTTCCGTGATACCCGTGCACTATTGCGTATATTCCTGTTGGTATGAGTGCATACAGCAAGGGAAGTGTCAGCAAAAAGAAGGCAAGGTTTGATACAAGAAAGACAACAAGCGTGTCAAGAAACCAGGTTAGTATATTTACCTGTAGTAATGTCAGTTTCAGTTCTCTTAGTGCTTGTTGTATTGGTTTAGCCATTTTTAGCAAGTATTTTCATCATCATCTGCTGTGTTTTCAAGACATTCGACCATGTCTTCAAGGTCTCTTACTTCTTCTTCAAGCTGGTCTTTGTCGTCTTTTAGTATGTCATTTTCCAGTGCCAGTGCCTCTTTTTCTGTTTCAAGCTGGTTTGCAAGCGCTTTTTTTGCTGCAAGGTCGTTCTGTGTCTTGTAGAGTGTCTGTTCTGTTTTCTCTAGTTCGCTTTGCAGGCCTTCTTTCTCTGTTGTCAATTTTTTCTTTTGCGTCTCCAGGCTTTCTTTTTCTGTTCTTACCTCTGTGTATTGGCCTGATAATTGCTCTTCTCTCTGTGATTTCAATGATAGGTCATCGCCCAGCTTTTTCAGTTCAAATTGTTTTGCCTCTAATTCATCGCTTACTTTGTTTAGTTGCTCCATTTTCAGGGTGTATGCCCCGTTTATCCTGTCAAAGTTCAGCTGAAAATATACTGTTGCCCCGACCAAGGCTGCTGCACTGAAGATTATCAATAACAGCAGAAGCAGGTTTGCATTTCGTGTTATATAGCTCATTTTTTCACCATTTATTTACTAATCTTTTCGTGTAATTCTCCTTATAAATATTTCTATAAGCAAGAGTATAATTGCCGCGATTATGAACGGCTGTCTCACTGTCTCTTTTGTGACAACTGTTCTTTTTGCTCTTGTTTTTGTGAACTGGATTATTGCGTCTATGTCATTCTTTCCGAATATTTTTCCTCCTGTACTCTCTGTTATGCTTTTCAGTTCTGGGTTAAAGCCCATCAATTCATATTCTGAAGGGTAGTTTGCTGCAAATGTTGCAGTCAGTATGTTCTGGAATCCTGTCTGTGTTGGTGTTACTGTTGTTGCATACATGTCTTCATCTATCTTGTAGAACACTCCTTGGTCTGATTTTGGGACTGTTTTTGATTTTACTATGACTTCTGTTGGCTCATTAACGCGCGTGTCTGGTATCTCTATGAATTCCTGGCTTTTTCTTTCTGGATCTCCTATTGCCCAGTTGAATGTTCTTGTTAATAGGTTTGAGTTTGCTTTGTTCAGCAGGTCTCCTGCCCAGTCGCTTCCATCGTCTGTTGTTAATGCTGCGATTCTTCCTAATCCAAGCCTCCATACTGTGAGGATTGGTTCTCCTGTTGATGTTGTTGCAAGCATTCTTGCTGTTGTTTTTGGGACTGCGTTGTTGAAGCCGTATATGAATGCTTTTGGCTCTATTCCTGCTGTGATGAAATGATTTGAATCAAGTATCTGGAGATTCATCTTGTTTGACTGCTGCTCCTGCTCGTCAAGATCTCCGAATAGTATTTTTAGTCTTGAGCTCTCTGTTGCCCTGAAGTAGATTCCATTTGCCAGCTGTGCAATCTGCTGCATCAGTTCTTCATTTGTTGTTGGTCCTACTCCTACTGTGTAGATTTTTATTCCCATTGTTTGCGCTAGTTTTGCTGCTTCTGTTGCAGCTGCTTCTGCCTGTGTCTTGCCGTCGCTTATGAGGATTATGTTTTTTCCTCCTGCCATTTCTTCTAGTATCTGTATTGCTTTCAATAAGCCTCCGCTCACTAGTGTTCCTCCGCCGTGGGATAACCTGCCTATCTTGTCTTCTAGTCCTTGTTTTTCATAGACATAGCTTGGTTCTGACACAAGGTATGCTTTTGTGTTGAATGCGACTACTGCCAGCCTTGTGTTCATTGAAAGGTCCTTGTATGCTCCTAGTGCTAGTGCTTTTTCCATGTCAACTGTTGTTGCATCACCAAATGCTGCGCTTGTGCTGCCGCTGATGTCAACTACTATGACTATGCTTGTCTCTCCTTCTTTTTTTCCAGGTGCTGCAATGTAGACAGGAAGTATTGTCTCAAATAATGAGCCTTTGTAGTCTCCTCTGTCAAATGAGTTGTCTCCTCCTATCACGACCATTCCGTTTCCGTCTGCCACAAAGTCATTCAAGACGTCTGTTGTTGCTTTCAAGGTGTCTGCATGGAGGTTGTTGATTCCAATTGCGTAATAATCATTTAATGGCGGAAGGCTGTTTCCGCTCTCGACAACATATACCTGGTCAAGCAGTGTTTTCATTGGTGATGGGTTTTCTGTGTAAAAGAATATTTTTGGTCTTGGAACTACCTTGACTGTCTTGTAGAATATGTTGTTTTGCGGGAAATAATCATTTGATTGTATCTGCGCAACTATTTTGTGATATCCTGGTGTTAATAGTTTTGTGAATTGAAGTATTGGCTCGTCTGTTGTCTTGTCAATCACTGTTTCTCCGTCAAATGTGACTTTTACAGGTATCTTTTTCACAGTTCCTACTGTGTTTATGATTATGCTGAACTTGTTTTCTACTCCTTCCTGGCTTTTTGCTGGACCTATTACCACGACTCCAGAATCATCGTGTATTGGGTTGAGGTCTATTGCATTTATTGTTGAGTTTAGTTTTCCTGCAAACAAGGCAACGTCTCCGAGGCTTGATCCTTCATTAGAGTTTCCATCTGATATCAAGAGTATGCTGTCCTGTGGTTCAAGATTGTTCAGTATAGCGTCTCCTATTGCAGAGTGTTCTCCTTCTCCTATGGTCTCTACCTCTACTGTTAGTTTTTTCTCTAGTGCTTTTGCAAGCTCATTTGCATTGTTTTCAAATAATTTCATTGATGTGGAATTGTCCACAAGTATTTTTACATAGATATCTCCTTGTATTGTCTTGCTTGTCTGGTGATATGGTGCTGCAAGTGCAATCAGTAACAGTATGATAATTGCTGCTCTTGTAAAGAAAAGAATCCTTCTTAGGAATTTTTTCTGTTTTACTACATCTGGGTCTTCTTTTACTTTCACGAATTTTTTCTTTAGGATAAAGTAAAGCACTATTATGATTGGTATGAATAATAAGATTGCCCATGGCTGTTCAAAATACCTGTATGCAATTTCCAGTGCTGTTCTTACAAATGTCATACATCCCCTCTTATTTTGATATACATTATTTCCAGCAGTATTATGAGTCCTGCTGCAAGGATAAGTAATGGCTCTAGCTCAAGTTTTCTTGTCTCTTTTACTGGCTTTAGCTCAAACTGTGTTGATTTTGCCCCTATTATTGTTTCTGCATTTATCTCTGACTCTTTTTCATCCAAAAGATTTGCTGCGATTCTTTTGTCTTCTAGTTCATAAACTCCTGAGCTTTCAAGCATTATTGTTGCCTGCTTGACTGTTTTTATCGGTGTTTTTATTGTTTGCTCGCTGTCTAATATCACTGTGTCTTTTGTGAGATAATTTAGATTTTTCAGGTCAAGCTGTCCTGTCAGGTATCTCAGCATCTCTGTCCAGAATATTGGGTAGCTTGGAGAGTACTTGAAGTCTGCAGTGCTTTCTGGTATGCCGTAATAAACTAGTTTTCCGCTTCCTGCTTTTCCTAGTGATATGATTGTGTCATTTCCCAGGGATACGATTGTTGTGAATCCTTGTTCTTGTCCTGTTGTTGTGAAGTGTGATGTTATGCTGCCAAAGTCTATGTTTTTTGTGAACTTGTTCAATTGTTCAACACCCACGAATCCGCCGTTTCCTTTTCCTGTTAGTTTTAGTGGGAGCAGGTTCTTGTAATTTATTTGATTAGAGTCTTCCTGTACATGCACTACCACATTTGCTCCGTTCTGTACTGCGTAATATAGTGCATCAAATGTTCCTGGCAGTACTTCATTCATGTCAAGGTTGTGCAGTATGTAGACGTCATAGCCTTCCACAGGGACAACTGGTGGTTTTATCACAGTTACCTGCACGTCTCCTGATGCTTCTAGTGCATTTTTCAGGAATACTGATGCATTATTTGTGACAAGTGCTGCTTTTGTTTTTTCTGTCTCTGGCGCGCTTAGGTATGCGAGGTTGTCTATCTTAAAGTCATCATCTGTTACAAGCATCATTTGTGTTATGCCGTTTGGTGTCTTGAATGTGAATGTTTCAGAGCTCTTTGGCCCCAGATTGAGTTCTTTTTGTACATCTCCTACTTTTAGTGTTGCAAATCTTGCAGTGTCATCAAAGTTTTTCACATAAACTGTTGCTTCTTCCCTGTCTGCTTCTATGTTTATGATTCCTATGTTTGATGCTTTTTTCTCTGCAACATTGACGAAGTTTACCACTAGTCCTTTTGATTCTAGTATTGATTTTGCGATGTTGGGGTCCTGCCCTCCTGTGTTTATGAAATCACTTAATACTATTACAGCGCCTTCGCTTCCAAGTGCTTCTCCTGCTAGTATGATTGAGTCTCCTATTCTTGATGTTGATTCTGTTGGCTGGGCTTTATTTAGGTATTTTGCTGCTTCAGCAGATGTTGCTTCTTTGACAACTATTGAAGGGACTTCTTTTGCAAGTATGATTGTGTTTTTTGCTCCTAGCATCTGTTTTGCTTTGTCTTTTGCCTTGTCAAACCTGCTGTACTGTCCTTCCAGGGCCTGCATTGAGGCGCTTGCGTCAAGTACAATCACTGTGTTTTGTGCTGTTATGTCATGCTGGTAGTTTGTGAATGGCTTTGCTATGCTTAATGCAAGAAGCAGGATTATCAGTAATTGTATCAGGAACAGCCAGTCTCTTATGAATTTCTTGAAAAAAGAGCTTAGCTTGTTTCTGCCAGATGATTGTATGAAGAACATGAGGCTTGGTATCTCTATTGTCTGCGGTTTTGGGCGTATTAAATAGAGTAAAATAAGAGGAATTAGACTAATAAGTGCTAATAATCCAAGCATACTCCCTATATGTATCACTTTAAAATACGAGTAGAAGTCGGCCTATATATACCTTACGATTTTTTATGGTGCTGAAACATGTCTTATTGGCGCGTCTGGATTTGCTGGTTTTGCAGGTGCTTTTTTTTCATATCTTGCCAGCATTCCTTGCCTAAGTGCCTCTGCTTGCAGAGATAATGGTTCTTCTGGTCCATGATAAGCATCCTCTACAGTAGGGGATTCTTCATAATGTGTGCTGTGCTCTTCTAAAGGCATAGCTACATATGTCACTCTGCATCCATTTATTGTGTTTCCATTTTCATTTAATTTTGCTTGTAAATCATGAAGATTGTCTAGGGCTGCTTGGTCCATTGCTAGAATCACAAGGTGGTCTGTGCGACTTGGAGGGTTTTGTATTGTTCCTGCGATTTCTGCTGCTTTTTCAATGCATTGCAAGAGATTGCGCCTGCTTCCTTCACCCGGCTTAAAACTAACAGGCTTGAACTCAGCTAGGCTTTCCCCTATTGAATACAGAACTAAATCATGTTCTACAAATTCTTTGCCAGAGTAAAATACCCCCATTAAAGGAGCTTCTCCTCTCTCAATGAGATCCCTGATTATTGTAAAGCCTTTTGTAGATTTGTGTCTTGACCCTAAAAATTTTTCTAGTCTTGCTATGTATAAATCCATTTATCTTAACCCACAAATTTATATAAATTATATAGAAAGAATATACTAGAGTATATAAGTATTTCGGTTCTATACAAGAAGATTAACTATTTTTTCTTCCATTTGTCAAAATATTCCTTTAGAATAAAGCTGATGTTCTTCCCCACTTTAATGTAATCTTTGTCATCCAGGTTTGCTACTGAAACCCGCAAAGACCATTTTGGGCCTGCAAATCCTTCTCCTGGAAGGCACACTGTTGCTTTTTCTTTTGCTAGTTTGAACAAGAATTGGTCTATCACATGGTTTTTTTGCAGGTGTTCTGCAAATGCCTTGCCGTATTTTTTCTCTGCAGCCCTTGCAAGGTCAATAAGTGCATAATAATATGTGTGCTCTCCTCCTTTTGGAAGAGGAATCTTGAGATTCTTGTAAAGATACTTTACTCTTGTCTTGAGTATTGACTGTATTGATTTTTTGTATTTCCTTTTCTTGTCCATCAAATAAAAGAGTGAAAATAGTGTCATTATTGTCTGTTGAGGCCCTGATATGCCTCCTGTGTGTGCAAGTGCTACGTCTCTGCTGTCCATCTCTAGTCTGTCAATGAATTTTATCTTGTCTGGATTTGTTGATGTCATCTGGTATCTTTTTCTCAGCACTGCTTTGTCTTTTGCAGGAAGTTTTGCAAGCAGCTTATCAATTACATTGTCTTTGCTAAGCATTATCACACCTAGTCTCCAGCCTGTAACCCCAAAAAATTTAGAGTAGGAATAAACACAGATTGTGTTGCGCGGAACCATTTCTAAAAATGAGTTGAACTTATCAACAAAAGTTGCATAGACTGTGTCAGTGAGCACAATAAGGTCTTTTCTTTTCTTTATTATTTTTGCAATCTTCTTGAGTGTCTCTTTCTTTAGCTTGATTGATGTTGGATTTGTTGGGTGCACCATGAAGAATGCTTTTATTTTCTTGTTTTTCAGCTTCTCCATCTCAGAATCAGGCACCTGCCATCCCTTGTCTTCATCTCCTTTGACATATACTTCCACTAGATTATAATCTGCAAGTGAAGGTATCTCCAGGTATGGTGAGAATATTGGCGTCATTATTGCAATAGAGTCTTTTTTCTTCAATATCCTGTTCTCCTTCAAGGATTTAAAGACATACACCATTGCTGCTGTTGCCCCTTCTGTTGCAAATAAGTCAAAGTTTTTTGCAGGATGTTTTTTGTCTGCGCAGAGTATTTCTGTAAGATATTCATTCATTATTTTTGCCATGTTTGGAAATACTCTTGGCGGCGATGGATAGAAATCTCCTCTTATTGCGTCTGTCAGTTCATCAACAAAGTTATCTGGGTTAAGCTTGAATTTTTTCTCTGCAAATGCTATTGATTTTTTCAAGAACAAGGCTCCTTCTCCTTTTTGGTTTCCAAGATATTTCTTGAGCTTGTTTGCAATGCCTTTTTTCTCTGGCCTCAGGCCAAGGTCTTTCTTTGATATTTTTTTGCCAGCTTCTTGGGCAGCAAACATGTTCAGGTGGCTGAATCCTTCTCTGGCAGTTGTGTTGAGAAAGTTTGGGTTTCCCCTGCCTGCATTGAGAAATTTTATCTTGTTTCTTTTTGAAGACGCTTCTGCCATCTTTATGAAGACATTCTTTATCTCAAAAGGGCTCATCTGCAGGTATTCCCGCATCTTTTTGTCTAGTTTCATCTTGTCTGCCACACTTTTCTTAGTGCAAATATGATGAATGGCACTATTAGCAGTGTTGTTATTCCTCCTATTGTTATTGTGAGGTATGCTGTTGCATCAGTGACATGCAGTTGTGCTGGAGGAAGGAATGCTATTATAAAGCCAAATACTAGTGTCGCTAGTCCTACAAGTGATACAAGCCATATGCCGAACCAGCCTCCTGGAATTTTGTATGCTCTTTTTGCTTTTGGCATGGAATATCTTAGTTTTAGGCATGCAAGTATCATCATTGCATACATGAAGAAGTATATGCAGCACGCCATTGCATTTGCCATCCAGAATGCGGTGTTTAATTTTGGCATAAGCAGTAATCCACAGCCGATTAATGATATTACTGTTGCCTGCACAATCAATAATCTTACTGGAATTCCTTTTTTGTTTTCTTTGTTAAAGAATTTTGGAAGTGCTCCTGTTTTTGCACTTGCATAAACTGCTTTTACAGGCCCTAGTGTCCAGGTTGTTATCTCTCCTAATGCGCCTATTGCTGTTAGTATTGCAAGTACTGGAACAAGCCAGGCAAGATGGAATTGTCCAAAAAATACCTTGAATGCCTCCATTAGTCCTGCTGCAAGGCTGATTTGCTGTTGAGGAACCACTATTGCGACTGCAAGTGATCCTAATATGTTTAATGCAAGAGCCAATACGACTACTACTAATATTGCCAATGGATAATTTCTTCCAGGGTTTTTTACCTCGTTTGCGTGTGAAGCAGACACCTCTATTCCTGTGAATGTTCTCATGAAGCCTACTAATAATACAAGTGTTGTTAGCTTGCTTAGGTCTGGTATTATGTTTTTTGCTGTGAGTGACATGTTCATCTGTATTGGGTTGCCAGTCACCCAGTATATTATTCCAAATAAGATTATCAGTACTCCGGGTATCAGCACTCCTAGAAGAAATCCGTATGTGCTTATTTTTCCAGATGCTTTCAATCCCCGGAAGTTGTATATTGTTGCTGCCCAAGTCACTAATAATACGATTAATGCCATGAATGGTTTGCTGTGTGCTAGTGCAGGCATCATTACAAATGCAAGTGATCCTGCAATAAAATAAAGCATTGGTACGCTTCCTATCATCATGTAGGTCCACTGGAGCCAGCTGCTCACAAAACCAAATCTGTCTCCAAATGCTGCTTTTACCCATGCAAATATTCCTCCTTGTTTTGGCAGCAGTGTTGCCAGCTCTGCTGACACTAATGCAACTGGGATAAAGAACCCGATTGCAGCAAATAATGCGAAGAATATCATCTGCATTCCTGTCTCTGCTTCTGTTGGGAAATTTCTTACGCTTATCACAAGCGCAGATGAAATCATTATCAGTGTAAACAAGCTTATTTTGTGCTTTATTGCAGAAAGTGTTTTTCTCACCATTTTATTCTCTTTTTGTTTTAATAGTATATAATTTTTATGTCTACATTAGCTGTGTGACTGTTAATTTTAGTGCTACATATCCTATGTAGACAAGTATGAGTGTGATTGCCTCTCTTTTCTCCAGCTTCATCTTTGTTCTTAACAAGAAGATTGCCAGGACAGCTACGCCTATCATGAATGGTACGTCAAATTCAAGCAAGGAAGAATTAACATTGAATCCTTTTGCAATTATGGAGCTTAATCCTAATGTGAATAATATGTCAAATATGTTGCTTCCTATCAGGTTGCCGATTGACAAGCCTCCTGCTTTTTTCATGACTGCATTTGCGCAGATTGATAATTCAGGAAGGCTTGTTCCAAATCCTACTATTAATAATCCTATCAATGTTTGGGAGACTCCCCATATGTTTGCTAATACTACTGCATTGTCTACAGTTGCTCTTGCACCAACTATTAAGAATACAAATCCTGCAAGCAGAGAAGCAACTGACCACACAAATACGCCCCATCCTTTTTGGTTTCTTATCTTTTCTGTTATTTTTTCTTCTCTAGCGACTGTCATGAAATAAAAGATGTATATTATCACCATTATTATTCCGTCAAACATAGAGATCTGCCCGTCAAGGCTCATCAATAGCATTACTGCTGCTGCCCCTACCATTACTAATCCGTCTCTTAAGAATTCTCTTTTTGATATTATTACTACTCCAAATAATCCTACAACTCCTAGAATAAAGGTTGTCTGGCTTATGACTGTTCCTACTGTCTCTCCCACTATCAGGCCGGATGTGTCTGCAACGCCGTATAGTTTTTGCAATGCTGCTGTTATGTCAATGAATAGTTCTGGCAAGTCACTGCCCATTGCCAGGACAGTTAATCCCATGAACATATGAGATATCTTTAGTCTTTTTGCTATGCTTATTGAGCCTCTTGTCACTAATTCTGCACCTACCCATAAGCCCACTAATCCCAAGATTAAGTATAATAACTCGTATTGCAAATAATCACCTTTTTTATATCTTAAACATGCTTATTATTTATTAAATTTTGGGTATGTTCCTGTTTCCATGAAAACTTTGTGTGTCTTTACTGCAATCCCGCGTTCTTTCTCTATCATTTCATCTGATGCAATGTCTGCAATTCCTAGTGCAATTAATTCATCTTTCAGGCTCATGATTGCAACAGTGTCTCCTTTTTTTATTCCTGTATTTAGTTTTGATATTCCTGGTGTTTTAAGGTCAGAGCCGTGGCATACTGTGTCTGCTGCATTGTCAAGTATCCAGACTTTGGGGACTTGTGGTATTGCTTCTTCAACAGGCTTTATGTATTTTTTAATTCCTTCATCTTTTTTCTTTTTCCATAGCCAGTAGGAATCAGATAGTTCCTGCAGTGTCACCATGTCTTTTTCAGTGAATGGCCCTGCTTTTGTTCTCATGAGCTGAGCCATGTGCCCGCCGACTTTTAGTTTTTTCCCTACGTCATGGCAGAATTTTCTTATGTATGTTCCTGCCTGGCATCCTATCCTGAAAAGGACATCCTGTTCCTCTATCTCAAGCACTTCAATGTAATATATTTTTCTTTCACGGACCTGTCTTTTTACTGCTGACTTTATTGGAGGAAGCTGTTTTATGCTGCCCACGAATTCATCAAGAACTTTTTTAATTTTATTTTTATCAACAGGCTTGTGCAGGTGCATTATTCCAACATACTCTTTTCCAGCAGGAAGAAGTGTCTGCACTATTCTTGTTGCTCTTCCAAGCGCCATTGGCAGAACGCCGGTCACTGCAGGATCCAGTGTTCCAGAATGTCCTGCTTTGTTTATGCAAAGTATTTTTTGGACATATTCTGCAACCTGGTGAGATGTCGGGCCTTTTGGCTTGTTTATGTTTACAACACCGTAATTTATCAGGACATCAACTGGCCTTTCTTCTGGTTTGCAGCCATAGGATGAATCTGTCTCTGATTCTTTTTTAGTTAGAATTTCTCTTTTGATTGTTTCAAAAGGTAACTGATTTTTCATCGAGAGTAGTTATTTATTTTTCAGCAGGTTTTGGTTCTGCTTTAGGAATTTCTTCTTTAGGAGTGTCTTTTTTTGGCTCTTCTTTCTTTTCTTCTGTAGGTTTCGCTTCTTCTGTTTTCTCTGGCTCTTTCTTGGCTTCTTCTGCTTTAACTTCTTCTTTCTTTTCTTCTGCTGGTTTTGCCTTTTCTTCTTTTTTCTCTTCCTTCTTCTTTTTCTTTATTGGCGGTTTCTTGTCTTCTTTCTTCCCTGTTATTGTTTCTTTTACTTTTGTTGCGATTCCTTTCTTTTCTTCTTCTTTTTTCTTCTCTGCAACTATTTTTTTGCCGAATATTTCAGCTCTTACAACTCCTTTTTCGTCTTTTTGGACATTGACTTTTATTCTGCCTGGCGGATTTTTTATGCCGTTTTTCCATAGTTCTTCATTTAGGTGTTTGCCAAGCCTTACATCTTCTGATTTCATGTGTTTGATTAGAAAGTCTTTTACAGCTGTGACTGCTTTTTTTGCTCTCCTGTATTTTGGAGACTTCAGCCACTCTTTTCGTAGAGGTATTGTGTATGTTCTCTCTATTTTTGCCATTTTATGCCTTTATCTTTGTCCTTCTCCAGCTTCGCTTTACTGTTGTGTGTCTTCCTGGATGGACTCTCCTGCCTTTTCCGAATTTTTTTGGCACTGTCCAGTAAGGCGCCCATCTGCACTGCCTTCCTGCTTTTACAAGGCGTTTTTTTCTGCTTGGGTGCTTGTTTCGTGCCATTTTTTATTCCTCTGGTTTTGCTTTTTCAGCAGGTTTTTCAGGAGCTTCTTCTTTTTTTGCTGCTGCTTTTTTTGTCTTTTTTTTTGCTGCTTTTTTTCTTGTTGTTCTTTTCTTTGCTTTCTTTTTTCTTGTTTTCTTTTTCTTCTTCTTTACAACAGGGTATTCAACTGGAAGCTCTGTTGTGCTTTTCTTTGGAAGCGTGATTTTCTTTTCTTTCATTAGCTCTTCAGAAGCTTTGCCAAGCAGTTTTGATCCTTGCTTTGTTATCACTCTTCCTTTGTGTGTTCCTTTCTCTCCTTTTTCTGCAAGTCCTGCTTTCTCTAGCTGCTGAAGTATTTTTCTGATGATGTTTCCTGATGCTCTGAAGAATTTCTCAGGCTGATGTCCCCTGTTTTTTCTTCCGCCGTATTTTGTCCTTAGTTTTGATACGCCGATTGGGCCTTTTTTCTGTATTGTTAGAAGTATTGCTGCTGCTCTTATGTGCCACCAGTTCCTTTGCACTGGTGCTCTCTCTTTGTGCACTCCTGTCTTTACAAAGTCAGACCAGCTTGGTGGAGTCAGGTCTGGTATTTTCTCCAGCTCTGCAGCTGTCTTTAGTATTAGTTCATTTACAGGTACATCGTATAGTGTCATTTTTTATCACTTATTCCGACCTTTCGGTCTACTCAGGATGTCCGAAGATCACCCAGAATACTGGTATGAAACAATGGTTTGTTTAAAAAGGTTGCGGTTCTACACAAATATTCAGTAAAGTTTATATAAAGGTGATTTATCTTTTATTATTATGAAAATACTTGCTTTGCACTCGGATTTTATTGAGTTTAAGCCAGAGAAAAAAGCCTTGAAAGATGCAGAAAAAGTAGATAAAAAGCCAGTTCACGTGGACGAATGCCTTGTGATACTTTCTTCTGTTGAAAAAAGGGATGAGTCTAATGCAAAGGCAGTTGTCAAGAGGCTTGTTGAGGAGATAGAGTCTGTTGCAGGCCAGGTAAAGGCAAAGAATGTTGTTTTATATCCTTATGTTCACTTGAGCGCAAGCCCTGCATCCCCTGCAAAAGCGCTTTCAGTTCTGAAGGATGCTGAAAAAGCTTTAAAGAAAAAGTTCAAGGTTACAAGGGCGCCTTTTGGTTGGTATAAGTCTTTTGACATTAAGTGCAAGGGGCATCCTTTGTCTGAGTTGAGCAGGGAGTTTACTGCAGAAGGTGAAGAAAAAGAAGATGTTAGCAGGGCGCTGAAAGCAGAGGCAAAGGCAGTAAGCAAGTGGTTTATTCTTGATGAGAAAGGGAAACTGCATGAGTTAAAGATTGAGAAAAATAAGATTGCTGGTTTTGATTTCAAGAAGCATGAGAATCTCAGGAAGTTTGCAGAGTATGAACTTCAGAAAGTGCGTGTTGCAAAAGGAGAGCCGCCTCATGTTAATTATATGAAAAAGCTTGAGTTGGTTGATTATGAGCCAGGCTCTGACCCGGGAAATCTTCGGTTTTATCCCAAGGGAAGGATGATTAAGTCGCTTTTAGAGAGGTTTGTGACAGGAAAAGTAAAGGAGTATGGGGGCATGGAGGTGGAGACTCCTATAATGTATGATTTTGAGCATCCTGCTCTTAAGAGTTACCTGAATCGTTTTCCTGCGCGCCAGTACACTATTCAGACGCCTAACAAGAGGGTTTTCTTGAGGTTTGCTGCTTGTTTTGGGCAGTTCTTGATGGCTCATGACATGGGTATTTCTTATAAAGACCTTCCTTTGAAATTATATGAGCTTTCCCGTTATTCTTTCAGGGTTGAACAGCATGGTGAATTGACTGGTTTAAGGAGGTTGAGAGCGTTTACTATGCCTGACTGTCACGCGTTTTGTGCTGATGTGGGCCAGGCAAGAGATGAGATGCTTGTCAGGTTTGATATGTGCACAAGTGTACTGGACAATATTGGCCTTAAGATTCCTGATGAGCTTGAGATGGATGTCAGGATTGTCAAGGGATTTTGGGAAAAGAACAAGGAGTATGTCAAGAGTCTTGTCAAGAGATGGGGAAGGCCTGCTCTTGTGGAGATGCATGATGAACAATATGCTTATTTCTTGATGAAGTATTCCTGGAATTTTGTTGATGTTCTGGGCAAGGCTGCTGCGTTGACAACTGATCAGATAGATGTTGAGAATGCCAGGCAGTATGATATTACTTATGTTGATAAACACAGCAAAAAGCAGAATCCTATTATACTGCACTGCTCTCCCAGTGGTGCTATTGAAAGGGTGATGTGGGTCCTGCTTGAGAGGGCGCATTTCATGGAAAAAGCAGGCAAGCCGCCAATGCTTCCTGTGTGGCTTTCTCCTTCGCAGGTCAGGATTATCCCTGTTTCTTCTGAGAATCATTTTAAGTTTGCTGAAAATCTTGCGCAGGAGTTCAAGAAAGAGGATATTCGCGCTGATATTGATGATAGGGAAGAGAGTGTTGGCAAGAGAATAAGGCAGTCTGCTACTGAGTGGGTTCCTTACACTCTTGTTGTTGGTGATAAAGAAGCAGGGGAAGACAAGCTTATGGTGCGGGTCAGGAAGACTGGAAAAGAGATTAAGATGTCTAAAAAAGATTTGATAAAAGAGATTAAGTCTGAAATAAAAGACATGCCGTTTGAGCCTGTTCCAGAGAATGTTTTATTGAGCAAGAGGCCTATTTTTGTGGGATGATTGCTTAAGTTCTTGCTTTTACTTTTTGTTTTAGTTGTTTTTCTGTTTCTTTTTTTGTTGTTGTCCAGTAAAGTTTTCTGAATTGCTGCACAATAGGATTTTGTTTGTTTAACTTGTATAGTTTTGCTTTTCCAATTGTTCTTGTCTGCACCACTATTTTGTGCTTGACGAGATTTTTCCAGAATATTTTAAGGGTTGAATACCCAACTCCTGAATTTCTTGCTATGTCAACCATGGAGTAATCAAAATCCTCATACACCATGAAAAAATCAAGCACCCTGAGCAGGGGGCTGTCACCAAATATTTTCAAAAACAATGATTTGTTTGCCATATTGTTCAGAAAGCACAGCAAATATTTAAGACTTTCTATTTTTAACCTTTAAAGGCTAATAATAACAATTATAATCTGTAAGTTTTCCGGATTTCTGAGGGCAAGGCTGATAAAGGGAAAACACAGGAAAAAAGCCATGCAGGAGATTGAATTAGTCAAAAAAGCAGTTATCAGGAAGCTTTATTCAGCAGGCTGCTGGGGAAAAGGGCATATGCTTGTTGACAGGTTCAAGTCAGGCCTCCCTCCGCATTTTAGAGGCATTGTTTCAAAAGCAGTAAAAGAATTAGTCAAAGAAAGGCTTGTCTGTGTTTATGGCCGGACAAAACATGGATTGGCAGTTTACTTGAATGTTACAAAAAAAGAGCGAATTGATGCATTGATAGAGAAAGAATTATAAATTAAAGGCAAATTCTATGTGCTATGAAAGAATACAAGCAGGTAATTCTGATAAGAAAAGATTTGAAATTGTCTAAGGGAAAGATGTCTGCTCAGGCAGCTCATGCCTCTACAGATGCTTTGCTTAAGTCGCACAAGGATGACATTAAGAATTGGAAAGATCAGGGAATGAAAAAAGTGATTCTTGGTGTTGAGAATCAGGAAGAGCTGCTTAAGTTAAAAGTGCAGGCAGAAGATGCTGGTCTTGTTACTGTAATCATTGCAGACGCAGGCAGGACAGAACTTGCTCCTGGCACAGTGACTGCTGTTGGCATTGGCCCTGATGATGAAGATAAGATAGATAGAGTTACTGGGCATCTAAAACTTATTTCTTAAATGCAGCTCCTGCTCTCCATCTCTACTCTTAATCCTGCACAAATAGGCTGTTCTGGCCGCCAGTTGCAGTTATACTTTTGGTAATCATTGTGTAATTGTTGGCAAGAGTAATAAACTGCTTTTCCTGACGCTGCTGCTGTTGTTCCGCTGTAGTGCAGTGCGACTGCGCCTACTGCTGCAATGACTATTATTAAGACTGTCATGAACAGTAAATAATCGTGTTTTGGGTGTGGTATCATTCTAGTTTGCCTTGTATTATTATTATGTCATTGTCTGTTCCAGGTGCGTTCCATGCATCAATAAAGTCTTGTTTTAATGCTTTTTGGTTTGGCCCGCGTGCACTGTTGTGGAACAAGACGTGTGTTTGGTTGATGTATGTTATTGTGACTCCGTGTCCTGAGTATAATCCTGGCCTGCCCATTACCGTGTTATAATCAATTATCATTAGGATTACATCTCCTTTGTTGAATGCGTTTTCAACTGCTTGCCAGTCTAGTTTTGTGTTTTGATATCTGTTGCTTGTCCTAAGAAAATCAATTGACTGCATCAGCAATGGCCAATCTGTGACTTCATTTATCAATGGCCCGTCTTCAGGACCGTAATATTCCATCACAAATTCTGGAGTGAGTTGATAATATGGTGTTGTTGAGAAATAATATGCATCCAGTCCTTCATTTAACAGTACTGGCATTGCTTGTGAGAACCAGGTCCATTTTTCTCCTGTCCTTCCTATCATGTTGTCGATTTGTTCTAGTGTGTATTTTCTTTCTGCAAAATAATAATTCAGTGCCATTGTTACCTGGCTTGGAACACAAGACGGCCCTTCTTGGCGGGTATAAGGAATATCTAATGGTGTTCTGGTTATGGTTGCGCAGGAAGTAACAAGCACTAAAACTAGGAGTATCACCAGTTCTTTTTTCATATCTGCTTTTTATCAACTGTAGTATAAATATTTTGCCATATTTAGTAAGTATTGTGTGGTAGGTAGTAAGTAGTTGCCGAACATCAATTCCCGAATAACCGAGAACCACAAACTACAAACTAAGAACTACTAACAGAATAACCACAAACCCAAGACCATTAACTAAACAACCACAAAAGACCGCAATATTTATAAACAACTGCCAAATCTAATATTCCATGGTCGGTTTCAAAGTTGTTATAGGAACTAAAGAAGGTAAATGCCACCAGAAAGAGATTCCTGAAGAGGATTCCAAGAATTTGATTGGCAAGAAAATAGGGGATACTATCAAGGGTGAATTGATAGGCCTTACTGGTTATGAGTTTGCTATAACAGGCGGTACTGACTATGCTGGCTTTCCTATGAGAAAGGATATTGTCGGTACAGGAAGAAAGCGTATCCTTGCAGTTGCAGATATTGGCCTTAAGAAGAAGGCCAGAGGCATAAGAAAACGAAAGACTGTCTGCGGAAACACGATTCATGCAAAGATTTCTCAAATCAACCTAAAGGTTATGAAAGAAGGCAAGGAAAAGCTTGGCGCTGCTCCTGAAGCAAAAGAAGGAGAGGCACCTAAGGAAGAAAAAAAAGAAGCTCCTAAGGAAGAAAAGAAAGAAGAAGCCCCTAAAGAGGAGAAAAAGGAATAATTCTCAGAAAAATAGTAAAGTTTATAAATAAGTCTCTCTAAGATTAGTAAAAAGGGTGGTAACAATCGATAAAGTTGATCTCATTCACAAATTTGTTCAATCATATAATTCTGCTCAAGACAGCATAGATTCAAATAGGATGGATGAAGCTAAGCTGAAGTATAAGGAATTGATGTCTGTTTATAAGCAGATTGCTGATTCTGACATGGAGTCTGTTCACAAGGAGCTTGCTTATGACCAGGTAATGAAGGTCTTTAATGGTGTCAAGGGAATGCGGCCGAAATCCAATTTTCACGTAAAGTCTGTTGCTCTTGCTGTTGTTGTGATAATCATCAGCTTGGTTATTTTCATAAAGCCTGAGATTATAGGCATGGTTGTGTCTGACATAAACCAGGCGCCTGCCTGGAATAGTGACAGCAGCTTGTTTGTGATTTCAGGGGTTTCGCAGGATACAATGTTTGCTGGAAACAGCGGCGGAACCATTAATCTTGATGCTTTCTTTAGTGATGCTGATGGTGATGAATTGACGTATCTTGCAACATCAACAAGCGGCCTTGATGTGAAGATTAATGGGGATTTTCTTTCATTCATTCCTCAGCCAGGTGTGTTTGGGGAAAGGATGATAACTGTTGTTGCTTCTGATGGTGAAGAAGTTGTTCAGCAGGAGCTTGTGGTAAGGATTGTCAAGAGATAGTTTGTGGTAAGTGGTAAGTAGTATGTAGTCAGTATTTGCCGAACATCAATTCCCGAATAACCGAGAACCACAAACTAATAACTAAAAACCAACCAAAAGTTTATAAATAAAACCTCTATTCATTTTCTTATTTATGTAAAAAGGGGGATTTGCTTGAACTTACTTAGATTTGCAGCTGTTTTTATGTTGTTTCTAGTGCTGTCTCTGCCAGTTTGTATTGCGCAGTCTCTTGAGATTGAAAGTTTTGCTGGCAAGGATAATGTTCAGAATTATGCAAGGCCTGATGATGATGTCACTATGAATGTCAAGGCCATGATTCCAAGGGATTTAGTCATCAGTGATTCACAGGTTAAGGTGTGCAGGGGAGGGAGTTGTTCTTATCCGTCTTGCTCTCCTGGAGAAAGTTTTAAGGCAGATGTGTTTAATGAATGCATATACAAGGAAACTTTGGCAGATGAAAAAGGCATCTTTCCGTATACTGTCCAGCTTTTTGATGATGACAATAATCCAGTAAAGACGCTCTCAACAGAGTTAGGTATTGATAAGGTTCCCCCGAATATTCTTAATTTCAGGATAACGCCGCCTGCAACAAAGGATGCTGCTGTTATTGAGATTGATGCGCAGGATTATGGCTCTGAAAAAGGTGATGCAAGCTATTGCGCTGGCATAAAGCAGGTTGATTTTTATGATGAGGCTACTGGAACTGTCTTGTTTACAAAAGAGTTTGGTTATGAAGAGTGTGATATAAGTGATTCTTTTGAGTACAGGCATCAAACAAAAGAAAAATCAGAAAAACTGGTTGTTTGTGCAAAAGCTATTGACTTGTTTAATCAGGAAAGCGAGCCTGTCTGCAGGGATTTTGTTTATGATGAAGAAGGCCCGAAGTTTATCAGTCTGGGCATGGCTGATACAGAAGGCAATCCCATTAGCCACATAACAAGTTCAGGCGCAGATGTTGAGATGGTTGTCGAGATTGATGATGCTTCTGATTTGAGTGCTGTCACTGCAGATTTGTCAAAAATTTCAGGAAAATCCTCTGATAAGAGCAGGAAATTTAATTACAAAAAGGATGGTCTGTTTTATTGGTCTGGTTTTAGGGTTAATCCTGGTACTGTTTGTTCTGTTGATGTCAGGGCTGTTGATGCCTTGGATAATTCTGCTAATGCTTCTTTGTCTTGTGATGTTCTTGTTGATGATGCAGGTCCTGAGGTTCAGGAATTGATGTCTAGTTATGAGGATTATACAGGCTCTTACATAATGGCGCCTGGCACGCAGATAAAGGCAAGGATTCTTGAGCCTGGTGTCGGACTGCACAAGCACGAGGTTTATCTTGACTTGTCAGAGGTTAACCTTGGCACTCTTCAGGCAGATTATTGTGAAAAAAAATCAGATAAGCTCTGGGTTTGTTACTGGAATGACATAACCCCTGAAGTTCGTGATGGTGATTATCAGATCAGGATTACAGGGGATTCAAGAGATGACTTGGGTAATCCTGTTCTTGAAACAGCAGGCCTTGATGTTGAGACATACACAAAGGCTGCGCGGATTACTGCAATAAGCCAGTATCCTGTCTCGCCTTCTTATGAAGATACTCTTGAGTTCACTCTTCGTGTTGAGAATGCAAAGACAGAGCCGAGTGTTTTTGTTGATGCTTCCCAGATAAGCAGTGATGCATTTCCAAAGCAGGCTCTCTGTACTGGTGCAGGTATTGAGGAATGGGAGTGTTCTGTTGATGTGGGAATGCTTAATCAGGTGTATATGAAGGAAATGATTACTTTTTCCACAAAAGGGGATTCTATGCAGGAGGTTCCTTTTGAGGTCACTGTTTATGAGCCAGAGCCTGCTGGGCGTGTTGACTTTTATACAATCACTGCAACTAGTGTGATGCCAAGGAAGGGCTTTGATAAGAGTATGATGGAAAGTGATATTCCTGTTCCTGTTTATTTGCAGCCAAGGCTAAAGAAAAAGGCGCCTGATTCAGACATGTCTATTCTTGAGACAAGTGCAGATTGCACTGCAGAGGGGGCTTCTGATGTTTATCTGGTTCAGGGAAATCCTGAAAAGCCGTATATTGTTGTGAAGGGTTCTTCTGACCTTGCTGACCAGGACACGCCTGTAAAGGTTGACTGCACTCTTTCATTGAGGCTGCGGGAGGGCGAGAGGGTTTTCAAGAATCTTGAGACAGAGTCTTTTAGTGTTAATATTCCTGTTTATGGCAATCCTTTGGGGACAATTGATGAGAATGCAAAGGCGCAGATTACTGCCATGGATGACAGGGTGTGGGATTTGCAGAAGAGAACCACCCGCTGGTCTGATGTCAATGATTGGGTCGGCACTATTGTTTGGCTTGCCCAGTCTCTTGCGCAGATGGATTCAACTAATAATTATATTGGGAGCATTCTTTGGCTTGTTGCTGTTGTGCTGTATGAGCTTAGGGTCATAAAGCCTTTGGGTATTGGTGATGCCTGCAAGGCAGCTTCAAAGTTTTTATGGAAGACTGTTGCCTGCAGTATGCTTACTGATTTAAACATGCTTGTTTTGGATTATGTCTGGAATCCTGGAATGATTGGGTCTGAGATTTTTTCAGCAAAGGCAAGTGTTGCAGCAGAGGGCTTGTGGACTACGCTGATAAAGACTGTTTCAATTATTTATTCCTGCCAGATGTGTGATTACAGCAGTTCTCTTTATGCTGGAACTAAAAAGATTATTTATGGTGACACTAGTTTTGATATAGGTGCAAGCAGGGGCAAGCCGACTGAGATAGAGCGTTTTACTGTTTATGATTGGGATCCTTACAGGAGCATGCATATTGCGATGGGCTGCTTGTGCATTCCTGGTATTGTTTATAATATGAGAAAAGAGGTTCAGGTCAATTGTATTTATCGTAATTGCATTGAGCAGAATGCAGAGCTTGGTCTGCCGTTTGATTCCTGCCAGCAGACTTTCAAGGAGCAGAATTGTTTGTATGTTGATGGTGCTGCCTGGCGTGTTGCAGGTGGTTCTGGGATTGCTTTTACATTGAACAGCCTGCTTACAGTCATACTTGACCAGCTTCCTATGATGGTTACCAGTAAGGCATGGAGCATGGTTTGTGACCCAGACTGCGGCATGTTTGGTAAAGAGCAGACATCTGAAGAGAAGAATTGCGGAGAGTATGGGCTGGCGCTGAATAAGGGAAGCGGAGAGAGCGCGTATCCTGATAAGTGCAGGGATTATCCTGAGGATGACTGGCGTGTTCCTTTCTGTGCTTTGTGGACAGGAACAATGCTCTTGCAGGAGACTGATTTTTTTGGGACAAACAAGTTTGGCTGGGATAGGTATTATGCAGAACTGGAAGGTGAGGATTATTGTGATTAATCATAAGAAAGTGGTTGTTGTTTTGGCTTTTGCTGTCTTGTTTTTGCTAGTCGTGCTTTCTAATAATATTACTGCTCCTACTCCTACAACTCCTTGGTATCAGGTTGAGGATTGGGAAAAAGAGGTTTGCTCTAAATGGGGCGGCACTCAGTTTTCTGGCCAGGCTGCAGTCACTTCTGGAAGAAAGTTTTCTTTTGCAGCGCTTACAGCTACTGTGCAGGGCAAAAGGCTGAAGACGCCTGAGAATTTTTATCTTTATGAGGTTGCCTGGTATATTGACTCTTTTGCAGAGGACATTGATTATGAGATTTCCTTGTTTCATCCTGACAATGCAGAAGTTTTCAAGATTGTTGAGGCAGGAAGGCTTGTTCCTGAGGCAGGGACAACAGGGTATCAGGTTTATAACCTTACGCAGGATTTCACGCATATTAAATTCAAGTATACGGGCGGGCAGGTTGTCACGCCGATAATACAGGTGAGATGAAATGAAGTTATTGTTTGTTGAAAGCTTTAGGAAGATTGACAAGAGATTTGTTTATGTTGTGTTGTTTGATTTCTTGTTTTATGCAGGGCTTGCGCTCTCTGTTATTTTGTTCCTGAAACTGCTTGCATGGGGGCTTGGCTCGCTTCACCAGCTTCCTGGAAAGTTTCTTGCAATGAGCAGGATGTCTGATTTTGGGCAGTTGGGTGCTGGTGCAGAGGACCTGGGTTTGTTGTTGAATCAGTTCAAGGCAAAGCTTTTTGTTGCTTTTGTCGTGTTTTGGCTCTTTGTTGTTCTTGTTTTTACTTTTTTCAAGGGTCTTGCATGGAGTTTTGTTTTAGGGCAGAAGATTGATAGGAAATTCTTGATTAAGTTTTTTAAGCTTAATCTGTGGTGGCTTGGTATTATTGCAGGAATGTTTTTGGTTGTGTTCTGGCTGACAAAGCCTGCTGCAACAGGTTTTTCTGTAATGCTGCTGCTGGCGCTTGCATTGTATTTTACTCCTGTTTTTTATGCATTGTTTAATCCAAAGAAAGATGTCAGGGATTTGTTTGCCCGGTTGTGGCATGTTGGTATTGAGAGATTTTATTTTTTTATTTTGCCTTTTATTGCTGCAAAGCTTGTTTTGTTTGTTTTTCTTGCTGTAATGGCTGTTGTTTTGCTTGCAGTTGTTCCTGATATTGCGCTTTATGGCTTGTTTGCGTGTTTTGTGGTGTGGCAGTCCTGGTTCAAGTATTATGTTTGTCTGGTTGCAGGGAGGATTAAATGAATAAGAGGGCTCAGGTAACAATTTATATCATTATCGGGATAGTGATATTGTTTTCAATAGCCACTGCAGTTTATGTTGCGCATAGATTGTTGGTTTCTCCTGAGGAGATTGCTACTGTTGACAGGCCGATTAAGGATTATGTTGAGGCGTGCATACAGCAGGTTGGTGAGCAGGCCTTGCTTCCTGTGGGAGCTTCAGGCGGTTATCTTGATCCTGGTAATCCTGTTTTGTCTGGTCAGGATTTTTTTGTCTCTAAAGATCCTGCAGAGGGTGATGCTTTGCTTGTCTCTGAATTAACTGGTGACTTTATTCCTTATTGGTTTTACATGTCAACTGGGAATGACTGCAAGCAGTGCATGATGGAGTCTATGCAGCCTTCTATTGAGCAGGTCAAGAGCCAGATTGATGGTTATATGGAGGAGCATCTTGAAGAGTGCATTCACTCTTTTGAGCCGTTTCTTGAGCAGGGCTATATTTTTGAGACAGGTGATGTGCAGTCAGATATTTTGCTTGCTGAGGAGAGCACGAGGTTCTTGGTTAATTATCCTGTGACTGCAAAAAAGCTTGATGTGACCACGAAAATGGAGAATTTTGTTGGTGTTGTTGATGTTCCTTTCAAGAAGATGTATGATTTGGCAGGCAGGATAACTAAAGAGGAAAAAGAAAAGGCGTTTCTTGAGAGTGTCTTGTTTCATTTTATCTCGCTTCATACTGGCCTGGAGATGTCAAAGCTTCCTCCGCTTGGAGGTGTTACGCATGACAAGATTCTTGTCAATTGGTTCAGGCCTATGGTTGAGATGAATGTTCAGCAGCTGCTGCTTAGTTATATTCCTTTGATTCAATTGTATAACACTAAGGATGCAAGGCAGGTTTCTGCTGGAGATAATGTTTTTGAGGAGGGCTTTTACAAGGGGCTTTACCTTAAGTTTTTGAAGGAGAAGCATCCGTTTAATGTTAATTTCATGTATCTTGAGTGGCCTTTTTATTTTGATATAACTCCTCGGTCAGGAGAGATTTTGACAGGTGAGGCGCATATCCAGGAGTGGCCGTTTAATTTTGCAACTGCATTCCAGACAAATTATTATGAGTTTTATTATGATGTTTCTGCTCCTGTGATGGTTGAGATAAGGGATCCAGACGCCCTGAAAGGAAAAGGTTATTCCTTTAATTTTGCTCTTGAGTTGAATGTGCGCGATAACAAGGATTTTGTTGAGTGGAACAGGGGTGAGGGGACTATTGGCTACTGGGATTCTTCAAAAGCAGGTATTGAGACAAAGGATGTTGAGACGCAGACAGGCGTGTGTTCAGAGCAGGGCAGTATGTGGAAATGTGATATTTCAGGCAGGTCTTATCCAGGCCAGGTGGAGTGTGTGCAGAATTGTTATGTCTCAACGTCAAGACGGGTTCCTTTTAAGCCGGTGAAGAAATTGTTTGCAGATGAGAATCAGAAAGTAAGTGATACGCATATAATTTCTGTTTTTGATGCTGTCACAAAACAAGGAGTAAATGAGGTTAGTATATTGTTTACCTGTGGAAAATACAAGACTGTTATTCTTGGCGGGACAGATTTACGGGGGCGGCTCAAGACCAAGCTGCCTATGTGCATTAATGGCCAGCTTTCTTTTGACAAGGATGGTTATGCAAAAAAGATTATTCCTTTGACAGTCAAGCCAGATGACAGGAAAGAGATAGATGTTTTCATGGAGCCAGAGGCACAGGTAAAAGCCACGATTAAGAAATACCCTATTCAGATAAGGAATTTGAGGGAGCTTGAGTATTCACAGGAGCCAGAGGCACAGCTTTCAGTTAGTTATGCAGAGATTGACAGCTGGGAGGGCCTGGGCATGTCTGCTCTTGGCGGTTTTCAGGAGGTATTGAATCCTATTTCATTGAGCATTCACTGGGAAGAGGAAGGCTATAAGGTTGGGAAAGAGCAGAAGAACATGAAGATTTATGATAGGTATTGCTGTGATGCTCCTGAAAAATTAAATGCAAGTTACAAGGCGATTTTGATGGTTGAGAAGATTCCAGAAGAGCTTCTTGAGCCTGCTTATTTTCAGGCAATGATGCTTGAGAAAGGTGTTTCAGAGGATGTTATATCGCTTGTTCCTGGATTGTATAAGGTTACTGGGATGCTTATTGATGTGGATGGTTTTGTGATTGAGCCGGGGTGTCAGGAGATTTGTCTTGAGTATGATACTGGCACTGAGTTTTATGTTGAGGAGATTGTTGGAGGAGTCATTGACCCTCTTGGCGCTATTCCAGAGGAAAAGCCTGAATGCAAGGAGTGGGGTTATTTCCCTGAGGAGGAGATTGTTGCAAAGCCTTCTTTGATGGGCGGTGTAATGCTGGATAATGCCACTGGTTACTGGAATGTGACGCGGGCAGACCTTAACAAGGGTGCTGTTGAGTTTTATTTTATCCAGACTCTGAAGCCGACATGCACTGCTGTTCAGGATTGTGTTCTTGATGTTTGTGTTGATGTTGGTGAGACTCAGGCAACAAATTCATATTCTGCCAAGTACAGGGAGTATCTTGAGCCTGTGTTTAGTAGGCAGTGATGTTAAGCATTAGAAGTTGTGTGCAGGATTTTTTGGTTGTTTCGTCTTTTATCTTGCTGCAGGTGTTGTGTCCTGCTGCTGCTAGATTAAAATAACATTGGTCTCTTACTTTTTGCTCGCTTATTTTTGCGCAGAATTCCGGCTTTGCAGCTGTTCCTGCAATTTGTGCATAACAGCTGTCTTTTTCCATTCTTGTTTTTAGGTCGCTGCAGAGGGCTTCTGCCCTGTCTGGTTCTGTTGTGCTTATCTCTCTTATTTCTGCTATTTTCATTGAGCTCTCAAATTCCTGTGTGTCTTCTGCAGGCGGTATTTTTATTTTTTCTGCAGGGGGTACTGGTATTTTGTCCAGGTCTATTTCTTCTTCTGTGATGATTTCTTCTTTTTGAAGCTCTTCTTTTTCTGGTATTGGAATTTCTTCTTTTGGAAGAAGTATATCTTTTTCAGGTGTCTGCATTTTTACATAAACAAGAACAGTTAGCACAATGATTACAAGTATAATCAGGGCTATTGCAATCCATATCAAGGGCGGTTTTGGTTTTGCCTCTTTTATTGCTGCATCAACAACAGATGTGTTATTTCCTTGTCTTAGAAGAGTTTGTCTTATTTCAGTTGTACTATACCCAGCTTTTAGCTGATCCTTGATATACTTCACCAAGCTCGCATTTGCCATATATTTGGTAAGAATATGATTTGTATTATAAAAATTGTTTGTTATTAAATGATAGTTAATTTTTGCACGGGTGTTTATATACGATTTTCCAATAAATTTATAAATAGAACCAAGATAAGCATATATTATAGTAAAAAAGGGTTGATTGTGTGGTTTTGAAAAAGGGGCAGGTTACAATATTCATAATTATTGGCATAATTCTTGTGATTAGTGTAGGTATTTTTATCTATCTTTATCAGGCAAAGGTTATCAGGCCTTTTGAGGAGGTTGTTATTCCTACTGTTGCAAAGGCTCCTTCAGAAATTCGGCCTGTGCAGGATTTTGTAACTGCGTGTGTTGAGACTGTTGGCAAAGAGGCTTTGAGAAAGGTTGGTGATTATGGCGGTTATGTTGATACTTCGCAGTTCTTGTATAATCCTTTTATTCCTACAGAGGGTGATGCTGTGCAGTTTAGTCCTGATTCTGAGCTGGTGATTCCGTATTGGTGGTACTTGAAGTCCTCTAATGACTGCACTGGCAAGTGTGTTTTTTCTAGTCTTCGGCCAGAGCTGCATAGGGTTTCTGGAAAGATTAGTGTTGAGGGCCAGCTTGACAAGTACATGAATGAGCATCTTAAGGATTGTCTTGCTGGTTTTGCACCTTTTGTTGCGCAGAATTTTGAGTTTAAGGAGCTTGGCCCTGTTGAGACAGAGACTACTGTTTCAAAGGACACTGTTTATTTTCTTGTGAATTATCCTTTAAGGATATCTCGTGCAGACCAGAGCTGGGATATCAGGGAGTATCTTGCAGAGCTTGATTTGAATCTTGGCAGGATGTTTGAGCTTGGCACTGACTTGGTTAATCTTGAGTCAGAGCACCGCATGATTGAGAAATTTACTATTGAGCTGGTTTCTTCTTTTTCAGACCTTGACAAGAACATGCTTCCGCCGACTAATGACGTGGATGTCCAGTTTGGGCAGGGCATTATTTGGTTTAAGTCAAGGATTGCATCTGCGCTTCAGGAGATACTGGCAAGTTATATTCCTATGATGCAGGTCGGTAATACTCGATTGTACATGCCTGTTTTTGCTCCTGAGGATGAAGATATCCGTGACAAGGAATTGTATGAGGCGGTTTATAACCGTAACATGATAATTCCTCTTGAGAAAGAGTACAGGGACATATCTGCATCTCTTTCTTATATTCCTTGGTGGCCTATTTATTTTGATGCTAATTGTGAGGGTGAGGTGTGCATGGCGCAGAGTGTTTCATCTAACCTGAAGTTTTTGCAGATTGGCTTGCATAAGTATGCTTTTGCTTATGACGTGAGTTACCCTGTGCTTGTTGAGTTAAGGGATCCTGATGCTTTCAAGGGAGAGGGTTATTCATTCAAGTTTTTTATTGAGGTGAATATGAGGAATAATTTTCCAATGCCTTCTGTTTTTGAGCCGTTGGAGGCATTTGATATTTCTTTTAACAGCATGCTTTGTGACCCTTACCAGAAGACTTCTGGCAATGTCACTATTACTGTTAAGGATGCAAGAAACAAGAGGGGTGTTGATGAGGCATTGGTTGGCTATACCTGCGGCAGGGAGTCCTGTACCCTGGGCCAGACCTCTAATGGCACTCTTGTGACTCAGCTTCCGAGGTGTCTTGGTGGATTGCTTAGTGCTTCCAAGATAGAGTATGAGACGCGTATGGTTCCTCTTGATGTTCTTGATAACAGGTCTTTGGAGGCAGAGATTCTGCTTGAGCCTTATCGTTACATGGATTTTGCTGTCAAGAAGTACCTGCTTAGCAAGGGTTCTACAGAATGGTCTCTTGATGCTAACAAGACTGTTAATCAGGCCAGGGATGAGGATACTATGATAATGTTAAGGAGAATAACAGATCAGTTTTCTCCTTCTTTTGCTGCAATTGGCGAGGTATGCGGCTTGCCTAATGCAAAGTCAGCTGCTGCGTGCGGCTCTCCTCCTTCAGATAATTCAGAGCATATTGCCTTGATTCCAGGCGAGTATCAGGTCAGTATTTATTCAGTGAAGTATCCGCGGCCGAGCATTGAGATTCCGCGTGACTTGAGGACAGCTGGAAGCGGCCTGACAAAAGAGGAGTTTTATGTTCCAGAAGAGCCTATTGTTTTTGATGAACGCAATCCTTTCCCTGCTGGTTTTGCAAATTTTAACTGGACTTTAACTGCAGAACAGCTGGATAGCGGTGATGCTGTTGAGTTTTATTATATTAATATTGCTTTGGACAAGGTTCCTAAGCGCAGAAGAAAGATTGAGGACTTGGGTGAGATTGGCAAGGCCATTGATTATTCCACTCTTTATAGGAAGGCTCTTGAGCCAAGGGTTTTTCGCAAGTCAAAAGCAAAGGAGAGTACCATTACTGTTAAGATATAGCAAAAGCAACAAATTTCAGAATATAGAAATTGCTTTTGCTTATTACGAAAAGCAAGCAAATACTAAATTATTATTTGCTTTGAGTATAGAATGAATAAAAGAATTAGGTTTGCGGCATTTGTCATGATTTTTCTAGTTTTGTGTATGCCTGTTGCTTTTGCGCAGAAGCTTGATGTGACCAGGTTTAGTGGAAAGGATGAGGTTGAGGATGTTGTGCGCCCTGAAGGTGATGAATTGTATATTGTTGTGTCTGCAGAGATGCGTGGAGACCCAAGCCCTGAGGTTGCAAGGACAAGGCTTCTTGTAAGGCATGGTGGTGATGAAGAGTATTTCAGTGAATGCTCTCGCCAGGATTCATTTTATACTTGCACTTATGTTTCAGATGATTTGATTAATTATGATTCTGAGGATTATGTCATTACTTTGGTGGATTCTGAGAATAACGAGCTTAAGTCTGTCAAGAAGATATTGGGTGTTGACAGGACTGCTCCTGAGATAATACAGTATTCTGTTGAGCCGAGGATGTCAAGGACAGGTGAGATGAAAATTTCTTATTTGGTTGAGGATTATGGGACTGATGTTGGAGACAGTGCCTTTTGTTCAGGTGTAAAGGAGATAAGGGTTACTGCTGGTGATTCTCTTGTCAAGAAGATTGATTATGATTCTCCAAAGAAGTGTGATATAGAAGAACAGAAGATTGATTATAAATATTCCACAACAGATAAGTTTGTTGGCCTGGATGTTTGTGTTGTTGCAAAGGATTATCTTGGGCAGGAGAGTGATATTGCGTGCAGGTCTTATGATATTGATAATTCTCCTCCAAAAATAAAGTCTGTTGGATTTAGTGATAATAAGGGTTATGCTTTGTCTCATATCAAGACAGGTCAGAAGGTTGTTGCAGACATGTCTGTTGTTATTGAGGGCGAGGATGATGTTGTTCTTGAGAATGTCAAGGCAGACCTTTCAAAGATTCATCCTGGTGCTGGTGTGCGTGCTGCTGATGACAAGGTGGGTGATACTTTTATCTGGAATAATGTTGAGATTACCAGTCCTTCAACTTGCGAGGTTCCTGTGACTGCAGTGGATGAGATTGGCAATAATGCCTCTGCTGTCTTGAAGTGTTCTCTTCCTGTTGATGATACTGGTCCTGTTGTAGAGGGGATTTATGCGAGCTCTGCAGGTTCTAATGCTACTCCTTTGATTGGTGTTAACGGGACAATCTATGTTGATTTGCTTGAGGAGGGTTCTGGAATGGACAAGAGAAATGCTTTCCTTGATTTGCATAATATCGGGCTTGGCACTCTTGTTCAGGCAGATGAGTGTGCTGACCAGGGCAGTGGTGTCTGGAGGTGTGAGTGGAAGGTTGTTCCTGATATTGGCACTGGCAGGCATAAGATTGTGCTTATTGATGGTACAAGTGATGACCTTGGTAATTATGTGAGTGCTCCTGTGAGTGCAGAGATTCTTGTTGATACAACTCCGCCTGACATTAATTCAATTGACATCACTTTTATTCACGAGAATGCAGATTACGGCCCTAATGCTGTTTATGGTGACACTATTGAGTTCTTGTTTAATGTGACTGATGGTGTTGAGGGTTATGTGAATCTTTCAATGGTTGGAGGTAATTACTCCCCTGCCACAGAGTGCACTGGGAGGTACTGCAAGTTTTATACATTGATTGATGTTTCCGGCCCGTTGAATGCCACGCTTCATTTTGATTTTTTTGATCTTGCCGGCAACAAGGAGTCTTATGATTATGACTTTTTTATTTATGGTGTCTTGCTTAATGATACTGTCACGAATTACTGGGATGCTAATGTTAGGTGCTCTCCTAAGATGATTGACAGGCACACTGCTGAATTGTATAATCACCCTCTTTATTGTCATATAAAATTGACTCCTAATAATCCAGAGGCAGAGACTGTGTATGTTTCTCTTGGAGATCTTGGGGAGTGTCTTGGAGAGGGTGTTGGTTATGTTGTTGACCTTGAGGTCATTAATAATAATTTTGGCTCAAAAGACCCTTATGCTGTGTTTACTCTTGCTGCAACTCCTTTTACGATTAATAAATTAAAGTTTAATTGTCCTTTGTATGTTGCCACGCGTGTTGGTGATTTTTTCTCTCCTGTTGTTGAGGTTGAGAACATTACTGCAAAAGTGGATTTTTATAATCTTCCTTATGGAGAGGCTTATGATAATATTGAGGAGAGGATACAGCACTCTATGGAAAAGGCTGTGGAGGATTGGGAGTGGGTTGGCACTATTGAGGATGTCATGGATACTTTGCGCTCTTTGTGCAATACCAAGAACACGATTTATTCTTTGGTTTCTGTTTTTGAGGCTGCAATTGATTTGTTGACTACTTTGGGTATTGTTGTGGGTCTTGTGAAGAAAAATACAGGAGAGAAGATGATAAAGCAGGCTCAGAATTTGTGCAACAAGGGTGTTTCACCTATTGAGCGATATGTTACAGGAAAGCCTAAGCCTAATCAAAAAAAGTCTGTCCTTAACTTGTTTAATCTTTTTGATTTGGCTTGCAAGATGGCTAACTGCCAGTTGTCAAGAGAAGATGCTAAAGAGTATGATTCTGAGCTTGTTGTTGGTGCTTCTTATTTTTTTGGTGAAGGTTGGGAAGATGCGTGTACGTTTTACAAGGATGTTGTTGCAGGAGGGTATTTTTTTGCTGATTATGACAAAATAATGGAGGGCTCTGAGATTGGTGATACTAAAAGCCCTGTTAATGTGAAAGAGAGCATTATTGGCAGCTTGATGTGCACCTGTATTCCTGGAATCACTTATAACCTGAACAAGATTAGGCAGATTCACTGCGGTTATGCTTATTGTCTTGGCAAGAGGGTTCTTGAAGAGGGCTTGCCAAGGTCTTATTGTGATAATGAGAAAGCTTACATGACTTGTAATTATGTCACTGGCCAGATTTTTGAGGTGTTTCCTTTTGCTTCTGTTGTTGACAGGTATATTAATATGATTCAAGAGGCTTATGCTAATCCTATTTCCTTGGTTACTATCTTGTCTTCTCTTATTTGCGGAGGTGACAAGGGCACTGGGGGATTTTATGATTACTGCATGGATAGGCGTTCATTTGAGATTAATGGCCCGAACATGATCCTGTACGTCCTTTGTTCTCTTCCAAAGACAGCTGCAAAGATTGGTGATGCTGTTGCTAGTTATCAATTAAGTGAGTCAGAGGGTTTTGGCACAAAGCCTGTCTCAAATAATTATTGTGAAATGGCTGAGGATTTACTGGAATGAAATCAAATAAATTGAATAAATTATTGTTTGTGGTTTTGGTTGCGGTTTTGTTAAGTTCAAGTGTTATTGCTGATGACCAGCCGAAGAAAACAGAAAAACACAGAGATAAGACTGGTGAGCGTGTAAGTCACTTGAAGGCAGGATATGATCATTTAGGCGGTGCTGTTGTTCGGGAAGTGGGTGCTTCTGTTAGAGAAGCCATGGCAGATGTTCATAGAGGCATGGGGGGGATACTTAATACTGCAGATTCTGTAGAAAAGTTAGAAACTGATGCGGCAAGGCTAAGAAAAGAGGCAAAAGAAGAAAGGCGTGCTGCAAAAGCTGAATTTGAGGTTGCAGAAACCTATCGTGAACGTATCTGGCAAAGAGGATGGTATTCTTTCTATGACATAATTGATGCTTATGAGGATTATTCTGGTATTAATCAGTATAGTGCATTGTTTTTTGGTGAGGAGTGGCTTGCCAAGAGGCGTCAGATGGCTGCTGAGTATTTTTGTGAAAAGACATTGATTCTTGGTGGAAAGCAGTGCTGGCAGTCAAGGATTTGCGAGCCGTATTATAATGATAGGGAGCCTCCTGTTGGAAGAAGTGTTTTGGTTGCCCAGACAGGTATTGGCGGTTATTTACCTGCTGTCTCTATTCAGGGCGAGAGGTCTCTTCCAATGTCTTATAAGGTGGGCGGGCAGCCTAGGAATAGTTATGTTTACAAGATTACTTATTTCATTGCAAACCCGCATGATGTTGCCTTGACTTATCACATAAAGCTTGTTGGTCCTGCAAAAGAGTTTACCTCTCCTGCAATGACTATTAAGCGCACAGAAGGAGATACTGTTTACAGGGAGGAGCGCCTGGGCAATAATCCTTTGATTACAGATAGTGATAATTATTATCATACTGTTTGCCTGACTTTTAGTCCTAGGATGGCTGTTGCAAGCGGCAGGTTGTTTGGTGCAAAGAGAGTTTCAGAGGTTTGTGCTCCGCTTGTTGAGTATGAGGGTGCTGCCACGCGTCCTTACACAACAGTTCCTGATGAGGACTTGCCTGGTGGGCAGGAAGAAGATGAGGTGGAGAGGCCTGAACCTGAGTCAAATCCATTGAAAGATGCGTAAGTTAACAATTCAATTGCCGAGAATTATTGGAATCATTTTGTTAGTCTTGTCAATGGCTGCTCATAAGTATTTTGGCTCGTATGTTGTTGCTGTTGTTCTTGCAGGCCTTGTCTTGATTATTTTTGACAAGGAGAAGACTTCCAGAGAATTCAGCAGGTTTCTTGACTCTTTTAAATTAATCAACAAGCGTTTTGTCTTGATTGCTTTTTATGACATGCTTTGCCTTGCTGTTTTTTTCTTTGTTGTTCCCTTGTTTTCAGCGTGGTTCATGAAAAGCATAAGCAGTGTTGAAAGTATCAGCGGATTAGTGTATGTGTTGTTTTTGCTCTGGATTTATTTTTTTGCAGTGGCTTTGATATTGTTGATTATTTATTCTGTTTTCAGGGGCTTGATTTGGCTCACGATATTGAAGAAAAAGCCAAGCGCCCTTTATTTCAAGAGGTTTTTCCTGCTTAACTTGTGCTGGTGGCTTATATTGATTATCCCTTTCTTCATTACAGTGTTTGGTGTCAAGCAGAATTACTTGTTTTATGCTGTAATCTTGTTTGCTGTTGCATATGCTCATGTGACTTCTGTCATGCATTATGTTTTTACAAAAGATTTGCGTATTGGCCTTTCGCTTAGGCAGGCTTTTGTTGTTGGGTGTGCGGGAATCAAGGAGTTTTTTGTTCCTTATTCATTTATTGTGGTTGTTTATTTTGTTTTGTTGCAGGTTTTTTGGATTGTTCCAAAGGATACTAAGACAATGTTGTTTGCTTCATTGTTGTTCACTGTTTTTTTCCTTGCCTGGTACAGGCTTTATTTGAGTACTGTTTTAAGGAGGCTGGCTTGAACTTTTGCGAAAAAGTTCAAGTCTTTAGATTTTTGCCTGATGAGTATATATAAGCAAAAATCTAATTTACATAACATTTTTATATATAAACATTAAAAATTGTTAAAAAGGGGTTATTTATGATAAAAAAGAGGGCGCAGGTCACTGTATTCATAATAATAGGCATAATTCTTTTGCTTAGTGCTGTGTTTGTTGGTTACTTGATTTACCGCCAGAGTGCAAGGCCTGTTGAAGAGGCGATTATTGTTCCTGAGGATGTTAAGCCTGTTCATGAGTTCATAACTACTTGCCTTTACCAGACCTCTAAGAGGGGTGTTGCTTTGATGGGACAGCAGGCTGGTTTTATTTATGTCCCTGCGATTATCAGCAATACTTATGAGGCGCGCATTAATCTTGATAATAAGGGGGCTTTTGTGGTTCCTTTTTGGTATTATGAGGGTGAGGACAGGACTCCGAGCCTTGATTTCATGCAGAAAGAGCTTCAGAGGTATGTTTATGAGCACTTGAATGAGTGTCTTGGTGATCTTGAGTCTTTCAAGGGTGAGTATGATATTGTTGAGAAAGATGATTTGCTTCCTTCTGTCACGATTGCAGAGGAGGATGTTGTTGTTAAGCTGAAGTGGCCCCTGCAGTTGACTTCTCTTGGAAAGACGACTTTTATGGAGGATTATGTTGCAAGGCTTGATGTGAAGCTGAAAAAGGCGCATGAGATTGCCTCTAAGGTCATGAAGTATGAGAATGATAATTCTTTTTTTGAGAATTTCACTATTAATTCAATGAGTGCTGATACAGAGATTCCTACTGATGATATGCGTTTTGAGTGCAAGCAGAGAAAATGGCATCTTGATGATGTGACAAAGCGGCTTCAGAAGATTTTGTATTATAACCTGCCTATTGTGCGTGTTGAGAACACGCAGTATGTTCCTTTTGTTGCGCAGAGAAAGTATTATGAGCGTCTTGAGGATGCAAGGGAAGATATGTGGGAGGAATTGTCAGAGGGTGCTGAGACACCTACTCCTCCAAAATATACTCCGAGTGATGCTATTGAGTTTTTCAAGTACAGGATTGAGGCTGGTGTTTCGCCTAATGATCTTAAGGCTAGTTTTGATTACCAGCCTGGCTGGGGCATGAGACTGAGTGCTGTTCCTAATTCAGGGGGCTGGCTTAAGTCTAATACTGGAAGAGGGGACAGGAGCATGATTGGTTTCTTGTGCATTAACCAGTGGCATTTTACTTATGATGTTATTTATCCTATTCGCTTGACTGTTAAGGATGATTCTGCATTTGCAGGAGAGGGCTTTATTTTTCAGATGGCTTTTCCTGTTCTTGTTAATGATAATATTCCTGAGAGAAAGTATTTTGGTGTTCGCCAGTTCACTGCTGTTGATTTTGACAAGCCTTTTTGTGCAGTTACTGGAGAGCAGGCTGTTGATATCAGGGCCACTGGTTTTACAGAGGCAAGCCCTATTGAGACAGAGATGGATAATGTTTCCTTTACATACCGTTGCTTGACAGAGGAGTGTATCCTTGGTGAGTCTGTTGCAGATGATGGTTATTACAGGTTGAGAACAACTGTTCCTACTGCCTGTATTAATCCTGTTATTGTTGCTGAAAAAGATGGTTACCTGCCTGCAGAGGGCGTGCTTAAGGGTGATGAGTTGACAATACCTATGAAAAAGGTGAGGCCTTTTGATGTTGTGCTTGTTGTGCACCCGTATGCTTCTTATGCAGGGGAGTGGAATCCTCCAAGGTATAAGTTAAGAAATTCTGAAAAGGCCTTGGTGCACGTGGGCTTGAAGGGCGCGCCGTTTGAGCAGTACATTGAGTTCCCTTCTAATGGTACTGTTCTTGAGTTTGTGGAGGGAAAAGAGGAGTATAATATTGATATTACTTTATTGTCTGTTGATAATCCTACTGGAGGTTATCTTGCAAGAGATGTGGAGATTGAGTATGCTCATTTTGCAGATGCAGATACAGTTGAACTGCACGTGTTTGAGTATGTTCCAAACCCTACAAAGGCAGCAACGCCTTCTGCAGAGCAGTTGAGGATGGACATGTATACTTTTATGGTTAATGGAAATTATACTGAAAAATTGAGGCCTACATTCAGATGAGAGCAAAGTCAAGGATTCAGTTGATTGCCTTGTTTATGATAGTTTTAGTTCTCGCGCTTCCTTTTGCTTTTGCACAGAACATGTCTGATGTTAATCAGACTTCTGTTCCTGAAACCCTTTCTTTGGAGATTTCTGTAAATCCTGTCAGCAAGGACAAGTATGTTGAGGTGAACGGCACTACTGCCCCTAATGCGCGTCTTGAGTATTACATAGGCCCTACAAAAGTAAAGGTCAGCAGGGCTAAGCAAGACGGCACTTTTACGACAACAAGGGTTCCTATGATAAAGAAAGGGGATAATGATTTGCTGGTTAAGGCTTCTATTGAGGATAAAACTGCGCAAAAGTCTTTTACAGTGCTTTATGACCCTGTGCCTCCTGACTTGAATGTTTCTTCAATTCCTGAGTTTACCACAAAGACTTCGCTTGAGGTGCATGGTGATGTTTCAGAGCCTGTGGTGGTTAAGTATACGAGTTATCCTAAGAAGGATTCTGATGCTCCTTCTGAAGTGGGTGGCCTGGAGATAAGGGATGTTAAGGATAATCAGGTTACTATGGTGTGGACTCCTTCAGATGCTCTTGATTTGCTGGAGTATGCTGTTTACAGGGATGACACAAGGGTTGGTGTTGCGCGTTCTGCTATTTTTGTTGACAATAATGTTGCCAGTGGAAAAGAATACACTTACAGGGTGAGTGCTGTTGACACGAGCTGTAATGAGGGTGTAAAGTCTGCACCTAAGAAGGCAGAGACTTCTTCTGGCGGAAGTCCTGAGGAAAAGGCAGTTGCTGTTCCCTTGAGCTGTGTTCCTGCTTATGAGTCTCTTGATACTGCTGTTCCTTTTGATATTACTTTGTCCTTGCAGGCTGGCGGTAATGTTGTTGAGATTATTGCTTCTGACAAGGCAGGTAATACTGCGAAGATTGAGAAGCTTGTCACTGTTGATACAGGTCCTCCGCAGTTTATCACCACTAATCTTGATAATATCGGCACTACTTATATTCCTGAGGTGACTGTTCGAGGTAATCTTTCTGAGAAAGGCACTGTTTTTGTTTATATTAATAATGAGAAAAACCCGAGTCATTTTGGGACTACAAATGATCAGGGTGGTTTTGAGATACCTGTAAAGCTGAAGTCTGATGTTAAGGTGGAGTCTGGCCAGGCTGCAGAGCTTGATACTGGTGTTGGCTGGCAGAACAAGATTAAGCTGAAGGCAGTTGATCTTGCAGGCCAGGAAGCCTGGTATCCTGGGCAGCAGCAGACTAAAGATGTTGTTTGGGCTATTTGCGGTTATGGTTCATGGTTTGATTTTGATGTTGAAGAGGTTACTCCAGAGACACTTACTCCTCGGTTGTTGATGCAGGGCATTCAGCAGGTTGGTGTTCCTTTTACACTGAAGTATATTGGGGGCCAGGATGATGCAGAGATTGCTGGTGTTGTCAATGCTGTTCCTGTTCGCATATCTGCTGACCTTGAGGATTCTTTTGATAATGACAAGATAAGTGCTTCTCAGGTTTGGATAAAGCCAAGGCCTGGTGTCAAGGGTGTCTGGGATGGTTATGTTCAGATTAATTTTGCAGAGTGGCCTGTTGACCAGCTTGAGCTTGAGGGCAATGAGACTGCTGCTGCTATTGAAGAGGGCATCAGCAATTGGAGAAAAGGCACAGAGCATTTTCATGAGGCAGGCGTGTCTGAAAGAGGTGTTTATCTTAAGCCTGGCTGTCTTAATCCTTTGCTTGGCTGTGTAAAGCTTTATCTTGAAATAGATATTCCTTTAAAGGAAAAAAGCAGGATTTATGACCCGAACACTCAGCAGGAAAGGTTTGAGTGGAAGACTGTGAGGCAGAGGAACTGTCTTCCATTGGTGCTTGATATTGACCAGGTCATTCCTCCTGATGTCATCAGAAAAGATGCTTTGGAAGGCACTTCGCAGTTTTTGGGAAATGCCATTGATTTTATTGATGAGATTCTTGATCCTTTGTATACTTTTACTGAGAACATGGTTTACTTGTGCACAGCTGCTGCTGCAACCTTGTTCATAATGAGTCTTGCAAAAAGAGTTACCTGCAGTCCTGTTCTTGAGGCAATTGGTCTTTCAGAGAAGTTTGACCCTGAGATTGCCAGTGCCGGCCTTTGCCAGATGGCTTATGGGGGTCCGGAAGAGCAGGAAACAGATGAGTACCAGAATGAGGCAAAAAAATTAAATCTTAAGAAGACAGATATGTACAAAAGCTGTAATTCCTGTCAAGACATGCTGCAGGCTTACCGTGATGTTTTGCAGGATTTTTACCAGCCTATCTGTGACAGGATTGCCTGTCCAAGTGCTCCTACTGTTCAAAAGTATATTATTGACAAAAGAGGCTCTACAAAGAAGATAACAACAAACATCAAGAATCTTAAGGTTGATGACAAGCCAGACACAACAAGACAGGACTGGATTATTAAAGAATGGGGTGTCAAGGGTGATGTTTATTCTGGCAGTGGCTGCGGCTTCAAGGATTTAGTCAGCACTAGTTATACTGTTTCAAAGGCAGAGCCAAAGCCTGTTGAATCATTGCCTACTGAGGAAGAAAAAGAAGCTAAACAAGAAGTCCTGCAGGAAGAAATGGCACAAACAGGAACCCCTACAGAACCAGCGTCATTGCAAGGTGCTGAATCAAATATTCCTGATTTAAATTTTGTGACAGGTGCAATGCCAATGGATGTTGTTGGTGCTTTTGCAACTGGTTCTGCTATTGCAAGTGCAAATGCAAAGGATAACAAGCCTGCTGCTGCTGGTTCAGTAAGTAAAGGAACTGCAAGTCCTCATGCTAACAAGATTTGTGGTATTGATATTGGAAAAGCTCCTTTAAGCGGCACTGGCGGCAAAATAGGCATAAAAGATATTTATGAGATTTACAAGGGGGATTATAAGGAATTAAAGGAAAAGTGTACAAAGCCTTCTTTCCATCCTGCCTGTCCATTCTGTTGTGGTATTGATTACATGTGGGAGTGGAACAGTGCTTGTGGTGTTGGTAATTTCCTTGGAATCACAAATGCTGGTCTTGATATTGATACTTATGATGAGTTAAAGCACAGCACAAAGCTTGCTGCTGAGAAAGTCGGCCGCGGTGATGATATTGGCGGTGATGGATTGTTAGGTATTTTTAATTCCTTGTCAGGCTTCTGCACAGCAGATGGAAACCCTACGCCTGATATTGTGAGCACTCACCTGAATTTTAATCCTAAGATTCAGGAGGCAGAAGAGAACTTGATGCAGGTTTTTGTGTTCCCAAATGCTGCAAGAATCGATAGTGGTGATGATTTCAAGTACCTGGTTTACAGGGGTTATCTTGCAAAGAAATTTGTTATTGAGAATGCTGTGAAAGAAAAAGGCAAGAAATATGACTTGTATAGTTTCTCAAGCACATTGAGTGCTGTCAAGGAAAAAGATCTTACTAAGTATTTCGAGCATCTTGGCACTGATAAAGAGGCTGCTGATAAAAAGGCATTTGCTACAGAACTGTGCAAGCCATTGGGTAATTCTAAATTTACTGGAAGCAAGTCCTGCTCTGCAAGGGCTCCTGAGGTTTTTGAAAAAGTTAAGGCGCATATAAGTACTGTTGATGAAGAGTATATAATAAGGCCTGATTCAAGCATAATCAACAGCGTAAGATGTATCTGCCTGAGCTCGCTTATTGCTTTCTTAGAGCAGTGGAGGCAGATTGCTCAGGCTATCAAGAACTGCATTGATACAATTATCCTTACTGGTGATGGTGAAGAGGGCATGTGCAGGTCAATGTTGAGCAATTATGTTTGTGATTTGTTGTGGGAGATTATTACTTGTTTTGCAAATAAGTGGAGCAAGCCGACTGGTACAAGGATTAGTGGTGACGTTGGTCCTGGTGATGTTCTTGGCTTGGTTACTGGTGCTGGTACAGATGTCTCAAATCAGGTTAAGGGAAGGTATGGCGAGACAGCAATGTTTAATGCAATGTTTAATGAGAAAGAGATTGTGCATGGCTTGTGTTTCCTTGCGTTTGGTCTTGAGTGGAATCTTGATGTTAGTGCTATGGTCAAGCAGAGCATTGAGTCTGTTCCTGTTGAGACAATGGTGCTTGGCCCTGCTCCTGCGCAGGCAAGGTTTATTGCCTGGAATCCTGTAACTAATCCGCGGGGCTTGACTACATGGGAGTATCATTTTGGCTTGATGATTTCAGCTGGTGCTGACATTAACACAAGGGTTAAGCTGAAGTGCAGTACTGGCTTTGGATGCAGTGAGGCAGACGGCTTTGTCGGCGGAGAGTGTGACTGCAACAAGCTTGGCTCTGAAAAGATTATCTCTATTAATCCTACGTGCAAGCCTGCGTGGAAAGGAAGGCTTAACAAGAATGAGCTTGCAAGTTATGATTGCTCTTATCTTGTTCAGGCAGGCAAGTACAGGTATGACACTATTATTTTTGAGTATGACTGGCAGGATCCTGGAACAAAGCAAAAAAGGTCTGATACCTCAGAAGCTTCATTGAACAGGATTGGCGCGTCTCCTCCTGCTTTCTGTAATTTTGATTTGTTAAGCTTGAGTTTCAGGTGCAAGTTTGGGGAATCCCCTAGCGGGATAAAGATTGAGAAAGTAGAACCGCAGTATGGGTATAAAACAAAGAGTGACAAGCCGGTTTTTGCAATGGATGAAGACCTTGAGTTTGAGTTAAGTGTTGTGCAGGTCATGCCTGATGTTGCTGAAGAGCAGCAGCAGGGCATCAAGTATTTGGGTTATAAGGTCCTGAATTCTGAAAACAAGGTTGTTGCAGAGCTTGACCCAAGAACAGGGGAGTTTGCGCAGCATTATCAGTTCAAGACAGACGGTGCTTACAAGCAAAAAGTAGAGGTCAGGAGAGGCACTCAAACCACTTGGGAGAATTCTTTTGCAAAAGGCGGAGGAACAAGTGGTTCAAGATACCAGGTTGAGCCTAGGTCAGATGATATTCCTGTCCTGAATAAGATAAAAGCAGACCCTTCAAAATACATTGATGGAATCAGCATAACAGCAACCAAGGATGGCAAGACAGTCACTCCTGCTGCCAGCAAGAGATTCTTTGTCAGCATAATGGATAATGCTGTTGCAGCATATGAAGCTAAAGGAGCCACATCTTCTGGTTTGTTTACCAAGTCTGATGAAAATAGGCTTTTGGGAGACGTGCAGGAAGCAAAGGCTGGCCAGAAATATACTTTTACGCATATTGATGACAATAGCGGTATTAAATATGAGATTTCTTTCAGGCTCAAGACCATTGACTTTGGAAGTGCAACAAACACCCAGTTCTTGATACAATATGTTGCTGGCAAGGCTTCTGGCGACCCTTGTGCAGGTGCTTTAGGCCAAAGAAGCCCTATGACCTGGAAGGTTACATTCACTTCTTATGATGCAGATAAGTATGGCAGGGTAACAGACCAAAAATCAGTTGATCCGACAACAGGAGAAGTTCAGGAAAAAACAATTCCAATACAGGTTGTTTGTGATCCTAAACAAGAATTAAAAGCAAAAGGCGCAGAACCAACTCCTGTAACACCTGTTGCTGGACCAAAGATATCTTCAGTTGTACTCTTGCCAGAAGGCGTGAGAACTCGGGGTGACACGCTTGTGTCAGACAGTAAAAATGTGCTAATTGTTTCCAAAGACCAGGAAAATGTTTTACTGCAGGTCGTGCTCTCAGAGCCTGCTGATGAAGTCAAGGCAGACATTACATATGATTCAACCACAGTTTCATGGACCTTGCAAAAAGATGCTTCAGAACCTAAAAAGTATGTTTCCGCTGAAAAACTAAACTTGAAAAGCGCTGCACTAAGCAAGATTGTAATTACAGTCAAGAAAGACAGTAAAGAAACTGACAGTAAAACATATGAGTTTGGTGAGGCAGAACCAACTCCTGCAGCTGCTGGACCAAAGATAGAATCCGCAAAATTAGGAGATATGGATTTAGTACCAGATAAGATGGCATATGTTCTTCCTGGAACTCAAACATTGTTTATTGCTGTTACAGACTACGCCACCAAAGTTGAGGTAGATGGTACATTAATTAAAGGCGATTTAGAAAAACACCCTGGAATTAAAAATTTATTCATCAAAGAAATGATTGATATTAAGCCAAAACAATCAGATGAAGTAACAGTTACTGTTTATAAAGATGACAAAATAACTGATCAGAAAAAATATTTGTTTAGCGCCCCTTCTGATAAAATCGTAAATATGGAATTACTTGTAAGCTATAGCCCAGAAAGATATGACGGAATTAAGATGAAAAAAGAACAGACTGACAGTAAGTATGTTTTTTATATTGATAAATTAGAAGATAACTATGAATTAAAAATGTATTTCGCAAATGGGACAGGCGTTAAGGTTAACGATGAAACTTTTAATACAGGCCCCCCAAATACTATTGCAGACAGCGGCAAAGGAAGCGAATTAGTAGGTCAGCAAATCCAAATAACTTTACTGGGCGAAGAAAACAAAGAGTTAGATACAGCGCAAGTTCATTATTTGGCTGCAGAAGAGGTTTCATCACGTGAAGCAGAATGGGATACAGATTGCGACGGCATTGAAAAATGCGAAGATTATACTTCTCTTCAATACAAAAAAGTATATGATCATAGTATACAAGAAGGCTGTGAACAAAATAAGTGTAATGTGGAGGGTTTGTGTGGTTATAAACTTAATAAGTGTATTACAGTAGATTGTAGTAGAGTTGATGCTTGTACAGATTATACTGTTGCAGGGGAGTATGTTTGTGTTAATGATGCTTGTAAGAAAAGATTGTCTTGCTTGTGGAATCATGAAAAGAATATTTGTGCTCCAAAAAAAGGCATCATAGAAAGCATAACTTTGGGCGGCGTAGACTTAAAAGAAGAAGAGGAAGTTACTGTTCCAAAAACAGGAATGCAGGATTTAATAATTAAATTAAATCAAGAAGTTGATAGGGTGTATGTTTATGGAAGTTATGGTGCTAGTCTTTTGATGGGTGATTTAAAGCAAAAAATAGATCCTACAACATATGGCCCAATGAAACTGAACTTGTCAAAAGTCATAACAGCACCAAAAGGCAGGAAATACGGCAATATAGGTGTGGATGTATACAAGGATGGGATGCAGATAGATCATAAGAGGGTTAGGTTTACGGTTGTGCCTTTGAGTGTGGGTAGTTACTGGACTTCAATGAGCGTCTCTGACTGGACAGAATCTTCTGATTTATTACAGTTAGTAAAAATGTTGGATACACAACCAGACCTGCTTCAATTCAAAATAATAACGGGTAAAAAAAAAGGCAGTGAAATCAATATACCTGTCAAAGAATTGGGTGTATTAGTTCCAGATCCTTGTTCAAGATTAACAGATTGTTCTGATTATGCTGTTAAGAATACTTGCTTTTACGATCCTTGCAGTTTTACTTGCCAATGGAACGATGCCACGAAGAAATGTGAAAAAGGCTGGGCAGGATAAAATGCCATCTAAACTCTTCCTATCCCAACTAAAACCTGCATTTAATCTTTGTAAAAAAAACAAAGGTTTCTTCCTATTATCTTGTTTCATTGACCTTGTTTTCTTCTTGATATTGTTGGCTGTGAATTATTTTTTTCTTATGAGTGTTAAGGATTTTATTGTTGGGTTTATTGATGCTGTTCAGGAGAATTTTGCAGGTGTTTTGGAAAAAAACCTTACTGTGATTTCTCCTGGTATGATTAAGACTCCTGAGTTAATGAGTGCGTATCATTTGATACTTAAGTATGTTGTTGTTTTTGTGTTGATTGCTTTGCTTGTCTGGATTGTTTTCAAGGGGATTAATTGGTTTATTGCGAATAGATTGATAAGAAAAGTTAAGCCAGGGGATTTCATCAAAAGATTTATTGCTCACACTTTTCTTGCCTGCATCTGTTTATTTATTATCATGGTTATTGCAACTAATCTTGTTGCTTATTCTTCTTCTAGCTTTCTTCCTTTGTTTGGCTCAACTACTGCAAGGTTTATCACGCTTGTTTTAATCTGGCTTCTTTCTTACTTCCTTGCTGTTTCATACTCAACAAACTTGACTTGTAAAGAACTCATGAAAGCAGGAATTAAGCATTACAAAGAGCTAGTTCCTGCGCATTTATTCATTTTCATTGGTTTTCTTTTGTTGTCTTATCTTACTGTGGAGTCAATCAAGCTTGATTTCTGGGCTCCTGTTTTCTTTGCTTTAATCATAACAATCCCCTTCGTGACATATGGAAGAATTTATATAGTAGTAGTTGTAAATAAAGTGTTAAAAAGAGGACGATGAGAGCTGAATCATTTTTTATGGTTATTGTTGGCATCTTTGCATTAGTTATTGTAGTGCACAGTACTCCGACAGGCATGGCTATGAAGCAGCCGTTTAGTATTTTTATTCCTGGCGGCTTGGATATCCGTGATTTGATTATTCCTGGTGCAGGCCAGGCTGTTCAGGTTGAGATGCCTTCTGCTGCAGGCGGTGTTCCTGACTGGAACAATTTAAGGCCGGTTAATGTTGAGTTTTATGCTGACAGCATCATGGTTCCTCCTGTGATGAATGAATATAATTTTTTGCCTTTGAAAAAGGATGATATGAGGACTTTTTCAGGCAAGTTTGGCCCGTATTCAGAGGATTACAGAAAATATTTTTATGTAGAGCTTTGTTCATATGTCCTCTCCCAGCCAGAGATGTTTGGTTGTGAAAAAATAAGGGACTTGAATTTCATGGATGGGTATATTACCTTTGCGAGAGGTTACGACTATGACGAGTTTATTGCTGGTTTGGCTATGCGGAATTTTGGTGCTTATTATGTTGTACAAAGCACAGAATTCGGTCCGTTAGCTACAAGTAACAAGGCTGTGATTAATTTAGTTTAAATTCCGAGAAAACTGAAAAATTTACGATTTCTTATTTATATGCCGGAGTGTGCTTGTTTTTTTCTGAAAATATTTTAATCTGCTTGAAATATTTCCGGATTTTAAGCAAAAACGCATTTTAATATCAAAATCAGTTTTTATTTCTATGAGAGCAATAGCTACTGCAGGGATTATTGCATGGTCTTTTTTTCTTACAGTTCCTTTCATTGGCAGGCAAATATATCGTGAGAATTTCAAGAAGCAGGAGTGTGTTGTTGAGAGTAAGGAAATTGTGCCTGATGAAAGTGTTCTTGAAAAGACTGTTTCAGATGTTAAGATTTCACTGCCTTGGAAAAAGTACAGCAATGTTGTTGACTGTTGTTCTGGAATATCTCCTTTTAGGGGTATTTGCTTTTTTATGAAGGATGATACAAGGGTTATTTATAAGTTTGATGCTGTGTCAGAGAAGTATCTTGACAAGTCTCTTGAAGTATTGCAGATATGGGCGTCTGATGATCTTTACAGCATGTACAGGCATATTGATAAGAATAAGAATAGGATTATTGAAGCTTCTGAAGCAAAAGGCTTGTATGCTAGTCTTTCAGGGCAGAGGTAAAGTCCTCTAATATGTCTTCTGTAGATTTATTTTCTGCTGGTATTTCTTCAGCAGTAGGCTCAACAACAGTTTCATTTGTTGTGTTTTCCTGCAGTATCTGCGTTAGATTTATCATTTCAGGCGTGACCACAGCACCTGTTGGCTGTGCAGGCTCTTTGAAATAAATATACCCAAATGCTGAAGCAATTATTGCTATCAGTATGATTGCAATTGTGATTATCCATTTTTTTCTGTTTGATTCCTGTTCTATGATTATTTCCTTGTTGTTGTTTTTCTTGTTTTGTATCTCTTCATGTTCTTTTGATTCTCTGCTGAAGCTTTCTTCAAGAAATTCATTTATGTCCTGTTCATCTTCCTCCGGCTCTTTTTCTTCTGGTTCTTCTTTTTTTTCTTCAGGCTTTTGCTCAAAATCAGAAATCAGTTTTGCTTTTTCAAAGCTTATTGGCTTTATCTCTACTTTGCTGTCTGAGGATGCAGGCTTTTGAGGTTCTGGGTTTTCTTCGGCTTTTTCTTCAGGAACATTCTCCAGTTGTTCTTCTTCAACAGGCTGTTCTTCATCTCCTGGTGACTTTTCAGGCGGCTTTGGTGCACTGCAGCAGCCTTCTGGCTGTTCTTTCTCTAGTTCTTTTATTTTCTCATCAGTTTCTATGGACTTTCCTACATCCAGAGAGTAGTCATATCTTGCCAAAATCCCACCTAGAGCCTGAGAGTTGAGGATAGTATTTAAATCTTACTTCAATAGAAAGTGTTTTTTTTACTTGAATATCTGTACTCTTTTGCCAAATATTTTCTGCATCCAGCTTATTTTGTGCTGTTCTCTTCTTAGGCGATTGCCTGTTATCCAGAGAATTATGCCTAACACAAAGTATCCTGCTATTGATGCCCATACTTTTGGGACGAAAAATGCCCAGTATGCTATGTATCCCTCTGCAACCGGCTTTAGTGTTCCCAAGAAGCCGAGAAAGGACATTATTTTGTGCTGCCCGAAAAGTGCAAGTATTGCTGCTATTATGCCTACGAGAAAAGTCATTGCTGCCAAGGAGGCCAGGGCATCGCCCATTGATTTTTTTTGCAGCATTAGTATTACTGCGCTTGCCACAACAAGCCCTGCTGAAATTAATGTCAGCTTCACAAGGTTTGGCGGAAGAATAAACACGTCTGGAGGAAATAATAATATGATTGCAAAGGGCACAAGAAATGCAAGCCCTGTTATGTATATCACTGCCACTATCCATCCAATTATCCATGCAATTACAGCACTCTTTTTTTCAGTCATTAAATATAGAATTAAAATCTGCCTTTATAATTTTTTTGGTTAAAAACCAAGAAGTTTCAGTACTGCTCTTTCCCACTCATTTATTTCTGAAACTCTTGTTTCTGCATCTTTTGCTGCAAAACTTTCTGGCCCGATTGGCTCGTAGAAGTTTCCGCAGTTTAGATTAAAATCGTGCAGTATTTCATGAAGTTTTGCTGCTTCTTCTTCTGATAGGCGCTCGCTGGCAGCTCCTGTAATTTTTCCGTCTTTTAGTGTGAGTTTTGTTCTTTTTTTCTCGAGAATTTTTCCGTGCACTAATCTCAGCTTGCCGCAGAGTGTTTTTCCTTCTGGAATTCCTGCCATGCCGTATTTGTCAAACGCGACCCCTAATTGGCAGTTGTCGCATCTTGCTTCCGCTGATTCATAAGCGATTCTTCTCTGCCGTTGCGCTTCTGCTCGGTATATTTCTTTTATTTCTTGAAGATTTGGCTTTAATGTGTTTGAGTTTTGCATCATTGCTCTTATTGCTGTATCTGTTTCAGCCAGAACTTTTTGAAGAGGCAGCACGCCCTCTGGCATGTCTGGAAAGTCTTTTTTCATTCTGAATATCTTGTATTCTTGTCTTGCTTTGCTTAAGTATAGTGCGTGAAGTCTTGTCATTTTTCTTCTCCTCTTTCTTGTTGCAGTATTTTGCCTGCGTGCCTGTGCGCAAGATGCAGTGGCTCAGGCAGTTTGTGAGGGGGCATATTCAGTTTCTTCACTAACTCAACTGCATTTTTCAGGGAAATCATGTTTCCCACAGATATATAGAGTGGTTTTGCATGCTCTTTTGTCTTAACCAATTCCCCTCTTGTTTCATTTAATATCTTTATTTTTTCCCCTTCAATCTCGCCTGCAAGCAATTTTTTTGCAACACCTATTGCTGGTTTTGCAAGCTCTGCTCCGACAAATGTTGCAAGCCCGCATTTTAATGGGTGTGATATTCCGTGTCCTAGAATCATCAGCACTTGCGGTTCGCTCTCAAGGTCGTAATATGTCTGTAGTATTGCTGGTCCGTCCCTGAATGCGCGATACCCTGGAATGTACTGCATTGGCTGTTTTGATATGGAGTGTTTTTTCTCGATTATCTCTTTTTTTTCCAGGTCATAGACGATTGCTGCGCAAAGAATCTTGTTGTCAAAATAAGTAACGTCAAATCCTGCAATTGTTTTTATCTCAGAAAGCTTTAATTCATCAGATGCACTCACTTCTTTTGCGATTTTTCTCTGTATGTCTCTTAGTTTCCTTGTGTCTGTTGCCATCTTATGTCCCTTCTTTTTTGCTGTAAATGATGTCAATTGTGGTCGATATTTAAAGCTGGTGTTTTTTAATCACTGAATTAGAATAAATTTATAATCGTTTTAGGTTCTTTTTGATGTGTTTCTCTATTGGCATCTCTCTTAGCCTGATATTTTCTTCCAGCCCCTGGATTATTACGTTGTTATCCATAGTCCTTAAGTCCAGGAATTTCTCTGATAACTGTGTTTTTGGCTTGACTTTTAGTTCTTCTTTTTTGACTCTCATATTTTTATTTATTTGCGCCTCATATTTAAAGCTTTTCCTATGTTGGTATACTTATCCCCACACCAATTTTAGAAATATTTATATATCTGAAAGTCGCATCACTGTTCAGTTAAAAAGGGGGTACGCAATTGGGGGTTGAAACAAAAGTTTATTCATTGGCTTCTGTTGAAGATATGCACAGTATAAAGGACAATAGGGGCTGCACGTATTTTGCTGTTTTTGTGGAGACATTTCTGGATTGTTTTTTAGTTGAGCAGTTGTATGATGAGCGGATGAAATCAAGTGAGGCAGTGTATATTTCTCTTGACAGGGAAGTTGCCAAGACTCTTTCTGAGCAGGGAATTCCTCGCAGTTCTGCATCATTGTTTTTTGCAGACAGGGGCGGAGAGCTTCCGCAGTATCTGAAAAGTAAATATCAACATGCAGAATTAGTCTGAGGAGTTCAGTTTTTCTTGTTTTAATTGTTTTAGCCGAGTCTGTATTTTGCGGGCAAATAATAGTCTCTCTTCCAGCGCGCTATGCTGCGGTGCTTCAGGTTCAAGCACTATTGTGTCGTGTATGTCTGCAATCAGGGTGCATAAAAGATAGTATGTTGTTTGCTCAGCCATGCTGCCAAATCTCATTTGTTCTATTGGCTTGTTTTTATCTTTTGCAAACTGGATCAAATTCTTCGCTACTTTTGAAGCAATAGAGGAGTCTCCTGCTTCAAGCGCAAACCGTGAAAAGTATCCGCTTTGCTCGTCTGTTAGGTTTATCTTCTGCAGCATAGGTGATGGCGGAATATAATCATTTGCTACCAAAAACTTGTACGCCTCTGCAAAAAGCACAGGATTTTTTGTTTTAAGGGAGTTTAAGTTCTTGATGAATGTCTTTTCTGCTTCTGCCAGTCTTTTGACTGAACCAGCAAGATCATTAGGGTCAAACTTGTATGGGGGAAACTGAGGCCCTACTTTCCTGTGAAATGAAGGGTTTTTTTCTATGTCTGTTAAAAACTGCTGTACGTCAAAATCAGGGATAAAGCACAGGTGAAGGTCGTATGCTTTTCCACTTTTGTCAAAATGAAGTGCGTGCGGATCTCCGTTATACCTGAAGTGGAAAGTGGTGCCTTCTTCTGTTTCATATGCAAAGCCAAGCACTTTTTCCTGGAAATCTTTTGTAAGTTCTGGCCTTCCATCTACGTCAAGTTTTAGAACTATGTTTGATGCTCCGCATTCTTCATCTGTTATCTGGGCAAAAGGCAGTTTTTTCCTTCCTTTAACCTCATACAGTTTTCTGTCCTGTAATACGTAATTCACTTGCATCGTCTCTTTTTAAGTATACATTTCCGTATACTGGCCTCATATATAAACTTTGCTGTTATAGAGAATAAATATGGTCGTGGTTTATAAAACTTCGTATTTTAATCACCAAAGGGTGACTACTTTAATTTCTTCCTTTCAGCCTTGTCAGAAATAATTGCAGAGTTGCCTGTTGGATCCTCAATAATGATCTTGAGCTTTTCATTTCCCCAGAGGACTTTTTGTAATTTCTTGAGTAAATTCTTTGCTTTTTTCTTTGCAGCAGCATCTTCTTCATTTTCTTTGATGTATTCAATCTGCTCTTTTATTTTGTTAATAATCCCTTCGACATTTGTCACAAATCCTTGTGATGCAGGTCCTGGTTCTATTGAGCCGACGTGAGGTATCTTTACAGTGGCTTCTGAGCTTTTGATGATGCGAATATTAAGGTCAGGTTTGCCTTTCACTTCAATAGTGCATTTGCAGGGCTCTTTTTGTTCTGCTGCCTCGACATCTGACTTAAAGAATTTGCATGACTCGCACTTCATGGAAAATACAAACAGCTTTCCAAAAAAAGGAACCTCTGTTTCTGCCTCGCTTAATGTCAATGTTTTGTTCCTGCACATAGGACACATCTGTCCTTTTAGTGTGTTGACTTTCTCTTTTTTAGCCATAAAGAAATAGAATAATAATTTAATTTAAAAATGTTACTATTGCCAATAGCATCAAGCATAGTCTGCATAAATACCTTGTGAAAATGGATAATAAGCGGTTTTAGAATCAAGATGAAGCGCAGTATTGCGCTTTACTGTACTTGCTGAACTTCAGACATGTGCTTTGTCTTGTGGATTGTTGCAAAAGAAGGTGTCACAACAATGTAATCCTCTCCAAAGCCTGCAATCTCTCCGTCAATCGCGTCTGTTGTTTTCTTCAGCTTGTTAATTGCTCTTTTCAGCTCAATCAAGTCTCTTTCTTTTAGCGGTTTAATATTAACTAAAGCGATTGTGTGTCCTTCTCTTAATGAGTCAAGGATTGGTTTCATGTCTTCAAAGTCTTCTAGGATGAATGGCCGAACCAATATTTTTGTCCTAGGCTCTAGTGCTTCTGAATCAAGCTCAACATAGCCTTCTTCTTCATTTAGTTCCTCAAATTTAGGACTTGTTATCTTGGCTTTTATGGATGAGAAAAAATTCTTCATATTTTCAACCTCCTCGACGAAATAATGACTCTTTTTAAACTCTCTTTACTTTAGAATAGTATAAGTATGCATGTATATAAATCTTTTGATTTTTATTTTATCTAAACGCAATCTTTTTAAATGGCACATAATTCTTTACATGCATGGCCAATAGACGGGGAAGTTACAGGAGAAAAACAAGGAAGCTGATGTCAAAGCATTTTCGTGAAAAAGGAAAAATCAGCTTGACAAAGTATTTTGCAGAATATAAAGATGGTGATAAGGTAACTCTTCAGGCAGAGCCTGCTGTCCAGAAAGGAATATATCATTTAAGGTTTCATGGAAAAACAGGGATAATAAAGGCAAAACAAGGCAATTGTTACTCTGTCGAAATAAAGGATGGCAGCAAGCCAAAGAATCTTATCGTGCACCCTATTCATCTAACGAGGTTAAAATGAAGACACAAATTTTAAGCGAGACTCCAGTCACTGCTGCTGAAGTCAAGGATGAGCTGAAAAAAATAAAGAAAGAGCATAAGGAGCTTAATTTCAGGGCTCAGAAGACAGAGGATTATCTTAACCAGATTGTTTCTGATTCCAAGAAGACAGCAGAACTAGTTAAAAAATTAGAAGCCTTGAAAATCCCCAGGTTAAGAGAGCACCAGATTGCAAAATTAGCAGACATCATGCCAATAACTGAGAAAGACGTAAAGTTTGTTCTTCAAGGATATGCTATTACTGTTACAAAAGAGAATATGAGCAAGATTGCAAAAACTATTGCAGAGTTTGCTTAAGGCTTTTTCTGTCACCCACATCAAGTAAGTCATAAAGTTTATATACTCCTGCCATTTACAGGGCTTTATCAGATGAGAATACGACTAGTAAAGGAGCATAGTAACCATGGAAGCGAAAGAACAAGAAAGAGTTGCAAAGCCAGTAGATCAGAAGGCTTTAAAGGAAGAAACAGCTGTTGTTCTAGATTTCTTGCCGCATGGTTATCCATTCGATAAAAGGCCTAGTCATAAGAAAAGCCCTATTGCCCAGGCAATTGGGAAAGAAAGATTTGTTCTTCTTGAGCTTGTTCCTAAGAAAGATGTTTTCTTGCAGCCTTATGAAGAGGTTTACATAGGAGAGGGCAAGAGGGACAAGATTCATCATATTGTCGGCAAACTGCCAGTAGACAAGCTTACATCAACTGCCAAGACAGAACTGGAGTTTGTTGTTAAGGAATTAGTTAAGAAGAAAGAGAAGAGTTTTGTGGAGTTTTTCAATACAGCACAGTCACTGACTACAAGGATGCATCAGTTGGAACTGCTTCCTGGATTGGGTAAGAAGCATATGTGGGAGATACTGGAGAAGCGGGATGAAAAGCCTTTTGAGAGCTTTGATGACCTTAAAAAGCGCATAAAGCTCATGCCAGACCCTGAAAAAATCATTAATAAGCGTATTTTGGCTGAAATAGGCGGAAAAGAGAAGCATTGCATATTTGTAGACTTTTAAGGCGTTCTTTTTCTAAATAAAAACATTTATATACTTTTTATGTTTTAATTTCTTTACAAGGGGTGATTTTAACATGGCAGAAAAGAAGTATGAAGGAAGATGCATGAAGTGCAAGAAGCAAGTTAAAATCAAGGATCCTAAAGAAGTCACTATGAAAAATGGTATGAACGCAGCGAAAGGTGTTTGCCCGCACTGTGGAACAAAAGTCTTTAGAATCCTTGGCAAGGCCAAGTAAATTGTATGCTTTGGAAATCTTCGGATTTCCACTGATTTTTTTTTAAGGGGGTGTTGGATATGTCTGTAAAAGATAAAATTATGCTGCGTATGCAGATTCGAAGCAATATTCTTGAGAAAACTTCTATAAAGAATAGGCGTTTGGCTGAAGAAATTGCCCGAAAGTGGGCTAAATTATAAAAGAATTATTTACGTTTCTTTTTTGTTTTTTTAGAAGGCTTTTTTTGCAGTGCCTTTTCTACGACTTTCTCTTTTTTCTCTTGTTCTTTAAGTTCTCTTTTCTCTTCTTCTGCTTCTTTTATAGTTGCTCTTGCAAGCCTTTTCTCTTCCTCTAGTTCCTCTATTGATTGCTTTCTTGCCAGTTTTATGAATGTTCTTTCGCCAAACTGCAGTAGTTTAACAAAGAAATACAGGACTATGAATAACACGATTACTGCTAATAAAGTGAACCAGTCTAGTGTGATGTTTGTATAAACTATGCTTATTGCAATGTATGCCTGCAGATTTACTGGAAGCGGCGCGCATATAAAGAAGGTGATTGATTTTGGAAGTGCCTTGAAAAAGCTTGTCAGCATAAGCGTGACTGCCTCTACTGCAACAATTATACATATTATTGTGCTTATTGGGTGAAGCTCGTAATTTATGATTGAGCCAGGGCTTGAAAGATTGAATACATAACGAAATAAATCAATAGAAACAAACAAGAGCACTATGCTGTTGCCTACTGCCGTGTTCCACCCAAGTTCGTCTCTGGTCCATTTTCCAAAATAAAATGTCATCAAAACAAGTGCGACTATAAGAGGTGTTATCATCCATATCATGGAGGGATTGACTGCTGGTGCTTCTAGAAGTTCAATAAGTCTTTGCCATACCGTGGGTATTAACACTTCTATGATGTATCCCATTTTCAACCTCTTTTTTAGTTAATTAAATAATAGTTATATTTAAACTATTCTTTTATTATGCCGTATCCAATCAAGCGCCATCTCTGGCCTACTCTTCTGCTTATTGTTACTTTTGCTTCGTTTTCTGCGCATATTGGTCTCTTGAGTGTGCACTCTACTCTTTTTTTGCCTATCTCATTCACTATGCCTACTGTTGCTGCTGAGTTTACATTAAGCATCAGGAATTCTCCTTTTTTTATTGGTTCTACAATCAATTTGTCTTTTGCTCCGACAACTCTGTCAAGCAAGTGAGTTTCAAGTTTGAGGTTGTACCATACTGGCGGAAGTTTTCCTGGCTTGCCCACTACACTGCCGACTAGTTGGTCTGACTTTACAATAGAAGGATCCAGCTCAGTCATTGCAGCCATGCTTCCTCCTGGATGAACTGAATCAAGCGATGCTCCGCCAGCCATTAAGCTTGCTATTTTTGATTTTAATGGCTTCCATTTTTTGTCTCCAATAGAATATCCTGGCAAAATCTCTATCTCATCACCATTCTCTAGTTTTCCTTGTTTTATTGCTCCTCCAAGAACACCGCCTTTTATCTTTTCAGGAGCAGATCCTGGCTTGTTTATGTCAAAGCTTCTTGCAACAAACATTATGGGGTCTTTGTCCAGGTCTCTTTCTGGTGTTGGGAACCTTTTTTGTATTTCTTGAAGCAACAGGTCGATATTGATTGAGTGAAGCGCGCTTATTGGTATTATTGGTGCGTCTTTGTATTTTGTGTTTTTCAGGAATTCCTTTATTTGCTTGTAATTTTTTTCAGCCTGTTCTTCTGATACAAGGTCTATCTTGTTTTGCACAACAATGACTTTGTCAATGTGCATTATTTCAAGTGCCATCAAGTGCTCTTGTGTCTGGGGCTGCGGGCACTCCTCATTTGCTCCGATTAATAATATCGCGCCGTCCATTATGTTTGCTCCGCATATCATCGTCGCCATCAGGCTCTCGTGTCCAGGAGCATCGACTAATGAAGCTTTTCTTAGAAGTTCTGCTTCTCCTCCGCATTTTTTGCACTTTGAAGTTACATTGTAGCACTCTGGTTCAGGGCATTTTGTGCATTTGTATATGCTCATGTCTGCATACCCTAATCTGATTGTAATTCCTCTCTTTATTTCTTCAGAATGAGTGTCTGTCCATTTGTTTGTAAGGGCCTTAACCAGCGTAGTTTTGCCGTGGTCAACATGCCCAATAAGACCTATGCTTATCTCTGGCTGGACAGCTTCTTCTTTCTTCTTAGAACTTTTTTTCTTAGTTGTTTTTTTGGTTGCTTTCTTTTTACCCATCTATGTCAGAAAAGTAACTATTCTTTTATAAAGGTTACTCAATTATAGCTATACTATACTACAGAAATGCTTTTATATTCTCTGTTCTTAATAATCAGAATGCATGCTAATGTTATTGAACCAGAAAACATTACGTTATATGTGCCAGCAATAGGAGATACTGATATTTCTCCTCAAGAAGAAATAGATACTAACACACTTGTGGGATTAATGTCGCGCGTATTCCCAGATATTTATTCTAAATTTCGTATTCTTTCTGTTTTTAAAGAACCGAAAGTTCCTGATATTTTTCCAGCATTACAGGTTGAGCGCTTTTTTAACCAACCAATGGGTCTTAAAGGGTGTGTTGATTATTTAATTGAAACTTTCGGCAGAGAAAAAGAAGCACAACAATACCTAGCATCTGTTCAGCAGCAGGCATAATAAACCTTGCAATTTAAGACTAACTGTTCTTTCCCTACTTTACTCTGAATATTCAGCGCCGGAGGCGGGATATTCAGTCACCCAGCCTATGACGTTTGAACCCGCATAGCACTTGGGGGTGCTGCTCAATCTTCAGTCGAGCGCGTTTACCAAATTCCGCCACTCCGGCATGCTGAAAACACAAAGCTTTTATACTTCGTGAATATTATTTCTTATTACTTGGGAGTGCAACTTGATTTCAGTCGTGCGTTGGCCAAATTCAGCCACTTCTTTTTTATTCTTAACAGAAATTATTCTTTATATGTGTTTACGAGAAAAATCCGGAAGAATTTCGAGGCAAAATAACGGTTTTGGTGTATATGTTGCGTATCAATAATATTTTTATACTTACGAGTTTTCTCTTAAATTATGTTCCAATTAAAAAACTCTGGCAGATTATATGTTCCTTTGGATGACATTGAGCTGGCAAAGTATTTGTTTTTTGAGAGAATAATTGCCTCTGCAAGAGACCGGCCTGATTTTGAGGTTGTTGATTTTGAGGAGAGCGGGCATGTGGGACCGAATAAGGCGCATTTCTTTTTGTTTAGGAAGGATTCCCTGCCTGAGACATATTTCAGGAGAAGGATTTTGTTCCGTGACGAGCCTGTTTATCATGCTGGAAAAAGAGTGGAGCATTCTTTTGAAGTGGATATTGCAGCGTATGTCGGAAATTGGCGCATGGTCAGCAGTCTTGATTTTGAGAGGGACTTATTCGGGCCAAAGCACTGGGGCTGGATTGAGGATCCTTTGGATCTGGATGACAATCCTTGTGATTCTTCAGTCATTCATGCATATTGTTCTCAGAAATTAGACAATGCCCGGATGGCTAGGCTTGAGGAAAAAGTTGATAAGCTTAGGCATCTGCTTAACTGAAATCTATTCCTCTCCAGGTTTTGCCATGTGCGTTCTCATGCTGTCCATCATGCCGTAGACTTTTACTCCTGCAAGGACTTTTTTGTCTGGCTGTAATAGTCTTGGTTTGTCGTCAAGCATTGTGACCAATAGTAATGCCGTGCTTTCTACGCCGTCTACTTCTTCAGAGCAAATGTTTAGTATCACAATGCACTGCTGTCCTATTAACTCTTCTATCTTGTAGCTTTCTTTAAGGTCTGCAACTACTTGTGTGTCTCTCTCTGCAGGCCCTAGGTCAAGAAGTAATATGAATTCATCTTTAGTAGGGTGTTGTTCTGCGCCTTTTATTGTTGCAGCTCTGATTTCAAAATCATCAAAATCTTTTAATCTTTCTTTTACAGGGTCACATTTCATGATTATCACCTTTTCTTTTCTAATTTTCTTTATCTATTTAAGTTTTTTCCTGACTACATAAAATATTTCATTTCCTTCTTTAATAAGCTTAAACTCATAACCAAGCCTTGTGAGCATCTGCTCAAGCCATCTCCTGAATGGGTACTTCATTGGCTTTCCTGTGACTTTTTTTGTTGCAAAACTTATCACGAGCCAGTCTGCATTGATTGCTTTTATCAAGGCTTCGCTTGTTTTTCTTCCTTTTTTTCTTTCAATCTCGTCCAGCACTTTAAAGAGAAAACAAATATCTGCTTTTGGAAGTTGCTTAAGCATCTCTGGATTATTGGCAGCTTCAATAAGATTCAAGGGTGTTGCTTTTCCTTTTATTCCCAGTTTCTTGAAGCATTTGTCGAGGAAATCGCAGTCAGCCTCTGTAAGGTCTGATGCATAGTATTCTGCGTCTGTTTTCATGAAAGGATAGCTTACTGGATTCATGCCGCATCCTAAATCTAAAATCACTTTCGGCTCTCCTGTTATTGCAAATATTTTTGCATAAATTACAGGATAAATTGGTAATCTTTCTTTGGTTGACAGGTGCGTCTCTAATATTTTTTCATAATCTCCGGATTCAAGATATTTTTCTCTTTCTTGTGATGCTTTTGTGAGGAACACGCCGTACACTCTTCTTAATACAGCTCGAACGTGTTTTACCGCCTGCTTATACTCCTCAGACCTTGCCCTTCCTTCCTGCACAGCCTGCATTGCTTTAGGATTCTGCTTGAAATACTTGATGACTTCTGCCCTGACAAATCGGTCTTCTATTGCATTAAACTCTTTTTTTTCTTTTATTTTTGCAATCAGTTCTTTTACACTCATATGGGTGTTCCTCTTAAATCAAATTTTGTTGTGTTTGTTATCCTGACTTTGATTGTCTGTCCTAGAATAAAATCACCAGATACTATGACTGGTTTGTAAGCATGGTTTCTTCCGACAAATGTGCCGTCTTTGCCGTGCTCGTCGATGATTATCTCTCCTTCCCAGTTTTTCCATTTTCTGTTCTGGCTGAATGCTGTCCACTCAAATTGTGAGCTCATCTTTCTTGATCTGTCTTTTGTCTCTCCTCCAGGTATTTGATTCTCTCTTTTTTCTGCTCTTGTTCCTGGTCTTGCGACAAATCTTGATATGTTCAGCACATCTGGTTTTATCTGGTCTATTAGAAGTAAGCTGTCCCTGAATTGTTCCTCGCTTTCTCCTGGAAATCCGACTATCATGTCTGTTGATATGCTTATCTCCGGGATTTCTTCCCTGAATCTTTCAACAACGTGCTTGAAGTCTGCTATTTCATATGGCCTGTTCATTGATTTCAGGACCTTATCATTCCCGCTCTGCACAGGAATATGTAAAAATTTAAACATTTTTTCATGCTTGAAGACCTTGATTAGTTCTTCAAGGTTTTGCAATACACTTTTGGGATTTGCCATTCCTAGTCTTATCTTGAACTCCCCTGGAATCTCAATTATTTTTTTCAGCAGCTCTGCAATGTTTGTGCCGATATCTACGCCATAGCATCCTGTGTCTTGTGCAGTTATCCAGATTTCCTTGCACCTGTCTTTGATGCACTGCCTTACTTCTTCTATTATTGCTTCAACAGAATAAGATATCAGGTCTCCTTTTATGAGTTTTACAGAGCAGTATGCGCATCGCCCTATGCATCCTGTTGCAATCGGCACTATTCCTACTACAGGGTTTTTTCTGACGCGGGGAAGGTTTATTTTGGGTTTCTTGTTGCTTGCAAGCACAGATATTGAGTTGTCGTGTATTGTTTCCTCTACAACAGAGACTATCTTGTTGATGTTGTGCGTGTTGATTAAAGACGCCTCTGGAACTAGCTCTCTTAATGGCTCGACAAGGTGTTTTGGTATGCATCCAGAAACTATTATTTTTTTGTAGGGGTGTTCTTCTTTTACTTTTCTTATTTCTCTTAGTGCAGAATCATCTCCTTTTACAGTGCAGATGTTAAGTATTACGATAAATGCATCTTCCACAGAATCAACTATCTTGAAGTCTGCTTCTGCGAGAAGCCCTTTCATCATCTCTGCTTCTGCAAAGTTTGCACTGCAGCCATATGTTTTTATGCATATGTTCGTGGTCATGTAAAAAAGAATAGGCAGGGAGTATTTAAAGTTTAAGAAAGAAGTTTAGTTAAGTTTAGGTGAGCCATTCCTTTTTGCAAGCTTTCTTGCCTTGGCCTGCTCTAGGCTAATTGCATGCCTGCACTCAACACACCACTTGCGCATAGGAGAATAACTCTTTATCTCTGCTCCGCATCTTTGGCATTTAACTAATTCATCCCCCATACTCTTGCATAGTACTGCATTATTTATAAAGCTATGCTTTTAGTGTTACTTTCAAGTAATTACCTATGCAAAACTTTCTATTTGGAAAGCAATATTAGAGAAAAACTTTTATATTTTAAGATTATTCCACTTTTTGATAGGGTTTTTCCACATTAAAACATAAGAGAATTTACCATATGGAAAACAACAATTTGAGCAGTAATGAGAAAAAAGTTCTAGATAAAATAGGTGGTTGTATCAAGGTAGATGTTCCTTCATTAGCTGAGAAAACAGGCCTTAGCAAGCCTACTGTAAGAAATATAGTGAACAAACTTACTGCTTCTAAATGCATCACACCAAAGGTATTAATGGGCCCTGCAGCACTAGGTCTGAAGCTTATGACAATATATGAGATTAGTTATCCTGCTTCTGTTGCTGCAAAAAGAGATATTGTAGAGCAGCACATTACTACAATGTTGCCTATAACACCTAATATTGCTTCTATCATAAAGATTAATCCAACACAGGCATTGGTGATATCATTTTATACCGGTCTGGAGCAGAAAGATTATGCTTTTAGCAAGACAATGGAGTGTTTTTTCAATAAAGTTGGAAAAGATTTTCCTATCAGCACTAAAGAATTATGGACGCGTCCTGCAAAGGACTTTTATTATGATCCAGACATATCCAAGTTTTTGAAAGGCATTGATGATTTTAATAAAAATTCAAAAAAGTAAGGAGGAAAGAATATATGGAAGAAATCCAGCAGCTCGGAGGCAATATTGAGCTTGCAGGTTTCAGGGAGCTTGATGGCGGCTCTATGATTATCCTGAAAAAGGTAATCGGCAGTTATGCAAGAAAGTTCTCTGACAGGCTTAATGGTATAGACAAGCTGTCCATTCGGATGAAAAAGGTCGGCAACAGCCAGTTTGAGCTTAGCGGCATGCTGGCTAAAGAAGGACAGCAGTTTAATTCAGAAGTCATTGAATATAATTTGTTTGTAGGCATGGACAAGCTTCTGAAAAAGATGGAAAGCTCAGCTTTAAAGTAAAAACCGAAACTTTAAATTATGTCTGTTATTTCTGGTAATTATGGATGCAGGTACTTTTGTTGGCGATGTTTATTATGAATTAGGTATGGAAATTGTGCCTGAATATGAGACCGCAGGTCGTATTGTACTTAAGATGGCTTGGGGGTATTACAGGAGCGCAGAGAATATGGAAGGCATGAGACAGTGCGAGGAGTTTCTTAAAGGTGATTTAAGTCCAGAAGCAAAAGCAATTTCTGTTGAGCAGGGGTTTGATAAGCTGCGCGCATTTAGCGAAGTGATGCAAGACGATCTTGGTCAAAAGCTACTTAATCATGCAGATGGAATTAGGTTATTAAAGATGAAGATCAAGCCCAAGGTAAAAGAGAGCATAACTAATTTGATTAGGTTTCTTGACTCTGAAGAGTTTCGTGGCTTCTAATAACAAATCTCATTAATAATAGAACATTTGTGAGATTTGCTAAATAGCACATCTCGTATAGAGAAAACGCCAAAAGCAAAAGTTAACGAGATATGCTATAAAACTGAAAACATTTATAAATAGTTATTTTATTCTCCTGTTTATGTTCCAGAACCATATAAAAGAACTATTGAAAAAAACATTAAAGGCAAAAGAGATAGCTCTAGAGATTCCTCCAGACTCTAAGCTTGGTGATTTTGCTTTTGCTTGTTTTGCTTTTTCTAAAGAGCAGAAAAAGAGCCCTGTTGACATTGCTAAAGAGCTTGCTGAGAAGATAAAGCCAGATGATTTCATAAAAGAAGTAAAGGCCACTGGCCCTTATGTTAATTTCTTCATTAACAAGGCAAAGCTTGCAGAGAATACTTTGCAGGATATTTCAAAAAAGAAGGATAAGTATGGCCATTCTGGTATTGGCAGCAAAGAAGTTGTTGTAGTGGAATACCCTGCCCCTAACACAAACAAGCCTTTGCATCTTGGGCATATGAGGAACATGGCTCTTGGTGTGAGCATGGCAAATATTCTTGAGAGCCAGGGATGCAAGGTCCAGAGAGTTAACTTGAATAATGACAGGGGAATTCATGTTTGTAAGAGCATGCTTGCTTACCAAAAGTGGGGTAATGGAAAAACTCCTGAAAAAGAAAAGAGAAAGCCAGATCATTTTGTTGGGGATTACTACGTTATGTTCTGTCAGAAAGCCAAGGAAGATCCTAAGTTAGAGGATGAAGCGCAGGAAATGCTGAGAAAATGGGAGGCTGGTGACAAGGAAGTAAGAGCTTTATGGAAAAAGATGAACACCTGGGCTTTCAAGGGTTTTAAAGAGACTTACAAGCATTTTGGGCTTCCTAAGTTTGACAAGGAATACTTTGAGAGCGAAACATACAAGCAGGGCAAGGAGATTGTCATGCAGGGTGTTGAAGACGGGATTTTCAAGGAAAGAGAAGATGGCGCAATTGTTGTTGACCTGAAAAAGCAAGGTCTTGGTGAGAAAGTCTTGATTAGGGCAGATGGCACAAGTGTTTATGTTACTCAGGATTTGTATCTTGCTCAGTTAAAGCACAAGGATTTTAATTTTGATAAGTCTATTTATGTTGTTGCTACAGAGCAGAATTATCATTTTAATGTATTGTTTACTTTATTGAAGAAATTAAAGTATTCTTGGGCAGATGGTTGTTATCATTTTGCTTATGGAATGGTTCTCTTGCCAGAGGGTAAGATGAAGTCAAGGGAAGGCACTGTTGTTGATGCAGATGACTTGATGCTTGAGATGGAAGATCTTGCAAGAGAAGAGATAACAAAAAGGCACAAGGACTTAGAGGAAGAGACTGTTCATGAAAGAGGAACAATAGTTGGCTTGGGCGCGATTAAGTTTTATTTGCTGAAGATTGATGCAATAAAAGACATGACTTTTCTTCCAGAAGAAAGTATTTCTTTTGAGGGGGATACAGGCCCTTATTTGCAGTACACTCATGCAAGAGCTTGCTCTGTCTTGAGAAAAGCTAAAGAAAAGAAAATGATGCCTGATGTTAATATTAAATATAGTCTGCTTTGTGCTCCTTCAGAGATTGCATTGATGCAATTGCTTTCAGAGTTTCCTGATAAAGTTGCAGATGCTTGTGTATCACTAAGGCCGCACATTATTGCGCAATACTTGCTGGCTTTAGGCCGTGCTTTTAATGAGTTTTATCATGCATGCCATTGCTTGAAAGAAGAAGATGAAGAATTGGCTAAAGCAAGACTGTTATTGATTGATTCTTCAAGACAGGTCATAAAGAATGGCTTGAATTTGTTGGGTATTCACGCTCCTGAAGAGATGTGATTATGCTGAATACGGTTTTGCTTCAAATGGCTCTTTTATTAGGCGGCCTGCATATGTTAAGAATAGTTTTCTTAGCTTTTTTTTGTCTAAAGGTTTTGAAGTAACTGGAAATAGCGGAAAATCATCAGGTATGCGTTTTATTTTTTGGAAAGCCAAAGCAAGCATGTAGTTATCAAAGCCGCCGTGTTTCTCTTTTGTCCAGGGTATAAGCTTATCAAGCGAATATAGTTCTCTGTGAATGAGGTAAACGTCTACAAAGTCTCTTATCTCTGAACGATCATAAAGTGCAGATAATTTGTTACAGGCTATATCAACTGAATTCTCGACCCTGATTCCTAAATCTGTTTCAGATGTTGGCAGAAAGCGGAATGGCGCATCAACGCAGAACTCTACTTTTATCAGCTCTCCGTCTAGGCTGCCGGTCAGCCTTGCAAATGTTGCGCTGATATTATCTGCTGTTAATGGCACGCCTTTATCTTGAGCATATTGCATGAATTCTCTGACTGACGCTTTGAAGCCGTCTTTTTCATCTGTGAAGAAGTCTAAATCTCTGGATGTCCTGTGATTAAGATAGAATTCTGACAATGCTGTTCCGCCTGAAAGCCAAAAGTTATCTCTAATTAAAGGCGTTTCAGATGCTATTGCAATGAGTTTCTTCTGGGGTTTTGTTATCACTGTGTTCACCTTTGTTAAAGTACCATTCCCAAAAATCCCTTCTGTCCTGGGGGATTGTGACTATTGGTAAGTATTTTTCTATGCTGTCCAGTCCTATGTCTTGTATGTCCTGCCATGTACCCTTGGTTAAGACTCTGGCTATATAACATATTCTGACATCTTCTCTCTCAAGATCTGCTTCTGTAATATTGCAGTCTTGCGTGAGATAAGGGTTTATTTTCATAGTATTATTGTTGTTTTCTGCATTTATAAAGCTTTCGGCATATTAAATAGCCTGTTTTAAGCAAGAAAGCTTTTAAATAAGCAAGGTATTAATGCTAAATATGAAAATAATCAAGATTCCAGTAAGTGCTGGCTGGCTTAAGAAAACAACAGGTGTTGAGAAAGGCCCTGATAAGATTATTAAGCACTTAGAGGATTTTTGGTTTAGTGAAACCGGTGTTTTGCCGGTCTATAGTTTTGATGAGGTTAAGGCTCCGACTCAAAAGACTGTTTTTGAGAAGATTAAGTCACAGAATGAATTCATTGCTTTGGGTGGGGATCACTCCCTGACTTATTCTGTGTTCAAGGCGTTTGCTTCTAATAACAAGAATCCTGGAATAATTGTTTTTGATGCGCATCCAGACTTGATGCCAACGACAGACCCTGTTAATCATGAGAACTACTTGAGAGCCTTGATTGAGCATGATGTTGTTAAGCCAAAGAACATAATTCTCGTCGGAATTAGAAATTCTGATCCAGATGAAATTAAATTCTTGAAAGAAAACAAGATAAAGAATTTTCCAATGAATCTTATTGCAGAAGAAGGCAAAGAAGCTATCTGTGATACTATCATGTCTGCTGCAAAAAACTTTGATGCTTTGTATTTATCAATAGACCTTGATGCTGTTGATGCTGCTTTTGCTCCTGGAGTTACTTATCCAGAAGTAGGGGGCTTGACTTCCAGAGAATTGCTTTATTTCCTGCACAGGCTGAAGAAATTAAAGAACTTGAAAGCAGCAGATGTTGTTGAGTTGAATCCAGACAAGGACAGCAATAATATTACTGCTTTGTTGGCTGCTAAATTAGTCGTGGAGTTGTGTTAATTTTCTTCATTGCATTATTGCGAATTTGATTATTAAAGTAATTTCGCACTCACGACCTTGTGTCGTGCTGTTTTAATCAAATTTTTTTTAAAAATTTGATAGAAACATTTATATACTATTTTTCTGTTTTTTTAAGGATATTGTGGTAAAAAAAGGGGACTTAGAGTGACTATTAAGAAGTTATTACTAGTTTTGATAGTTTTGCTTATTTTGAATGCTTTTTCAGCTTCTGCTCAGGTCTGCGGCGGCAATATCGCTGTGAGCACAACAATGGTTGCAAATCTTAACTGTGCAAATAATGGCGTTAGGATAATCGGAAGCAATCTTGTTTTTGATTGTGCGGGATTTAATATCACTGGCAACAGAGTGGCAAATAGTTATGGTATCAAAGTTGATAATGTGCGAAACGTGACTGTGAAGAATTGTAATTTGTACAAGTTTCGCACAGGTGTACAGTTAGATGCTGCAAATGATAGTTTCGTGTATAACAGCACCGCCACGGATATGAATCCGAATGGTCGTGGATTCCGTATATTGTCGAATAGCTATAATAATACTTTGTCTAACAATACTGCAACCTTTTGCCGCCTTTCTGGTTTTTCTACAAGCATTGCCCCGAATAATTATCATAAGTTTATTGATAATAAAGTAATTAATACTCTTGGTACTGGATTTGATTTAAGGGGTATGGACTTCGGTGTTGTGATTAACAATTCTGTGGCTTTTACTGCAAATGG
>Ga0180431_10000224_pt1 | contig 79191 bp, 59 predicted proteins | sample SS_ome_11_FD_132459 | JGI IMG/M metagenome (GOLD analysis project Ga0180431, IMG submission 132459) | Hypersaline lake sediment archaeal communities from the Salton Sea, California, USA - SS_1_MS_1 metaG | ecosystem: Environmental > Aquatic > Non-marine Saline and Alkaline > Hypersaline >...
AGGAAGGTGTGGAATCCATCCTGGCCCTGCGAGCGATGTGGCTCTCGCAAGATGACCGCTGGACTCGGTACTGGCAGACCCGGTCCGCCTATCCGAGGGCCGCCTAAAGTGTCACGCACCCGTGTTAGGTCACCTTATTATTTTTTCGTTGACATGTCTGGAGTGGGGGAGGTACGCTAGTGTCTTGAATTGAGTGGACGGGGCAGAGAGCGCCCATGCCGGGAGTCCCGAGGCGCCAGCCCGAGACGATCGCGTTGACTGATTCGATGAGCAGCCGAGGGGCGGAGTACGAAGGAAGGGCAATCCTGACGCTGAGCGCTTCGTACTTCCCTCCTCTGACCTCATCCTTCTCACAGGGCACCACCGAAATGGGAGCGTGGGGCAAATCACCGTCACGCTGGAAACCAACACGGCTCCGACGCTCCAGCCGCGCAGTCAACAACTGCAGTACCGCGTCATCGCCTTCAGCGTCGACGGCGAGACTGTCCCGAGCGTTAGACGGCGCTGCGGTTGTGGTCGACACGAAACCTGAGCCATGGCAAGGTACGGGAAGGAACGGAATAGACACAGACGTGAGGGAGCGTACGCCTCGGGACTCCTGCAACGGCGAGCCCCATGTCAGACCCATGGCACAACGGAATGTCCTTCCCGCGAACAAGGAGGGCAAGACAGTCGGCGGACCTACGTGGGGGGTGAGGAACTGTTCGGGGAGGTAGGATTGATGAGGGTCTCTGCAGCGAGTGCGGTCGCGCTGACGTTTACCGCGCAGTGCCATAGATACACGCGTGCCCATATAACATCGCTCAGGCGCCACTTCGAGTAAGTCTTCAGAACCAAGGGAGGAATGAGAAATGAGAGCCCCGAGTCTCGTCAGCGTAGTCTTCATGATAACAGCTCTCGGCGTCGCCGGCTCCGCGCGGGCCGGTACCACCTATTGGACAGATGACCACGGTTTCTGGGATGAACCCGGCAATTGGAGCAACGGCGTTCCGGAATCCGACGACGATGCGTTCATCAACAACGGGGGAAACGCGCAGATAAGATACGGAGCCGAATGTGACTGGCTATGTCTCGGATACGCCTCTGGTCAAAGCGGAACCGTTCAGATGTCGGCGGACGCAGGCGTCTCGCAGTTTTGGACACAGAGCATAGGCTACGGCGGCACAGGCACCTTTGTACAAAGCGGGGGCTTGAACGACGTGTACTGGGATGTCAGTCTCGCGGAGGGCGACGACGCATCCAGCGGAACATACAGTATCACAGGCGGGTGGCTGAAGGCCAAATACTTGAACGTCGGCTGGGTGGGGAGTGGCTGGCTGCAGGTCAACCATTCTGACGCTCAGATCGAGCTGTCTAGCGGACTGTACTTCGGGAGTGACAGCCGCTTGACGGCAGTGTCTGGAAGCACCATTCATATGGTTGGAGGTGCAGCTGCCCTAGGCTGCGCTGTGCAGAACTGGAATACCGATCCATATGATCTGAGCGGCTTGAGTAATCTGGCCATTGTCATAGAGAACGGCTACCCCGTGAGTACGTACGAAGTGGCGAGTGCTATCGACGGCGGATTTGCTGGGAACTTCTCCTTGGGAGAACTAACGATCGGAGGAACCGATGCTGGGAACACGCTGTTGGTCGACAGCGTTGACAACGGCAGAAGAGGTGCTGAAGGAAACGAATGCCTCTACACCCATTCGCTGATGATCAACAACGGATCGACCATCAACTTGGGCGGCTTTGGGCTCTATGTGGAAGGAGACGTCGAAGCCCAGTTGGATGGATGGATTGCCGACGGAAGGCTCTTTGACAGCACACTCCCGATGCTCGATGCGGTGTACGACCCCACCGGCGGCTGGACGGTTGTCGTCCCTGAGCCAGCAACGTCGTGGTTACTGATTCTTGGCGCGGCGCCCCTACTCCGGAGGAAGCGACAGTAGACGAGGGGAGCTAGGGTCAACTCTTGGCATCTGACACATCGGCTGGGAAGCTCTTTGGCTTTCGGGCGCGGGGGGTAGGTGCCGCGCGAATCCACCCGCGCGGGATAATTGGCGTCAGGACGCGCGTGATGAACGACCGACTACGGCCCAGCGCCTTCGATGTGCGCCTCGGTCAGCTCACCGAGAACTCCTTCTTCGCCTTGGCCAGAACCTTGTCCAGCGCCTTGCGCTTCTCGGCAGGCCAGTCCGGAGGCTCGTAGTTCTTGATGTTGTCTCGCCACAGCCCTTCGCAGGTGTCCAGGATGGACTTCTCGTCGCCTGACCAGCTTCCGAGCGCAGGGCTCTCCGTCAGGAACAGACGGGAGGCCCACAGCTCGCGACAGTGTCTTGCCGTGTGGTCGGTGCTCAGGAAATCCCCGCTCTGGCGAACGACGTCGCAGACCTCCGCAAAAGGCAGCCCTTCCTCATCCGTGGCGACCTCGCTCTGCAGAGCGAACTGCGACTTGCGGATCTCCATGTCCAGCATAAACTGGGCCGGCGAACCCGTGCCACCGTTGTTGAGCGTGCCCATGCCCGGGTACGGGATATCCGGCCGGCCGAGCAGTTTCGCGTATCGCCACTGGCCGTAGAAATTCTCGTAGACGGCCTGCAGCCCGGGGCGTTTGGCATGAGGGCTGAAGAACACCTCCACCCACAGATGCCCGCCCCACCAGGTGTCGAACAGGTCCTTCACGGCGAGATTGACGAGCGTGGGTTCGGGTCCCGTGGACGTACTGTTGGCCGTTCTCATGTCGGCCACCAGCGCGATGGCGCGGCCGCTGAGATCCGATTCGGGGTCCATCACGAAACACGCAACCATGCCCCCCAGGATCTCTGCCGCGGTGACGACGACGGCCCCGGCCGTCGTAACCGGCGTGGAGATCCCGATCGTCGGCATGCTGGCCACGTGATACCTGCCGATGCCCCTGTTGACCCTCTCCACGACGTCCTCGGCCGATCGCCGCTCCAGAATCAGCGGCGACGTGATGCACTCTGAACCGGCCAGGTAGCTCGCATCCCCGGGCCTCTCGGTGATAATCTCGCTGATTTCGGCAAGGTACTTGATGACGGCCGGGTCGATGGCCTCGATGCCGTCCACCTTGTCGGTGTACTGGAGTGCCAAAACCAGTGAGGCGATCCGTTCGATCTGTTGTGGGACGTCCTGCCGGTACCACGTACTGATGTAGCCGATCTCCGGGGTCGCCTGGGCGAACATCATCACGTCCGTGAAGATCCCCGTATCGACCGGAACGATCTCCTGTCGCACGTAGTCGTAATACGTCGTCGGACCGCAGTCGAACGCGGACATCAGCAACCTGGATTGCAGCAGGCGTCTCGTCTCCTCCTGCTTGGCGTTCCATATGATGTGGTGGGCCCAGTCAATACCACACTGGAAATGCAGCTCCTGATCCCTCGCGTCCTGCTCCTGCGTCTTCCTTTGAACCGAGGCCATTTCCTCGATCAGCTTGGCGGGAATCCTGATCCTGCCCGACGGAGCTTGCGTGCAGCCGCTGTCAACCAGTGCGGACGTGATCCGATCGCTCTCGATCTTCATCCCCACGTCCTGCAGTAGCTGGCAGGTGTTGTCCCTGAGACGCTCGCTCTCTGTTGCCGACAGCATGCTGTTTCCTCCACCTTGGCAGGCACAGCCTGCTACTGCCAACCGCACTCGTAGCCGGCCTCGTACATGGCCACGATGTTCTCGGGAGGACTCACGACCTGAAGGTTGTGGCAAGGCCCCAGGATGTATCCGCCCTTCGCGCCGAGGATGCGGATGTTGTCTTCGGCCTCCTTGCGCACGTCTTGCGGCGAGCCGGTGACCAGCGTGAACTGGTTGTCCATCGCGCCGTGGAAGCAAACCCGGTCGCCGAAATCCCGCACCAGCCCTTCGCGCTCCATGCCCTTGCATCGCCACTGCACGGGGTCCAGCACGTCGATGCCCACCTTCTCGATCATGTTGGGGACGTTGTCGCGCACCGCCCCGTCGCTGTGGTGGAAAGCGTAGGCGCCGGCTTCGTGCACCAGGTCGATCATGCGCTTCATACGCGGCAAGAAGAACGTCTCGATGTGCTCGAGCGATACGAGCAGGCCTTCCTGCGAGCCGACGTCCTCGGCGACCCAGGTCCAGACGACCATGCCCGGAATCTGTTCGTAGATGCGGCGCGCGTCCTCGTGGCACAGGTCGTAAAGCTTGTCCAGACAGGAGTGCACCATGTCCGGGTTGTCGTACAAATCGATGTACCCTTGCTCCACGCCGCGCAGCCATTTGTACGTGGCGAAGGGTTCGGAGATGCCGCCTCGAATCACACTGTCCTCGTTCCCCTTGACCTGCTCGGCGATGCCCGAGTAGTCCCACCAATCGGGACTGGGCCATCGGTAACCGGCCTCGATCTCCGCGACGCTGTTGAACTTGGCCAGAGGATGTCGCACGGCGTCGCGGTAATGACCGGTGCCGTAGTCGCTGTTCGCGTAGCCGATACCGAACACGTCCTCGTCCTCTGGGATCGGCGGCCCCACGTACCTGGGCGCCACGTCGACGACCGGATCGATGTGCAAGCGCTCGAACGCCTGGGACAGGTCCTCGAGGCCCAGGTACTCCAGCAGCCTGGCGGTGGCCTCGGGCGTGGCCCGGTAGTCCATGGGCACGCGGTCCGCCTTCTCACGATTGAGCGTGGCCCACCAGCGTTCGCGTGGGGTCATCGCCGTAGGTCTCCTTTCTCCCAGGTCAGTCCATCATCTCTCTGACGGCCTGCACGATGTCGGCCGGCTGCGGCAGGCAGGCGTCTTCCAGGGGCGGGCTGTAGGGCATGGGCGTGTTGAGGCCGCCCAGGACCCGCGGCGCCGCCCGCAGGAGGTCGAATCCCTCCTCCGTCACGCGTCGGATGATCTCTGCCCCGGCACCGCCCCGCCGGGGCGCCTCGTGGACCACCAGCAGGCGGTGAGTCTTCCGGACCGATGCCAGGATCGTCTCTGTGTCCAGGGGCACAAGGGACCGGGGGTCGACCACCTCGACGCTGATCTCGCCGTCCAGTTGCTCGGCCGCGTCCAAGGCCTTCTGGACGCCGATCGAGACGCCTACGACCGTCACGTCACTGCCCGGACGCTTGACGTCGGCCTTGCCCAGCGGCACAAGCCATTCGCCTTCCGGGCACTGCTGCTTGCTCGTCTGATGCAGCACCCGGTGTTGGATGTAGACGACCGGGCCGTCGTCCCGAATCGCGGACTTCATCAGTCCTTTGGCGTCGTAGGGGTCCGACGGCATGACGACCTTCAGCCCCGGCGCGTGGACAAACCAACTCTCGAGGCTGCCGCTGTGGTGACCGCCCTCGCGCGTGCCGGCTCCTGCCGGCGTGCGAATGACCAGGGGCACCTTGATCTGGCCGCCGGACATGAGGAAGACCTTCGCCGCCTGATTGACGATCGGGTCCATGCACACCCCGACGAAGTCGCAATACATGATCACGGCGATCGGGCGCAGGCCCGTCATGGCCGCACCCGCCGCCAGACCGACGAAGCCCGATTCCGAGATGGGTGTCTGCCAGATCCTCTGGGCCATGAACTGGTTCCACAGATCCTCACGATGGGTGACCGGACCGATGTCCTCGCCGATCGAGAACACCGTCTCGTCCCGCGCCATCTCCTCCCGGATCGCCTCGCTGATAGCTTGTGTGTAGATCAGTTCTCGCATCGACTTGCTTCCCTTGGATAGCAGCATCCTTCGGGACCCCTCACAGTCTCGTCCCGGAAACGACCGGCAGATCGTCGAAGCTCGGAAACGCGCTCGCCTTGGCGAATGCTACGGCGTCTTCGACCTCGGCGAGGGCCTCCTGCTCGATGGCCCTCTGCTCCTCGACCGTCATGACGCCGTCGTCCACGAGCTTGCGCTCGAACAGCGTGATGGGGTCCCTGGCGAGCCAGACCTTCAGTTCTTCGGGGTTGTTGTGTTGGCCCTGCATCGCGGCGCAGTGGCTCATGAAACGATAGGTCTTGCACTCGATGAGCGTCGGCCCGTCCCCCGCGCGGGCTCGGCTGACGGCCCTGGAGGCCGCTTCGTAGACGGCCAGCACGTCCTGGCCGTCCACGATCTCGCCGGGCATGCCGTAACCGGGCGCCTTGTCGGCGACATTGGGGATGGCCAGCGTGATCTCAGCCGATGTCGTGGCGGCATACAGGTTGTTCTCGCAGAGGAAGATGACCGGCAGGTCCCACAGCGAGGCCATGTTCAGCGATTCGTGGAACGTGCCCTGATTGCTCGCGCCGTCGCTGAAGAAGGCGACGGCCACTTGCTTCGTGCCGCGGTACTTGGCGGAGAAGGCCGCCCCCGTGGCCAGCGGGATCTGGGCACCGACGATACCGTTCCCGCCCAGCAGCCCAAGTTCCGGGCTGAACATATGCATCGAGCCGCCGCAGCCCTTGCTGTACCCCGTCTCTCGGCCCATGAGTTCAGCCATCATGGGCTTCAGGTCGGCGCCCTTGGCGATGCAATGGCCATGACCGCGGTGTGTGCTCGTAACATAGTCCCCCGGCTCGAGCGCCGCACAAGTGCCAACCTGGGTCGCCTCCTGACCGATGGACACGTGCACGGCCCCGGCGATTAACCCCTTGCTGGTAAAATCGTACGCATCGCCGGCGATATCCCCCTCCTTTAGAAAGCTCTCGTAGTCGTACAGGTCGACCAGCCGCTCCTCGAAATGGCGAATCCGGCGCATCAGACGCAGCATCTCGATGAGCTTTTCCCGATCGGGCATGGTCCTCCTCCTGGTCACTCGTAGGCCACCGGCTCGGTTCGGCCGCTCTTCGATGAACGCTCGGCCGCCTCCATCACGGCGATCGTTCGCCGGCCGTCCTCGCCGCTGACCGGCACAGGGCCGCCGCGCAGCAGGTGGTCGGCGATCTGGTTGTAGTAGGTCAGCCAGTCCGATTCCTTGTAGGAGATCTGCTTCGTCTGCCGCTGGTCCCCGTCGATCTCGACCATCTGGAAGCTGCCGCCGGACGGTCCGGCGATCTCGTCCTGATAGCCCACGTTCCCGCCGACACCCGTGTCGATGATACCGCCCCGCGTGCCCAGAATCCGCCACAGCGGCTTGCCCACGGCGGCGATGTATGAGAAGGTGACATCGGCCACGCAGCCGTTCGCAAACCGCAGGATGGCCCGGGCCTGGTCCTCCTGATCCACGTCGTGCCAGACCCGCTTGTGAAGAAAGCCGGTCACCCCTTCGACCCGATCACCGACCAGGTCGAGGACCCAGTCGATGGCGTGCGGACCCCAGTAGTAGAACGCACCGCCGCTCAGGGCCTTCTTGCTGTACCACCAATCGCGTGGCCTGGCAAACTCCCCGGACGCCAGCTCGATATGGAACACGTCGCCGATCTGCCCGCGCTGCACCACCTCCTTGATCGCGCGGAAGTTGCCGTCGCGGCGACGGGCGTGGAACACCGCCAGCATCCGGCCGTTCTGCCTGGCCGCGTCGATCATGGCGTCCGCCTCGGCAACGGTCAGGCACATGGCCTTGTCGACGACCACGTGCTTGCCGGCACCGAGACACTCGATCGTGATCGGCGCATGCGTGAAGTGCGGCGTGACCACACTGACCACGTCGATGTCCGCCCTAGCGAGCATCTCGGTCACGTTGCCATACGTCCCCAGCTGCGGAAACTCATCCTTCGCAGCCTTCAGGCGTTTGGCATCTTGGTCACAAACCGCCACCCACTCGAGGCCAGGCGCGGCATCGATCCAGCGCCCATGGGCCCTGCCAAAGATATGTGCCGCACCGTAGCCCACCACGGCAACTCGCACGGGCGCCTCGAGCCTCTCCCTGCGATGCGGATCAACGCTTAGCACCTGACGCTGCCCCTAACCGAACTGCCTCCGCTCCCCTTGCAGGCCGGTCCCCGGCGTTCTGCCGACGAAGCCCTCCTACCAAGATCCGTATGCGTCCGTCAACCTCGGGCATCTGCCGACCGAGTTGGCCGCCCATCTCTTCTTCATATGGGCCCTTGGATCGGACGTGCAGCCGAGGTGCGAGGGGCGAATGGGGCGAATAGGCGGCAAATGGCAAATCACCCGATGGCCCTGGCCAGCGATCCCTCGGCAGAGAACGTGGCAATCAGATAGACGTGATTGGTCGTCAGGCAAGAGCCCAGCACCTTCAACCCGAAGCGTTCCGAGTGCTGAGGGAGCAGGTCCAGGCAGACCTGTCGATCGTCATCGACGAAGAAGACGTCCTATCGGTTGTTCCCGCGCTGTGTGATGTGGTGCGGGCGGCCGGGCAACACGATTCGCGATAGCCGTGGCATCCCGGCATCCTACAGCCTGCCTCACGCGACGCCAATAAACAGGTGACTGTTCTGTGTCTACCACCTGTATAACGACAGAAGCCATTAGGCCGCATAGAGGTAAAATAAAAATTGGTCCATCACAATGGAATCCACTTGACGATTCAGAGAAGCGATGGTACTTACTAGGCAATAGGGGACAGTCACCTGTTATTTGCCGTCCCTGCCCCGCTCGCGTCGCCGCTTCTTCTTCCTCCCGCGTTTCGGGCGCCCCACCGGCAGCGGTCGCAGCCGCCGGCCCAAACGGCTCTCCAGTTTGCTCAGGAAGCGGTCGCTGCCCAGCGGACGGCCCCGATGCGTGCTCAGGCGTAACCGCGAGATCGACGCCTCGTCTTCCGGACGCTTCAGCTCGGCCCGCCACTTGCCGGGCGTCCATTTGCCCGCCCACGCATCCAGGTCCAGCAGTCCGCTCGCATCCGGGCTCCGTCATGTGGTGCGGGATTACGTGAATATGGTGCGTCCCCTGCGGTGCTTGCGGTGCCGTGGTGGTAGTGGTACCTGTGGCAACAAAACAGCCGGTGCCCTAAAAAAACCTCAGAGGGATTGCAGTTCTCGAAGCGCGTCGTTACCATGCGGGAGCTTTGTTGGTTTCTATGCGACGTTTTCGTCCGAGTACACGCCCACGTAGCGACTGAACGAATGCATCGAAGGACGAAGCGGCGCGCTGTGGAGCCTGCCGTCCCACGTCGGACCCTCTGAAACCCAGCAAAGCGGGCACGCGAAAGATGCGTCGCACGTCACATGCGTGCCCCGTTCGCTCCCGAGCAAGGAGGCACCGTAACGTCCGCTTCGTGGGACCCGTCGGGCGGCCAATGTGCGCTTCGAGAAGAGGTCCGCGCGACGGACCCACAGAACTCAAGCTGGAGGAATGATCATGTACCGTGTGATTTGGCAATACGGGACAGACCGAATGGGCCCGCTCGATTCCGACCTCGTGCCGGCGCGACCTCTTGCGCTGGCAGCTGGGGACAGTCTGTTTGCCGACCTTCCGCTGGTGGGCGAGGCGGAGCCGGTGTTTCCCAGGCCGCCACTGGCACTCCGGGCCGACTTGGTCGCGATGCCGGAGAGCTTCAGGCAAGACCCGCTCAACGATCTGGCCGGATACCATCACGCCTTTGTGGAGGGGTTGGAGGAGGCCAACCGCCTGCGCGAGCGCCTGCTCAACGAACCCGACGTGGTCTACGCCGAGATCCAGGGACGGCCGGAACCCCCGTTCATCGTAGATGAGGCCCGTCACAAGCGCGCAAGGATCGCTGAAACCCGGGTCGAGGCCCTGAGCCTGCACCCGGCCCCGACGAGCGGGTATGAGGATCTCCAGGTGTACCTCAATGCGGCTCCGGCTGGCATCGATGCGAAGTTTGCGTGGTTGCGGCCTGGTGGGCGTGGCCAGGACGTGACGATCGTGGACATCGAAAGCGGATGGAACTTCGGCCACGAAGATCTGAAGGAGAAGCAGATCGGGGTCATCCACGGCATTAACACGGACAGCGACCACGGTACGGCGGTCCTCGGCATCTACAGCGGCGACCACAACGCGTTCGGCGTGACGGGGATCGCGGCCAACGCCATCGCAGCGGCCGCGTCAGCCACCTACGACTTCGTGCACGGCAAATGGAACGCGGAGGCCGCCGTGATGTATGCCGCCGATCGGCTCCGCCCGGGAGACGTGGTCCTTCTGGAGATGCATGCCCCAGGCCCGAACGCAACGGGTCAAGGGCAGACGGGATTCATCCCCGTGGAGTACTGGCAGTCGGAGTTCGCGGCGATCCAGTACGCGGTGCAGCGCGGGGTCAACGTCGTGGAGGCGGGGGGCAACGGCGGCGAGGATCTTGACGATCCGGTGTACGACGACCGGTTCTCGCGCAGCAATCGCGACTCCGGTGCAATCCTTGTCGGAGGGGGCTCATCGGCGTTTCAGGCCGATGCCCGTTCGCGGATCTGGTGGTCGAACTACGGTTCGCGGCTCGACGTCCAGGGCTGGGGGGAAGACATCGTCACCACGGGTGGGAGATCTCGCCCGACCTACCACGATCTCCTCGATCATGCCGACCCTTCTCGATGCTACACCAAGAGCTTTGGGGGGACGTCGGGCGCCTCGCCAATCGTGGTTGGTGCGGTCGCTTGCATCACCGGTTGCCTCAGGGCGGCTGACAAGCCCGTCTTGTCTCCGGGCGAAATGCGGCGATTGCTGACGGAAACGGGAACGCCGCAGACCGATGGTGGCGATGGTGCGGCCTCGCAGCACATCGGGCCGCTACCGGACCTCAAAGCCGCCCTCGAGCAGCTGGGCATCTGAGCTTAACCGAGGGCATCAGGGCGCAGGACAACAGACCATGGCGCTTATCGCGATCGCTGGATCGCGTCGTCAGCGACTTGCTGGTCTTCCATTCAACAAAGGAGACACGACCCATGGCCAAGAAAACCAAAGCGAGAAAACGATTCAGTACCAAGCAGTTCGTTCTCAACTGCGTTCCGTCGGCCCGGATCGAAGACGACTGGACGTTCGAAGACGCGATCGAGTCGGGCGTCGTCAAGATCCCGTCGGCGCCACCCCCGAAGAAGGACCTCCGCGCGAACTGGTGGGCCATCAATAACCAAGGCGGGACGGGCGCCTGCGTGGGATTCGCAACAGCCTATGGCGTCCTGCGCTGGCACTACGTAACTGCGAAGAAGATCAAGAGGAAGGACCTGCCCTCCGCGCGCTTCATCTGGATGGCGAACAAGGAGACAGATGAGATCACAAGCTACCCGACGACGTTCATCGAGAAGGCGGGAACTCAGACCAAGCTCGCGCTGAATGTGGCAAGGCGGTTCGGCTGCGTCCTCGAGCAAGCCCTGCCCATGGTCGGGAGCCTCTCGATGATGTCTCGGGCGGCGTTCTACAGCAAGGCCGCCGAACTGAGGATCGCCAGCTACCACAACCTCGGGACGAGCCTGGACCAGTGGCGCCGGTGGATCGCATTCCAGGGGCCCATCCTCACGAGACTGGGCGTGGATAGAACATGGGATCAGGCGACGTCCACTGAAGGACACCTGCGCACCTATCGTCCGAACACGGTTCGAGGGGGGCACGCGGTCTGCCTGGTGGGGTACACCAAGGATTACTTCATCGTGCGGAATAGTTGGGATGTGACGTGGGGCGACTGCGGGTTCGGCTACGCGTCCAATGAGTACGCCACGGAAGCCTTCACGGAAGCCTATGGCGCAGTGTTGTGATCTGATCCGGTACCGTCTTGCCCATGGACCCTCACGGGCGAGACGCCTGTGCCACGGGGCGCGATACGCGAACGCGGCCGCTCAGTAGTTTGTGTGTACGCCGTCGGGTCGGTGGAAATGGGGGGGCTCGGTCATCTCGCCGGGGTATTGCCTGGCGGTTTCGGCGTTGAAGCGGACGCCGATGCCGGGTGCGGTGGGGACGGTCAGGCGCGTGCCGTCTAGATCGAACGCGGTGTCGAAGACGTCGGGGAGCATCGTCGCGGGGGGGTGGACGATCTCTTGCGGGCCGGCGTTGTTGCAGGCCAGGTCGAGGTGCAGCGACGTGGCCGTGCACACGGGCCCGAGCGGGTTGTGCAGCAGGAGCTGGACGTAGTGCGCCTCGGCCATGGCGGCGATCTTCTTGGCCTCGGTCACGCCGCCGGCGATGCAGACGTCGACGCGGGCGTAGTCGATCAGCTCGGCCTCGATGGCGTGGCGGAACTCCCACTTGCTCGACCACTGCTCGCCGGCCGCCAGGGGGACGTTGACGTGCTGCCGGATCTTGGCGTAGCCAGCCGGGTGCTCCGAGCGAATCGGGTCCTCGACGCAGAACAGGTCGAACGGCTCGGCCTGGCGACAGAACCAGATGGCCTCGGGCGGGTCCAGCCGGGCGTGCAGGTCGACCATCATCTCCATCTCATCGCCGACGGCCCGACGAACGGCGCGGATCTGGGCCACGAGCTGCCGCACCGCCTTGCGCGGCTCGAACACGTCGCCCTGACCGGTCGGGCCCATCCGAAAGTACTTGTGCCCGCGCTTCAGACACGCCTTGGCCAGATCGGCCACCGCATCGGGGTCGCCGACCGCGACCGCCCGATTCAGCACGTCGTCGGAGATGGCCTGCGCGCCCGGCGCCCCGATGGCCGTCAGGTAGCCGGGCTGGAGGAAACACTGCACGTAGTCGCGGCATCGCCCGCCGAGCAGCTCGTACACCGGCACGCCCAACGCCTGGCCCTTGATGTCCCACAAGGCGATGTCGATGCCCGAGACCGCCGAGCCGATCAGCCGGTCGGCCGGGTAGAACCCGCCGCGGAACATCCGCTGCCACAGATGCTCGATCCGCATCGGGTCCTCGCCGATCAGCCAGCGGCGGAGGTGCTCGACCGCCCCGGCGATCGCGTGCGATCGGCGTTGCAGCCCGGCCTCGCCCACGCCGGTCAACCCGGCGTCCGTGTCGACGACGACGATGACGAGCGTCCGGCCCGGGGCCTGAACGATGTGCGTCTGAATGTCGGTGATCTTCATGGGCAGTGTCTCAGCTCGACGGGCGCGGGGCCCGCAGCGGCCCGTCGTAGACCTGGGGGTTGAGCACGAATTCGGGCCGGCGGCCCTGAAGCACCGCCACGGCGTTCTCGACGGCACATTCGAAGACGGCGTTGACGCCCTCGATCGCCCGGTTGCCCAGATGCGGCGTACAGACGAAGTTCGGCAGGCCCAGCAGCGGGCTGTCCTTCGCGATGGGCGGGTCATCCATGGCCACACCGGCGATCCGATGCGACAGGAGGACGTCCTGCAGCGCGGCCTCGTCGACGAGTTCCTGCCGGGCGGTGTTGACCAGGTAGGCCGTCGGCTTCATCAGGGCGAACTGAGCGGCGCCGATGATGCCCTCGGTCTCGGGACAGATCCGCAAGTGCAGCGAGACGATGTCCGCAGTCTGCAGCAGCGTATCGAGCGCGACCAGCTCGACGGCGTGCTCTCGGACGAACGCGGCGTCCGGCTCGATCTCGGTGGCCAGGATCCGCATGTCGAACCCGCGCGCCCGGCGCGCGACGGCCTTGCCGATGTTGCCCAGGCCCACGATACCCAGCGTCTTGCCCCAGATCGCCGTGCCCATCCCGCGCTCGAATCGGCCGGTCTGCAGCAGACGATGGTGATAGGGAATCTGTCGCGCAACGGCGAAGATCAACCCCCACGTCATGTCCGCGACCACCTCCGCCCCCTCGCGGACCGGCGCGTTGGTCACGACGATGCCGCACTCGGTCGCCGCATCGATGTCGACGTATTCGTATCCGCTGGACGCGAGCGACAACGCCTGCAGCCTCGGACACGCCGTCATGTGGGTCGGCAGGATCGGCGTGGCCGCTGGCAGGACCGCCGCGTCCGCATCGGACAGGACGGCCTGCACCTCATCGGGCTTGAGATGCCGATACGACGGGTCGGCCACGATGTCGGCCGGCTGGTCGGCCAGCCACGCGTCGTAGTCGCCCGCCACGTCCAGGCAGGTGCCGTTCAGGATCAGGATCCGTCCCTTGTCGGTCACGCCTTCACCACGGTCTGTGTCTCACAGAACTCGATCAGCCCCTCGATGCCGCCCTCGCGGCCGAATCCCGACTGCTTCATCCCGCCGAACGGTGCTTCCGGGGTCGGCCCTGTGCCTGTGTTCAACCCGACGTGGCCGAAGCGCAATTGCGCGGCGCACCGTTCCGCCCGCGCCGCGTCGCGCGTGAACACATACGCCGCCAGGCCGTACCGCGTGTCGTTCGCCAGCGCCATGGCCTGCTCGTCCGTCTCGAAGGTCGCCACCGCGACCACGGGACCGAACGTCTCCTCGGCGAAGACCCGCATCTCCTGACGGGCACCGGTCAGCAGCGTCGGCGGATAGAAGCAGCCCCAGTCGTCTTGGGGTCGATCGGGATCGTGACCGACGATCCGCCGCGCCCCCTTCTGCATCGCGTCGGCGACGTGCCCGGCCACCTTGTCGAATGCGTCGCGATTGATCAACGGCCCGATGTCGGTGCCTGGGTCCAGGCCGTTGCCGACCTTCAGCGCCGCAACACGCGTTGCGACCAGATCGACAAACTCGGCCTCCCGATCGCGGTGTACATACACGCGGTTGGCGCAGACGCAGGTCTGCCCGCCGCAACGGAACTTGTTGGCCATCAGACCGTCGGCAGCCGCGTCCAGGTCGGCGTCTTCGAACACGATGAAGGGTGCGTTGCCGCCCAGCTCGAGCGCCACGCGTTTGATGTGCGTCGCCGTCTGGCGGATCAGCAACGAGCCAATCTCCGTCGAGCCGGTGAAGCTGATGACGCGAACCCATGGATGTTCGCATAACACCTTGCCGATGGGCGCGGATCGTCCCAAGACCAGGTTCAGACGTCCCGCCGGGATCCCGGCACGGTCGGCCAGATGCCAGAACGCCACGGCCGACAGCGGCGTCAGGCTCGCGGGCCTGGCGACGACGCTGCATCCCGCCGCGACTGCGGCAGACAGCTTCTTGGCCAGCATCGCCAGCGGGAAGTTCCACGGCGTGATCAGGCCCGCCACGCCGGCGGGACGATGATGGACCGTCCAGTCGCAGTCTCTGATCTGCACGCCCAGCGCGCGTGGGTCGATGTGACTGAGCTGCTCGGCGAAGTAGCGGTAGAACGCGGCGGAGTAGTCCACCTCGGCCTGCGATTCAGCCAGCGGCTTGCCGTGCTCGATCGTGATGATCCGGGCGAGCTCGCCGCGATGCTCGATGAGCTGCGCCGCCAGCGTTTGCAGCCACTCCCGTCGCTCGCCCGCCGTCGCGGCGTGTGCCAGTGCGCGTTGTGCCGCCTCGACCGCCTCGACCGTCTCGGCCTCACCCATGTCCGGCGCGTCGGCCAGGAACTCACCCGTCGCCGGGTTGTGGACGGGTAGCGTCCCGCCGGACCGCGCCGCGGACCACGCGCCGTCGACGTAACCCATGCACCGCGAGAGAAGAGGAGATTCGATCACGTCAGTCGCCCTTCACTTGTCGGATGATTTCGTCTGCCATCTCGGCCGTACTCAATTGACCGCCCAGGTCAGGCGTGCCCGCGCCCTGGGCGAGCGCGCCCTCAACGGCCTGTCTTATGCGGGATGCCGCCTCCTGGAGTTCCAGCCAATCGAGCATCATCGCCGCGCTGAGAATGGTCGCCACCGGGTTGGCGATCCCCTGACCGACGATGTCCGGCGCCGAGCCGTGCACCGGCTCGAACAGCGACGGGGCCTTCCGTTCCGGGTTGATGTTCGCGCTGGGGGCCAGCCCCAGCCCGCCGCCGATCAGCCCGCCCAGGTCGGTCAGGATGTCGCCGAACAGGTTCGACCCTACGACGACGTCGAACGTCTCCGGCCGGCGGACGAAGTTCATGATGGCCGCATCGATGTGCTGCTTATCGGTGACGATGTCGGGATACTCAGCCCGAATCTCTTCGAGGATCTCGTCCCACAAGACGAATCCGTACCGCTGCGCGTTCGACTTGGTGGCCAGCGTCAGATGACGACGGCGCGTCATCGCCAGGTCGAACCCGTATCTCAGGATCCGCTCGATGCCGCGTCGGGTATGGACCGCCGTCTGCAGGGCGAACTCCTCGGGCTCGCCGACCTTGAACCGTCCGCCGTTGTTGACGTACTCGCCCTCGGAGTTCTCCCGAACGACGACCAGGTCCACGTCGGCGGCGCCCGGGGCGGCGAGGGGCGAACGGACCCCCGGGAACAGCCGCGCCGGTCGGACACACGCATACTGGTCGAACGTCTGTCGGATCCGGATTAGCGGCTCGAGCGTGATGTGATCCGGAATTCGATGGGGCTCGCCCAGCGCGCCCAGCAGGATGGCATCGAAACCGCGCAGGACATCCAGAAAACCCGGCGGGACGACCTGGCCGGTCTCGTCCCAATAGCTCGCCCCCCACGGCAGGTTCGTCATCTTCAGGGCGAAATTCCCCGCCTGCTCCTGAACCGCCTGCAGGACGCGGACGGCCTGCTCGATCACCTCTGACCCGATCCCATCGCCGGGATACAGCGCGATATCGAAGGCCTTCATCTCGCCTCCCCCTTCGCCTTCAGGCTCGACAGGAGATCCTGCCAGGCGGCGGCCAAGCTGCCGAAGTCTCCGCCGCAGAACACCAGGTCGCATCCGGCCGCCAGCGCGGCGTCCAGCATCGGGCCAGGGCTTACCATGATGCCCGCATGCTTGCTCAGGCCTCGCGCCCGCTTGATACAGTCCGTGACCATGGTGATGAGCTCGGGGTCGGCGAGTTGGCCCATGCGACCGGCGCTGACGGACAGGTCTCCGGGACCGACCAGAACGCCTGCCAGCCCTTCGACACCGCAGATGGCCTCGAGGTTCTCGACGGCCTGGAGGGTCTCAATCTGCGCGAAGAAGTAGCTCCGCTCGTTCGCCTGCTGGAACGCTTGCTCCATGCCGGCCAGACCGTACTCCACGCCGCGGCTTCGCGTGTTGAATCCGCGCGACCCCAACGGCGGGAACTTGCCGTGCTGCACGACCTGCCGTGCCGTGGCTGCGTCGTTGATCATCGGCACGATGAGGATCCGCGCGCCGGCCTCCATCGACCGCAGCACGTGGTGACGCTCGGCGTCGGGAATCCGAACGGCCGGGATCGCACCGCCGACCTCTGCTGCCACGCACAACGACTCGACCTCGCTGAAGCTCGCCGGTCCGTGCTCGACCTCGATCCAGATCGCGTCGAACCCGATCCGACCGGCCATCTCGGCCAACCGGGTCGACCCGCTGAGGATGCTCACGCCTCGCAACACACGGGGCCGGCCGTTCTCGTCTGTAAAGATGTCGCCCATAGTCGTCCTCGTTTACACCGAATCCGCGGGCGTCACGACGCCCGGCCCTGTCGCATCACGCCCCGCCAGGTCCACATCCCCACGTCACCGTCCGCGCCCGGCAAGACGAGGCTCAGCCCGTAGCCCAAGCCAAGCGTCGACAGGAATCCCAACATCGTCGGCCACATGAACCCGATGTCAAACACCCAGAAGCCCTCGCCAAACCTGGGCGCGAGCTTGTCGGCGAAAATCGCCAGCGCCGTCAGCACGGTCCCGATCACCCCGCCGATCATGACGCCCAGCGCGTTGGCGCGCCGCGTGAACATCGCCAGCAGAAAGATCCCGAACAGCGGGCCGATGAAGCCCTGGATCAGTTTGGCGGCGATCTGGAACACGTCCCCCATCTGTCCCACCAAGCACGCGAGCCCCGTGACGAGCAAGCCAAGGACGAGCGAGCTGACCTGGGCCACCCGCAACTGACGCGTCGGTGCGCCGGCCTCCGAGGACGCGTCCTCCAGACCGCGCCGCTTCTTCCACAGCCGGGCGTAGAAGTCGTTGGAGATGGCCGTGATGCACGAGTTGACGCCCGAGTCCAGGCTGGACATCGAAGCCGCGTAGATCGCCGCGATCATCAGCCCCGCAATCCCCACCGGCATGTTGTTGGCGATGAAGTAAGGGAACACCTGGTCGTTCTGCAGCTCATTTGGAAACGCATGATGGGCCGAGAATGCGAACAGCCCCACGCCCACCAACGTCATGGACACGATGTAGAACGTGTACGCGAAGCAGTTGCACAGGAACGCCCCCTGGCTGGTCCTCAGCGACCTGGCGGTGAGGTACCGCTGTACCATGACCTGGTCCACGCAGTAGTTGCCCAGCTTGCCCAGCGTGTAGGTGGTGATGATGCCGAGCACCGTGACATCAGTGTAGACGTACAGGCGGATCTTCGTGAGCAGCCCGCCTTCGGTCCATCCGTCCATCGTGGCGGTCATGTCGGTCTTGCCGGCCGCCGTCAACGTTTCCCAGATCTCGCCGAACCCGCCGGGAACGCCAACGAGGATGATGATCGCTGCCGTGATCATCCCGCCGAACATGATGACGAACTGGGCGACGTCGGTCCAAATGACGGCCTTGATGCCGCCCATCGTCGTGTAGGCCGTCGCCAGGATCCCCAGGCCGATCACCGACGGGATCAGCGGAAGCTTACCGCCCGTGACGATGTTGAGGACCAGGGAGGGCACGTAGACGGCCGTCGCCATCCACGTAATCCGCCACAAGATGAAGATGCCGCTGGTCAGCGTGCGGACGCGGACGTCGAAGCGGCGTTCCAGGTACTCATACGCCGTGTAGACGTTCAGGCGGTGATAGAACGGCATGAAGACCCACACCACGATCGGAAACGACAGCGGGATGGCCATCAGCCCCCAGATCGTAATCAAGCCGTACTTCACCGAACCGGCCGGCGCCCCGATGAAACCGATCGCGCTGGTCAGCGTCGCCATCAACGATAGGCCGACGGGAATCCACCCCATGCTCCGTCCGGCCAGGAAGTAGTCCTTCGTGGACTTCTGTCCCCGGTAGAAGTACGCGCCCAGCGCCGTGATGCACAGCAGATAGCCGATGCAGACGGCGTAATCGATGGCCGTCAGTCCGCTCTCTGGCATGCGTTCGTCCCCAATCCCCACACCGCCGAACCAGGACGCACTACGCGTCCCCGCCCTTGCCGAACTGGAACGCGTACAACCTCGTCCCGCGCATCTCGAACCGCAATCGAACCGGACGTCCCGCCAGGGACGAGACGTCGGACTTGCCCTTCCACGTGACGCGCTTGGCCAGGTAGTCGCCACTGATGATGTGGCAGTCCGCAACCCCGAACCCGGCGATGGCCTTGCCGTGCTCGTCAAGCAGCCCCACGCGCCCCTCACCCGACGCCGACGTGTTGACGTTCAGCGTCAACGTATCGCCGCCAAAGACGAGGGGGCCGACGACGAGGCTGCCGCCCCCGTACGCGAAGTCGGCCGACACGAACCCGTCGATCCGCTGCTCGAGCCGGAAGATCCCGCCCAGCGCGCGGCCCTCGAGCCGACGGCGGGCCTGCGTATCGCCGTGCGTGAAGGTGTACCCGCCGAAGTACTGTTCGATGCGCGTCTTGTGATAGACCATGCCCGGGAAGACCATGTTGATCTTCAGCGGCAGGTCTTCGTGCTGATAGAGGGGCACATAGGGGGTCCGGTACCGCGTCCAGGCCTTGCCGTCCCGGCTGACGGCCAGTTGCGTGTCGATCACGCCGTCGTTGGTCTTGCCGCCCGCGCGGAGGGCGGGCTGGTTCAGGTACGCCCGCCCGGATGGGTTGTAGTGGTAGTAGGGCGTCGGGAAGGCCACGTAGACGTTTCGGGCCAGCGCGTACTTCTGCGCCGAATTCGTGTACAGGTCCATGTCGGACGGATCGCGGTCGTCGGCGGACAGTACGACGGGAATCCGTTCCGGCCAGACCTCGTCCATCCCGGACGTCACGACGCACCCGGTCGCCCGACCGCGATGCCCGACGCGGGGATAGTGCACGTACTTGTCGAGCTGGTCGTCCCAGAACGTGGAGATCTGGCTGTCGGAGTGGTGCTTCGATATCTGCGTCGGGTGCATCGTGAAGTGAACGCCGTCCGGCGAGGTGAACAGCCGCGTCCCGAGACGAGGCTCGCTCGAGAGGAACACGTAGCGCTTCTCGGGAGGCCCCTTCGGGTCGATCATCACCGTGCCCTCGCGCTGGCCGTCGATGACGATGTTGTTCTGTTTCGAGCCCTGCCATTCAACCGCGCCGAGGTTGGGCTTGTCCCAGTGGATGCCGTCCTTGGAGACCGCCATCGCCAACCGGTACGCCGGGTTCGAGTCCAGGTGGATGGGGACGTAGTAGAGACGATACTGCCTGGTGTGCGGGTCCCAGAACACGTTGCAGTAGCTGGTGATGCCGTTGCGCTCCCAGGGCCGGTCGGGGATGATGACGAGCTCCTTGCGCTGCGGGGGATTGACGCACAGCGTGACGTTCTGCTTGTTTGAGATCAGGAACTCGTCGATGAACAGGTGCTTGTCGCTGCCGAGCTGGTACGGCTTGGTGTCTGCCGCATGCGCTTGTGTGTTCACAAGGCTCGAGCCCACCACCGCCGCGAACACGACTGCGCCGGCTCGCCGCAGCAAGGTTCGCCGCGTCATACCAACTGGTTGGGGATCCATCGCTTATCTCTCCCGACGTTGGCCAAGGCGAGCACAGACCAACGTCGCCCGGTCGGTCCGCGCTCAGAACCGTCATTTGCCCTCGGTTCGGAACTGGAACGCGTACAGCTTGGTCGAACGCATCTCGAAGCGGAGTCGGATCGGCTTGCCAGCCAGCTTCGAGACGTCGGGCTTGCCCCGCCACGACACGACGTGGGCTACGTCGTTGGTCAGGATCAGATCGCAGTCGGCGACGGCGAAACCGGGGATCGCCTTGCCACCCGGGTCCACAAGACCGACACGGGCGTGACCGGCCGCCGACGTGTTGACGTTCAGCACCAGTCGCTTGCCGGCAAACACCCCCGGCGGGGTCACCAACCAGCCCCCCGCGTAGTCGGCGTCGGCCGAGTAGAAGCCGTCCAGCCGCTGCACGGCGCAACCGATCTGGCTCCAGCGTCGCCACTTGGCGCGTCCTGCCTCGTCCATCCGTCGCGTGCCGCCGTGGCTGAGGTCCACGCCGTTGTAGTACTGGTAGATGCGGTTGCCCATCCGGACAAGCCCTACGCCCATCATCATGAGCTGCGAATCCCACTCGGCCGACTCCCCCAACGCCAGGTAGGGACCGCGATCGGGCCGGACCCAACGTACCCCATCACGGCTGGCCGCCGCCGAGATGTCCAGCAATCCGTCGTTGCCCATCTGCGGTAGGAAGTGATGGTACAGCGAGGGGAACATGAAGTAAGCGTCGTCGGCCCAGGGATACTTCACGCACGCGTTGTTGTAGAAATCGACGTCAGGCGGGTCCTGTCCGTCGGCCTCGAACACCGTCTGCAGCTTGTCCGGCCAAGGTGCGTCGATCTTCGTCATCTCGACACGACCGACGGATCGGCCGCGCTTCGTATTCTTGCGCAGGAAGGCCGTGTACTTGCGAAGAGCGGGATCCCAGAACGCCACCTGCTGGCTGTCCGGACACCAGGGGCTAACTGGGCCCGGCGTGGTGAAGTGGATCCCGTCCGCCGAGTAGGACACACGCAGTCCACCCTTGTGCGGACCGACGGTGTGCAACAGCTTGTACCGCCGCTCCGGCGGCGCGACCGGATCGATGAAGACCGTCCCGTCCACCACGCTTCTGGCGATGATGTTGTTTCGGCGCGACCCGTCGAACTCGACGATGCCCAGGTTGGGTTTGGTCCATCGGATGCCATCCTTGGATTCGGCGTAGCAGAGGTAGGCGTGCTTGTCCCAGGCGTCCGGGGTGTGCCACTGGTCCTTCGAGAAACACGAGTAGTACATCCGGCAGATCTCGCCGTCCTGCACGACGGTGAAGTACGACGTCAGACGGAAATCCTCCCAGGGCTTGTCGGCGAACAGCACCTGGCCCGCCTTGACCGGTGGGTTCATGACGATGCGAACGTTCTGCGATTCGGCGATGAACTTGCGATCGAAGAACAGCTGCTTGCCGGTGGCGATCCGAATCGGCCGGTCGTTCGCCGCCAGGCTGTCGGCCGCACCGAGGTCCGCCGGCCACCACACCGTGCCCGCGACGATCCCCGCAATCGCCGCGCTTTGAAGACCGAGTCGTTCGATCACGATCGCACTCCCGCGAACCAGGATGTCTTGACAGCTTCGTTTCGCGGAGACCTCATGTGGTGCAAGGGCCTTCGCAACCTGACCGCGACGGTCATGATACCGCATGCGTCGCGTCCTGTCCCGCGTTGGCGCACGTTGACGGGACGCGCGGTTGTCCAGGGGGTGGGTTTCCTATCGCGGACGGTGCGCTAGGTTCCGCCGGTCGGGACGAGGGCGACGGTCTCGGTGTGCTCGAGGGTCACGGGGCCGTCGTTGAAGCCGTTGAGCTTGTCCAGTTCGTTGGTCTTGGTGACGGTGACGATCAGGTCGTTGCCCGGATGGCCGAACTCACTGAGGTCATTCGCCGTGAACGTGTAGCTCCCGGGATCTTCCTCGAGGTCGACGGTCGTTTCCTTGTCGCTGCCGTGAATGGTCTGGGTAATCGTGATCTTCACCCGGTCGCTCGGGCTGGCGTTCGACCAGTTCAGCGTGAAGCCCAGCAGGGACGCGGCTTGGCCCTCGGCTGGCGACGTGATGGCCCAACCGAAGGGCGCGGTCAGCGTGGTCGGCTCCACGCCGCGGGTGGGTTCGGTCACGACGACGGTGTGCTGGACGGCGGCGGCGACCGACTGCGTGTAGGTTCCCTCCGTGGCGGTCGGCGTCAGCGGCTCGCCATCGATGGTAACCTGTTGCTCACCTCTTAGCTCGACGGCCAGGCCGTCGTCGTCGGTGAGGATCGCCGTCACTTCCGCCTGTTCGTTGCCGGCGACGGACACGATCTTCATCACGCACGTGGCCAGGTCGAGCTTGGCTCCCCGGCTGTAGCTAAACGTAATGAAGTCGCAACACGCCCCCACACAAAACGTCAGGCTCGCGATCGCAACCAGGAGGTTCCTCCGCATCGTCTTGACCTCCCAAGCCGTCCATGGAACGGGCTTGTGAACCCGTGGGCCCGTCGGTCCTGGCGGCCAAACGGCACGGCCTCGGACCTGCACCCACGCCTACTCTTCCACCTCGATCGTCAGTTCCTTGCTGTCCGTCGACGACGGCGTGTCGTCGTCGGTGACCTGAACCGTAAAGATCCATGTGCCGACCTCGGTCGGCTTGCCGGAAATCTCCCCAGTCGTCGCGTCGAGTCGCGGCGTCGACTTCCCCTCCCCCGGCGGCAGGACGCCCTGGGTGATCTTCCAGGTGTAGGGCGCCAGGCCGTTGATGGCCTCCAACTGTAACGTAAAGGACTCGTCCACCTCGACCGTGTGCTGAGCCTCGGTGGTGATCTCGACCGCCAACGGCTGGATCCTGAGCGTGACGAACGCCGTCGTGGTCTGCGGAGGGTCAGCGCTGTCGGTCACCGTGAGTTGCAGCTGCCGCGTGCCGGCGTGTCCTTGCAGTGGGGTCCCCGAAACCGTCCCCGTCTGTTCGTCGAAACTCAAGCTGCCGGGCAGGTTGAGCTGCGATCCATCGTACTGATAGGGCGGCAGGCCACCGGTGACGTCGAAGGTCTCGCTGTAGAACTCCTCCGCCCGCGCGGTGGGCAGCGTCGCGCCGATGGTCAGCGGGTCGTAGACGGCAACGGTATAGAAGACCGTGCCCCGCGCCGGCGGGGTGGATTCGCTGTCAGCGGCTTGCACGGTGACATTGTAGGTCCCGGCCTGGGTCGGGGTTCCGGAGATGATGCCGGTGTCCGGGTCAAGGCTCAACTCCGGGGGCAGGCTTCCCTTCGTGATGCTCCACACCGGCGTTCCCTGCCCGTCGGTGGCGAGGGTCTGGCTGTAATCCTCATCGACGATGCCATGTGGCAGCGGCTGCGGGGTGATCTGGAGCCGATCGATGATGGTCACCGAGTAGGCCTGCTGTCCCAAACGCTGCGGCGTGGAGCTGTCGGTCACGGTGATCGTGAAGTTGTACACGCCCGGCGTGGTCGGGGTCCCGGCCACGATCCCGGTCGTCTGCCCGAGCGCGAGACCGGCGGGCAGTTTCCCGGACGTGACGGCCCACGTCCACGGCCCCTGCCCGTCCGCTGACAGCGTCTGCTCGTATTCGCTCCCTTCTATCTGGTTCGGCAGTTTGCCCTTGTCGATGGTCAGCTTCGCGATGATGGTCAGCAGGTAGGGCGCCTGGCCCCGAGCGGGAACGGTCGAACCGTCGGCGACCTCGACGGTGAAGGCGAAGGACCCGGACTCCGTCGGGGTCCCCGACAGCACGCCGGTGTCCTCGTCGAGCGTCAGCCCGGCCGGCAAGGCGCCGGAGGCGACGCGCCATCTCAACGGCGGCTGACCGGTGGCGGCGAGGGCTTGGCTGTAGGCCTGCCCTTCAGCCCCGTCCGGCAAGGTCTCAGGAATGATGTCAAGGGATACGCAGCAGCCCGACAGAGCCAGCGCAGCCGCGCACGACAGAAGGACGTCGAAGCGCATCTTCCTCAGGGACACGGAGCATCCCTCACTTGAGCCCGAAGTTCGTTTGTGTGCACCTTGCCGGAAGACGGCAAGCAGACCACCCTATCTACCACTCTATCTCGGATGCCGGTCTTCGGTCAAGGGCGCAAACTTCCAAGCACCGCTGCGAATGTGCTTGCATCTCGCCTCTCGACAAGCGCGCAAACCCGATTCTCCGTCGACACCGGGGCCGAACTCGTCGTCTCCGCTGACGTATAGTCCCTTGAGGGCTGGCTCTTCAGACACGTCCCCGAAGAGCAGGCTCGCGTGAAGGTGCCGTCCTGAGGAACCGGAAGGCGACGAATCCTGATCTCGAAGCCGCCGGACCGGCTCGTTCTTGCCCATGTTCTGTTGTGCCCTGAGCTAACGCTCGAGTTGATCCCGTTGCGCGATGGAGACACCCCATGCGAAACTGGCTCAGACAGCTGGACGACCTGTTGCGAGGGCGGAAGACCACGCCCGAGCTCCTTGCCAAGGGCCAGATGGAGCTGCCGCTACGCACCTTCGTCTCATTGGCGGTCGTGCTCGGGCTGGTCTACGGCTTCTTCATGGGTTGGTACGCGGTCTTCAGTCGTGATCCCGCCTGCTACGTGCAAGTCCTTGCGTCGATGATCAAGCTGCCGGCGTTGTTCCTGCTAACGCTGGTGGTGACGTTCCCATCGCTGTACGTCTTCAATGCGCTGGTCGGCTGTCGTCTCAGTTTTGCTGAGACGCTGCGCTTGCTGGTCGGTGCGGTGGTGGTCAACGTGGCGGTTGCCGCATCGCTGGCAACCATCCTGGGGTTCTTCACGCTCAGCACCACGAGCTACGCGTTCATGATCCTTCTCAACGTGGTGCTGTTGGGCGTCTCGGGGATCGTGGCCTTGGGCTTCTTGTTGCACACGCTTCGCCGTCTGGCCGCGCCTCCGCCCGTGATCCCACCGACCGTGACCTCCGTAAAGGCCGGTGATGAGGGCGAACCCCAAGAAACAAATCCTGCGCAACGCGAGCCGGGACCGATGGATCAGATCCCCTGGGACGTCCCCGATCAAGCCCTCGGGCAGGCGAGGTCGATCTTCAGAATCTGGGTGGTGATCTACGCGCTGGTGGGGGCGCAGATGGGTTGGCTGCTGCGACCGTTCATCGGTTGCCCCAATCTGCCCTTCACGTGGTTCCGCCAGCGGGAAGGCAACTTCTTCCAGGCCGTTGTCCACCAGATACAGCAACTCCTGGGCGCGGGCTAGACCACGGAGACCCAGGGAATGCGCGCGGTTCTCGGGCACACCGACGAATTCCTCCGGGCATCAGGTCCGTTTGCGCCGACGCCTTCGGTCAGGCGTCCGACGTGGTGGCTGCCGGTGATGATTCTGGGCTTCGCGCCCATCTACGGCGGGATGATGGGCAGCTATCAGCTCGATTCGCCGGAACGAATCCTCCAAGTCATCTACGCCGCGGTGAAGATGCCGTTGCTCTTGTTGGTAACCAGTCTGCTCTGCCTGCCGGGCTTCTTCGTGCTCAACACCGTTCTGGGGTTGCGAGACGACTTCCGAGACGCCCTCCAGGCCATCCTGGCCGGGCAAGCGGGACTCAGCGTGGCCCTCGCGTCGCTCGCGCCTCTGACACGGTTCTGGTACTGCTCGACGTTGGACTATCGAGCTGCCCTCCTGTTCAACGCGGGGATGCTCACGCTTGCGGCGATCGCGGGTCAGGTCGTCATGTTTCGGTCCTATCGCGTCCTCATTCGTCGGCATCACTATCACAGAGTGATGCTCTACGCCTGGTTGGCGCTGTATGCATTCGTTGGAATGCAGATGGGGTGGGTGCTACGTCCGTTCGTGGGTGCGCCACACATTCCGGTGACCTTCTTCCGCACCGAGCCGTTCAGCAACGCCTATGTCGTTATCGCCCAGCTGATCGTCGGCTGGTCCTAGTACTGCAGCGCTAGGACTTGCGAGGTGCGACACACACACCATCGTGCCGCATCACACTGGCTGACCATTGGCGTAGGGTTGGACTGATTGGGGCGTGGGCCTCGGGGGTGGTATACTCTCGACCGCCCTGGCAGTGCCTTGCGGGCCAGATCTTTGCCGATGAGTCGAAGGTGTAGCGCAGGGCGCCTCTGAAGTATGGGCCACGGGTCGCTGTGCGAGATTCTCAAGGAACCGGTCATGAGCATCCGTGTGGGTTTCGCCGAGGTCGACATCACGCCACCCGTGGGCACGCACAAGATCGGATGGCTTCGCGACCTCATCACCGACACCGTGCTGGACCCACTGTACGCCCGCATCTTCGTCATGGCGTGTGGGGGCCGGACCATTGCCTTCGTCCAGCTCGACACGTTGTCGATCCGATGGACCCAGACCACGGCGATCCGGGAGCAAGTGTCCAAGCGGCATGGCGTGCCCGGCGACGGCATCATGGTGTCCGCGACGCACAACCATGCCGGACCGGCCGTCGCGAACTGCGGCGACGTCCGACGCGACGACGCCTACATCGGTCAACTTATCGAGAAGGTCGTTACAGGCTTCGGACGGGCCGTGGCGGACATGCAGGAGGCGGAGATAGGTTTCGGTAGCTGCTTCGAGTTCGGCGTCGCCCACAACCGGCGGGTGATCTTCCGCGGCGGCACGGTGCGGACGCACGGTACTTTCGACGACGCCGACGCTCTGTGTGTGGAGGGACCCATCGACCCGGAGCTGGCGGTCCTGGCGGCGCGGGCCCGGGACGGACGGTTGCTGGGCGCGGTCGTCAACTTCGCCTGCCACCCGACGCACCACGGGGCAGGCACGGCCCTGTCGGCGGGATACCCGGGGGTCCTGGCTGCAACGATGAAGGAAGGAGGCTGTCCGGTCACGTTGTTCCTGAACGGAGCGGCGGGCAACCTCCATACGTCCGACCCATGCGCAGGCGGGGCGGACCTGTCGATGGAGGAAACCGGGCGGCGGCTGGCGGCCGATGCCCAGCGTGTGATCGCCGAGATGACATTCCGCAAGACCGTCCGTCTGGGAGCGCGATCACGGACGGTGATGCTCCCGTACAGGGAACTGACGGATGCGGAGATCCACGGGACGGTCCGGGGTGCCCAGCGTTTCGTGGACCCGGCGATCTACGACCGCCACATGCCCGCGTTGGTCCAGCGAATTCGGGAGCGCGGGACACAACCGGCCGAGGTGCAGGTGCTCTTTGTGGACGAACTGGCCGTCGCGGGCATCCCGGCCGAGTACTTCGTCGAGCTCGGCCTGCGAATCAAGGAGCGGGCGCATCCGAAGCACGCGCTGGTGGTCGGGTGGGCCAACGGGATGGTCGGCTACGTGCCTCACAAAGAGGCGTTCGAGCGGGGTGGGTACGAAACGACGCTGACCGGGTCCAGTCGCATGGCGCCCCAGGCGGGCGATCTGCTTGCCGAGTGCGCGATCGAGCTCACTGGCGGCTGGGATACGGCTGGATGAAGCCCATGTTGTGGGCAAAGGGGAAGCCAAGCGATGGCCGGCGAGGTCTGCCCGTGGTGGATGGCCTACACGTTCGACAACTGGTTTCGACGCCTTCTGTTCAAGCCGGAGGCGATGTTCGGGCCCTACGTCAAGCCGGGCATGATGGTCATGGACATCGGCTGCGGGATGGGCTTCAACGCCATCGGCCTGGCGAGGATGGTGGGCGACGGGGGCCGCGTGATCGCCGTTGACCTGCAACAGAAGATGCTGGACGTGCTGCAGAAGCGCGCCAGGCGGGCTGGCGTCGCGGATCGAATCCGAACGCACAAGTGTGACGCCGATTCGATCGGGATTGACGACACCGTGGCGTTCGCCGTCGCGTTCTGGGTGGTCCACGAGGTGCCTGATGCCGCTCACTTGCTCCAGGAGGTGCATTCGTGTCTTTCACCCGGCGGGCATTTCCTGGTCACCGAGCCCCGGTTCCACGTCTCGGACGAGGCACTTCGTGAAACGATCGCCCTCGCGGAGGACGTGGGGCTGAAGGCCTGCGACGAGCCTGGGATCCGATTCAGCAAATCGGTCGTCTTCCGCAAGGCATAGCTTGCGGTGACATGTCCGGCGCAGCGAGCCTACGAGGACAGACAGCATGAAGATCTCGATGATGTCGTACACGATGGGGCGTGGAGAGTGGGGCAAGACGAAGGACGTGGTTGCGCTGTGCACCTTCACCCGAGAGCTCGGGCTGGAGGCCATCGACTGGGTAACCACGCACGACCACGATCCCCGCGAGATCCGTCGGATCACCGACGACTTCGGGCTGCCGGCCATCTGCTACACGTTTAGCGCGCGGATTCAGTCGCCCGACGCCGCAACCCGACAGGCTGCGTTGGACCAGGTCCGGAAGGGGCTCGATACGGCCGGTGTCCTCGGCGCCGACAAGATCATGATCGTGGTGTCCGGTCTGCCCGACGTCCCGCGTGAGCGGGCCCGCGGCCGTGCGCTGGAGGGCCTGGCCGGGGCGGTGGAGATGGGCAGCGCGGCCGGCATCGCCGTCACCATCGAACATTTCCCAGGCGTCAACAGCCCCTTCGCGACGTCTGCCGACATGAACGACGCGATTCAGGCCGTGCCCGGACTCAAGATCACCTACGACAACGGCAACGCGCTGACCAGCGGGGAGGACCCGGCCGACGCGTTCCGGAACTCGCGAGATCACATCGTGCACGCCCACTTCAAGGACTGGGTGCCGTCCGACGAGGGGTTGCTGGGCCTGGATGGGCGTCACTATCGCGGCGCACTCGTTGGCGAGGGGATCGTCGATCCCGTGCCATGCCTGCAGGCGATGCACGAGGCGGGCTACCAAGGCTACATCAACTTCGAGTACGAGGGCAGCGAATACGACGCCGCCGAGGCGATGCGAAAGGGCGTGCCCAGCCTCCAGGCCCTGATCGCCGAGGTCCAGACGTAGGGCTGTAGGCAGACCGCCTGCAGGCTCGTTGCCCGGAGTGCCAAGGAGAGATGCGACGGCCTCACCTGCCGTGTCTCGTCCGCATCTCCCATGGACGTCCCAGTAAGTGTTTCTCCGCAAGGCCCTTATCGACTGAGAGCCGGCGGGTTCATCCGGCGGTCCTCGCGGTTGAACCGTCGCGGGCAAGATGGGATAATACCCAGATTGCTGGCGCGGATGGTTCGGCGGAACGACCGGGTGGTGAACGATTCGATCCGATTGCTGATCCTCGACGTCGATGGCGTGCTGACGGATGGCCGTCTCGTCGTGGTCGAGTCCGGCGAACTCATCAAGAGTTTTCACGTATTGGATGGCGGTGCCATTCGATTGTGGCAGGAGACGGGCCGGCAAGTGGGGCTGTTGACGGCCAGGACGAGTCCAGCCGTTGCCCGACGCGCCGGTGAGTTGGGCATCGAGCTGATCGAGCAGGGCATCGACGAGAAGCTGATCGGCTACGAGAGGATTCTCGCCCGAGCAGGTGTGGACGACGCTGGGATCTGCTACGTTGGGGACGACTTCCTGGACCTGGCCCCGATGCGTCGATGCGGGTATCCCGTGGCGGTGGCGAACGCCGCGGCCGAGGTCAAGCGGGTGGCGAGCTACGTGACGGGCCGCCCGGGCGGGGCCGGAGCAGTCAGGGAGGTGGTCCGCCACCTGCTGACGCGTTCGGGAGAGTGGACCGGCCTGTTGGACAAGTACGCCTAGGCGAGGTCAGGTCGGCCTCGACCGGGGCCGAAAGGAAGTTCGGCGGGGGCCAAGAAGGGGTAATACCATGTTCCGGAACTTCGTGCTGATCGCCGCGACGGCGTCGATCATGCTCGTCGCCTACGGGGCATATACCTACCAGGACGGCAGGGCGAAGTACGCCAGGACCCCGTTCGCCGACGACGCGTCTGAAATACAGATGGCGGAGTTCGAGGGGGCGGAACTGAAGGTCAGAAACGCCACGATCCGCAAGGGACTGAAGCCGTTCGTGGAGGTGTGTCAGGAAAACGGTGACCCCAAGTACCAATTTCGATCGATCGCCTGGGAACCGGTCGGTGACGACGAACAGGAGTTCAAGCTGGTTGGTCCGGAGATCTGCGTCTTCATGCCGGGTGGGCAGAAGACGCGCATCCAGTCGGACCACGGGCGGATCTACGTCGAGCGACTGAAGAAGAATAACCTGGACCCGAGGCGCGGGCGCCTGTATGGCAACGTGGTCATCCTGATCGACCGGACCGACCGGGCGTGGCGGCAGGCCCATCCCGAGCTGGCCGACCCCGAGAAGCACCCGGATCGGGTCGTGAAGATCTGGCTGGACGAGGTCAGGTTCGACCTGAACCGATCCCACATCAAGAGCAACGGCAAACTTCGCGTTCAGAGCCCCGAGGTCGAGATCGAGGGGACCGGTCTGACGCTCGCCTGGAACGAACGGGACAACCGCATCGAGGAACTGATCATCGAGAAGGGCAAGCGGATGGAGCTCCGCCGCGGGGGCAGCCTGGTTTCGTTCGAGCTGCCAGGGCGGGAACGAGAACTGACCGACGCGCCGTCGAGCCGGCCGTCGCCGCCCGAGAAGGAGAAGGCCAAGCAGGACCTGAAGCAGGCGGCGGCCATGGCGGCCGCGGGGGTGACGGTCCCCAAGAAGACATACCCCTCCGCCTTCATTCGTCGGGCGCTGGAGCAGGGCGCCGCGGCGAACCGGGCGCTGTCGATCGATGATGTCCCCGGCGACAAGGACAAGGTGCGACCCGATGGCCAACGGTCGGCCGGCGCCGACGTCAAGCGCGCCAAGCCGGATAAGCCGATCTCAATCTTCAAACGAGCCGACAAGCGGCGCGTCAAGCGAAGGAAGCATCAGATTGACACCTACCGGGCCACGTTCGAGGGCAACGTGGTGGTCGAACAGCGCCGGGGCCTCAAGATGCTCGGCCGGCTGAGCGGCGTCGACCGCCTGGAGATGGTCTTCGACGTCGGGGAGAAGCAGCGCAAGAGCATCCAGGCCACCCCGCCGACCAGCCAACCCGCCGCCGGGACGACGACGTCGCCGTCCGTCGCGACGACGGCGCCGACGACACAACCCGATGATCAGACACGGTTGTGCCTCTTCTGGACCGGTCGGCTGGTCCTCAGGCCGGCTGCGCCGGCCTCCGAGCAGACAGGAAAGCGCTTCGAGGTCCACGCCGTTGGACGCGACATCAATATCCTGGACAGACAGGGCGGGGTGTCCTGCCGCCGGCTGATCTTCTCCAACGAGACAGAACAATTGTGGCTGTACGGCGGTGCCAAGAGCCCGGTCAAAATGCTGTCGGGGGAGGCCCGGCGGTTGCAGGGCCGGGAGATCTACCTGGATCGCAAGACGGGCATCGCGGTCGTCAACGGCCCGGGGTCCCTCATGGACACGCGGCAGGCGCTGGCCGCAGTCGGCGCCGACGTGAGCGAAGGCGACGAGGAGGCAGGCAAGCGCGGCCAGGACAAGGACGACCTGATCGAGGTGAGCTGGACCAAGCAGGTGGAACTGGAGTTCGAGTCGGCGCGGGTAACGCGGATCGATCCGGAGTCCCATCGGGAGGTGACCAAACGCCGGGAGTACATCAAGCAGGCGGCGTTCCGCGGGAACGTCCTGATGAAGCAGGGCGACCAGCGAATCAAGGCCGAAGAGGTCATCATCCTCGTGGGCGTGCCGAAAAGCCCCAAGGACATCGTCGGTCCCATCGAGGGGGTCCGGGCCAGCGGCGGGGTCGTGCTGGTGCAGCAGGACAACGAGATCCGTTCCGAGAAGCTCAGCGTGACGATGACGACGGACGAGAAGGGCCGGACCGTGCCGAAGTCCGCCACGGCGTATGGCAACGTGTCAGCCAAGCAGGGCAAACGGCAGATCATGGCCAAAGACCTGCTGTCGGTGATGATCGGCCCGGCCCGGCAGAAGACCGTTTCGCCAAAGGCCGCGGCGCTCGCCGGCCTGGCCGGCATCGACCCGGGCCGGCTGACCAAACTCAAGCGTCTGGCGGCGGAGCGAGGGGTCCGATCGTCCGAGATTGACGCACTGATTGGCAAGAAGGGATTGGACCTCGTCGGGCTGCGGGCGCTGGCGGTCGCCAGGAACATCGATCCAGAAAGAGTGATCGAGCTGGTCAAGCCCAAGCAGCCCAGGACCCGTCTGGCCATCGTCGAGATGCACGCCTTCGGAGATGTGGTGGCGTTCGATCCGCGAGAGAAGCTCGACGTCCAGGCCGAAGAGCTGCATTGCGAGCTGCCCGACGGCAAGACGCTCGACAATGCGACGGTGGTGGCCAAGCCCAACGAGCAGGCCCGCGTGGAGATGGGGGACTACGTCATCCACGGCCATCAGATCGAGATCGACATCCCGCGGCTGTTCGCCGAGGTGCCGGACGCGGGCTGGCTGAAGTTCGAGTCGCGCCAGGGGCTGGACGGCCGACAGCTCGACGAGCCGCTGCCGATCAAGATCACCTGGACCAGAGAAATGAAGCTGGAGGGCAAGCGGAACATCGGTCGCTTCGTGGGAGACGTGGTCGCCTCGAGCCAGACCAGCCGCATGGACTGCGATCAGCTGATGGTCAGTTTCGTCGATCTGCCCCCGGCGCGGGCGGACAGGAAAAGGAAGAAGGGCGCACCCGCGACCACGTCGCCGAGCGCCACCACGCAGCTGGCCGGCAAGCCCGAATCGTCGTCCGGTTTCGAGCTGGGCGCCCGGGCGTTGCAGGGACGGTTTGACAAGCGTCCGACGGCGGTCCTGGCGGAAGGCAACGTTGTCGCAGTCTCGAGCGTGTATGACAAGGAGAGCCGACAGCGGCTGCTGAGCCGGATCCGCATTGCGGGTCCCAAGATGAGCGTTGACCTGGTGCGGGAGCAGCTCGACGTCGTCGGGTCCGGTTCATTGCTGATCGAGGACTACCGGCTGCCGTCCGCCGTGGACCCGGAGGCGGCGGAGGGGCCAAGCCGGCCGAAGGATCCGCTGATGAGCGATCTCGCCGGCCGGGGTCCCAGTCAAACAGTCTTCACCTGGGCCAACAGCATGAGCTACTTCTTGGAGAACAACCTCGCCGTCCTCGACCGTTCGGTCAACATGATTCACCTGAGCGGGATGTCGATGGTGATGGCCAAGGACCTGGCCCGCGCGATGAGTCTGGACATCACGAAGCTGCGGGCGAAGGGACGCAAGGCCGCATTGGGCTGCGAGAATCTGACGGTCGAGTTCCTGCAGCGCTCGGGAAGCCCCAAGTCGGGCATGCCTCTGGAGGGCGCGGGTCAGGCGGAGCTCAAGCGCCTCATCGCCACGGGGAACATCTACCTGGAAGACAGCGGCCGGTCGCTGATCGGCGAGGAGCTAACCTACTTCCGCGACAAGAACGAGATCACCGTATCGGGCACGGCCGGGAACGAAGCGAGGCTGTTCATGGAGGATGCCAGGACCGGCCAGATGGTTCGCTACATCTGCCCGTGGATCCGATGGAACCGCAACACGGGGGACATCGACGCGCCGGGGGCGCGGGTGAGTGTCGTCCGCACGTCTGCGAAGCGGTGAGGCACGACCCCTTCGGTCGGCGCAACACCGCGATTTTTACCGGGCCTTTCCGTTTGCCTTCGCACGCCACGGAGGAATAATCATTAGTAGAAGGAGGCGCTCATCGAAAGAGGCCGGTCACGTCCTGATCGTTAGGTTCATATAGGACATCACCTCGGGAATCGAGGCATTCGGGCGAGCCCTGACCGAGAGTACCTTGATCCTACGATCATCAGGATCACATCAACATCGACGGACCGGTCGATCGCGCACCGAAGACACAAGCGGACACCCGCAGGACATTCGGACGGGGGGGCAAGTCAATCGGGCGAGCCTCATGTCCGGCCAGGCAGCGCGAATGCCAGGTCGGATCGGGACCCCGCAGCACGTCGGACGGACAATTGGGTACACGACAGATCAATACAGGGGATGCGCCGCGCGAGGCAGGCGTATAGCTGCCTGTGCGAGCGGAGATGGACATTGGGAGGGGTAGTTGTGCAAGGACTGCACGGGCAGGGCGTGTCGTGCGAAAGGGGGTACCGTCCTGTCCCGCGCAGTCCGGATCCTTCAAGGACGGGATTGCAGCATGCGATCACGAGAGTTCAAGGAGCGAGCTCCACTGGGGGACCAGACATGGGATCCCTCCGAGCGATCGGCGGCGAGGGCGGGAAAAGGCTCGTGATCGTTGGCGAGGGGCGATGAACGGGTGTTTTCCGGTGGGGACCCCCACGCACCTCGCTCGCCGATCGATTGGTGTCGCCGCGACGGCGTCGGGGGGCGTCGTCGCGGTGACTAGTTCTTGGCGTCCGGGTCGGCGGCGTTCTGCCGCTCCCACACCTCGGTTTCTTCCGTGAAGTACTGAACCCGCGTCTTTTTGAATTCCCGGGTGGACCACAAGACTGCAGGGGGAGGCAGGTCGCCGACGGACGTCAGCGATTCGACCACCGCCAAGCAGGCCGGCCGGTTCTGCCCGTGAATCATCGTGTAGACGTTGTAGGGCCAATCTTCATAGGTGGGTCGGAGGTAGCAATGGCTGACGGCGTCGAACTCGGCCATTCGTCGCCCGATTCGCTCCGTGTGCTCGTCGGGAACCTGCCAGCAAACCATGCAATTGGCCACGAAGCCCGCCTCTCGATGGCGGAGGACCGCCGCATATCGCCGCATCTGCCGGCGTTCGATCAAGCGATGGGCAGCGGCGAGCAGCTGTTCGACGGAGCATCCGGCCATGTCGGCAAGCCGATCGAACGGACTCGGCTCGATCGTGATGTCCGTTTGCAGCGCTCGGATCAGGGGAAGGTCGTCTTCGGTGATGGGGTGCTGGCGGGCGATGCGTCGGTCGGCGGCGGTGTAGGGGCCACCCCCCAAGCCCGGGTCGGCGTTCGTGGTTGATCCCGTGTTGCCCTCATCGGCCAGATCAAGCACGACACCGATCTTGAAGAGCTGGAGCGTGGGGAGCTTCCGCGTGACGACCGCGCCCGACAGCTCGTGCAACCGCTGCACGGTTCGATCCAACCCCAGCCGACTCGTCGGGGGCACGGCCAGCGTGTACCACAGGTTGTAACGGTGATCGCGCTGGTAACAGTGGGACACGCCGGGGTGTCGGCAGACCGCATCCGCCCCCGCCTCGATATGGTCCGGGGGGCATTGGCCGGCCACCAGCGTCGAGTCGTAGCCGAGCGTGTGGCTGTCGAAGATGGCTGAGATCTGCCGGATGGGACCGCCGCGTTGCTTCAGCCGGGCGATTCGCGCCAGGGCGTCGTCTTCCTCGATGCCGACCCGGGCGCCCAGTTCGGCGAAGGGGCGGGCCGCCAGTGGGAAATCGACCTGAACGATGTCGAGCAATTGGCGATCGACTGGGTCATCCGGCGGGCGCATGCAGGTCCTCACTTCGATTGACCGGGCATTCAACGATTCTTATACTCAACTGAGCCGCGCCCCACAACGCGGAGCTCGACCATGCCGACCGACGAGGGTCAGAGCGGGGATGCCCAGGGGGAGGGGATCGAGATCCAGCGCATCCTCTACCCGACGGATTTCAGCGATCGCGGTCAGTACGCCCTGAGGTACGCGCGAAGCTTCTGCCAGCGGCACCACGCTGCCCTCCACTGTCTGCACGTCGTCGATGAGGCCTACCAATACATGGTCAGCGTGGGGCCTGACAGCGTCCCGATCGGGCCGCCCACCGAGGACCTCGTCCAGGCCGCCGAGAAGCAGATGGAGAGCTTCATCGCCGAGCATCTGGCCGACACGCCGTTTCCCGTGACCGGCAGCGTCGTGGCGGGCCGGCCGTTCATGGAGATCATCCGCTACGCCCGCGATCACGACGTCGACCTGATCGTCATCCCCACGCACGGTCGAACCGGTCTGAAGCACGTGCTGCTGGGAAGCGTGGCCGAGAAGGTCGTTCGTAAGGCCCCCTGCCCCGTGCTGAGCATCCGCCATCCCGAACAGAAGTTCGTCATGCCGTAGTTGCCTGTGCAGCGTCCTGTGATGGAGAACCCCGTTTCAGCGAAGGCGATCACGAGTTCCCTGCAGGCCAACGTCCCTCACAGTGTCAGCACGAACCCCGCCACCAGGACGATCGCACTGAGAATCGCCCCCGCCACGAGCCTGCGGCGCTTCTGTCGACGTTGCCATCTTTGCCAGCTCTTGTAAACCGCGGTCGCCGTCGCCGTGTCAGACGCCCCACCGGCCGAATCGGCGAACGACACCGCCACGCCGGCGGACAGCCAGCGATCGAACTGGATGTCCTCGTCCCAGATCGCATCCAGCAGCCCCGTCAGGTCGGAGAACACGACGTGGCCGACCCATCCGGCCCGGACCGCCTCGTCAACGTCGTCGACGTCGGGCGGCCTGTACCACCGAGCGCCGGCGAGATCCTCCGATTGCAGATGGGTCTGCATCGCCTCGGCTCGCTCGCCGTCCTTTTCGCAGACGACCGCCACCTCCGCAGGCTTTCGGTCCTGGCTCATAGCGACCCTCCGTAGGTCAGCCACATGCTTATCGTCAACAACACCAGCGCCAACATCCCGACGGCCCCCGCATACGGGAAGACGCTCGCTCCCACCAGCCACGCCGGACCGGTGTACCGCACGAACGGACGCGTCCCCAACGTCAGCAGAATCCCCCCCGCGTGCAGCCCGATCGGCAGCCACAGCGCCCTCGTCCATACAAAGGTCGCGCACAGCAGCCCGCCCAGCACCAGATGCCCCGCAAACGTCCAGTACCGCTTCACACGCCGGAGATAGTGGGCGCCAGCGAACACGAGCGCGCCGATCGCCACGGCGGGCACGGCCCCCAAGGAATCCAACAGATCCGCCACCACCATCCCCCGGAACAGTAGCTCCTCGGTCAACGCGCCCAACGCCGCCGAGAACGGGACAGCCGCCAATCGGCTTGCCAGTCGCCCCGGCCTGTGCCGGATGCGAAACCGCAAGTTGTCCGTGGCGACCCACCCCAGGAACATCAACCCCATATAGAGCACCGCGGCGAAGAACCCCTGCAGGCACGCCCACGCCCTTCCGTCCAAGGGAAGCAGCCCCCCGTAGTACGTCAGCGGCTCGGCGCCGCGCATCAACGGATAGGCCGCGACCGCGGCAGTGATCGAGACGTTCGTGATCACGCGCTTGGTCTGCTTGAGGCCCTTGGAGGTCCGCTCCGAAGTCATCCCCGATCGCGACGAGCGTCCGGCCACCGACGACGCCAAGGCGTGCCCGGCCCACATCAGCCCCCCCGCCGCTACAAGCACCCCCAGCGCTAGCATCGACGTTGTGATCCTCCGTGTGGGGGCCCCGTTTCCACGCCCCCCTGCTCGGCTCCGTCCAGTGCGCGCACATAGCGCGGGTCCCCCTGGAACACGCGCGTCCATCGCTTGTCCACCCACAGGAACCACAACGGTGCGTGCGCCCGCAGAAATGCCTCGAGGCCGTCAGCGAACCACTGCAACCGTTCTGCGATGGCCGCCTCCTCCCATCCCGGCGCCCCAGGCTTCACGGTCCCGGCGAACGGTCCGCGGATCGTCAGACGGAACGCACGCCCCGCCGGAACGACACTGGCAAGCAGCAGCGGCGCCCCGGTCATCACCGACAGCACGGCCGCGCCGCTCGGCAGATGGATCTCGCGACCGAAGAAGCGGACTGCCCTGCCCTCCTCGCGCTTCCGGGCCAGATCCGGCGTGATCACCATGACGCGGCCCTCCTGCAGCACCTCGGCCATTTTCGCCAACCGGCTACCCCGTTGCCGGGCGTGGGAGGGCAGGGCGACGTATCCCATCCCGCTGGCACGCCACCACCGCTCCTTGATCCGCTGTCGATGCGGGTCCTTAGAATGGCGCGCCAGGACCGTCAGGGGGATCTCCTGGCTCATCCGCGCGAAACACATCGGCGGATCGCCGACGTGCATGCCCATCACGATCACCCCCCTGCGCCCGGAGGCGGCCTCCCGCAAAACACCAACAGAGGGGTCCAGCAAAACGCGATCGGCGGCAATCCGCGCCAGGTCCGCCGATAGACCCCGCCACGGACCTGGCAACGGGGCCCGGGCGAGGCGGAAGAAGTGCATCCATCCCGCCACGTGCGTGGCCATCCGACGAAAGTACTCTCGATGCGCGTCCGGGGTGTACAGCCCGACGGCCCGCATGTTGTCGGCCACGATCCTGCTGAGCACCGGCAGTCTGGGACCCGCCCACGCGAGGGCCGTCTCGATGCCATCGATCATGCCCGCGGCCAGCCACGGTGCGCACTCCACCGCCGCCCCCGAGACCCGACCTGTCACCCACCGACGGATACCCCGCATCGACGCTGCGCTCCGCCTCTCCCCGTCGTTCGAGGCGTCGATTATACCGTCCGGGATGCCCGAAGGCCCGATAATCGGCGGCCACCCGATGCCAGCCCGGTGGCGGGCCGTGCCGCTCGGGCCACTGAGCGGCCCGGGGCGCGTGGGGGACAGGGGGTGGGGGTCTGCGAGCCGGGGCCTGCCCGAGCGTTTTTTGGGGGATTTGCCCTTGACCCAGTCTCTGTAGTGCTTTACGGTAGGGAACTTCGCTCTGGTTCTCCGTTTCACCTGGAGGTGAGTTTTGTCGAAGCCGTTGGTACGCGAGCTGATTGACGCCGGCGTCCATTTCGGCCACCGAGTCAGCCGGTGGAATCCGAAGATGGAGCCCTACATCCTCGGCAAGCGTGGTCTCATCCACATCATTGACATCAAGGAAACGTTGAAGGGCCTGCTGCGGGCAAGGAAGTTCCTTGCCCAAATCGTGGGGGAGGACAAGGAAGTCCTGTTCGTCGGCACGAAACGCCAGGCCCGTGAGATCGTCAAGACACAAGCGACTCGCTGTGAGATGCCCTTCGTCACCGAACGCTGGTTGGGGGGCACGTTGACGAACTTCCGTACGATCCGTTCCCGTCTGGCCCGGCTGGAGGAGCTGGAGGCCCTCGACGCCAGCGGTGCGATGAGCGGCTACTCCAAGAAGATGGAGTCTTCGCTCAAGCGCGAACGCCGCAAGATCCAGCGGAACCTCGAGGGGATTCGGAACATGCACCGCCTGCCCGGGGCGGTGGTGGTCGTGGACGTTCGCCGCGAGCACATCGGCGTGAAAGAGGCCAAGAAGCTGGGCATCCCGACGCTCGCCCTTCTCGACACGGACGGCGACCCCGACCTGGCCGACCTGCCCATTCCCGGCAACGATGACGCGATGCGGGCCATCGAAGTCATTCTCTCACAACTGGCCGACGCGGTCTTGGAGGGCAAGGCGGGGCGCGTCGAGCAGAGCCAGGCGGAAGAAGAGCCGAAGCGGCCGGCACGGCGTCGCTCCGCACGCGCGACGGCCCGGGCGGAGCGGATCCCGCCTTCGCAGCGCGCCGCAGCTGCCGAGACGTCGGAACCCGAATCGACCCAGACAGCAGATGTCAGCCCCCCGGCTGCCGACGCAGACGCGAGTGTACCTGCAGAGAAGACCGCAGCGGCGGCCGAACCCGAGCAGGCCCCGGTGTCCGAGCCGGTCTCGCCCGAGGGCGGCGGCGATGCCGGTCCCGTCCAGCCACCTCAGGCGGACTCCGAACCCGGACCGACTAGCCCTTGATCCGAATCGAGCGGGTCGGGCTTCTTGCGAACACCCAAGCGGGTAGTCACCTGTCAGCCCGGGGCGTGCCGGATGCGCCGGGCTGTGGAGCCTAACCAAAGAAGGAGAGCGACGGCCATGGCCGGTATCACCGCTGCACAAGTTCGGGCCCTTCGAGAGAAGACCGGTTTGCCCATGATGGAATGCAAATCCGCCCTGACCGAGGCGGGTGGGGACGAGGAAGCGGCCATCGAACTGCTGCAGAAGAGGAGCAAGGGCAAGCTCGAGACCAAGGCCCACCGCGAGACGGCCGAGGGACGGATCGGCGTGTTTGTCAACCAGGACGGCAAGGGCGGTGCGATGGTTGAGGTCCGCTGCGAGACCCCGCCCGTCGCCAAGAACGAGATGTTCGCCGAGCTGAGCAACAAGATCGCCCAGCAGGTGGCGGCAAGCAGCGAGGACGCGCCCGCCCCCGAGGCCATTCTCTCCGCCGAGTCCGTCGCCGAGCCCGGCAAGACCGTCAACGAACTGATGGAAGCGACCTACGCCCGCATCAAAGAGAACATGAAGCTCGCCCGTTGTCGGCGGCTGACGGGTGAGAACCTCGCCAGCTACGTCCACTTCGACGGCAGCATCGGCGTGCTGGTCGCGATGGACAAATCGCCGGACGATCCTCAGGTCAGCAAAGACCTCTGCATGCACATCGCCTTCGCCAAGCCGTTGGGCATCTCGCGCGAGGACGTGCCGGCCGAGGAAATCGAGAAGGTCCGCAGGCTGGCCGCTGAGGTCGCCCGAAGCGAAGGGAAGCCGGATAAGATCATCGACAAGATCGTCGACGGGAAGGTGGCGGCCTTCTACAAGCAAAAGGCCCTGATGGAGCAGGAGCACGTCAAGGAGGCCAAGACGTCGGTCGCCAAGGTCCTCAAGGCCGCCGGCGTTGACGCCGTGACCGGAATGCTCATCATGCAGGTGGGCGTCGAGTAGGGCCCGTCGCGCTTGCCGGCGCCGAGGAGGTCCCATGTCCCAAGACAAGGCGAAATACCGGCGAGTCATGCTCAAGGTCAGCGGGGAGGGGTTTTGCCGGGAGGGAGGACAAGGCCTCGACGCGCAGGAGATCCGCCGCATCGCCGAAGAAATCGCCGACGTCACCAAGCTCGGCGCGCAGGTAGCCGTCGTCGTCGGCGGGGGGAACTTCCTGCGAGGCAGCACGATCTCGGCCCAGGCGAAGGTGCAGGAGGTCACCGGCCACTACATGGGCATGCTGGCGACCGTCATCAACGCGCTGGCGCTGCAGGACACGCTCGAGGCGATGGGCATCGAGACGCGTGTGCAGTCGGCCATCCAGGTGGACCGCGTCTGCGAGAAGTTCATCCGACGTCGCGCCATCCGGCACCTGGAGAAAGGCCGCGTCGTCATCCTGGCCAGCGGGACCGGGAACCCATTCGTCACCACCGATACGTGCGCCGCGCTGCGGGCCATCGAGCTCGGCACCGACGTCCTGATGAAGGCCACGAAGGTACAAGGCGTATACTCCGACGATCCGGTCACAAACCCGGAGGCGACGCTCTACGACAGCCTGAGCTACAACGAGGTTATCGACAAGCGTCTGAAGGTCATGGACGTCAGCGCGGTTGACTTGTGCCAGCAGAACGGCGTTCCCATCATCGTGTTCGACTTGAAGAAGCCCGGAAACATGCGCCAAGTCGTCATCGGCCAGCAACCCCTCGGCACGCTCATCTCGGAAAGCTGAAACCCGCTGCAGCGTGTGCATGCCCACCACCGCAAGGCCGTCTACCGCTGTTTCAGACGGACGACGCGTGTTGACCGGGCCGGGACGCGCGCCGCGACGAGCACGCGATGATGCTTCCCATCCGGAACCGTGCAGGCCAACGTGCCCCCGTCCACCCGATAGGTCGCGCCCGACTTCGACGGCACGCGAAACACCAACCTCGCCCGATCGAGCGTCTCGTTCAGTTCGTTCGTGATCGTGGCCGTAACGTCCGGCGACGCTCCGTCGTTGGGCGAGTCGAACCGGACGTCGAGCTTGCCGACGGGCACGCTTCGCATGGCGTCGGGCTGGCCGTCCCCGTTCGCGTCGTAGGTGAACGACACCGCCCGCCGGTCCTTGATCCGAACCAGGCGATACGAGTAGGGCAGCATCGGCATGCGCGTACGCGAGGAGGTCGTCGCAGACTGGACGTAGCAGGGGCGCGCCTTTGGGGGGCGCCCTGACAGATAGATCTTCTCGCGCTGGTCGAAGACCGAGTCGACGTGCGTGTGCCCGCACAGCACGAGGGCAACGCGATGCCGCTCGCACAGCGCCTTGAACCGCTCCCGATTGAAATGGATGGACCCGCGGTTGCCGAACTGACTGACGGCAGGGAAATGCATGAACGCCAGCCGCAGCGACCTGGGGGGCGCCCGCGTCAACGCCGCCTGGAACCAGGTAATCTGATCGTCTGACAGCCCCGTGCCCTCGTTGTCCAGCGCCAGGTTGTAGGCGCCTTTGCTCTGCTTGTAGTTCGTGCCGCTGTCCAGGCCGATCACCCGCAGCCCGCCCAGATCGACAACGTAGTCGCGATAGGCGTTGATCCGCCCGAAGTAGATCGACTCGTCCCCGTGGTAATCCGCGTTGCCTATCTGGGTAAAAACGGGCACGTCGAGCTGACCAAGCAGTTCGATGAGCGTGTCGAACTGCTTGGCCTGTCCGTCGTAGGTCAGGTCGCCCGACGCCAGGACGAAGTCCGGCGCGATCAGATTGATCTCCCGAATCGCCCGGGCCAACCGGCGAGCGGGCGCTGGGTCGCGGTCGCTGAGCTCCGTGTCGGTGATCTGGATGCACGTCAGGTCATCGGCAAAACGCGGGACGACGTGAACGGCACTGGGCTGCCTGAGCGACCGGCCCGCCAGCTCCACACGGAGGTCGTACAACAAGGGACAGGTGACTCCCTTGGGGACCGACGCCTCAACGACCCACAGGTTCGCCGGACGGCCCGCCTTCCGCAGGCGCCGCACCTTCGCCTCTACCCGTAGGTCCCAACGCACCAGGCTGACGCGAACGCGGTGTCGCCAAGGTCGCTGGTCGGTCCCGATCCGAATGACAAGCGAATCGCCAGGCCGCAGGACGGCGGGCAGCCCGATCGTGGGCTCGACGACCCGAGGCCACTCTTTCCGGCCCAGCGGCTCGTACAGCCGCCCTCGCGACTTCTCCGCCGACACCAAGTGCGCAGGCCACCCAGCCAGCAAGGCGACCAGCCCGACCGCTGCCGGGATCAAGCGTCCTCGTGATGACGGTTCCGTTCGCTGGCGTTTGGTGTCAGGCATCATGTGTGAGTACCCACTCCGATGAGCATTGCGCCCAACCCCGACGCATCACGCGCCGCATCGGGGTCAATCGCCCGGTCTTCTCGATCCATGCAGGAATATGCCAACGGCAGCGGAAAATGGCAAACCGGAATCCTGCTGGCGGACGAACGACCTCATGCCAGCTCCCCTGAGCCCGGATGTCCCAGATCAGTTGACTGCAGCGGCACGATGCAGACTGAAAGCCCCTTTCCCTTGATCTGAGGACCCGCTTCCGTAAGCTGGTTCGCTGACGGGGTAGGATACTTGCCAGGGCCCCGTAAGCGGGCAGCCCTGCACGACAAGGAGCTGGACTCATGGCAGAAATGGACTCGAGAATTCGTGCCGCGGTCGTGGGCCATGCTCACGTGGGTGACCTCAGTCTGAAGATGAGGATCATGAGGGACCTGGCGCTCGCGGGGTTGCTGATGGCCTTCGTGCTGTCCTGCGGCTGCGAAACCGCGGGCAAGACGGGCTTCAGGGTGGCGAAAGGCGTCGACGCCGACGTCCTGCCGATCAGCGGCGCCCTGACCCCCAGCAAGCTCGCCGCCTACAACACGCTGAAGCTCGGGAAGGTAAGCAGCGATATCGGTCGACTCTGTCCGGACGAAGTGATCGCCGAGATCCGCAAGTCCGCGCCGAGGTTGTTCGCCGAGCGAACCAAGAAGAGATTCAAAGGAGGCCCGAAGACCCTCACAGCCAACATCGTCGTCCGCTTCTACAGGGAGTATGACCTGCTGTCGGGTACGGGGCGACTCGATCTGCTTGCCACGCTCGTGGACGCTGAAGGCGGAACGGAGATTGGCAAGGTCTACGTCGAAGGCATCACCGAATCACCCGTACACACAGGCATCGACGACATGGTAGAGGAGACAGCCAAGAAGCTGGCCGATTACCTGGCGAAGAAAGACTAGATCAAGTCGACGGAGATGTCCTCAGCGAAGTGGACTCGGAGGGAATCCCCTTCGGTGCCAAGAGGGCGCAAGCCCCTAACAACTCCACGACCGTCGAAGACACTGCCTGCTTCGACGACGGGTTCGCCATTGTAAAAGCGCCGATGGTCGAAACCCACTAAAGTGCATAAGATGACGAAACCGCGAAGCCACAAGGCAGCCAAGGTGCGGCGCGAAGGGCAGCGCTCGAACGACGCCCGACGTTTCTGGCGGGGACTGATCGCGATCTGTGCGATAGGCGCGGTGGTGCGCGTGGCGATCCTCGTCGAGTACCTGCAATCCAATCCGTTCGCCTATGCCCCGGTCACGGACGGCGCCGTCTATTGGGACTGGGCTGGGCGGATCGCAGCGGGACAATCGACCGGACAGACGCCGTTCCACTCGGCACCGTTGTACCCGTATCTGCTCGGTGGGCTTCGGGCTCTCGGCGGGGGCCTGCCGATCGTCTACGTCTTCCAGATAACGATGGACGTCCTGACGGCCGCCGCCCTCGGGTGGATCGGTCGAGAGCGGTTCGGCTCGGCGGTGGGCTTGGCGGCCGCGGTGGCGTGGCTGATCATTGACGAACCAGCCTTCTACACGACGCGGGTGCTCAACAGCACGCTGCAGGTCTTCCTGGTCGTCGGGCTGTGGATTCTGCTGGCGCGCTGGCAACGACGTCCCGGCTGGCCGCTAACAGTGGGCATCGGCGCAGTGCTGGGCCTGAACTGCCTGGCCAACCCGCCGATGATGCTGCTCGTACCGATCTTGCCGTTGTGGGCCATCATCTGGGCGCGGTCGGCCAGAGGGGAAACGGGGCACCGCAACGGCGAAGTACGGGCGCCGCAATTCGGCACGACGACTGGTCAGACGCTAGTCGCCCTGGTCGTCGCGATCGTTTTCATCTCACCGGCGACGTGGCACAACTGGCGGGCATGTGGTGAGTTCATCCCCATCACGGCTTGCCCCGGGATCACGCTACGCCAGGGCAACGGCCCCGGCGCGGTGGGCACGTACGTAGCGATCCCGGGCGTCAGCCACGGACGTGAGCACCTGTTCGCCGACGCCGCCCGGGTCTACCAACAGGCCACGGGACGCCCCGTCCGTTGGCGCGACGTGGACGCGTTCTTCCGAGACCAGGCGCTGGCCTACTGGCGAGAGGATCCCGTCCGTACCGCGGCGCTCATCCTGCGACGGATCTACTGGTTCGCATCCGGCCGATACTACTGCGACGTCCACCAGCCGACGTGGGAGCGCGACCAGGGATTCGCACGGCTCCTGTGGCTGGCGCCCGTGCCGACGGCCTGGATGATGGGGCCCGGATTGGTGGGCATGGCAACGCTGATCCGCCGGTGGCGCCGATTCGGGCCCGAGTGGCTGCTGCTTGTCCTGCCATTGCTGATCGTGGCCCTCTTCCAGTACAGCCCCCGGTATCGCCTTCCCGCGATCCCGGTCCTCATCGTGATGGCCGCGTGGACGGTGATGCAGGCGTTGCGATGGCGGGAAAACCGTCGCTGGGCGATCGCGGCAGCAGGGGTCGCCGTCACCGCGATCGCCTTGGGGCCCGTGAACCGGGCCACGGGGTTCGAGGATCCCGCCGGCCTGGCCTACAACAACGAGTACAACGTGGCGATCGCGTTGGGCAAGGTCGGGCGCAAGGCCGAGGCGATGGCCCGGTTACGCCGAGCCCTGCGGATCCTCCCCACGTCCCCCGATGCGCACAATGACATGGGCGCCCTGCTGGCCGAAGAGGGACGCTGGGACGAGGCGATCCGCCACTACGAGCAAGCGCTGCAATCTCGGCCCGGGTGGGCCACGGCGGAGTGCAATCTGGGCGTGGCCTACGCCAGTCTCGGACAACTCGACAAGGGAATCGAGCACTACCGCCGCGCGCAGCAACGCCGGGACGACTGGCCCGAAATCGCTTACAACCTGGGCAACGCCCTGGCCGATAGTGGTCGGCTCGACGAAGCCGTCGATCAGTTCGAGAAGGCCCTGCGCCTCCGACCCGACTACCTCGACGCCCGCGACCACCTGGGCGTCGTCCTGGCGAGACTGGGTCGAGACGACGAGGCGATCCAGGAATGGCAGCAGGTGCTACGAGCCGCGCCGGGGCGGCGCGTGACGCGAAATCGCTTGGCGATGGTCCTGTCCAAGACGAAGCGCTACGACCAAGCGATCGCCATACTCCGCGAGGGCGTCCAACGTCAGCCCGACGACCTGTCGACGGCCAACAACCTGGTCTGGTTGCTGGCGACCTGTCCGCGGGACTCCCTCAGACGTGGCGCCGAGGCCGTCGCGCTGGGCGAGCGCATCTGCCGCGCCGCCGGTTGGAAGGAACCGGCCCTATTGGATTCCCTCGCAGCCGCCTACGCGGAGACCCGGCAGTTCGACAAGGCCGTCGAGACCGCCAGCCGCGCCCTTGCGTTGTTGGGTAAAGACGATGCCACGGGACGAGCGGCCCGACTGACGCAGCGGCTCGGTCTGTACCGGCAGGGACGCCCCTTCCGCGAAAAGGACTAGGCCCTTGCCGCGCCGGAACGTATCATACGTCGTATGGATCCCACGCACGCCAGCGTTCCCGACGAAGCGCCCGCATCGGCAGCCGACCGGCTGAATTGGCTGTTGCCGTTGCTGATAGCGATCGCCACCGTCGTGGCCTTCTGTCCGGCCCTCGACAACGAATACGTCTGGGATGACGAGGCGGCCATCCAGCGCAACGAGCACATCCACTCCCTTGGCCTGTCCAACCTGGGATGGATGTTCACCACCAGGTACACAGGTCCGTACCAGCCACTCAGCTGGCTGAGTCTGGCGACGGACCGTGCCATCTGGCGGGGCAAGATGCTCTGGGGAATGCATCTGACCAGCATCCTGCTGCACGCGGGAGCGGCCGTCGTCTTCTTCTACGTGGCGCGCCGCCTGCTGGCAGCGGCCGCTGCGGGCGCGCCTTGCTCAGACGGCAAGGCACGATCTGCAGTGCGCACGACGTTGGCGGATCCCGCGCTCTGCTGGGCGGCGGCAGGGGCGGCGGTCGTCTTTGCCGTCCATCCCCTGCGCGTGGAATCGGTTGCCTGGCTGACCGAGCGACGCGACGTGCTCAGCGGGCTGTTCTTCATGGTCACCGTGCTGAGCTACCTCCGCTACGCCGAGCTGCGCGCCGGGGCGCAGGGCCGGACCGGATGGTACGTCGCGGCCCTGGTCTTGTACGCCATGGCGCTACTGTCCAAGGCCACAACCGTGACCTTGCCGATCGTCATGGTGGTGCTGGACCTCTATCCGCTCCGCCGTCTGCGGGCCAAGTCCGGCGCCTGGCGAAACAGAGCGAACGAGAGCGTGCTTGCCGAGAAGATCCCGTTCCTTGCGTTGGCCTTGGCGATCGGACTGGTCGCGCTGGCCGGACAGGCCGAGGCCGGTGCCATGATGGGACTGGCCAAGCACGGCATCTTGGCTCGCATCCTCGTGGGCGTCTCGGGCGTGGGGTTCTACCTGAGCAAGACGGTCTTGCCCATCTACCTATCACCCATGTACGAGCTCCCCGCCGGCCTGGCGCAAGTGGCGGGGCGCGTGTCTCTCTACATCATCGTGGGGGTGGCCGTCACGACCGGGGTCATCTGGGTGCGGCGGCGTCTTCCCGGGCTGGGCGTGGCGTGGCTCGCCTACGTCATCATGCTCCTGCCCATGCTGGGGTTCATCCAGGTGGGCGTACAGATGGCCGCCGATCGGTACAGCTACCTGCCCGGGTTGAGCCTGGCCTTGCTCCCCGGCGGGGTCTTGCTGGCTTGGTGGCGGCGATTGGGAACGGAAGACCCGCATGCCGTGTTCCGAGCGCCGGCGGTCGTGGTCATCCTGCTGGCGGGGGGATTGGCATCGCTCACTTGGCGACAGTGTGGTTTCTGGCAGAACGAGATCGGGCTGTGGACGCGGGCCGCCGAACTCAACATGTCGTCGGCCGTATCCCACTACAACCTCGGAACGGCTTGGGAACGAAAAGCCACGGGGAGGGACCAAGCCCTTGCCGCCTACGGTTTCGCCGTGGCGGCCAGGCCCGACTACGTGATCGCCTGGCAGAACCTGGGCAACACCTTGGTCACGGGAGGCAAGCACGAAGAAGGGCTCGAGGCCTACCAGCAGGTCCTCAAGCACGAACCCCGGCACGCCGATGCCCTGGCCAACATGGGCGTGGCGTTGATCGGACTCCAACGCTTCGACGAGGCCGTTGAGCGGGTGCAGCAGGCCATCGCCATCGACAAGACCCACGCGGCGGCCCACAACACGCTCGGCCTGGCGTTGGTGAGTGGTGGAAAACTCGAGGAAGGGATGGAGGCGTACCGCAAGGCGATGGAGCTGGATCCGACCTACGTCCGCGCCTACGAGAACCTGCTGGGCATCCTGGTCGCCCAGCGTAGGTTCGGTGAGGCGGTGGACGTACTTCGGACGGCCCTGAAACACATGCCCGACCATCTGGAGCTGGCCAATACGTTGGCCTACATCCTGGCCACGTGTCGGTCCGACGACGTTCGCAACGGCCCTGAGGCGCTAGAACTGGCCCTGCGCGTCTGCCAGAGGACGAAGTACCAGAGGGCTTATATGCTGGATACGCTGGCGGCCGCCCATGCCGAGGTGGGCGAGTTCGAGAAGGCGATGCAGGCCATACAACGAGCCATTGACCTGATCTCGGCCACTGACCCGAAGACCGCCCAGGTGTTTCGGGAAAGGCGACGGCAATACCAAGTCGGCAAAGCTCTCCGCCGAAGCAGCTACTGATCCCGACGGCCCAAGAGACCCACCCCCGCGGATCTCGTCCCCGGAGTCCGGAACCTGGGATCCGTCGACCCACACCTCAATGGGCACAACTGGCAGAGCGCTCCTCGTCATCCGCGCAAGCGTCCCTGCCGGGGCTCACGGCATGGTTTCCAGCTTGTCCAGGACAGCGCGAGCCGTGTCGGCGGCTTGCGGGTAGTCCGGTATGGCTGCCTTCAGCGAAATGAGTGCCCGTTCGTAGTACATCCGCGCCTTGGCAAGGTCATTGCGTTGCTCTTCTCGTTTGGCCAACAGGACGTTGACCTCGCCCAGCCTGTTGTGCGCCTGTGCGAACGTGTCCTGAAGCTTGAGGGCAGCTCGCAAGGAATCCTCTGCCTCCTTGAGTCGGTCCACGCGGATCAGCGCGCCGGCCAGGTTGTAGCGAGGCGCGACAAGACGCGGATTGAGCTTGATCGCCTTGCGGTAGCACGGCAGCGCATCGGTGTACCGGCCCAGGTCCGAGTAAACCGACCCCAGATTGTTGTGGATCTCTGCGGAGTTCGGGTTGAGCTGACAAGCCTTGTTTAGCATCTCAAGCGCGTCGTCATGCCGTTTGAGGCGACGCAACTCCGTGCCCAACCCTCCGTAGGCATGCCAGCACTCAGGATCGATCTGCTTGACATGGGTCCACAGCGACCAGGTATCGCGCCACACCAACGTCTGCCGGAACGTCAGCGCGGAAAGCGCGACGACCGCCAGCACCACCCCCGCCGTAACGCCAACGGCCGCTGTCCCGCCCCGTCGCAACCAACAATGGGCAACGATGGCCGCGACCAGCAGCGCCCATCCGATGCAGGACAGATAGGTGTAGCGGTCGGCCGCCAGGTGCCCCCCTGCCTGGAACGGCACCAGGACCGGAAGCAGGAAGACCAGGTAGATCAGCCACAACGCAAGCCCAGCGGGCCAGTGGGATCGAAAGCGAACCAGCAAGACCGTCAGCGCGACAACGAACACGGCACTGAGCAAGTAGGGCCAGGCCAGCGGACTGAAGTCAACGGGCCACTCGTACAACGGGCTCAGGGGAATCGGAACCACCGTCTTGAAGAGATAGAAGGCCGGGCCGTAGAAGACCATGGCAATCCGAGCCGGGATGTCTCGTTCCGCCAAGTCAAGCAAGGCGCCCGCCTCCGCTTGCCCTCTGACGGCCATCACGCCCGCCAACGCCGCCGCTGCCAGGAACGGGAATTTCTCAAACCACACTTCCCGCGCGGGCGGCTTGAGCCAATCCCGTACGCCGCCACTCAAGCGGCGGAGCGGATAGACGTCCAGCACCAACAGCACGATCGGGAAGACCAACGTCGTGCCCTTGGATAACAGTGCCGCCACGAACAGCACGAACGTCGCGCCGAGCGATCGTCCCCTCGAACCCTCCGACTCCTCCCGCGGCGTGCGGGCGCGGAGATACGTCAAGGTCGCCAGCAGAAGGAACAGACCGCTCAGTACGTCACGGCGCTCAGTCGCCCAGGCCACCGATTCCACCCGAAGCGGGTGGATCGCAAACAACAACGCCCCCGTCGCTGCGGCGATCGACAGGGCGGTGGTCTGCTCGCCTTCCTCGACGCGGAAGATCAGCCGCAGTAGTCGCAACGCGATGAAGAAGAGCACGACCGCGCAGGCCGCATGGAGCAACAAGCTCGTCAGGTGGTAGCCGAACGCCCTGGGTCGGCCGTGCTCGTCGACGCCCCAGATCAAGTGATCAATGGCGTACGAGACCCAGCTCAGCGGTTGATAAGGACCCTGCCAGGTGGTCGAGAACATCCACCGGATGTTGCGCGGCCAGAGCCCCCGGTAGTTCTCGTTGCCCACGAGGTTGACATCGTCGTCCCAGCGCACGAAGTCATTTCGGAATGTCGGCGAGAAGGCCACGATCGTCGCCGCTACGATGATCCCAACGAACGGCAACACGGCGGCCGCCCCGGGCCGTTCGTCCGGCGCACCGGGTGGGCGCTGAATCGCCTCCGCTGTCATGCGGCTCTGGTCAGACACCTGCGTTCCAGGCGATGGGTCCGTGGGCGCCGTAGGCGACCCCTGATCTTGCTGAGAGCTCATGAAGTCGTCCCGCACTCGAAATCACGTGGTCCACAAGCACTATCGTCCGGTCTGACGGAAATCCTGCAACCGAAAGGGGCTATGTTACCACAACAGAGCCCCCCGCGAACCACCGATCCCTTGAAACGACCCCGACATTGTCCTAAGCTTGTTGCAGACCTCTCCGTGCGAGCCGACATCGAGGACCGTGTCCCCGTGGCTGATTACACGTGGTACCGCAAGGGACTGTCGTTCGAATGCAAGCAGTGCGGCAACTGCTGCAGCGGGGAACCGGGCTACGTCTGGGTCACGGCAGCCGAACATCGCGAAATCGCCAAAGCACTGGGCTTCAAAGATCGCCGCCTCCCCCCAAAGTACATCCGCCGCGTGGGATTCCGCCACAGCCTGACCGAGAAGCCAGACGGAGACTGCATCTTCTTGAAGCGCAACGGCCGGAAGGTCGAATGCGAGATCTACGAGGTCCGGCCCCGCCAGTGCCGCACCTGGCCGTTCTGGAAGATCAACCTGAAATCGCCCGAGCACTGGGCGGCCGCGGCGACCGTGTGTCCAGGCATGAATCAAGGCAAGTTCTTCGACGCCGGCCGGATCAACGAGATCTGCCAGGGCAACGACTGGTGATGGCCATGGGGCCTTCGACGCTGCCCATCGACGCGATCCTGGCCAACAGCAAAGCCTTGCGGATCGTGCAGGCGATCGCGGATCTCTTTGCGCAGGTCGACGCGTCGATGTCGTCTCTGTCCCACGCTTGTCGTCAATGCGGAGAGTGCTGCAGGTTCGCCGAATACGGGCACCGCTTGTTCGTCACGCCGATGGAGCTGTCCTATCTGGTGGCGCACGTGGGTGTGGTTCGGGAGTGTGACCCGACGTCACCCGCGGTGTGTCCCTATCTGCGGCACGACGCTTGTGGCATTCATTGCCATCGATTGCTGGGCTGCCGGATTTTTCTCTGCCAAGGCCGAGCGGAGGATCCAGGGCGCCCGAGCGGCGAGAGGTGGCACGGGATCCTGCGGGGCCTCCACGAAACTCATTGCGTCCCATATTGCTATGCCGAATGGCCTGACGCCCTACGCCAACTCGGTGCCCCCCAAGGCATCCAAGACGACCGGCAATAGATACGGTAAGTGCCGGTTTTGCCTTGACTTTTGGGCCGCTGAGGTGTAACTAGTGAAGGTAATCACGGTGGGAAAAGCATCCTGGCACGAAGCGGTCCTTCGTCATAGGACCCGGGAGGATGATCCAGACCAATCACGCGGCACAGGCGAAGCCAGGCAGGAGGTCACCTTGACCAAGAAGCAGATCGCAAAACAGATTGCGGCTCGCCACGGGATAGACCAGGTCATCGCCAAGCGTGCGGTCCAGGATGTGCTTGATTCGATTGTGGACGCGCTGCTCAAGACCCGACGGATGGAGCTACGGAACTTCGGGGTCTTCGAGGTCAAGCGTCGAGCCCCTCGCGTTGCCCGGAACCCGCGGACCAACGAACAGGTGGCCGTGCCGGCAAAGACGGTTGTGATCTTCCAGCCTGGCAAGCGGCTGGCGGATCTGGTCAGCGGATTGGACCGGACGACGACGATCGAGTCTACGCGCCCTGCCACCTCAGGCGCTGTCCCGTTTGGCTCCTCGTCCCCTAAGGGCGGGGAGTGAGCCCGGTAACGGCCGGGAGCCTTTCACAGAATCGCTCCAGTACCCGAAGCCGCCTTGCCGAAGTAGTACTAGGCACGGTCTCCCTGCGCGGAGGGAGCCCTGCGGTCGCTTGGATTGCCTGCGCGTCGGACCGCGCCCTCCTTTCGGGGCAGACTGCCGCGGGCTAGCGTGCCCGGGGGTCGAGGCCTGCCGTGTGGAGACTTCTATCGAACCTTTGCCAGGGGCAAGATCCATGAGAAACGGCATTCTGATGGGCGCACTGATCGTCTTGCTGGTCGCGCTGGCCGCCGTCCAACCCGGGTGCAGCCTGACGCAAACACAGAGCGAACATGCGCACGTCTACGACCGGGTCTTCTATCACGATGTCTACATGATCCCGGACGACGTGGATCTGCTCCTGATGCTTGACCGGCCCACCCGGCTCAGCCGCTGGCTTGTGACCTACTGATATCGGACGCTGGGTAGCTGTGCTTGGCCGTAGCACCGGCGGCAAGTTTACACACAGGTGCCGCCGGGCGACCCCGCAGACATCGAGCCCCGACCATCTCATCTGCTTCTAACTTGACGAATCTCGCGTCGTGTGGTTTACTGTATGTAGAGTAGGGGACCAGGGGAAGGGGAAAAGCAAACCACTTCTTCTGTGTTGCTGCCGTCACGTCAGGGGGGAGTGCTACATTGTAGCAGGGCGGGCAACGCTATGGCTGCGTTGGATCACATGGTGTCCTCACAAAGGCGCAAGCTTGCAGCACTGCTAGCGGGGTATGCCGTCTTCACGGCATCGCTGCTGGTCTGGCTTATCGCGAGCTAGGACACGCCAAGGTCGACTCCGGCACGGGAGCGAGAACGGGCACAGTGTACGCGCCCAGCCTCAGGTCGCGTCGGGCGACCGTGATCGCTGCAAGGGCGCGACGCCCTGCCGACGGGACGCCCCCCCGCGAGCCCCGAGCTGACAGTTCGGTGAAATGACTTGGTGTCAGGCTAGGCGTTGCCCGCGCATTGCTCCAGCAGAGGGGGACGCCGACGACGACGACGCTTCTTCTTGGGCACGCCTGCAGGCCGGACCTCGGGCGTCCGGGGCGTCGCTGAATTGGCGACCTCGAGGGCCTCACGGGCCGTCGGGGCAAACAGGTCGCTATTGATCTCCTCCCACAATCCCTCCGCGCGATTGAAGACCCCGCCGGAAACCATCACGTTCATCGTCGGCGTGACGTCCATCTCCCGAATCATGTCGATCAGCTTCCGCACCCCCGGGACCCCGCTCGGCTGGGTCCCGAAGACTAGCAGCAAATCAGGACGGATCTGCCCGGCCATCGAGAGAATCTCGTCGTGAGGAACGCCGCCCCCCACGAAGTAGACTTCCCAGCCGTCCGATTCGAACAGATCGGCCGTCATCTGCCCGCCGAGCTCCTCGGGCTCGTCGTCGGCGCACATCATGAGGACGCGCTTGCCGTTGTGCTCGGCCCGGGGCAGGCGGCTCTGCACCTGATCGGCCAGGGCTCGGTTGATCCGCGTCGCCATGTGTTCCACGGCGACGTTGATGTGGTCCGCCCGGAATAACTCGTCGACCTTGGTCATCGCTGGCCACAAGATGCGGTCGTAGATGGCCTTCGGATCAACGCCAAGCCGAAGCGCTTTGCTGATCAGCTCACGGCATTCCTGGCGGCTGCCCGCCAACAACGGGGGGAGGTAGTGGTCCAGCATGTTCTCCAGGTGCATCGGATGGTCCTTCCTGCGGCGCTGCTGATCCGAGCGAATCCGCCGGATTGCCAGGGGTCGAGCTCCACCCGACCTCGCCTGTCGGCAGGCCGCCTGTCCGCAACGATGCCGGACCATCCTCGCCGGCACAAACACAACCCGCGAATCGCGGTCACTGGCTGGGTACAAGTAACCAGGATGTTGGCCAGAATTGTGAACATAGATAATTTAGGAATATCAGGCAAGATACCTATCGGCCGGTGTCCCAAAAAAACTTTAACTTTGGTAAGCATTAGACTGACAACTTATGTAAAGATAGGGCAACCCGGGGCTGCAGGACAGACGTCCAGCCAGGACGGGCCACGAGGGGACGCTGGCCGGCCCATTTGCGCCCCCTGGTGGGACGATGCCCAGGCGGCCGCGCGATACGCCCGCGAAGCCGGCTCGCCCGCATCCCCCACCGCATCCCCCTTCACGGGGTTGCTGTTATCGGACGTTGCCACCCAGGTACGCTTGGCCATTGGCACGATCGCCATCGGCCGAGGCAACGCCACCTGAGCCACGACGCTCAGCCGGTTCCGAGCCAAGGCGCCACGTCTTGCCCGAACGGGGCGTGGCCGTATCATGGGCGGTTGTGCATCGCATGAAACGTCACCGCTTGGCTCAGGTACTGTCGTTCCTGTGGATGGGATCGGTCGGATGCGGAGCAGGTTCGCGCGGCCCGACACAGATGACCGGTCCGTGGCGGACCGAGGCCATCCCACCGGTGCCCGACGTGATCGCCGCGCAGCGGGTCGTCTACGTCTCGCCCAATCTCCTGGCGGGTGACACGTCATTCGAACTGCCCGCCGGCAACGGGCCTGTCATGTCCCGACAAGGAGCTTCACCGACGGAGCACGTCAGGCCGAGTCCCTGCCTGTCGAAGCGAGTAACCACGTTGGTCGTCCACGGGCGGCGGGCCTTGCGCCTGTTCACGGCACCAGGCGGGCCTGGGTGTGCGATCCACTGGCGAGAGGTCCGACTCGAGCCGAAAAGGGTCTACACATTCAGCGCCTACGTGCGCGGGGTGGCCGGTTCGGCTACGATCCGGTTGGACCCAGGCTGGCCGATGGACCGGTGGCGAGCAGAAGCGTTCCAGATCACCGATCAATGGCAACGCTGCCAGGTGTCGTTTCAGACGCGCCGAGACGAAGCCGAACAGGTATCCCCGATTTGCACGCCGGCTCTGCTCGTATCGGCCAGCGTTCCACAGGATTCCGGCGCCGGGAGCCCTCCAGCCTGGCTCGATATCGACGCGGTGCAGTTGGAGGCCGGCGCGACCGCCAGTCGGTACCACCCCCAGTCGGCGGTCGAGTGTGCCGCTGCCCCCGCAGAACCGTGGCTGTTAGGTGCCGCCCACGCCGGACAACCCGTCCGAATCGACTGCACAGTCCGGAACAACACGGCTGAGCACGTCGGGCTGCAGCTCGTCTGGCAATTGTCGGATGTGCTGAACCCCAAGCCGCGTCTTCGCGTGTTGGATCTCGAGTTGCCGCCGGGCCACGGGCACGACGTCGCGTTGGACTTCGGCGTGGAAGGCGTGGGCTACTACGTCCTGCAGACCGACGTTCGCGGGGGCGTGGACGTCGGCCTGGTGGACCGGGTGGGTCTGGGAGTCGTGGGGGCGTCGGCAGTCAAGCATGGTCGTGTGGGATCGTTTCTCGGCCTGGCGGAGGCCGACGTAGGCATGGGCTCTGGACGAACGCGGTCGCTGACATCGCAGCCGATGGCCACGTCGCTTTGGACACTGTCCCCCCAGCGCGTGGTATGGCGGTGGCGTGACCTGGAGACCGCGCCGGGCGAGGACGACCTCGCCGCCGCGCATCGTGTCATCGACGCGATGGCGGCTGCCCGGGTTGAACCGGTCGTCTGTCTGGCAGGGCCGACGGCGGATCTCGCGCCGGCGTGGGCGGTTGGCGGCGATGGCGGCGAGAGGCGCGTCGATCGTCGGCAGTATCGCCAGTTTGTCTTCCGCGTGGCAGGTCACTTCCGCAACCGGGTCCGCTTCTGGCATCTGCCCCCGGGGCCGAATGACGAACGGCTGGCATGGGCACGCCTGTTCCGCCAGGCCGTGAAGCTGGCCAGTCCGCAAGCCAGTGTGGTCGGGCCGGAATTCGTGCCGTCGGGGGGATCGGGTCCAACGGAGCTGTCTACCTTTCTGGCTGCGGGGGGCGCGGACGAGGTGGACGTTCTGTTGCACCGTCTGTGTGCCCCGGAAAAGGTCGGGCTTCGCGGAGACTGGGATCAGCTCGATGGCGACCTGGCCGACGTGGCCAAGGCGTGCGCCGCAGCGGGCAAGGCCGATCTACCCCGCTGGGAGGCCACCCCCGCCTGGTTCTGGCCCGACCGGGCCGGCCCGGCCGACCGGGCGATCCGCATCCACCGAACGGCCCTGTTACTCAAGAAACACCGTGTCAGTTGTTGGCTGGTGCCGCCGCACCCCGTGCCGAAGGAGGCGGCGTCTCGAGATTGCCCGGTCGAGGCGGTTACGTATGCGACCATGGCGGGACGATTCGCATCCGCGGAGTTCCGACGACAGCAGCGGGTCGGGCAGGACGTTGTCGCCATGTTGTTCGACGCGACTGGAGGTCCGTTCGCGGCGCTGATTCGCACGTCATCCTCCCCGTCCGCTGCGCCGGTCACGATCTCGATCCCCGCCGGCCTGCGCGTCGAGAACCTGTTCGGTCGGGTGTTGGCGGACGGGAGCATCCCGGCAGAGCTGACGCTCTCGTTGGCGCCCGTCTACGTGCAACCTGTTGAGGATCGGGAAGACTGGGTGTACGGGCAGAACGCCCTGGCCGGCATTGCTGTGCGGGCAAACTAGAGATAGCCCAGATCGCGCAGACGGCGGTGGGTCTTCTCGTCCGTGGGAGGTCCCTTGCCTCGTTGGTGCAGGCCTGCATAGGGTTTCGAGGCCGTCAACCACTGTCTCAACACCTTGGCCAGGTGGTCGGCGACGGCACGCTGCGTCGCGATCAGGTTCCTGGTCTCGCCCGGGTCTTTACCGACGTGATAGAGTTCCTCCCGTCCGGCCGGTCCTCGGATGTACTTCCACGGCCCCTGCCGAACGGCCCGAAACACCCCGACCCATGGCGTCATGTCGAACCGCGTGTCGACTCTCTGGGCCACGTCCAGCCCGGCGCCTGGCACCCAAAGCTCGACGACGGCGAGCCGCCCGGTCAGGCCAGGTACGGGCGAATTCGTCGAACGGGTGGTGGTCGTCGGCGCCCGCGCTTTCCCGTTGGGCGGCGGCAAGAGGGAACGGCCAAACGTCGAGCCCGTGCGGGTTGGCGAACCGCAAACCGCATCCATCACGGTCGGCAACAAATCGGTCAGTTGGACCAACTCCTGGGAACGCCCTCGCTCAAGGCGCCTGGGATAGCGCACGATCAGCGGCACGTGCGCGAGCGTGTCGTACACGCACCACGAATGGCCGAGCATGTGGTGATCTCCCAGGTTCTCCCCGTGATCGGCCGTGATGATCACCAGTGAGTCATCGAGCGGCACGCGCCTGGCCAGGATCTCCAACAGCTCTCCGACGTAGTCGTCCAGCAACCGCGTTTCGCCGTTGTAGGTATTGCTGAGCAGCTCGAGCTCTGCAGGGGTATAGCAGTCGCGGCGGAGCAGCGAGAACTCGATCTTCCGGTGTGCCGGCCAGGTATACCGGTAGGACATGCCCACGTCGTCGGGCTTGAGGAAGACGGCCCGGTGGGGGAGGTGCGGCCGGTAGGGCTTGTGCGGCTCCATGTAGTTGACAAACAGGAAGAAGGGCCGCTTCGGATCCCGCTCGACGAGCCAGCGGGCCACGAGCTGATTGGTGAACTTGGCCCCCTCATCCTGGGCCGTCAACGCCCCCAACCACTTGCCGACGTGGGCCGAAGGGTAAAGCGCCTTATCGACGAACGCGTAGAGGCTGTTGCCGCGGACCTCGTGCAACAGCTTCGGGATGACGATCCGGCCGAAGCCCTGTCCCGTGTTGCTGAATCCGCTGATCCAGGCGTTGTTGGTGAAGGCGATGGTCTCGTAGCCGGCCAACCCGAGGGTCTCGGCCATCGTGGTGAACCCATCGTTGAGCCACCTGTGGTTCTCGGTCGCGCCATGCTCGCTGGGAAACAACCCCGTGAACATCGAAGCGTGCGCGGGAAGGGTCCAGACGGAGGGCGAGATGCAGTTCTCGAAGACACGAGCGTCGGCCGCGAAGGCATCCAGGCGAGGGGTCGTGGGCAAGCCGTAGCCGTAGCAACCCAGCCGGTCCACTCGCTGGGTATCGAGCACGACCAGGATCACGTTCGGCCTGTGGTCGCTGCGTGGCGATCCGCCAGCAAACGGCGTTGTCCATCCGGTGGTGTGGGCCATCAGCCTGGGGCGCTCGGGCCACTGGATCACGAAGCAAATCGCCAAGACCCCCAACGCCGGCCAGAAGGCCAACCGCCCCAGCCCCCGCGCCCACCGCGCCGGACGCGTCCGCGCCAGGCCGCGCACGACCGCGTAACCGACGATGGTCGAGACGAGGAGATGACCGGCCATCGCCAGCGACCAGAGATGGGTCCACCCGACGACCGCCGGGACCCCCGCCTCGAGCGAGCCCAGCCAGAGCCCGGAGGTGATGAAAGCAGCACCGACAATCGCCACCCCCAGGACACCCGGCCAGACTCGACTTCGAAGCCGGCGACTCACGACGGCCAGCAGCGCACACATCGCTCCCAGAATCACGCCGGCCAGCATCCAAAACAGGCCGTGGGCCAGCGCGGAGTAGCTCAACACGTCGGTCCACTGACGCACCCCCATCATCGAGGGGTAGCGCAGACTCGTACGGATTGGCTGAACGACTCCGATGAGAAGCCCGCCAATCAGTGCGGTCCGGACGGTCCAGACGAACACCGACTTGGCGGTCGTCCACCGCCTTGCAGGCACGATCAACCCGTCGAGGTCCGCGGGCGCGGACACTCTCTCCGGGGATGCTGGCGCTCCCACGGCGCTTTTCCCTTCCCGAGGCTTGCCTACATTGTCTTCCTGGGAACAGGGGTGAATATAACCGATGCGGTTGCGGCAGGCAATACCCGCGTCGCCACCCCGGGCGAATCATCGTCCGGGCATGGCGCTGCTGCGGTGCAGCGGCCAGACCTCCCGGTTGACCCGCGCCACGGCCTTGACGAAAACGTCGTAGGGCTCGTCGCGGATGTCGACCAGGCCGTAGTTGCCGTTCTCGCCGTCGAAGCGCCCCTCCTTGGGCTCGTCCATCCATCGGAACCAGTGATAGCCCACGAAGAACGGCTGGCCCATCCACGCCTTGACGTATTTGGCGTAGCGTTCGCCCCGGATCTTCTGGGTCGCAACGAGCGGCTGGATGGCGAGTGCGGGCGGATACGTGTTCGGCAGGCCGCTGTCCTTCGATCGGAACCCGAACTCGGTGATCAGCAGAGGTTTCCTGGCCAGTTCGTAGAAGCCGGTCATGTCGGGCTGTCGGGGAACGTAGTCGGTCGTCTTGCGCCACCGAGCATAGGTGAGGTGGCCGACCGGACCCAGCTCGTAGAAGTTGATCGAGACCACGTCGCAAAACTCCCCGCAGGCCTTGACGGCCATCCGCGGCGCGACCCAACTGACGAACCGGCAACCCAGGATCAGGTGGTGTGGGTCTTCCGCCCGGATCGCCTCGGCGCACGTGCGGAAGTACTCTCTGGCCGCCATCAACACGAAGGCCTGGCGATCCGCCTCGGCGGCCTCGGCGCGACCGGGCAGCGGGGTCAGCTTCTTGCAGGCGGCCAACGCCTTCCATGACTTGATGGACGGCGACCAGGTCTCGTTGAAGGCCTTACGGGTCTTGTAGCGCTGCCGAAGACTGCGGCACCATGCCTGCTTGCCCGCGGCCTCCGCTGGCAGCGTCAGGTAGCGGTCGAACAAGTTGGGGGCCATTCGCCAGTCGTGGTCCCACGCCATCTCGTTGTCCAGGAAGTAGCCGATCAACCAGGGGTCGTCGCGGTGGCGTCGACACTGCGTGGCCCGCTTGGCAACATGCTGGTGGAACTTGGGGTCGAAGAAGTCCGGTAGCTCCCCGGTGAGCCAGTTCCCGCCGGCGCCGCTGGTCATGCTGAGGATGTCCGCCCGCGGGGTCTGGCGGACCTCTCGGCCTGACCAGCAGGCCATCGTGTTGAACCCCCACTGCCGCATGCGACGGCGCGCGACCTTGGCCCAGGTGGCGATGTCGCCGTGCTTGGCCAGGACGCCCTCCTTGTACGGATAGCGCTTCGTGCCGCGGATGAAGCTGCCCGTCGGCTGGACGCAGCAGGCGCCTATTGACAGAAACCCATGCCCCTCGGGGGTCACCAGCCACCACCGCTTCCCATCGTAGTGGGTTCGGAAGAACCGGCCCCGCTCGAACCGGACGGCCTTCCAGCCCCCGAAGCGGTCGAACGACAGCTTGGCGTCATCGGCGGCACCGGCCGCCAAGGCGATGGCGGCAACGGCCGGCAGCAAATCGATCATGACAGTGGCTCCCTTGTTCAAGTTTGGGGACGCGAGAAGCGAATCCTATCGTTCGGGGTAGACGAACGCCAAGGTCTGGTCCTGTCGGTTCTTGTCGGCACGCTGAGACGCCCACAGGTTCAGCAGGGCCATCATCAACGTGTCGGCCCGGGTGATGGCCTCGTAGTGGTCGTGCTTCGTGGACGCCTTCGGCAGCGGCGACCCATCACCCAGGAACATCCGGATCGCCCGCTGCGCGAAATGGTCCGCGCGGTTCAGATACGTCCTGTCGGCCGTGATCTCGTGCGCGGCGAGCATCAGACAGATCACGTCGCCCAGCGTGCCCGGATAGACCGGAAACGCGATGTCGGGCTCGCTGTCGAGGTATCGATCGGCCGCGCCGACCACCAACGCCTTGTAGCCGTCCAGCTTGACCTGTCGGTAGCGCAGCATGCACAGGTTAGCGATCACCGCGTCGGTCGAATCGCCGTATCCTGTCGCCCACAGGCGGGTGTAGGCGCCCCGGTCCCCCCACTTGCGGATGTCCAACGAATGGGTGCTGGCGATCTTGACGAACCCCTTGCCGTCCTTGCCGACCCGGTGCTCGAGCCTCAGGAAGACCTTGTCGGTCCGGGAGGCACTCTGACGCATCTTCTGCGCCAGCGCCTCGGGCATCGCCTCGGCCCCGTCCCACAAATCCACCGCGAGCGACAGGTTGCTCTGCGGCCAGAGCATCTCGCCCTTCGATCGTTCGGCGCTCTCAGCGGGAATCGCGTCGGTCTTGGGGCTGCGGCGCCCGTCGAAATACGCCAGAAGCGTCTCGATGGCCTTGGCGAAGACCGGGTCTTTCGTCTGACGGTAGGCCTCGGCCCACGTGGCGATGTAGAACCCCCCGTGCCGCGGGTACTCCGAGTTCGTCCCCGGACCGTGCTTGTCGTATCGGGCGTGGCGGGAGAAGTTGCCGGTCTTGTGGTCGCCGATCTGATGGTCCCACACCCCGCGGGCGAATTTCGCACACGCCTCCGGCGCCAATGTGAATGAGCGCTGCCACAGGACCCACGGGCGGAAGTACTCGTGCGTGGTGCCGGCCGGTTTGTGGATGATGGCCTCTGCATTGAAGTCCCACCCGATGTGCTCACCCCACGCAAGGAGTCCCGTCGCGGGGCTCTGGCAGTGCTCGAAGAACCACTTGAGTGTCTTGTCCGCCTCGGCGGCGTACCGTGAGTCGCCCGTGACCTTCGTCAGCCCGTACAGCACCTGGTAGAGGTTCAGGTCGTGCATCGGGTTCGCGCCGGTGAGCATCCGGTCGTGCGGGCGGATGCCCCAGGCCTCGCGGCGGATGCCCCCGATCCGCTCCAGCACCTTGCCCGCGGGCAGTCGGAGCGTCTCGCGGTCCAGCGTCGTGGCGAACAAGGGGGAGCGGACCTGGCCATACGTGTCGCGCCCCTGCCGGATCATGGCGTCCGCGTACGCGCGGACGACCTTCAGATAGTCCGCGCGGCTCGAGGCCGACGGCTTGGCTTCCGGCGGGACGGGCTTGCCCAGCGCCGCCAGGATGCTCGCGACCACCTGCTTGGCCAACACCGCCGAGCCCTCGGGGGTGAAGTGCACGTTGACGGGCCTCTGAATCTGCTTCAGTCGCGGCAGGGCGAAGGCGTACAGGTCGTCGATGGCGATCTTGTTGGCGTCCATGATTTTCTTGGCCACCGCGTTGTAGGCGATGACGTCGGCGTTGCTCCGCGGCGGTCTGAGCTCTCCCTCCGGCACGGGCGTGGTGCTGGCCCAGATGAGCTTGGCGCCGGTGGCCTTCATACGCTTGACCAGCTCTTGCAGGTTCTTGTCGTACTGATCGATGAGCACCTGATGCTTGCCGTGGGGCATGATCTTCAGGTCGTGCAGGCCCCAGTTGAAGTGGATGACGTCCCACTTGTCCTTGCCTAGCCATTGCTTCAGGCTCTCCAGGCCGCGGATCGTCGGCCCGCCGTTCACGGGAATCCGGTGCAGGTTCGCCTTGCCTTCGAGCAGCTTCCGCGTCGGGACCGTGTAGCCGATGGAGATCGAGTCTCCGATCAGCAAGACCCTCGGCAGTCCGGGAACGTCCTTCACCTTCGCATAGGCGGGGTTCGGCTTCTTCCTAGGTGCCTTGCGCTTCCCGGCGGCGGCCCGGGCGAGCTGACCCACAGAACACACCAGGACCGCCGCGACAACAACGGCCGTCATCCGTTTGGCCATGTCCGGTCTCCTTACTACGAATCTGGTCGGTACGGCGAATCGAAGCATGTTACCCCACGGCCTCTCGCGCCGCCAAGGACCCGATCGCCTCGAGGCCCGCCCTCCTGAACGATTCTGGCATACACATCAATAAGCGCGTTGAGCAGCAGGCTTCCGACGTGCTAGACTGAGCGTATTGCTTCTGCTGACGGATGAGTAGTGTGTTCTATCAGGCGGGAACGCGATGGGCAGCTCATACGACATCGGATTGGCCAAGGACGAGGATCTGGCCGGGGCGATCGAGCTGTGGCGATCGGTCGGTCTGACGAGCTCGCTTCGAAGTGACGACCAGATCGAAGAGGCCCTCAGGACGCATCCGTCGTTGATCTTGGTGGTGGCTCGCAGCGAAGGGAACGTCGTCGGGACGGCACTGGCGGGGACGGATGGGTGGTGGGGATGGGTGTATCGGCTGGCCGTCGCGCCCGAGCATCGAGGACAGGGCATCGGTAGGGCGCTGGTGGGCGAGGTTGAACGTCAGCTTCAGGCACGGGGGGTCCGCTACGCAAACGCGATCGTAAGTCGCGACAACGCATCTGCGCTGGGCGTCTTTGGCGCGGTAGGTTGGGAAGTCGACGGGACGCACGTCCGCATCAGCAAGCGGATCTAGATGCGCTGGCGCGCTAGCACCCCGCCCTCATCCGACGAGATGCGAGAACCACAGATCGTCAGGGCGATCGCCGACAGCAAGAGGGGCAGCGCCCGTCGGCGTCGCTTGTCCTGGTCGACGGGGCGTCCTACGATCGAACTGCATCGATCGGGATGTGGTTCCCATGACCAGACACGTCTCCAATCGGCGAGAAGATCGATCCCGCGCATCCCGGCGATCGGGGCAGCGAGGCAGGTGGCTGCTTCTGATCGGTTCGTCTCTCGCGACGCTGGTCGTCGCCGACTTCGCGCTCCGCGTGGTCGGCTACGGGGCCGATCGCGGACCGTACATCCAGGAATTCGTCGGCACGGGGATCCGGCTGACGTGCTTTGACCGCAACCTGAACGACTACCTGGATGTCGATCTGACCGACCCCGCCGTGCGTCGGCGCCTCTACGACGAATACGGTGTGATGGACATGGAGGGGCTGTACCCCCACACGCCCCACGGGGTGCTCTCGCCGTGCGATGAGCGCGGGATGCGTCCCGGTCAGATCCGTCCGAAGGCGCCGGGCAAGATCCGCGTGATCGCCATCGGCGACAGCTTCACGTACGGACAAGGGCTCAAGCCGGGGGATCCATGGCCCGCACAACTCGAGGCCGTGCTGGACAGCGAGGGGGGCTCTGGGCGGTTCGAGGTGCTCAATGGCGGCATCAGCGCCAGGCAGGTGGATACGATCACGGAGCTCTGTCGCAAGGAATGGCTGGGGCTCGAGCCGGACGCCGTCGTCTATGCGTGGTATCTGAACGATCCGGTCCTGTCCGGGGACTTCACGACGATCCACGCGGAGGTGGTCCGCGGCTCGCACGAACAGATGCGGTTCGTCCACGGGCGATACATGAGCAAGGGCTGGGACACCGTGACGGGGCTTCGTCGGCTCAGCGCGATCTACGATCTGGCCTGGTGCAAGGTGAATGAGCTGGCCCGCGACCGGCTGCTGCCGGCTTGCTACAACGGGATGTACGGCGAGGACAACGCCGAGGGTTGGGCCAAATCGCGACGACTCCTTCAGTCGACGGCCGAGGCGTGTCGAACGCGCGGTTCGAGGTTGCACGTGGCGATCTGGCCGATGCTCATCGATCTGGGCGCGAGCTATCCGTTCGATCCGGCGCACCGCGCCGTGGCCGAGGTGTGCCGCGAGGCAGAGATCCCCGTCCTCGACCTTCGCGAGCGGCTTCGCGCGTATCGGATCGACACGCTGATCCTGCATCCGATGGACCGCCACCCCAGCAAACGGGCGTGTCGAATCGCCGCCGTGGCCATCCGCGACCACTTGCGTGAGCATCACCCGGCGTGGTTCCGTTGATCCTTGCCCGGACGACGGCGTCGACGGCGTGCGGACCGAGGGATTCACGCTCGACGGTTGGCTCATTCGCGTCGGCGCCAGAAGGCATTCTTCGTGGTGCCACAGGCCGAGCCCAGCGCCCCCTCGAAAATGGCGACTCCCCGCTTGACGAGCGGAACGCCCATCCCGCAAACTACGGCCACCAGCACCGATCCATCGCCTACGTGCAAGCGCGAGGGTGCAGACGGGCACGTGCCGGGCCCGTTAAGATGTCCCGGCCGGGATTGCGGTCACCCGATGCAGGAGGAAGGGCATGTTTTGCAGAAACTGCGGTCAGCAGGTGGCGGACCAAGCGGTGATGTGCGTCGGATGCGGGTGTCCTCCTCTGGCCGCGACCCAGTTCTGTCAGAATTGCGGCAACGCCACCAACCCGGGGGAGCAGATCTGCCGGAACTGTGGGTGCGCGCTCGTGATCCGAGGGGCGGGCGGTGCGGCGGGGGGGAGATCCAAGATCGTGGCGGGCATCCTGGGAATTCTCCTCGGGTCGTTCGGGGTCCATCGCTTCTACCTGGGATACATTGGCATCGGGGTCCTTCAGATCGTCGTGACGCTGCTCACGTGCGGGATCGGCGGGCTCTGGGGGCTCATCGAGGGGATTCTCATCTTGACCGGGTCGATGAATACGGACGCCGACGGCCAACCCCTGACCGACTAATCTAGCGTGAGGATCACTTCGCAACGGGCCTGTCCTCAGGCCCAGTCTGTCGCCGCCGCGCATTGCGCAGACAGGAAGTGGCGTGCATCCCCCATTTCGTCTCGGCGCTACTTGCGCTTCGCCTTCGGCGCTGCCCATTTCCGCAGGACGTTGCGGACGGCCTCCTGGCGGATCTTCAGATCCGAGAGCGTCGGCTTGCCCGCCTTGGCGCGGACGGTGTTGTACCGGTCCGTCAAGATCTGCTGGGCCTCGTCATACATCGCGGCATACTCGCCGTCCTGATCTGCGAAGATGAGGATGGCCGATTCCCGCTCCTCGGCGGGCTCCTTGTCTAGCCAGGCGAGGAAGTCTTTCTCGAAGCCGAGCGCCGCCCGCATCCTGGACGAGTTCCGCCGGTCGGGTCTGGGGGATATCGCCGGGGTGCGAGAAGACTTGGGCTTGGCGCGGGCGCTGGACTCCGGGAGCGGCGTAGGCAGGCCGCGTGTCCCTGTCTTGGTGCGGACACTGGACTTGCCACGCGGGACCACCTTGGAACGAACGTCCAGCTTCCGAGGCCTGTTGAGATTCGTAGGCTTGGGCATTTGGTCCATCGTGGTCGCCGCCTCGCTGGCCAACCCGACCATCACCAGGAGGGGCGCGGCGACCCCCACGACGAACGCCACGACCCATCCAAGGACGGTGATCAACCCCAGGACGAGTCCGGCAATGGCCAACCCCCTGGGTTCTCTGCGCATGCCGATCGCGCTGAGGATGACGCCCAACAGGCTGGTGAGCCCACAGGTAAAGAGCCCCAGCAACGACAGGACGAAGCCTGCCACACCGAGACCATTGCTTTGTGATTGGGTCTGAACAACGACCTGCTGCTGCGGTGGAGCGGTTTCTGCCATAGCACTCCCCTTTCATACTGCACAGGCGTTGCCTGCGAGATGTTGGCGCGACCCTATCGACGGCGCTCTTGGCTGTCAAGCATCGGGGGCATCGCCGAGGGCCTGGTGTGCATGACAGACTCGGCCGCCGCTGGGAACGGTGAGGGCGCAGCCCCGTTTCGGAGTCCATGGCGCTGCGGTCTCGCTCCAAGCCCTGTACCATGCGCGTGCTCGGGTCGGTCCGCGAGGCGGCGGGCTGAGTGACGTTCACCGGGTTGTCACCTGTGATCTCGGGAACTCGATGGCAGACGCGAGACCGATTCTGTATCTGCTGATCGGCGCGTTCCTCGCCGGACACATCGCCTATCGGGTGATCGTGTGGCGGCGTCAAGTCCGCGCTGTTCCCGATCGCGACAGACGCAGGCGGGCACTCCGGCAGATCCGGTCGATTCAATCATGGCCGCGGCGTCTGGGCGGCTTGATGGCGGTGCTCTCCATCTTGTCGTTGATTCTTCTGATCGAGCACACACATCGAGCGCCGGAATCGACTCGACTCTGGTTGCCTATGGCTGGGGTTTATCTGCTCATGTTGCTTGCGCTTGGCGCATCCATTCCGGTAACCCGGAGGGTGCGAGTGTTCTTCCATCAACTCGGAGTCTACGCGCACGGTTTCTGTCCTGAGTGCCTGTCGTCCCTGCTGGGGTACATCGAGGATGGACGGTGTCCGACGTGCGATCACGCCTTCGCAGCTGAATCGTTGAAGGAGCTCTGGTCTGACGTCAGGAGACTCCTGCCGCGTTCATCACCTCGGCTCAAGGAACGGGACAAGAGGCGCCAGCGCCTGGACAACGTCCCGAAGCGCTTATCGCCGATCGGGTGGTTTGCCGGCGCCCTTTCCGTCTTCCTGTACGTTGGTCTGTGGGGCTTGAGTTGGCAAGGGGGGGTGGAATGGGCGTTGCCACTCGCCGGGATCCTCACGTACTTCATGCCGATCCCGTATTTCGCTCTGCGGGCGATCAGCCGTGAGGGGTTCTTCAAGAAACTCGAAGAAGAGCATTGCCAGGTCTGCCTCGAATGCCACTACTCGCTGGCGGGACACCCCAAGGGCGGGTGTTGTCCGGAATGCGGCTTTGAGTTCACGCCGGAATCGCTCAGGGCAGACTGGAAGAGGATCCTCAAGGCCTCACGCTGGTGGAAGTTCCGCTGGAAGTGACAAACGGCCGACTTCGACGCAGGTGAGACATCACCCAACACACGGGACGTGGCTTTCGGGCGATGACCTTCAGGGGATGCCGATCGACGAGGCACTTGTGTCCCCCACCGCCCGCGCGATGGGGCGCGCACGCCCTGCGTTTTCCGAGTTTTTGGCGCTGCGTTGTGGCATGCACCCTTGTACCATGCGCGTGATCGGATCCGTCCGCGATGCGGACGACGTAGCGTTCACCAGATCGTCATCTGTGATTGGGCAAGCTCGATGGTACAGCCGAGGTCGATGCTCCTTCTGCTGGGCTGCGCGTTGCTCGCCGGGATCATCGCCTACAGCGTGATCGTGCGGCGGCGCCGGGCCCGCGCCATTCCCGATCGCGACCGACGCAGGCGGGCACTTCGGCAGATCCGCTCGATTGAATCATGGTCGCGCCGCTTGCGCCTCTTGGGCGTCCTTGCTGTCGCCATTTCGTGGTTGATCCTTGTGGTGAAATATGGTGACCGACCTCCGGGGTCAGTGTGGTTCCCGTGGAGCTTCTTCGGGTTCATGCTGTTCTGCGTAGTCATGGGTTCTGTGTCTGCGGTCGCGGACCGGAAGGAGCGTCGGTTCTTCCACCAACTGCAAGTCCACGGCGATGACTTCTGCCCCGAGTGCCTGTCATCCCTGGCGGGCTGCGCCGAGGATGGGCGGTGCCCGGCGTGCGATCACGCCTTCGCACCCGAATCGCTGAAGGAGCTCTGGTCCGACGTAAGGGCGCTCCTGCCGCACACGGTCGGTCGCTTCGGCGAGCGATCCAAGGCCCGCCAGCGGCTGGAACAGGTTCCGAAGCGCTTGTTGCCAATAGGGTGGCTTGCCGCATCCTTCTGCGTCTTCATATGCCTTGGCCTCTGGGGTCTGTTCCTTTCGACAGGGGTCGGATGGGCGGTTTCGCTTTCCGTGTTCTTCGCGCTCATGACGGTAATCATATGTCTCGCTCTGCTAACAGGCCGTCGTAGGGCCTTCTTCGAGCGACTGGAGAAGGAGGGGTGGCTGATCTGCCCGGAGTGCCACTACTCGCTGGCGGGACATCCCGACGGCGGGTGCTGCCCGGAATGCGGCTTTGAGTTCACGCCAGAATCGCTCAGGGCAGACTGGGAGAAGGTCGTCGAGGCCTCACGCTGGTGGAAGTTTCGCTGGAAGTGATCGACGCGTACATTCTCTCGGTCCCGTAGGGATCCAGCGAGAATAGCCCAGGACTTCAGTCCTGGGAACGGGCGTCGCTCGAAAGACAGAGTCCCGTAGGGACGAATGAACGAAGCGTTCACAATTCATCCGTCCCTACGGGACTGGGATGTTGGCCGCGTTTCGCAGCCCCAGGAGTGAACTCCTGGGCTATTCTCACTGCGTCCCTACGGGACGCACCGCTCGGTCGGCATGAAGGCCACGCCGGATCGGTCGCACCGCGCGTCACGGGCGGCGGGCGGATTGGGCGAGTCTCTTGCCGAGCTCGTGGGCCTCTTTCAGGCGGTCCTCCTTCTTGAGGATTTCTCCTCTCAGCGTGACGCCGGGCACGACGATCTGGCCGAGCAGGTCCATTTGCAGGTACTCGAAACACTTTCGGAAGAACGCCAGCACGAGCGCAGCCGTCTCGGGGTTGTCTTCTTCGAACGGAACAGCGACGACGGCCGACGTACCCTGAAGCGTCTTGCGGTTCTCGGGACAGTTGAAGAAGACGAACCGGTCGACGAACGCCTTCATCAACGCGGTCGGACCATACCAGTAGACGGGCGTGCCGAAGACGATGACGTCACTCGCGGCGATCCGCGGGTACAGGCCATTCATGTCGTCGTCCTTGGTGCAGTCCTTGCCCTGCCAGCAGGCGTGGCAGCCATCGCACTCGCGGATCGTGAGGTCGCCGAGTAGGATCTGCTCGGTCACCGCCCCCTGCGCCTCGGCGCCGGCCAAGATCCTGGAGACCAAGATGTGGGTGTTGCCGTTTTTGCGAGGGCTTCCCACGACGCCGAGCACTCTGGTCATCGACCGATCTCCTGGACCTCCGCAACGGCCAGCGATGGCTAGGGGTAGACGCGTCCCAGCAGGCGCGGAAACGGGATCGTCTCGCGGACGTGCTTCAGGCCGCAGATCCACGCGAGCGTCCGCTCCAGCCCCAGCCCGAACCCGCCGTGCGGCACGCTGCCGTAGCGACGCAGGTCGAGGTACCACTCGTAGGGCTCGCGGGGCAGGCCCTCATCGGCGATCCGCTGGACCAGCGTCTCGTAGTCGTCCTCGCGCTGCGAGCCGCCGATGATCTCACCGTACCCCTCGGGCGCCAGCAGGTCGAAGTTGTTGACCACGCGGCTGTCGTCGCGGTTCACGTACATGTAGAACGCTTTGGCCTGCTTGGGATAGTGCGTCACGAACGTGGGCCGCTCGTGCAGCCGGCTGATGATGGTCTCGTCCGATCCGCCGAGGTCGGTGCCCCATGCAAAGTTGCGAGCGAGTTCCATGTGATGCGGGACGTTGCCGATCTCCTCAACCAGATCGGCATGTTCCTCCCGAGCCGCGGCGACTTGCTGGGCGAGCTGGTCGGCCTTCCATTTCTTGACGCCCGACTGCTGCCGCTCCTGCTCCATCCGCTCGATGTCGGTGGACACCTGATCGGCCCGGGCCTGCTTGGCGGCCAGGTCCTGCTGCATGAAATGCTGCGTCTCATCGCGGCGCAGCGTCTCGGCGGCCTCGGTATAGGTCATCCGATCGAAGGGCTTGGCGATCCGCTCCAGCGGTCCTGTATCGCGGCCCAGCTCGGCCAGGTCCGCGCGGTGATCGTTCAGGACCCGCGTGACCAGACAATCGACCAGGTCCTCGGCCACGGCCATGACCTCGTCCAGGTCGGCGTAGGCGATCTCCGGCTCGAGCATCCAGAACTCGGTGAGATGCCGGCGGGTCTTGCTCTTCTCGGCCCGGAACGTGGGCCCGAAGCAGTAGACCTTGCCGAACGACATGGCCGCCGCCTCCAGGTACAGCTGTCCCGTCTGGGCCAGGTAGATGGGGTCGCCGAAGTAGTCCACCTCGAACAGCGTGCTGGCGGCCTCACCGATGGCGGGCGAGAAGATCGGCGTGTCGATCAGCGTGAACCCGCTGCGGCTGAAAAACGAGCGGATCTCGTCGACCAGCGTGTGGCGGATCCTCAGGATCAGATACTGCCGCCTCGAGCGGAGCCACAGATGCCGGTGCCGCATCAAAAAGTCGACGCCGTGCGCTTTGGGCGTGATGGGATAGGGCTCGGCCTCGTGGACGACCTCGACGTCGACGACGGCCAGCTCCGCACCGCCCGGCGCCCGCTCGTCGATCCGCACCGTGCCGGTCACCGTCAATGCGGACTCCTGCGGCAGGTGTCGGAGCCGATCGAAGCGGTCGGCGGTCTGGTCGGTCCGTTCCACGACGCACTGGCAGATGCCCGTGCCGTCACGGACGATGACAAAGGCCACCTTGCCGCTCGACCGCGTTCGATACACCCACCCGCGGATCCGAACCGTCTGGTCGGCGTGCTGGGATAGTTCGGCGATCGTCGTGGTGTCTGGCGTGGTCATGGTCACCCTTGTGGGTGAAGGGGTGGCCGATTGTCAGAACCGCTCAGCCAGGGCGGCGTCGACTCGCTGCAGGATCTCGGCCGCATGCTTGAGCCGGGCGTCGAGCTGCTCGCGAAGCTCCCGGGCCATGTCGGCGTCCTCGAGCTGGCCCAGGTTGACGCGGACGTTGAAGGCCGCTCCCCGCGCAGCCGCTTCACACAACACGGCCGCCACGCCCACGTCGCTCAGCAACCACGGATTGCAGACCGGCAGGAGCCGCTCGATCTCCTCGAGGACAACCACGGCCATCGAAACGATCTCCTCCGGCACGGCGATGGCGGTCTTCAGTGCCAGGTTGCTCCGCTCGGCCTTGGTCGGATCGTCCTTGGGCAGCTTGCTCGCCTCGCTGTAGAGCCCATAGGCGGCGATGTCCTCGGCGACCAGCCGCCGGAACATCTCCTGGGCCCGGGAGAACTTCTCGGCGATCGGTCGGACGGCCTCGTGGAACTCCGCGTACTTCTTGCCCTTCAGCGTGAACCCGGCCGACATCTGGGCCATCGTCGTCCCCAGCACCGCCACCAGCGACGAAACGCTCCCGCCGCCCGGGGTCGGCTTGGCTGCGGCCGCGTCGTCCACGAATCGGGTCAGGGGTTCATCGAAGTAGTTGATTGCCTCATCGCCCATCTCGATCTCCTCTCCGGCGGAGAAAGGGGTCAGGCATCTTTCGCCTGGGTCACAGCTTTCCGAAGCATCGGGCCACTGTCGCGGCGAAAGCAGCCAGACCCCTTTCTCTTCGCGCATTGGCGTTCAATCGACCGCGGTTGGCTTGATGCCGATCTTCACGTCCTCGGGCTTCGGCGTCGCCACCGTGATGATCATCCGGGTGAGGAACTGCCGGGCCACCCGCTTGACCTCCTCGAGCGTCACCGCGTTGACGCGATCGGCGTACTGCTCGTATGCGTCATAGCCCAACCCGTACAGTTCGTCGAGCGCCGCACGCGTGGCCATCTGCCCGATGGTCCGGTTGTGCAGCCGCTCGGTGGTGATCATCATGCCCTTGGCCCGGTCCAGCTCTTCGGCGGTGATCTTCCCGGCGACGGCCTTGTCGCACTGCGCTCGGATGATCCGGTAGACGTCGCCCACGCGCTCGGGCTGACACCCCGCGTAGATGCCGTAGTAGCCCGGCGCCAACCCCACGAAGTTGATCGCGTGGACCTCGTACACCAGGTCGCGCGTGCCCTCGCGCAGCTCCCGGTGCAGCCAGCCGCTGGGCAAGGACGGGCCGGACATGATGCAGTCGAGCACGTCCATCGCATAGCGGTTCGCCGCGTCGGCATACCGGATTCCGCGATAGCCCAACATGATCCCCGCGACGGCGGGCTGCTTGGACTTCTTGATGTACAAGGTGTCGGCCGCGATCTGAGAATCCGTCGCAGGATCCAGCCCGGCCCCCTCGCCCGCGGGGAGCTGGCCGAACGCGGCGCGGACCTGCTTCTGGGCCTCAGCCGGGTCGACGTCCCCGAAGACGGCCACCACGCCGTTCCCGCCGGTGAACCACTTGGTGTGATGGGCCTTGAGCGAATCGGTCGTCAGCGCCTTGACCGACTCGGCCTGGCCGATCGGCATGAACCGGTACGGGCTCTTGGCGAAGAATCGCTTGTGGAAATACCGCCGCATCTCGCTCCGCCACTGGTCGTCGATCCGCTCGATGGCGTTGAGGACCCGCGGCCGGAGGCGGTCCAGCTCCTTCTGCGGGAACGCCGGGTGCATCACGACGTCGGCGAACCACGTCAGGGCCTCGGCGAAATCACCCTTGAGCACCTCAGCCGCGAAGTAGATCGTGTTGTTGCCGCTCTGGCCGCTGATCGACCCGCCGCGCGAATCGAAGAAGGCCGCGATCTGCTCGGCCGTCCGCGTTTTCGTTCCCCGCGTCGCCAGTTGCGCCACCATGTTGCTGATCCCGTTGTTGTCTTGCGTCTCGGAGAGCAGCCCGCTGGCGAAGAAGGCCTGCATCGTCACGATCGGCACGGACGGGTCGCGTCGCAGCAGCAGGCGCAGGCCGTTGTCGAGCGTGACCTTCTTGATCGGCCCGGGTCCCTCGGCCTTGCCGGCGGCGGCCTGGTCCTTGGCGGCCTCGGGCAGGACCGCGATGGTGGCGAAGATCTCGGGGTCGAGGTACTTGCGGGCCATCTCCCGCACCTGCTCGACGGTGACCTTCTGGATGTTGGCGACGTACGCGTCGCTGAAGTGGGGATCGCCCGTGCTCATGAAGTCCGACGCCATCGTGCCGGCCACTGCCTCGGCCGTCTGCTGACCGAAGACGTGCTCGGCCGCCTTTTGCCGCTTGGCCTTGGACAGCTCAGCCGGTGTGATCAGCTCGTCGCGGACCTTTCGCACCTCCTCGAGGATCGCCTTGCGACAGGCCAGCCGCTTCTGGGGGGCTGACACCACCATGATCGCAAAGACCCCCTTGCCCCAGTCCGGCGTCCAGCTGAAGCTCTGCACGGCGTAGGCGAGTTGCTTCTCGCGAACGATCGATTGGACCATCCGCGAGCTGCGGCCCTCGGTCAGGACGTAGCTCAACACGTCCAGGGCGTACAGGTCGGGATGCGTCAGGCGGATGCTGGGCCAACACATCTGCATCAGCGCCGTGCCCCGGCTCATCTTCATCCGCTTGATGACCGTTCGGGGCGTGACGAGTGCCGGCTGCTCAGGCAGCAACACGTCGGGCACCGATCGTCGCGAAAAGTGCGCGAACTCCCGCCGGGCCACTCGCAGCATCTCCTCGACGTCGACGTCGCCCGCCAACGCCACGACGACGTTGTCGGGCACATACCGCTCCCGCCAGTATTCGACGATCTCGGACTTCGTCAGTTTCTGCACGATGGGCTGATGGCCGATCACGGGGAACCGGGCCGGGTGCTGGTCGAACATTGTCTCCATCGTCAGATACCACAACTGCCGCTGCGGATTGCCGACGTCCCGTTCCAGCTCGCGTTGCACCACGCCCCATTCCCGCTTGAACTCGGCATCGGGGAACGTCGGGTTGGTGATCCAATCGGCCAGCAGATTGACGGCCTTGCCGAGGTTCTCGCGGTCGGTGTTGATGTAGTAGGACGTGTAGGACAGGCCGGTGCTGGCGTTGCTGTTGCCGCCCAGCGCTCGCAGGATCTCCTTGCCCTGCTCCTCGGCGCGGGTCTTGGTGGTGCCGCCGTGCAGGAGATGCTCGAACAGGTGGCTCAGGCCCGCGCCCAAGTACTCACCCTCATAGATGCTGCCGGTCTTGACGTACATCCGTACCGACACGACCGGTGCGGTGCGATGCTCCTTGGCGATGACCGTCAGCCCGTTGTCCAGCACCGCGACGACCTCGCCGGGCCGATCGACCAGGCGCTTGCGGACGTCCAGCATCTTGGCGGCCGCCCCGGATGCGGTCGCAGCGGGCTCGGCGGCCACCGGACCGGACAGCCCCGCCGCCGCAAGGATGCACATCAATGACCGAAACCCGAACGGATGGGAAAACACGATTCACTCCTCCCGCGACGCGTCGTCGGCGTCCAATTCGCCCTCCAGCTCATCCATGTAGGCCAGGCTCCGGTCGAGGTGGCCCTTCAGGTGCTTGACGTTCAAGAGGGTTTTGACGCGATCGATTAGGTCCGCGCGGTCGATGGGCTTGGACAGGTAATCGTCCGTGCCGCTCTCGAGCCCGCGTTCGATGTCCATCGGTTCGCCCAGCGCCGTGACCATCACCACGGGGATGTCCTTGGTGGCCGGGTCGGCCTTCATCTTCTTACACACCTCGAACCCCGACAGCTTGGGCATCATCACGTCCAGCAGCACGAGATCGGGGTGCTCCCGTTGGATCACGTCGAGCGCCTGTTCGCCGTCGGTGGCTCGGAGGGTCTCGACGCCGGGCAGATCGGCCATGTAAGCCTCCAGCAGCTCGAGGTTCTGCAGGTTGTCGTCGGCGATCAGGATCTTGCTTGGCGGCAGCGATGCGGCGTTGTCACTGGTCATGGCCTTGATTCCTCGCGACGGTTGCGACGGCGCGCCCCCATCGGGATTCTGTTTGCCCTGCGTGCATCGATCATACACGCCGTTCGAGCACAGGCCAACCCGTTGGCGTGATCGGGCCCTCGGCGAGGATCGGCTACCACGTGCGTGACAATCTGGGCGGGGGGTGCCCCATCCTCTTCGAGTAGCCGCGGGACGCGGGCGCTCGAAGAGGGTGGGGGACGGAATGGACCGTGAAGGGGCCGTTACAGCGCCATTCCGTCCCCCACCCTTCGCTGTCCCTCGCGTTCCGCGAGGGACAGCGAAGAATGGGGCACCCCTCGGACAGCCCGCGCACCCTCGGCTACCAGTTCGTTAGGGCACCGTCATCTCGGCTGAGCCGGGGGGCGTGCCACATCTCCATCGGCCGGCGTAACGCCTCCTTTTCGTCGAACGTCACGCCCAGGCCCGGCGCGGTCGGCAGCGGGAACGCGTGGTCGACCAGCCGCAGCTGCTGGGGGAAGACCTCCGGCAGCGCACTGGCCCCGCCGCCCAGCTCCTGCACCGCGAAGTTGTTGACCGCGAAATCCAGGTGGACGCACGCGGCGGTGCTCACGGGACCCAGCGGGTTGTGGGGAATGATGTCGATGTAGTGCACCTCGCACCAGCCGGCGACCTTCCGCGCCTCGGTCAGGCCGCCGACGTTGCACATGTCGATCCGGGCGTAGTCGCACAGCTGCTCCTCGATGACCTGCCGGAACGCCCACTTGCTGCTGTACTGTTCACCGATGGCCAGCGGCACCGACGTGTGCTGGCGAACGGTCCGGAGGGCAGCGGGCTCCTCGCTGCGGATCGGGTCCTCGACGAAGAACGGACGGGCGTCCTGGATCCCCTGACACAGTTGGATCGCGTGGATCGGGCTCAGCCGGGTGTGGACGTCCAGACACAGGCGGATGTCCGGCCCCACCGCCTGACGAACCGCACGCCAGCCCCGGATCGTGTTTTCGACCGCCTCGACCGGCTCGAACCGGTTGGGCTTGCCGCCGCATCCGGGCGCGGTACGGATGTAGCGCCAGCCCGCCTTGACCTGCTCGAGCGCAGACGCGACGGCCCGGTCCGTGTCCTCGCCCAACTCGGCAAACCCGACGTACACGTCGACGCGGTCGCGGCACTTGCCGCCCAGCAGTTGATAGACCGGAACGCCCAAGGCCTTGCCCTTGATGTCCCACAACGCGATGTCCACCGCCGAGATCGCTGCCGACAGGATCGTCCCTCCCGGAAAGAACCCCCCGCGGAACAGCGTCTGCCAGATGTCCTCGATCTCGAACGGATCGCGCCCGACCAGCACGGGACGGAAGTGCTCGATCGCCCCTTTCATGGCCAGTTCCCGGCCGCTGATGCCCCCTTCGCCGATCCCGTAATGGCCCTCGTCCGTCTCGACCTTCACGATGAACATGTCCCGTCCGCTGTGAATGCCAAACGCCTTGACGTCGGTGATCTTCATCGGGATTCGCTCCAATCAGGGACTCGTTCGCGCCTCGACCCGCTGCAGTGTACGGCACTCGCCTTCCCTTTTCGACAGGTCTGGGGTCTGTATTCTTGGGATCGTTTGCGGTATTCAGTTGGCTCATGCGGCTGCGACCGTACATCGGGATTGTCCTGGCCGTCCTGGTGTTTGCCGGCTCGCTGACCTACCTCGCGGGCGGCATTCGCGTGGGGACGGGCGGCGGGGACACGCCGCCGTTTCACATCGACGAGGCGCACAAGCTGGGCGAGACGTTCTACTACCACCTCTTCGTCGAGAAACGGCAGTGGGACCATCCCGCCTGGACCGAGGACTTCTACGCCCGCACGAACCCGCCGGTGGCGAAGTACATCTTCGGTGCCGTTCTGGCCGCAGCGGGCCATCACGTTCACGATCAGCAGCTCCAGGACGACTTCGAACGCCACTGGCGAAGCCCGAAGGCGCTCCGCAAGCGCGTGCCTGACGGCATGCTCCGGGTCACGCGCGGCACCAGCGCTGTATTCGGGGCACTGGTCTGCATGCTGTTGTTCGTGATCGGGCGCCGCGCGGGCGGCGTGGCCGCCGGCCTCATCGCGTCGGTCCTTCTGCTGGCCAACCCCTATTTCCAGCGGATCGCCCAACGGGGCCTCACAGACAGCGTCCTCATGTTCTTCCTGCTTCTGATCGTACCGGTCTCGCTTGGATCAGTCGCTGCGCTCCGACGCTACTGGAACGAGAACAGCGCGAGCAGTCTGGCTCGCCGTGTGGCCCTACTCATGTTGGCTATGGTCATCGGCCCCGGTCTGGTCATCGCCTTGGCGACCGGCAGCAAGCTGAATGGCGCCTTGACCGGCCCCACCCATGCGGTCGGCGTCGTGTTGGCCGTTCTGGTCGGTTTCCGGTCGGGTCCCGCGTGGCGGCGCCTAGGCCTGGCACTGTTGGTGACTTGCCTGGCCGTGATCCTTGCCGGGGCGATCTTCGTGGCCATCAACCCCTGGTTCCACGATCACGCGGTCGCCCGGGCGACCGGGACGTTGGCCGTCTACGACGATTGGATGGTCAAACAGAAGATCGACCCCGGCGGCGGGCTGTTCGGCCTCCATCAGAAGATCACGGCTGCGGGCTACTTCGCCCTGTTCAGCCCGGTGCTGCCCCTGGCGCGGCCCTTGGGACAACTCGGGATCTGGCTGGGCGTGTTGGGCTTCGTCGTTGGCGCGGTCTGGCTGGCGGGCCAGTGTGCTGCCAAGCCTCGTGCGGAAGACGGGGCCCGCGAGGGCGGCCTTGACAAAACCCGCGCCCGGACCCACCGCGTCGTGATCGGCTGTTGGCTCGTTCTCTGCCTCGTTGTCGTCATCGCTTGGCTGCCGGTGGCGTGGCATCGCTACCTGCTGGTTCCCTACCTCACCGTCTGTCTGACGACGGGGATCGGGCTGGCGAATCTGCCTCGTGCGGGGAAGTCGGCGGCCGATGCCATTGCAGGGAAGCTCTCAGGTCGCACCCAGTACGGCGTTCTGGCAGGTTCGACGGTCGTCGCCGCGCTCTGGATTGGCCTGGCCTTCACTCCATGGCTGATCGTCCCGGGCCTGCTGGACCCGACGGTGTTCCCGGAAGCTCACCCCGCACGCGGGTGTAAGGCGTATGCCGCCGACGTCGACGCCCATCCCGATTCGGTGTTGCTGCGCCGCCACTTGGGTCTGGCGTTGCTGCGACAAAAGCAGCCCAAGACAGCCGCCGAGCAGTTCGAGACCGCCCTGGGCCTGCTCGACCGCGACAGGACGAACCGGCCCGGAGAGGCTGTACAACGCGCCTGTCTGCTGTATGATCTTGCCCGTGCGTCCGCGGCGATGGGCCATCGCTCCGCCGCAATCGATGCGGTCCGCCGGCACGTGGCCGCAGTCGAAGGACTGCGAGACCAGATGACCTCGGCCGATCCCAAGGTGCGGGAAGCGTTCGATCAGGTCATCGCCAGCCGCCGACAATGGGCGTCGCGGGCGACGCAGACGCGGCCCAACAGATCCGAGCGTCCAGGACCGCCGCGCTGAGCGCCTCAAATCACCCAGGAGGCCGTCTGACGTGTCCGACAAAGTCATCGTCGTCATGCCGGCCTACAACGCCGCCAATACGCTCGAACGGACCCTCGATGACATCCCGCCCGGCGTCGTCGACGAAGTCATCGTCGTCGACGACTGCAGCACCGACGACACGGTCGAGATCGCCAAGCGCCTCCCGGTCACGCTCATCGAGCACGAACAGAACCTGGGCTACGGCGGGAACCAGAAGACATGCTACGACGAAGCCCTCCGCCGCGGCGCCGACGTGGTCATCATGGTCCATCCCGACTATCAGTACGACAGCCGGCTCGTGCCACACTTCGTGGGCCTGCTGCGATTGGGCATTTGCGACGTGCTGCTGGGCA